>Ga0214471_10005178_pt1 | contig 10073 bp, 10 predicted proteins | sample RVTome_5_FD_207665 | JGI IMG/M metagenome (GOLD analysis project Ga0214471, IMG submission 207665) | Soil microbial communities from uranium-contaminated site in the Upper Colorado River Basin, Wyoming, United States - RVT142D155 | ecosystem: Environmental > Terrestrial > Soil > Contaminated >... | reverse complement strand
CTCCGGCGTGAGGTACGCCCCGACCGGTCGACCGTCCACCCGGAACAGTTCGCGCCGGCCGTAGTTGGCCTGGACGAGCACGCCCACCGTCCCCGCGTCCGTCACCCGTGAGGCGGTGCCGGTGCCACCCTTGCACTGGTGCGCGATCATCCCGGTGCCGCCGCCGACGTTGCCCTCCGGCACCGCGCCGGTCGTGGCACGGTCGAGAGCAGCGATGGCGTGCTCGGGGCGGACGTGGAACCCGTTGAGGTCGTTGAGGAAGCCGTCGTTGGTCTCGGCGACGACCGGGAGGGTGAACCATGGGCGCTCGACGCCACGGTTGGCCACCTCCCAGCGGACCAGCCCCTCGTGCACGGCACCCACGGCGTGCGTGTTGGTGATGGCGATCGGCGTGGTGAGCAGTCCGGACTCCTCGATCCAGTGCGACCCGGTCAGCTCGCCCGCCCCGTTCAGGCGGTGGATCGCCGCGTGGACGGGGGTCGCCCACGGCTGGGGCGCCGGGAGGATCGCGGTCACCCCGGTCCGGACCGGCTTGCCGGGGCGGTCGACGTCGATCAAGGTGCTCACCCCGACCGCGACCCCCGCCACGTCCGTGATGGCGTTGTGCGCACCGGTCGGCTGCTCGAGGAACGACAGCCCCGCCAGATCCAGGTCACGTAGCCGTGGCACCTCAACCGCCTCCGGCTGTCACTGGCTGCAGCCTCGGGCGGCGACCGGCCACCGGTCGACGATCGCCCCGTCGCGCATCACCAGGAGCTGGTCGTAGAGGTTCACCACCGGGCAGATGTGGTTAGGCACGACGGCGACGACCTCACCGAGCCCCGGGCCCAGCCCGTCCGCGCCGATCTCGACCACCGCGTGGTGGTCGTACATCGAGGTGACCCGCGCCTGCGGGTAGGCGGGCAGCGCCCCGTACCCGTCCAGCAGCGCCGGCTTGTCCTTCGTGAACGCCTTGCCGCCGCAGTCGAGCACGAACCGCCCCGCGGCCTCGCGACTGACGCAGGTACCGGCGACGAACGCGGCGACCGTCGACGGGGCGACCGACCCGAGCATCGCCTGCTGGCGGTCGCCGAACACGAACGTGCCGGGGCGCTCCTCGGTCACGTGGTCGCGGGCCGACAGCAAGGCGGTGGGCGTCGAGCCGGCGCTGACCTCGAGGTCGGTGAAGCCCGCCTCCGTCATCGCCCGCTGCCGGCTCGGCGGCGGCCGGTCCCTGGTAGGCGTGCCCACCGTGCGTGAAGATGCCGGCGACGCGCAGCCCGGCCGCGCGTGCGGCCGTGGCCACCTCGACCGCCCGCGCCCCCGTCGTGACGCCCGTGCGCAGCTCGCCGGCGTCGACCTCGATCATCACGTCCGGCCGCGCGCCGCCGCCATTCACCGCCGCCCCGATCAGCGCGACCCCCTCGGGCGAGTCCGCCCCGACCCGCAGCCTCGTCTTGGCCGCGACCCGGCGGAGCCGCTCCGCCTTGGCACCGACCGCCCACAGCGGGTAGGCGACGAAGATGTCGGGGATGCCCGCGTCCGCGAACACCTCCGCCTCGGACAGCGTCGCCGTCGTGATCCCGACCGCACCGCCCGCCAATTGGGCGCGTGCCACCTCGACGCACTTGTGGGTCTTGGCGTGCGGGCGCAGGGCCACGCCGACCTGGGACAAGCGCTTGGTCATGCGCTCGATGTTCGCGTTCATCCGGTCGACGTCGACCACGAGGCACGGCGTGTCGAGATCGCCGGGCACCCTCCAGTCCGGGAAGCCGGTCGGCTGAGGTGGTCGATCCCCCACGGCACCTCCGGGGTGTGTCCGAGAGCGGTTGGAGCGTCAGTCTGCCCGCTCGTGGCGGACCGTGAGCGGTCGCGGACCCCAAGCGCTGCGGGCGCGGCTTGTGCTGGTCGACAACGTCCGCCGCGCGCTCGCGCGGTTGACTCACCTGATGGACACCTACGTACGCCTCCCCGCCCCGGACGAGGTCCGGGGCGCGCTGACCGATCTGGCGACGCACGTGCGTCGGACGCCGACCGTCCGGATGGAGCCCGACACCGTCGCGGACAGCCCGGTCACGCTCAAGCTCGAGACGCTCCAGGTGACCGGCACGTTCAAGCCCAGGGGCGCGTTCGCGCTCCTGATGGGCGCCGAGGTCCCGGAGGCAGGGGTCGTCGCGGCCTCTGGCGGCAACTTCGGGCTCGCACTGGCGCACGCGGCACGTGCCCTCGGCCACCGGGCGACCGTGTTCGTCCCGGCGACGTCGCCCGCGGAGAAGATCGACGGGCTGCGACGGCTGGGCGCGGTCGTCGAGGTGGTCGACGGCTACTACCCCGAGGCGCTGGCGGCCAGCGACGAGCACGTCGCCCGGACCGGGGCCATGCGTGCGCACGCCTACGACCTCCCCGGCAACGTGCTGGGAGCGGCCACCCTCGGCGCCGAGATCGAGGACCAGGTCGGCTGTCCCGACGCCGTCCTGGTCGCGGTCGGCGGAGGTGGGCTGATCGCCGGCCTGGCGAGCTGGTTCCGCGACCGGTGCCAGGTGATCGCCGTCGAGTCCGAGGGTTGCCCGACCCTCCACCGCGCGCTCGAGGCCGGGCGCCCCGTCGACGTCGACGTCGGCGGCCTGGCGGTCAGCTCGCTGGGTGCGCGGACCATCGGCGACCACTGCTGGGCCACCCGCGCCTGGATCGACGACAGCCTCCTCGTCACGGACGACCACATCCGAGACACCCAGCACGCGCTGTGGCACCACGCACGGACGATGGCCGAGCCGGGCGGGGCGGCCGCGCTGGCGGCCCTCCGCCACGGGGCGTACCGCCCGCGCGCGGGCGCCCACGTGGTCGCGGTCGTGTGCGGCGCCAACGTCGACCCAGCGACGGTCACCGGCATACCGTCGGGACGTGTGGAGCCCGTCGAACTGCTGACCGTGGACACCTCGTCCCGCGGCACCTGGTCGCGCGAGGAGATCTACGGTGACGAGGGCCGCTGATCGCGTGCTACTGGACACCAACGTCCTGCTCGCAGCGACGGACACCGGCAGGCCCGCACACGACCGGGCGCTGGCCACGCTGAACGAGTGGCCGGCCGAGGGGATCGCGCTGTACACGAGCGGCCAGATCCTCCGGGAGTACCTGGTCGTGGCGACCCGTCCCGTGGCAGACAGCGGGCTGGGCATGTCCCGACCCGACGGCCTGCGCAACGTGCGGTCGTTGCGTGAGCGGCTTGCCTTCCTCGACGAGACCGCCAAGGTGTCCGACCGGCTGCTTGCCCTGCTGGACGACGTCGAGTGCAGCGGCAAGCAGGTCCACGACGCGAACGTGGTGGCCACGATGCTGACACACGGGATCGCCGGCGTCGTCACGTTCAACGCGGATGACTTCGCCCGCTTCGGGCGGATCGTGCAGGTCATCGAGCCCTGACCTCGACATCACCGAGCGGGTTGCGACGCGATCGGACCCCTTGTTCCAGAGCGACGGCCACGACTCCCCCGTTGTGGCTCGCCACCACGACCGTCGCGGACCGCCGTGGCACGCTCGACGCTCGACGGCGGGAGGCGGACACGACGTCGCGGACTTCGGGCGGGGCGAGGACGCCATCGCCCGCTACGTCGACAGCCTGGGCGGTCCACAGCCCGCCCTCGCTGGGTGCGCTCACCTGCGCCCCGCGACCGTCGTCGCCGCCAGCAACGAGCCCTCGAGGTGGGCTTGCACCCGGTCGAGGTTCCAGACCAGGCCGCGCACGCAGCGGTCGGCGAACAGCTCGGTCGCCTGCGCGAGCCGGCGCAGGGCACGGGGAAGCTCGGCGATCACGACCGGCTCCATGACGTTGAGCTCGAGCTCGCCCAGGGCGGCGGCCCCACGGACGACCGAGCACGCCGCCCGCACCTGGAGCCCCACCTGGAGTACGAGCTCCGGCATCACCGGGTTGGCCTTGCCCGGCATCATCGAGCTGCCGACCTGGACTGCCGGCAGCTCCACCTCGCCGATCCCGCCGACCGGACCCGACGACAGCAACCGCAGGTCGCGGGCGTAGCGGTCCAGCACCAGGACGGCTCGTTCCAACACGTCGGCGACCGCGACCAGATCATCGATGCTGGCCAGCGCATCGAACGGATCGGCGCTGACCCGCAACGCGAGCCCGGTGGCCTCCCCGAGGTAGGCCACGACACGCTCGGCGTAGCCGTTCGGGGCCCCGGCCCCGGTCCCCACCGCCGTCGCACCCAGCGGCACCGCGTGGAGGTCGCCACCAGCCGTCCGCAGGTCGCCGGCCACGCGCCGCAACGCGACCGCCTGCGACCGGTGGGTGGCGGCGATCGGGACCGGCAACGCATCCCGCAGGCAGGTACGACCCAACCGCTGCGACCCGTCGTCGTACTCCTCGGCCTTGATGTCGTACACCCCCGCCAGGTGCTCCAGCGCCCCGGCGAGGTGCTCGACCTCGGGGATGCAGACCAGCCGCAGCACCGTCGGGTACGTGTCGTTGGTCGACTGCGAGCGGTTCACGTGGACGTGCGGATCGATCGAGCCGTCGCTGCCGCGGACCGAGCCCAACCGTTGGTTGGCCACGCTCGCCACGACCTCGTTGACGTTCATGTTCGCGGCCGTACCGCCCCCGCCGTGAACCAGCGGCACGGGGAAGGCCTGCTCGGGGAGGTCGTCGAGGAGCTGTCGGCAGGCTGCGACGATCGCGTCGCCGTCCCGCGGCGCCAGCGCACCGGCGTCCACGTTCGCACGCGCAGCGGCGAGCTTGACCTCGAGGTAGGCGCGTACGACCGCTGGGCACTGGCCGAGCGTCGGCCCGTCCACGGCGAAGTTGACGGCAGCCCGCGCCGCGTTCGCGCCGTACAGCGCGTCGTCGGGGACCTCGAGCGCGCCCAGCGCGTCGTGATCGGTGCGCATCTCGGTCACGCCGGGGCTCCTCGGGTCGGGGCGAGCGCGACGCTATCCACAGGCCGCGATCGGTCCGAGGCGACGCGACGGGCGTACGTCCGTAGGTTGCCCACGCTTGCCAACCGACCCCAGGAACGCGACCATGCAGGACGTACGTGCCCACGATGCGGTACAGGCCGCCCTCGAGCCCATGCTCGGAGCGGACCCCACCGCCACGCTGTTGGACTGGGTGCTGACCATGCAGACAACCACGCGCGCCGACCTCCAGGACCTGGAGGGACGGCTCGGCGTGCGCTTCGACGCCATGGACCAGCGCTTCGACGCCATGGACCAGCGCTTCGACGCCATGGACCAGCGCTTCGACGCCATGGACGACCGCTTCGACGCCATGGACCAGCGCTTCGACGCCATGGACCAGCGCTTCGACGCCATGGACCAGCGCTTCGACGCCATGGACGACCGCTTCGACGCCATGGACCAGCGCTTGGACCGGATGGACCTGCGGTTCGACCGGATCGATGACCGGTTCGACCGGATGGACGCGCGCTTCGACCAGAGCGACCAGCGGTTCACCATGTTCACCGAGCTGTGGGACGAGCGCCTCCAGCGGCTCGACGGGCGCTTCGACCAGGGCGACGAGCGGTTCGCGATCTTCACCGAGCTGTGGGACGAGCGCTTCCAGCGGCTCGAGGGCACGCTGCTGGCCGCCTTCCGGGGCGAGTTGAACAGCGCCGTCGTGGCCCAGGCCAGGACCGCGGTGTTCGGCGTGATCGGGTCGGCGGTGTCGATCAGCGGCCTCGCGCTCGCGTTCGCACAGTTCGGCTGATCGCAGCCCGTTCCAGCTCCAGAGCCGGTCAGGCCCCACCGTCGGCGCGGTGGGTCCAGCGGCCAGCCACCATCGTGGCGTGAACCGGGATGGCCGCCAGGTCGGCATCGGGGACGCCGGCCGGGTGCTCGTCGAGCACGACCAGGTCCGCCGGCGCCCCGACCGTGAGCGCCCCGACCGTCGTGGACGCCGTGATCGCGGTGTCGAGGTCGACGCGCTGCTCCGGGTGCCAGGGTGGCAACCCGTCCTCGGTCCGCACGACCGCGGCTGCGATCGAGCGCCACGGGTCGAACGGGGCGACCGGCGCGTCGCTGCCGAACTCCATGGTCGCGCCGGCCCGCTGGAGGTCCTCGAAGGTGTACGCGCGGTCGGTCCACCCGGCCCAGTGCCGGTCAGCGATGTCGCGGTCGTCCAGCAGGTGCGACGGCTGCACCGATGCGACGACGCCGAGCTCACGGAAGCGGCCGACGTCACCGCGGTCCAGGAGCTGCGCGTGCTCGATCCGCCCTCCCACGCCGGCCCGCTCGAACGCGTCGAGCGCGTTGCGGTTGGCCGCATCGCCGATGGCGTGGATCGCGGTGGTGATGCCGGCAGCGTGCGCCCGGGCGATCGACGCCGTCATCTCGTCCACCGTCAGCATCTGCTCGCCCCGGTAACCCGGTCGCTCCCGGTAGTCGTGCTGACAGAGGGCGGTGCGCGAACCCAGTGCCCCGTCCGCGAACAGCTTGAGGCAGCCGGCCCGCAGCAGCCCGGGTCCCACCGTCCCGGTCGCGCGGCGGGCATCGATGGCCTCGTCGAGCCCGTCCGCGGTGCACGCCGCCCACACGCGGACGGGCATGCCGGCCGCAGCTCGCCGCTGCCAGTTCGACCAGCCGTCCTCGAACTCGATGTCCATGACCTCGGTCACGCCGCGCGCCGCACCGTCGGCCAGCACCTGCCCGATCGCCACGTCCAGGACCGCTGGATCGGCGAGGGGGATCGCCCTGCGGATCCCAAAGGCGTCGTCCTCGCGCAGCAGCCCCGTCGGGTGGTCCATGCCGGCGCGTGCCAGCGCGGCACCCGAGGCCCACACGGTGTGGCCGTCGTGGCTGGCCAGCACGACCGCCCGATCCGGGGCGGCGCGGTCCAGCAGGGACCGGTGCGGGGTGTCGAGGAAGCGGGCGTCGTGGAAGCCTCGCCCCCACATCACCTCACCCGCAGGAAGCTGCCCGTGGTGCTGGGCGACCAGCTCGGCGACCGCGCGCGCCGACGGGGCGTGCTCCAGATCCAGGGACCGGCGCGACTGCGCCACCCACGCCAGGTGGGTGTGGCCGTCGCGCAACCCCGGCAGCACGAACCGGCCACCGAGGTCCACGACCTCGGTACCCGTCCCGGGGTCCAGATCGTGCCCGATCGCCACGACGGCGCCGTCCCCAAGGCGCACGTCGACTGCTGGCGCATCGCAAGCAGCGCGGCGCCCGTAGCCGCCGGCACCCAGCAGGTTCACGCCCGTCAGCAAGGTGGCCACGACCCGACTCCCGCGTCCCGCCCGGCGCCGGGAACGGAGCGGGACGGAGCGGGACGCTACGACCTCACGCCCCTCGTGTCGAACGCACGCTGCCTCTTCGCCCGCTGGCACCGACGGCCGTGCTTGGCTTGGTGCGGTAGCACAAGTCACCCGGTCGCGGTTGGCGACATCCTGCTCGTGACGACCAGGAGGAAGCCGTGAGCACATCGCCATCGGTCGCCGTCGTGGGAGGCGGCGCCATCGGGTTGGCGACCGCCTACGAGCTCGTGCGTCAGGGCGCCGACGTCACGGTACTCGAGGCACGCCAGGTCGGCAGCGGCGCGTCCTGGGGCAACGCGGGCTGGATCGTCCCGTCGCTGGCCGGGCCCGTCCCCGCGAAGGGCCAGATCCGCTACACCCTGCGCTCGCTGAGAGATCCGGACTCGCCCGTCTACCTGGCGCCGCGCCTGGACCCCGACCTGGTGCGCTGGGCGTGGGGGTTCTGGCGCCGCTGCAACGACCGCGATCATTACGACGGCCTGCACGCCACCGCGCGGCTGGGCGCCGGGTCGCACGACCTGTACGACCGGCTGCGGGCCGACGGCGTCGACTTCGAGATGTGGACCGACGGCCTGCTGTTCGTCTCGCTCCAGCGAGCAGGTGCCGAGTCCGAACTCGAGTACCTGCGCGTGCTCGAGCCGTACGGCTACAAGCTGCCCGACACCGTGCTGGAGGGCGACGACCTGCACGCCATCGAGCCGTTCCTGTCGCCCGACGTGGCCGCCGGGTTCATCATCGGTGAGGAGCGTCACGTCCAACCCGCCAGCCTGACCACCGGGCTCGCCGAAGCCATCCGGAGACTCGGCGGGACGGTGGTCGAGGGCGCCGAGGTCACCGCGATCGATCGGGTCGGCCGTCACGTGACCGCCGTGCGCACGACCGCCGGCGTGTTCCGCCCCGACCAGGTGCTGCTGGCGGCGGGCGCGTGGACGACCCCGCTGGCCCGGCACATCGGCGTGAACGTTCCTGTGCTGGCAGGCAAGGGCTACAGCTTCAGCCTCGAGGTCGACCAGCCACCCGCACGGCCCGTCTACCTCGGTGACGTCAAGGTCGGCGTGACCCCGTTCGGCCATCAGGTCCGGTTCGCCGGCACGATGGAGATCAGCGGCATCAACCTCGATCTGGACCGGCGCCGCGTCAAGGCGATCGTCAACGGTGCCCGGCGGTTCGTCCGTCACTGGCCGGAGCAGCCGCTGCGCGAGGTGTGGGCCGGGATGCGCCCGATGGCGCCCGACGGGCTGCCGATCATGGGCCGCGCGCCGGGACTCGACAACACGTTCGTGTCAACCGGGCACGCGATGCTCGGGATCACGCTGGCTCCCGCATCGGGCGTCGCGATGGCCGAGCTGATGCTGAGCGGGCGGACCCCCGAGGTGCTCGAGCCGTTCGGGCTGGAACGGTTCGGGCGATGATCGAAGCCGCCCTCACGCAGCGCGCCGCCGAGGAGGTGTCGAGGTAGCCACCACGCGGTACGTCCTGGCTGCGGTCCTGCTGGTGACCGTGCTCGGCGCCTGGGCCGCCAGCGCCCAACCGAGCCGGCAGCAGACCGTGATCGACGTGCTCGAGGTCCATGGCGTCATCTCTCCGCCCGTCGCCGCCGCCATCCAGGACACCGTCGAGCTCGCCGTGGCCGGCGGTTCGTCCGCCGTACTGCTGGACATCGACAGCCCGGGTGTGCTGTCGGTCAACCTGTCGCTGATCACGCCGGTCCTGGAGGCGAACATCCCCGTGATCGTCTGGATCGGCCAGGACGCCGTCGCCCGTGGCGGCGCCGCCTACCTCGTGGCGGCCGCGGACGTCGTGGTCGTCGCGCCGACCGCCACCGTGGGCCCAGCCATCCCGTTCGAACTCGCCGACGGCGAGCCGGGCAGCGCCGATCCCGCGCGCGACGGGCTGTCCGACTACACCAGCCTGCGCCGCACGGTCGTCGCGGAGCGCGAGGACCCTCGGATCCTGGCCAGCGAGCTGGCGGTCGACGAGTTCGATGCGCCGACGCTGATCCGTCGGGGCATCGCCGACCTCACGGCCGAGACCCGGGACCTCGCACTGGCCGGGTTGTCGGGGGCGGTCGTGCGCAAGGGCACCAGCGTGTTCGCGCTGAACGTGGACCCGGAAACGACGACGCTGCTCGGCCATGAGCTCAGCGTCTCCCGCCGACTGCTCGCGACGGCTTCGATCCCGGTCGTGGCGTTCGTCCTGCTGATCCTGGCGGTGGCGGCGCTCCTCGCCCTGCCGGTGCGTGCAGCAGCCGCGACGCTGGTCCTCGGTGTGGTGGTCCCGTTCCTGCTGTTCGGGCTCGCCGCGGTCCCGGCACGGTGGTGGGCCGTGACCCTCGTCGTCATCGGCCTGACGTTCGTCGCGTTCGACGCGGGCCTGGTGTGGCTCGGCGCCCCGACGGTGCTCGGTCTGGCGTGCGTGGCGCTCGGCGGGCTCAACCTCACGGGGGGGGCAGCCAGCCTGGCGATTCCCCCGGCGGCGGTCGGGGTGGTTGGCGTGGTCGGGACGGGGGTGTCCTTGTGGGGCCGGCACTGGCAGGACGGCCTCATCGCACGGCTGCTCGCCGAGGAGGACGCCGCCCTGGCCGCGGGACCGCTCGGTCCCGCACCCGCTGAGGCACGAGGCTAGGTTGACCGCGTGACCATCCGTTTCGCCCTGTTGGGGGCGCGGCCCTCGGACCTCGCCGCGTCGCTGCTCGGCACGGCCGGCGACCTCGGTGGCTCCAGCGAGTTGGTGCTCATCGTCGGCCACGAGCCGGTCTCCCTGCCCGACGACGCTCCCGACATCACCGCACTCCAGCTCCCGCCGGAGCTCCACGGCGACGATGTGGCGGTG
>Ga0214471_10005177_pt1 | contig 10073 bp, 8 predicted proteins | sample RVTome_5_FD_207665 | JGI IMG/M metagenome (GOLD analysis project Ga0214471, IMG submission 207665) | Soil microbial communities from uranium-contaminated site in the Upper Colorado River Basin, Wyoming, United States - RVT142D155 | ecosystem: Environmental > Terrestrial > Soil > Contaminated >... | reverse complement strand
GTAATCGGGGAGGAACATGACCTCGCCGCTTGAGAAACTGAGTGGACCCGGCAAGTCCCTCCATAAGGAGCCGCCAGATGCAAAAGAGTTCGCCGGTCTGAAGCGTTCCGGCCTGGCGCGCCTTGCCGACGCCGCCAATGCCGCCAATTCGCTCGAGGGCCGTTTCGATCTCGCTTACAACGCCGCGCATGCCTTGTGCCTGGCCGCGCTGCGCTGGCGCGGTTACCGGCCGGCCAACCGCTACATCGTGTTCCAGGCATTGGAGCATACGCTCGGGTTGGGACCGGAGGTTTGGCGCGTGCTGGCCAAATGTCACGATATCCGTAACCTGGGTGAGTACGAGGGAGACTTGAACGTCGATGATCGACTCGTCGCGGACCTGATCGCGGCGTGCGGGGCGGTGGCCGCCAAACTCGATACCTTGCGGCTGCCGGCGGGAGCGAAGTAGATTCTGAAGCCGCCGGCGATAAGAAAGCTCGTGGAGTGGCGCCCTGCCCCACCCTACGTTGCTGATCGTTGATTCGACACATTTTCGGCTCAACCCGGTTACGAGCCGGGCATCATCCCGGACGCGTAGGCCCGCGACACGTAACTCTTGAGCTTCCGCTCGAGTTCCGCCGTGCGGTCGTCCAGCCACTGGGCGCAAAACACCGCCCCGGTGGCCGAACGCTCGTCCAATCCGCCACCATTGGCCAGCGTCGCAGCCAGCGCCTGCATGACAAAGGCGCTGGAGGCATGGAGCGCCGTCAGTTCGTCGTACAACTTAAGTAACTCACGTGCCGGCAAATCCGTTCGGCTATCAACTTTTTTTGTCGAGCTGGGCATATGTCCTAGCGTGCCTCTTTTGCGCATCGGTTCGGGTCGGTTGCCGGGCAGCTGGCCGCCGGTTCCTCCTGCGTCCACCCCAGGGCTTTCCGCTTGTCACGGATTCGATTTCCTCGTTCTTTGCAAAAACCGGATTCCACACGCCAAGATTGGTGTATTGGAGGCTATTCGTCCACGGACTAAGATACCCATTTTGCCTGCCCAGCGGCCAGCCGCTGATATCGATCGGTCGTATATCGGCGGGGTGGAGTGAGGCGAGCGAAATCTGACGTTCACCATGCTTTGCGAAATCTCCAAGGCCCTTGGTTGTCATGTGTCAACGCTCACCAAAGGCATTCCAGATCTGTCCAAATGAAGTCGCTTTACAGATAGTCACAAGGGCACTGATCCACTTCACTTCACGCGCGAAACTCCACCTTTCGCCAACAAAGTAGGAACGTGGGGGGGCTAGATCAGGGATATCCGGGAGAGGGCCGGCCTTGCACACTGGAAGCTTAATCGAAAGTTGGGTCGACAGTACTCGTTCACATCAAAGTATGAGCTTGGCGAGAGCGTGTCGATATCGTCAAGTTCTACTGGATTAGCGAGACCTGTGGTGCAAACCCGGAATCCGAGGCCAATAAGATCATAAAAGCCTTTGCCGATCAGGATAAGGCCTAATGCCTGGTACGATACAGCGAAGAGCTAAGGAGTAAGCCCCCTTTAATTGATAACTCAGGGGTATTGCGCCCTTTAAATCCTCTGACTGGTCAAAACGAGCCCTGAATATTCCAAAGGCTGCTATCGGCCACTTCCGGTCACTCACATTTCCCAGAAGCAGACATTCGAAATATCCGGAAACGGGCTTTCAACTTAAAAGTATGGGGCTGCGCGCTTTTGCGAAGTCTTGTTTGACTGCAAGGTTGTGCCATTTAAGCAGCACGATGCTACGAATATGGACATGACCACCAGCGCTGTCCCCAAGTTGCCGGCGTAAGAAATGGTGAAATTATGCAGGCCTAACCCCGTTAAAGGCCTGATACCGACTGTCGTTTACTAAGGCTCGGGCACCTGAAACACGAAGAGTTGGCCATCCTCCCTGCCTGCCGCGAGTTGCCGTCCAGCCAAGTCAAAGGCCATAGTCGTTACCGCTCCACCCAGACGCCCCTCGCCCACCACCTGTCGAGTTTTAAGATCCCAGACCCGTACCAGCCCGTCATAGGAGGCACTCGCCAGTAATCGCCCATCGTCACTGAGGGCCGCCCGCAGTGGTTTATAGACGCCGTTCTTGTCGCGGCTGCGATGCCGCGGCAGCCGGGCGATGATTGCTCCCTTGTCGAAATCCCAAACGGCGAGGTGGTGTGGGCGGGTGTCCTGAACCACCCCTAGGTTCGCTTGGCCGAGGAAAGGGGTTAGCAACATTCCTCCCGCAACCACCTTGGCAGAAGAAAGATTGAAAATTTGATAGTCGGTCGCACTATCAACACAGTCAAAGGAGATCTGGACATACTCCCCGTTCGCCGACAGTTCAAGTGATGAAATCCCGCACCCTCCGTGGTCTTTCATGCCGGGAAGCAGCATCAACATTTTTGATTTTCCACTAGTTTTTAGAGGCCAAACCTGAATCTTTCCATCCGAATACAGCGCAGCGAGTCTTCCATTCCGGGCGGAAAACGCAGTCACGGTTCCACTGGTAGGCACATCTATCAAACGTTTTCCGGCAGGGCTGTAACGCTCAAAATGTCCCGCCACGATCCGGAAAACCTCTCCCGTGTCCTGGTCGGCGGTGACAGTTGAACTATCTTGTCTTTCGTCGTTCCTGAGTTGGTAGAAAGCTTTTCCGGTTAAAAGGTCGGTAAAGGTCTCCGCAGTCGCCCCCCAGCCCTCCCGCAACCGGATGGTGTAAGCCGACCCGATCTGTTTGAACCGAGCACGAATAAGACGTTTCGTTTGCAGGTTCCAGACCACCACACCGCTTCTAAAATTTGAGTAGGCATAGTAAAGCGCATAGAGACTCCCATCTTGAGCAAAATAGAGTTCATGTGGCGGGTTGACCTGATTATATTCACCGGTGGGATCCTCGGGGTCGGTGGTCATCGCTTTCGTGGGCACGAGCTTTGCGGTGACCGTCAGTTCCATCGACTTTCCAGGGAGCTTGAAATCCTGCTTCAAGCGAACAGTCTCTGTGGGGGCGCAATGTGTGGCTTCTTTTTTAACTACCAGAGGTGGCAAATCCCAAAGGGGCGCGGGCACCGGGATGCGATAAAGGGCGCCCCCCGTGACGGTTTCGGCATCACGCCCGATAATGATGTGTTCGTTGCCGTGGCGCTGGGTCTCCTTGATCATGAGCGCAAATACAGTCCGGCCGTCCGGATGCGCCACTAAGGAAATGGCTCTGGCCGGCAGCGTGATGGAATAATTTTTCGTGTTGCCACTCGTCCCGAAAAACGTCAATTTCTCCATTTCGCTTGCGGCGACCCAACGGCCTTGCGGGTCGGAGGCTACGGTCTCGGCGAAGCGGCCAGACGGCAGTTGACGCGGGGATTCGCAGCGATCAAGGCGCTCGACCATCAACCCCTCGTTGCCCGTATAGGCTAACAGCCAGCCTCCGCCGCCCAGCGCCTGTCCTGCACGCATGACATTGTCACTATTGGGGGGCGCGACCTCCCGGGTCGATATCTCGATCCCTTCTTCAATATCCCATAGCGTGGTTCCGCGCCCCACGTCGTAATGACGGCTGTACCATTCATTGACGACCAGAGCCCGCCCGTTACCGGAAAAGCCGACAGAGACAACAAGCCCACCCTCCGAACCGCCGAACTGTGAATCGAAGATGCGCAATCGTCGACCGGTAGATACCTCCCATAGTTGGGTTGTTGCGTCATCTCCACCGCTGGCCAGCATCTGGCCATTCAATGAGAACACAAGCGCGGAAACTCCACCCGTGTGCCCATTAAACTCGTGTAATGACTTGTGCTCTCGGCGCGACCTGATAATCACTCGCGAATCAAAATAGCCGATCGCCACTAAATCACCGTCGGGGCTCAATGCCACAGCGCTTGGTTTCTTGCCGTCGGCCGGGATGCTTTCCAACTGCATGACCTTAACTGCGTCCCAGAGCACGACGTCACCGTTGGTGCCAATGTGTGCCGCTATGCGTCCGTCGGACGAGATCGCGAGCACACCCGGCAGTGGCGCAGCCCCACCGAATGGTAAGCGCGTGACACCTTCTGCAGCGGCACTCTTTTGGTTTGCCCTCATGGCGTTGGCCTGCGCATGGCTAATAAATATTATGCTGACTACCGCCCACGCAGCGGCGAGACACACTTTTGCATTGCACGTATTGACCTTTCTGCTCATTGCGCGTTCTCCATCTGCGGTGCCCGTTATACTTGCCAATATACCGCCCCATACTAATCTAACTAATTATGGTACGTTCCAAGGATTTTCGAATCACCGGTCCAGCAATTATTATGTCTGCTTTGGGTCGAAAGCGGACTACCCGATTTTCTACGAGTAGAGCGTTGCGTGATCGGATGGCTGTACCGGCCGGATAGTTCTTACAGTCGAGCGTACAGGCGTGGATCACGGTACCGACAATCGTGGTCAGTGCAACGGGACCAGCAACACCGGAACCGGCGACACCCGCGCGATGCCCTCGGCCACGCTGCCGAGCAGCCAAAAACCGGGGGCAGCTCAATCTGTTCCGGCTTCCTGCAACTGCTAATTCTTGTCAAATTAGCAGTTCATTAGCTGTTGGTGAAATGCGGGCGGGATGCCCTGAACTCCGGTTTAGGCAAGAGACAGGCCGCGAAAGCGCATCCAGCGAATACCGGCCGTAACAACCCGGTGGCGGGACAGTTGTCGCGATCGCACCGGTCGGCTGCCGGCTTCTCGGTGATCCGGGTGGCCGCGACGGCGCCTACGGGAGAAGCCCGGCGGTCAGCCGCCGTTGCCGTCGTGCCAGTCCGACTCGCCGGCGGCGGCGACCGCGCCGAGGTTGAGCTTGTTACCCTCTCTATTACCCTTACGTGCGGGTTATTACCCTTTCTTCCGCCACCGGGCTGCCGGCCCGCGCCCCTGGCACTCGATGACGCCGGCCGCCTGCTGCTCGCGCAACACCCGCCGGATCATGTCCCGGCTGATACCCGGGCAGGCCTGTTCCAACTGGCCTACCGTGAATTCACCGGTGAACCGCCCCATGGCCGCAATGATCCGCTCGGTCTTGGCGCCGCGCGGCGCCTTGATGTCGCCCACCCGCTCGGCAAACTCCTTGTACGCCGTCTTGAGAATGAACAACACATAATTGATGTACGGCCAAGGGTCGTGCCTGCCTTCGTGCCAATCCTGCGAGCTTTGCTCCGGCGTCTCGTAATAACGCGCCTCGTTCTGTTCGATCAACCGCTCCAGGCTGATATAGCGCCCCGCTTCATAACCCAGGTGATAGCACTGGAGCAGCAACAGCGGCCGCGACACGCGTCCGTTGCCGTCGCGGAACGGGTGAATGCAGAGGAAATCCAGATTGAACGCCGCCAACGCGATCAGCGGATGAACCCAACGCTCATCGAGGCAACGCCGCCAGTCCGCTGCCAGTTCCGCCATGCGTACCGGCGTCTCCACCGCCGTCACGGTACGAAACCGTACCCGCTCGCTGCCATCCGGATAGCGTTCGATGATGTCGCCATCCTTTTCCTTGTACTTCCCGGCATCCCAAATCTCGCCGCGGGCCAGACGGTGCAGCGTCTGGATCGTCGACTCGCTCACCGGCAGCCCGGCGGCGTTCTCGTGAATCAGGTTCAACGCATCGCGATAGCCGCGCACCTCCTCCTCGTCGCGATCACGCAACAACGGCTGACCCAGAACCAGCTCGCGCACGCGGCCGGGCGCCACCGTCACGCCCTCGATGCGGTTGCTCGACACCGCACTTTCAATCAGCGCGTGCTCGCGCAGCGTTTTCAGTCGCTGCGGCGCCTGGCGCATGAACAGCTCCTGCTGGCCGCGCGCCTCACCGAGATCGGCGAGATACCACGACGTACCCACCGGTATGGTCGTGACGGCACTGGAAAAAAGCCTGAGCGTGTTCATTCTTTATCTCTTCCATTTCCGAACTTGCATGCAAGACTTACAAGCTGGCTCCTCCGGCGCTCGATACGCGCACGACCAAGGACATACGATCTACGCAATCAATCCTGCTCCCTGATCGCCACAAACCCCGGCCACAACCGCCCCTGCCTGTCCTGCTTGAGCAGGTGTTGCTCGCGCAGGCGGCTCAGGTCGCGCTGTCTGGTCTTGTCGGTGCGCCGGGTGTAGAGCGCGCGATACCAGGGCGCCTGCCGCAGTTCATCCAGCGGCATCGGGCCACCGTTCTTCAGGATTTGCGTCATGATCGCGTACTGGCGGGCGTTCAGTTCCTTGCGGTCGAGCCGGCTGCGCAGCTCGGCCTCGAACAGTACGACATTGACCAGGCGGTTGACGCGATCGTGCAGGCTGTTCAGGACCGACAACATGCCCTCGAGATGGAGCTCCACGAAGGGCGTATTGGGATGGGCATCGCCGCGCCCGGCCTGTTTGCGGCACTGGTTGAAAAGCGCGAAGTAGCGGTCGATCTGGTCGAGGTAATAGCGCGCCAGCGCGAATTGCGCGTAACGGAAACCCTCGGCGTGCAGGATGGCCGCTTCGATCACGCGGCCGACGCGACCGTTGCCGTCCCAGAAGGGGTGGATGGTCTCGAAATAGAAATGCACCAGCGGCGCGCGGAGGAGCGCCGGCAGGCCGGCCTGCACGAGCTGCGCGTACCACTCGACGAGTGCGGCCATCAGCGTGCGGATATCGCCGCCATACTGGGGCGGCTTGTAGCGGCCGCCATGCGCCTCGTCACCGACGACTGTCGGCTGATCCTTGGTGTTGTCGCGGAACACCCCGGGCTGGTAGTGCGCGTCGTCCAGGTCGCGACAGATCGTCCGATGGACCTCGCGGATGAATTCTTCGGTCAGCAACCAGCCCGGCTTGGACACGGCCCGCTGGGCCAGCTCATAGGCAGCGCGGATGTTGACGACACGGCGCTGCTGTTCCGCCTGCACCTGCTTCGGGTCCAGGTCGAGGGCGGCCGCCGTCTCCTCCTCGCTGAGCTGGCCGCCTTCGATGGTGTTGGTGCCGAAGATGCTTGTAACCAGCACCTCGCGTTCCAGATGGTTGGCAACCTGGGCGAGCGGAGAACCGATGAAACGGGCGTGGGCATCGCCGACCCGCAGCAGCAGCGCATGGACCGCCTTGGGATCGACACCGACCTGGAATGTGACGGGGCCAAAGCGGGCCGTCTCCACGCGCAGCGGATTGCCCGGGAAAACGCCGATGTCGGAGATTTTGTCCATAAAAATGTCCGGCCAGTATCGGACAGAATGCATTGTTTATCAATGGATAAGTGACCGGATCGAAGATGGAATGGCCGCAAAAATGTCCGGTGTCGGGGGGAGGAACTGCTAATTCTTGCCGAATTAGCAGTTCATTAGCTTTTGGTGAACGCGGGCGGGGATGCCCTGAACCCCGGTTTATTAAGCCGCCAGCCCGGGAACAAAGAAGAAGTAGGCGTTGAGCATGTAGAGCCCGGAAAGGATCAACACCAGGCCGCCGGCGATCTCCAACGCTGGCTGCGAACGCCTCAAGCCGGCGCAGCCTTCGAGCCAGCCCATCGCAGACGCACCCAGGACGACCGGGACGGCGCGGCCGACACTGAAAGCCACTAACAGCAGCACGCCAAAGAGCGGCGAACCGACGCCGGCCGCAATGCCCAGCAGCACGACCAGCGCGGGCGTGCATGCCGGACAGACCGCCACCGAAAACGAGGCCCCGAGCGCCACGGCGCCCCAGGTGCTGGCGGTCCGGCGCGCGCGCAAGGGTATCCGCGGAATCGGCAGCCTGATCCATCCCGGCCACGCCAGTCCCATCACGATGGCCGCCGGCCCGAGCACCAGCCCCCATTCGCGACCGATGAAGCCTTGGATCCAGCCGCCTCCGAGACCGACGACAAGCCCGAGCAGCGCGTGCGTCACGATCATGCCCAGCACGAACATCGACCCCAGCAGCACTGCCCGTTGCGGCGCCCGTGCCTGGGTCACGTAGGCGAGCGAAACGGGGATCGCGGCGAGCGCGACCGGATTGAAGCTGAAGAAGAAACCGATCGCGAGGCCGATGGCAAGCGATGCCGGGCTCGCTTGCTCGAGCGTGTTGCGTACGGCGTCGATGTCCATCGCGTGGCGGGTCGGGCTCAGGTGTGCGCCGCGCAGCACGAACCGGCCGCCGGTGCCGCCTTCGCAACCGGTTCCGGCTCGTAGCGGTCGTGGTGGCGCACCCACTCCATCTTGTTGTCCACGTCCCGCTCGTCGCGGCCCTTGGGCGTGAGGTCCAGCAGATGGTACGCGCCCATCATCACCTCGACGCCGCGGCCGTAGGTCGAGTAGGTGTGAAAGACTTCGCCCGCGTCGTCCTTGTAGAACACGCTGATGCCGGGCAGTTCCTCCGACAGGAAGGGCCACATGCCGTAGTTGTAGTAGACCTCGCCCTTGGCCATTTCTTCCGGCGTGAAGCTAACGCCGAAGTCGCGGTTGAAGTCGCTGGCAAACGAGGACACCCACTTGAACTGCCAGCCCATGCGCCGACGAAAGCGCTCGATCTCGGCCAGCGGCGCGCGCGAGACGACCAGCAGCGTGACGTCGCGATGCGCCAGGTGCACGTTCATGCCGTCGATGTGGTCGGCCATGAAGGAGCAGCTCGGGCAACCTTGCTCCCATCCCGGGGCGAACATGAAATGCTGCACCATCAGTTGGCGGCGGCCTTCGAACAGCTCGGCGAGCGTGCGCCGGCCCTCGGGCCCGTCGAAGACGTAGTCCTTCTCGATGCGCACCCACGGCAGCGCGCGGCGCTCGCGGGCGATCTGATCGCGCAGGCGCGTCAGCTCCTTTTCGCGTGCCAGCAGCGTCTTGCGCTCGGTAACCCATCGATCCCTGGACACGACGGGATGGTTCACGGTGCTCACTTCGGCAACGGTAGTGTTCATGGTGTGCTCCTTGGCTCGAAGAGCCGTTCGGGTTTCGTTCATGGTCACTCTCATTTCGGACGTCGCACGGCGCGGACCTTTCCGCTCGGTCCGCCGCCGCAATAGAACAGCTTCGCCCCATCGGACTCGAGCCCGCTGACGCCGGCGCCGCGCGGCATCTCGAGCCGCTCGAGCACGGCGCCGCTCTGCGGGTCGATGCGGCGGATATCGCTCTCGTCGCCTTCCCAGGTGCCGTGCCACAGCTCGCCGTCGACCCAGGTCACGCCGGTGACGAAGCGGTTGGACTCGATGGTGCGCAGGATGGCCCCGGTCTCGGGATCGATCCGGTGGATCTTGCGCTCGCGGTACTGGCCCACCCACAGGCTGCCCTCGGCCCAGGCGAGGCCCGAGTCAGCGCCGTGGCCGGGCGCCGGGATCGACGCCACGACATCACCGGTGACGGGATCGATCTTGTCGATGCGCGCTTCGGCGATTTGGTAGAGGTGCGTGCCATCGAAGGCGGTGCCGGCGTCGCCGGCGCGGTCGAGCGTGCGCGCGAGCTGGCCGCTCCGGGGATCGAAGGCGACCAGCATGGACCCGGTGGCGGCCCAGACGCGCTGTCCGTCGTGGGTGACGCCGTGGATGTGGTCGGCGCCGGCGAAGGGGCCATACTCACGCACGATCTCGGCCGCGCGCGCGGGTGCCTGAGGTCTATCCTTTGCTGTCTTGCGGGTCATTGTCTGGCTCCTTTCGGCGCGCATCGGATCGGCGCCGCAAGGCCAATCTACCCGAACGGCAGCGCGGCGGGGAGTAACAAGATCGTCGTGAATCCGGCCAGCGGCGGCGACAGCCAGCGCCGCGCGCGAGCGCGCCCGATCGAGCGCACCCGTCCGGCGGCCTGAAGCTCGACGAGCGCGCGCTGGACGGTGCGCTGGCTGGCCCCGAGGGCCAGCGCGAGGGCCGAGGTGGACCAGGTCGCGCCGTCGGCGAGCAGCGCCAGCAGCGACGCCTGATCGCCATCGATGGGCGGCGCCAGGACGACGGCGGCGCGCCCGCCCCGCGGCGTGAGCGCGAAGCCGCGCGCGCTGGCCTCGATGCGCGCCAGCGGCGCGGCGAGCGCGCGCAGACGGCCGATCTCGACGCGCAGGCGCGCGCGGTGCGACTCGTCGGGGCGGCGGGCGCCGAACGCGCGCGCGATCAGGACGTGCCGATCGACGTCGCCGGGCCACGCCTCGGC
>Ga0214471_10005176_pt1 | contig 10073 bp, 11 predicted proteins | sample RVTome_5_FD_207665 | JGI IMG/M metagenome (GOLD analysis project Ga0214471, IMG submission 207665) | Soil microbial communities from uranium-contaminated site in the Upper Colorado River Basin, Wyoming, United States - RVT142D155 | ecosystem: Environmental > Terrestrial > Soil > Contaminated >... | reverse complement strand
CGGCGGCCGCCATTTGGGCAACCTCGAGCTCCCTCCGGGTGAGACCGAGGATCTCCCCGGAGACGGTGCGACGCCAAGTGCGGGCCCCCAGGTCCCGGAGGCCCTTCTCGGCGAGCATCTGAAGCGTCACTGCCCCCATCTGCTCCGCCTCTCCCGCCACCTCACGATATGTGTCGGCGGCTTGGGGCCGACCTGCCTGAGCGGCCCCGGCCGCGGCGAGGTCGAGCCCGATCCAGAGCCGCTCGACCCGATAACCCATGTCCGAGAGGCGGTCCCTAACCATTTGGAGCGGCACGAGATCGCGGTCGATCAGGGCCCTGGTGAGCTGCAGACCCGCTTCGATCAGAGGGTTGGAGGGAACCCGGGTCTCGCGGAACCGGTCCAGCCACCGCTCCGCATCGTCAGGCATCCCGGCTCTGGCCGACGCCTCGGCAGCAGCCAGGGCAAACTCCGAAATGCACCGAGCACACCTGGCAAGCCCGGCGTCATCAAAACCCGCATCCAAGAACCCGGCTTACATCGGACGAAGAGCGCGCACCCATCGTCCGGCTGAGATAAGTCGCCACTCTTTGCCACAGTGTCAGCCGGTAGTGCGGGTCCTCCTCTGCCTCCACGCCGGCCCTCATCACATCGAGCCCCCTTCGCCAATCCCCACTGACGAGCGTCGAGAGCTCCATAGTCGCTCGGGCGAAGTAAACGGACCGGAGAAAGCCGTGACGCTCGGCGAGAGGGATAACCTCGGCGGCTACTCTTGCCGCATCTGCGAGACGTCCCGTCTCGAAGAGGCTCGTTGCGTAGGCGGGGCCGAACCGGACGATCATGGTGACCAGGGCCATTTCGTGAGACTGCTGCCAGAGGGACTCGAGGATCGACCGGGCCTCGGCCAGCCTGCCCACCCTTATCAGTGCCCTGCCCTGTTGGCCGAGCGCCACCAGTCTCTCCATCTCGGAGCGAGCTGCGTCCACCATTAACAGGGCAACCTCCAGAGATCTCAGCTGATCGGCCGAGATCATCGCCGAGTCGTACGCAGCCTGGAGCACGTCGACTCTCACCGCAGGCGCTCTCTCAAACCGGTCTTCGACCGTCTCCTCGCCGAGCATCAGCCCCAGCTCTCGTGCCTGCGCCATCGCACCCTCGGCGATGATGTGACCATCCTCCTGGCGCCGTTCGCCCTGCATGAGGAGCCCAGCCTCGAGCGTCGCCATCTCGATCCGGTTGAGTTGGTCGGTATCTGGGATGGCCCTCGACGTATCCAGCCATGTGCGGCTCTCGGCAAAAGCTTCGGAGCGGAGGGCGATGCGAGACATCTGGCATGCAGCCCAAGCCCGCTCGACAGGGTCTCTTGATTGCTCGAAGACGAGGAGCCACCGACGCGAGGCAATGTCTGCCGCTCCGATATCGGTGGCGAGCTGCGCCACACCTCGCCGGAGGAGAGCCGCCTCTTCGTCCTCGAGATCTGGCTGGTCGGCGGCTCGGGCGAGATTGGCCAGACCACCCTCCCCGAGCAACTGCCGGCGCGGAGACCCCAGCAGAGCGAGCGCCTGTGAGCGAGCAGGGGCACCTGCCTCCAGCCGGTGGTGCAAGGCCTCGAGCAGGATCTCGGTCCGTGGGTGCTCCATGGTCTCTAGGTATCGGGCGATGCGAGCGTGAGCCCCCTGCCGCGACTCCTCGCCGGCCTGCGCTATGACTTCCTCCCGGATGAGATCATGGACGAGCGACACCTGGTCGAATCGCCGTCGTACCAAGGCACGGGACTCGAGGTCGTGCACCGCCTCCTCCACCCGCGCGGCGCCCCAGTCGAGCATCGCTCCGAGCCTTTCGACGGGCACCGGTCGTCCCAGGACTGCCATGTGTACCAAGAAAGAAATGACGTCTGAGCTGGCGCCGCGGAGCCGTGAAGTGAGCAGCTCGTCCGATGAGGCCTGCTCACGGTCCCCGGAGAGGGCGATCAGCCAATAGGGGAGCCCGCCGGCTCGCTCCCAGATCGAGCGCGCCGCCTCCCGGGAGAGGGCGGGTCTCATGCTCAGGGCCAGCTCGACCCCATGGGCCTCTTCCAACGGGCCGACCTCGAGGACGATTGGATTCACCTCCGCCTTCATCACCTCTTCGAGGAAGGAGCTGGCGCCCACTCCAGGGCGTGAGGCGGCGACCAAGTGTGACGGCTCTCGGGCGTTCTTCAGCAGATAGAGGATCAGGCCCATGCTCAGATCGTCCAGCCACTGGACGTCGTCGATCAGAAGCGACCTGCTTTGCCCTTCGAGAAGACGGCGGGTGGCCTCGAAAAGCTGGATGGGCACGACCCGGGCTTACGGGTCATCGTCGAGGATCCGGCTCAAGAGGTTCTCCTCTTCCCTCTCTTCGGCGAGCCGGTTGAGCATGCCCATCGAGGCGGCCAGTTCGATATGCCGCAGGGCTTCCAATCCTCCCACGCTCAGCACCAAACCGGGCGCCCGGGCCGCCGCGAACTCGAGAAGGGCGCTCTTCCCGCTCCCCGGGTCGCCGCGAAGCAGCATCAGCCGATGCTCGCCCGAGCGGTCTGCGAAGAACGCCTCGAGCGAGGCGTTCTCCTGGTCACGGCCGAAGAGCCTCATGCAGGGCAGGCTATCGGCCCGAGAGCATCTCCCGGTGGTCGCCCGCCTGCAGGACCACCGGTACGTATCCGGTACTCGACGCTGCGAAATGTGATCGAAATGTGATCAGCCGTTGGGCGCTGACACGCCTCCTCGCAACAGGCAGAACCCGGCTTCTAGTTGGGGTTTTGCCAAGCACGCCCGGAGGGACTCGAACCCCAACCTCCTGATTCGCAGATGTCCAAACGGCGTCCACAGGTGTCCATGAAGGTCCACACATGCCTCAGCTATAGGCTTCCGTTTCCACCTGGGTCCACAGAGGTCTGCCGCGGTCCACGGCGAATGGCTCCCAACTTGGCTCCCACGTCGGGTCTGCCAATGGCGCATGCTTTCGTGGTCACGTCGTCGAATGACGACAACTTGGGAGTGCTCCTCGGGCGCGCCACCAAGTTGCCAGTCACGGGTGTGCCGGCCGATGGGCTCTCGGAACCCCTAAGGCGTCGGACCGTACGAGTCGATTGCGCGCGTTCAGGCGATCTCTATGTCGACTGTCGTGGGCACGGCACGCCTCAGCGCGTCGGAGACTGGCGAGTGCATCTCCGCCCACTCCACGATCTCACGCAATGTATCCGGTGATACACCGTCCGCTCCGATCCTGACGTGGGTCCGCGCCTGCAAGGGCCCGGCTGGCAATGAATCGTCCATACCGAGGAAGCCGCGATCATCCGATTCGCTGGTGACGGTGACCTCCAATGTCGACAACTCGATCCCCTCGGCGGCGGCCCTCATCGCGATGACCGTCGCATCGCAGCCGGCAACGGCCGCGCGAAGGAACCAGCCCGGCGTCGGCGCGGATCCTCCACCCCCTACGCTCCTCGGCATGTCCGACACGAGCGACTCCCCGTGCTGACCTGTGACCTCTGCCCTCAACCCTTCCACTGTTGCGGTTGCTGGCCGATCGACATACCGCGCCTTCTCCGGCTGCTCGGTTAAGAAGGTGACGGCTCGATCGATCGACTCCCGGACATGACCTGTGGTTGCGGACAATTCCCCGGTACTCCTGACTTCGTGGCCAGGAATCGTACTCACGAGGGACCCCTGCACGCACGGAAGGATTCGAACCTTCAATCCTCCTAGGCTCGATGCACTCGACCTAGCCGAGATCTTGGACGACCTGCGAGTTGCAGTCATCGCCGGGACATCGATCACCCGCTCCCCGGTCGCCACCAGCTACTGGGACACCGGATACCCCAACGCCGTGCCGACTCCACCGCCCACACCCGATCCGGATACCCCGACGCGCACTCGCAGAGCTCACCGGTCTGGCCATTCGACGCCCGCACCCGGATCTCGTCGACCACCCTCTCGTCTCGGTCGATCACTACCGCTGTGTGTGACCCCTTATGAGGGTCGATCCCGATCATCACCATCGCATGCCCTTTCTGTCGGCAACCGGAGCCGTAGCGGGCAAGCCTGATTCGGGTCGATGTGCTCTCGCCTCTTTCGAGCCACGCCACAGCCGAGAACACCAACTGGCAGACACCTCGTAAAAAGCCAGCCCGACAGGGCGGCAGGCACTTAGAGAGTCCACCAGTCGGCGCCTCGACGTTACGGGGAACAACTCGACACGCGCCCCCACTCTCAATCAGGCACATATTGTGCGTCAGTCGGGCGAATGGCTCCCAAAGGTCGCCTTGCTAGGACCCTTCAAGGAGCACGGGACACGTGAAATCCTCTGCTATTACAAGGGATTTCTCTAGCGCGCCCGGGGCGACTCGAACACCCAACCTCCTGATCCGTAGTCCAGAGAACCCCGTCACTGCTGGTCTCTGCCCGTCCCGGTTCATAGCGTTCACCAGGGCTTTCGTCCAACCGATCGTCCGCAGCGATCCCGACTGATCCCGCCCTGTCGTCAGGAATCCGTGATCAGGATGTGATCAGGAGGCGCTCCGGCAGCCGGCCCCTGGCTGACCGGTCCTCCGATGGGAAGAGTCCACGCTTTACTCGCGCTTGACGGCAACTACACGCTCGACGACGCCTGCCCGGAGACGATCATGGGCTTCGACCTCGAACCCATGCGCGATCACATGTTCGGCGGGTCGCCGTGTCATGTATTCCCCTTTGGTCCGTCTGGGGATGAACTCGTACACCCACTGCAACCAATAGATGGGCAGGAATGTGGAACGCACATGGTCGACCATGATGAGACGCCCATCGTGCTTGAGCAAACGTCTCATCTCGCTGATGGCGAGTCCGTCATCGGGGACGCTGCACAGGACATAGGTGCACACCACCGTGTCGAAGGTGTCGTCAGGAAAGGGCAGGTCCATGGCGTCTGCCTCGATCAACTCGACAGGTCGACCGATCCGGTCCGCTCTCTCCCTTGCCAGAGCGAGCATGTCGGGACTCATGTCGATCCCGATCAGGGCCACGCCAGCCGGATAGTGGGGCAGGTTGAGCCCGGTGCCAATGCCGACCTCCAGCGTCTCTCCATTAGCCCGAGAGCACGCCCAGCTTCGGTGCTCCGAGCCGATGATCCATCTCTCAAAGCAATCCATCTCACCGTCGTAGGTGGCGGCGTCCTTGGCGTTTCTGCGGCGCCGGCGCTCGTTGGCTCGAGCTCTCACGACCGTGTCGCTCGTCCACCTTTCTCACTCATTTCGCTGGACCGTGTCGCAGCGATGTCGTCGACGATGTACTCGGCGTCCCGCCCCACTCCCCCAAGCAACGCCGAACTGAGCGAGTAGAGAAAAAGAAGCCCGATGAAGTAGAGACCGGGAACCGAATCGACGATGCCCCGGTCGTGGATCGGAAGCCCGTTGTGCATGGGAAGGGGGAGGTCGATCCAGCTGAAATCGGGTGTGAACCCGGTACACCAGATGACGTTCGACACCTCCAGGCTCCGTCCATCCTCGAGGACTGGGTAACCGTCTCTCACCCCCGTGGTCCGCCCGACCCGTTCGACTCCCGCGGCGGCGATGTCTTTTCGTCGCACTCGGCCGAGGGGGATGCCACGGGGAGGATCGAGAAAACGGTCGCGGAGCTTTCGGCCAATCGGTGTCTCCACCGTCAGCCGGGTCGCCCCCAACCACATGATCGGCGTGAACAAGCGGTCGGGGAAGCTTCCGGCGCGAGTGGGCTCCTGGCCGGTGTCGCGGCCGGAGAGCCAGACCGGGTGATGCCCGGCGATGTCGAGTGCGATCTCCGCACCAGAGTTCCCTGCACCAACCACCAGAACTCCACCTTCCCGTAGCTGGGTGCGGTTGCGGTACTCGATCGAGTGGAGCTGGATTATCCCCCGGTCGAGCTGTGATGCGAAGGATGGGATCCGAGGATGGTGATAGGCGCCCGTGGCCACCACTACGCTCTCGGCCGATAACGTGTCCTCGCCGGAGGACACCTCAAAGCCATCTCCGTTCTCAGACAGCCTGTCCACCTTGACGCCGGTTCGAATCGGAAGCTGGAACTGCCGGGCGTAGGCCTCGAGAAAGTCCGCGGTCTCGTCTTTAGTCGGGAAGGAGGAGGGCGGACCCGGAAAGGGCATCCCCGGAAGCCCGTCGTACCGAGCCGGCGTGAACAGACGTAGCGAGTCCCACCGTTTACGCCAGACATCACCGACTCGCTCGTTCTCTTCCAGGATCACAAATCGAAGGCCACGTTGCCGGAGGTGGTAGCCGACGGCCAGACCCGCCTGACCTCCACCAATGATGACGGTCTCGACATCCTCGTGCATTCTCGGCTCCTATAAGATCGGATCGCCCCTCTGGCCAACCTACGACGCTCGGTGGTCGCTGCCTATCGGGTGTTCTCCCAGGTGGTGAGACCGTGCTGCATGGCGAACAAGGTGGCTCCGGCTCGGGTTGAGACCCCAATCTTGCGGTAGGCGTTCTGGATGTGGTAGTCGGCGGTCTTCGACGAGATCCGGAGCTTGCGGGCGATTTGCTTAGTCTGGAGGCCACGGGCGAGAAGGCCGACCACCTGGATCTCGCGCTCGGTCAGCTCCGCTGGCCGCTCTATCGACGGTCTCCGGTGGCCACTGGCCTCCAGCACCGCGGCGACTGCCTCTGAGGCGAGACCACCGGCACGAGCCTCTTCTGTGAGCATCTCGGCGGCGTCTCCCGGCATGAAGGCCTCCCGATGTGGCCGGGGCTCGGTCATGGCGTGATAGGCGTCGGCCGCGGCGAGCAGCCTGGCCTCCGGCTGGAGGGAAGAAGCCCCGACACCTCGGTGATAGCCCGACCCGTCGAGACGTTCATGATGGAAGCCGGCCGCGGGGATCAGCCTTGCGAGGAAAGGTGATTGAGTCAGTATCCGCTCTGTCTGATAGGCGTGCAGTCTCACCCGCTCCCAGTCGTCCAACGTCAACGAACCCTCCTTCTCCCAGACACGCACGGGAACCGCAACTCGACCCAGGTCATGTACTAGCGCCGCCCGACAAAGCACCGCGATCTCCGGCGGGCCGAGTGATAACGCCTCGGCCGCAACCCGGCAGATTTGCGAGACGCCGCCTGAGTGCCCGACTAGGTCGGCGAGGGCCATATCAGAGAAATGACCCATGGCTGCCAGCGCCTGGTCGATCCCTTCTCCCTCGAGCATCAACCAGGGCTTGGGCTCGGACTCCAGGGTCAGATCCCACAGCGTGGCCTCCTGACCCGAGTCGAGGATCTCGGCGGCATCCTCGGCCAGGACCTTGGCGATGAGCGGGTCGAACGCCCCGCCGGCGCGCCGAGCGATCACCCCGGCAACGAACTCGGTGTCACCCAGCATGTACTGGACGGCAGCATCTCGAGCGACATGAGCGATGCGTACCGCCAGCGGGATCCCCTCCTCCCCCACACCCCGAGGCATCCCCTTGCCATCCCAACGTTCTGATTCATAAGCAAAGAGTCGGGAGACCGAGCTGCTCAGGCCAAGCCTGTCGGTGAGCATCCGCGCCACTTCGCAGGTGGCGGCGACCACACTGGGAAACCCGGCTGCCAATACCGGTAGGTGGCGGGCGACACGCCAGGCCCGCCAATGAGGCGAACCAGTGGGCGGCGCCACCGCCCGCATCATCCCCCTAACCATCTGGGCCCTAGTCCCGAATCGAAAGGGGGTCGCATAGGTGATGAGGGAGTCATCGTCGCCGAACACCTCCCAACCCACGTTCGCCGGGGCATTACAGCCCACATAAAAGAGGAGGCAAAGGAAGTACGTCTGTGAGGCCGTCTCCGCATCAACGTCGAGGCGATCGCAAAGCCGCATGGCGACGAGAGTGCTTCGCAGCCCGTGCTCGAGGGGGAAACCCATGGCGAGGTCGGTGGCCAAGGAGAGGGCCCCGATCAGCTCGGCGGTGCGAACCCGACCTGGATCGGAAAACGCGCGTTCGGCCATCACGCGACATTACGCCGGAGCTACAAGGGCAAAGGAGGAGAGGCAGCCACTTCGGGGCAGAGACCGTCCTCGCGACCAAAGGGCGGTGAGCAAAACTGCGAACCGGGTTTGTAGCGACTTCTGATTCCCGGTAAGAAGACCTGCCTGATCTCGAAGGTGCCAGGTGACCACGATGTCGCGAAACACCAGATCGGCCACACAATGGCCCGGCCGCGCAGGACTCTGTAACTCAAGGCTCCCGACCCCTAGCGCCGCGGAATGTGATCAGATCGTGATCAGCCGTCTAGGCCCAAATTCTTCGAGTAGCGCAGAAATGGCCATCTACCAGGCCTTATGCAGCGCGCCCGGGGCGACTCGAACACCCAACCTCCTGATCCGTAGGTCTTCAAGCGGCGTCCACGGGTGTCCACATGAGTGCATTCGGCCTCTTGCTGAGTGCTTTCGATTCCATCGTGGTCCACGGCCGTCCAGCGTCATCCACCGCGAATGGCTCCCAACTTGGCTCCCAGGCAGAGCGATGCCAGCGACCTGGCAGCAGAGATCCTGGCTTCCGCGACGACCCAAATATGGCGCGGAACGTCTAATTGGGGAGTGCGGATGGAATCCTCCATCTCAACCCTGGTTGGTGGTTGTGACGGTTGGTGTTTGGCTCCTACACCGAAACGGATGCGCAGCCTCACCATTGGGGCATGAGGGGGCGCCGATTCGGATGGCATCGCTCTCCGGGAGATGTTCTATTCAAATCCCCTCAGTCCCAATAGATTTGGAACGGTCGTGCCGCAACCCAGCAAGGAGGAATCAAATGAGGGTTTCTTCCGAGCACTGATGGATGCCTACACCGAGGCTTGGAATCGCGAAGACATCGACGCGATCGAAAGCTTCTACAACGTTCCGTTCTTCAGCTATCACGATGGAGCCGTCCACGTCTACTCGGACGCCAATTTGAGCAGGGCCATCACCGCCGAATGGATCGAGGTAAACCGCAGGGAGGGCCCCGCCGTGTGGGAACGCCTGTCGTTCTCACTGGAGCGTCAAGGTCACAACAGCGTCCTGGTCACGTCCAGGTGGGTTTTCAGACGCCCGGATGGCACCGCAGTGTGGGACGTTGTCGATAGCTACCACTTGTGCAGGTTCGGCGAGGAGTGGAAGTTCCTCGATCGCACCATCCACGAATAGCCGAAAGGCATGCGCAGTAGGGTGTCGAGCGTGGCCAGCACGGGCCACCTCGCTCGCCCCGTGCTGCCGACGTCGACGATGATCCGATTCTGCATCTACCAGTACCAGCATCACCCACTTCCCCAGCTGATCGAACGATGGGTCCGCGCCGAGGAGGCAGGATTCGACGTCTTGTGGAACGTCGACGCCGTGAATGAACCCGACCATCCCGGCATGACCTTGTTCGAGGCGAGCACCACGCTGGCGGCGATGGCGCTCAGCACCTCTCGAATCCGCGTGGGGACACTGGTCACGAGCATGTATCTGCGGAACCCGGTGATGATGGCCAAGACGGCGATGACCCTTGATCACCTCTCGGGGGGGCGGCTCGAGCTCGCCCTGGGAGCGAGAGATCCCTCGGTGCGGGCAGAGGCCGCCGGCGTGCCTCCCTGGACAAGAGGCGAGCAGGTGGCCCGCTTCGGGGAGTTCGTGGAGCTCATCGACCGCCTGTTGCAGAACGACACGACGACCTATCAAGGCCGGTACTACCGGTGCTCTCACGCCGAAATGATTCCAGGCCCGGTTCAGCGCCCTCGCCCTCCGATCACAATCGCCGCCCATGGTCCGAGGATGCTCCGGATCGCCGCCGCCAATGCCGACTCGTGGAGCCAGTGGGGAGGCTACGACATCCAAACCGAGCGGCAATTCTTCGAGGTCACGCGAGACCGTGGCGCGCAGTTCGCGGAGCTCTGCGCCGAGGGCGGGCGCGATCCGAAGGACATCCGCCACTCGCTGGTCTGCTTCCCACCGCTCACCCCATGGGAGTCGGTCGAATACTTCAGTGACATGATCGGCCGCTACGGCGCCGTGGGGATCGACGAGTTCGTCCTGTACTGGCCGCAGACCTGGCGTGAGATGGCACACGAGGAGGTGGTGTTCGAGCACGTCTGCGGCGATCAGTTACCGTCGCTTCGA
>Ga0214471_10005175_pt1 | contig 10075 bp, 10 predicted proteins | sample RVTome_5_FD_207665 | JGI IMG/M metagenome (GOLD analysis project Ga0214471, IMG submission 207665) | Soil microbial communities from uranium-contaminated site in the Upper Colorado River Basin, Wyoming, United States - RVT142D155 | ecosystem: Environmental > Terrestrial > Soil > Contaminated >... | reverse complement strand
CGGTGAACTTCGGCGGCGGGCAGGTGGACATCACCAACGGCCGCTTCGTGTTCTCGGCGAGCGAGGCCTACCTGATCGAGGACGGCCGCGTGACCCGCCCGGTGAAGGGCGCGACCCTCATCGGCAACGGGCCCGAGGCCCTGACCCGGGTGAGCCGCGTCGGCCACGACCTCAAGCTCGATGAGGGCGTGGGCACCTGCGGCAAGGATGGCCAGTCCGTCCCGGTGGGCGTGGGCCTGCCCACGATCCGGATCGATCGCATGACGGTCGGCGGGACCCAGGTCTGAGGCGCATGCGGGAGCTGCTCGCCGATCTCCTGCAGCAGGCGACACGCCGGGGCGCGACGGCGGCCGACGCCTTCGTGGTGGCGGACCAGTCGTTCTCGGCCCAGGTGCGCCTGGGCCAGGTCGACACCGTCAAGCACGCGCGCGAGCAGCACATGGCGCTGCGGGTCTTCGTGGGCAAGTCGGTGGCGGCCGCCTCGACGTCCGATCTCTCGGCCGAGTCGGTGGCGCGGCTGGTGGACGAGGCGGTGTCGCTGGCGCGGATCACGAGCCCGGACGAGATGGGCGGCCTGCCCGAGGCCGCGGAGCTGGCGCGGCAGGTGCCCGACCTCGACCTGCGCGACGCGCGCGGGCACGATCTGGCCCCCGAGGAGAAGATCGAGCTGGCCCGCCGCTGCGAGGCGGCCGCGCTCGAGGCCGATCCCCGCATCACGAACTCGGAGGGCGGCGACTTCAGCGACCGGCGCGCGCGCTACGCCTACGCCACCAGCCACGGCTTCGCGGGCGAGTACGAGACGTCCTCGTTCAGCCTCGCGGTCGCCCCGGTGGCGAGCGAGAACGGGGAGATGCAGCGCGATTCCTGGTACCACGTCACCCGCAAGCGCGCGCGGCTCGAGACCCCGGAGGAGATCGGGCGCATCGCGGCCCGGCGCGCGGTGCGCCGGCTCGGCGCGCGGCAGGTGAAGACCGCGGAGGTGCCGGTGATCTTCGACCCGGAGATGGCGGCCGGCCTCGTGCGGCACATCGCGGGCGCGGCCGCCGGCCCCGCGCTCTACCGGCGCGCCTCCTTCCTGGTGGGCAAGCTGGGCGAGCGCATCGCGGCCCCGTCGGTCACCATCGTGGACGACGGCACCATCCCGGGCGCCCTCGGCTCGCGTCCGTTCGACGGCGAGGGGCTGCCGGTGCGGCGCACCGTGGTCGTGGAGCGGGGCGTGCTGCGCTCCTACCTGCTCGACACCTACACCGGCCGCAAGCTCGGGCTGCCGTCCACCCACCACGCGGCCCGCGACGGCAGCGGGGTGAGCGTGTCCACCACCAATCTCCACCTCGCGGCGGGCGACCGGGATCCGGCGGAGCTGATCCGGAGCGTGAAGAACGGGCTCTACGTCACCGAGTTGATCGGCTTCGGGGTCAACGGGGTCACCGGGGACTACTCGCGCGGGGCGGTCGGCCTCTGGATCGAGAACGGCGAGCTGGCCTACCCGGTGGAGGAGATCACCATCGCGGGCAACCTGCTCGACATGTTTCACGCGGTGGAGGGCATCGGCAACGACCTGGTGTTCCGGGACCGCACGTCTGCCCCGACCCTGCTCATCGGCCGGATGACGGTGGCCGGCTCATGATCATCGACAGCCACTGCCACCTGCACGACCCCGCTTTCGCCGACGTCCGCGGCACCGTCGTCCGCGCCACCGAGCACAACGTGTGGGGCGCGGTGGCGGTCGGCTGCGACCACGCCACCAACGAGCGCACGCTGCAGGCCGCCGCCGAGAACGTCAAGGCGGTGTGGCCGGCCCTGGGCTTCCACCCCGAGTGGAAGCTCACCCGCGAGGACCTGGAAGCGGTGGAGCAGCAGATCCACGCCCACCACGCGCGGCTCGTCGCGGTCGGCGAGGTGGGGCTGCCGTGGTACGGTCTCGGGGCGGCCGCCGACGCGGACGCGGCTCGCCGCGAGGCCCGCGAGCGCCTCGAGCGGCTGACCGACCTGGCCTGCCGCTACGACCTGCCGGTCATCCTCCACGCGCCCCACGGGGCGGCCGCGGACGCGCTGGCCGTCCTCAAGCGGCGGGGCGTGGAGCGCGCGGTGTTCCACTGGCACAAGGCCTCGGCCGAGGTCACCCGCGAGATCGTGGACGCGGGCTACCTCGTCTCGGTGACGCCGGACCTGGTGTACCGGGACCGCGACCGCGAGATGGTCGAGCGCGTGCCGATCGAGTCGCTGCTGGTCGAGAGCGACGCGCCCTGGCAGTACCAGGGCGAGTTCGAGAACGTCACCTCGGGGCCGTGGCTGGTCGCGCGCGTGGCGGAAGAAGTGGCGAAGATCAAGCGGCTGCCGGTGGACGAGGCGATGTACCAGCTCACCGTCAACACCTGCCGCGTCTTCGACGTCGTTTGGACGTGAGCGAGCATCGCTTCACGGCGGCCATCGGCGCCGCCCGGGTGGCCGGCGTGCTCCACCTGCCCGACGACTTCCGGCCGGGGCCGGAGTTTGGGCGAGTGCCGAGCCCTTGCGTGATCGCCTGTCACGGCATGGGCGCCTCCAAGGACAGCGACAAGTACCTCTTGCTCGGGCGCGAGCTGCCCGCGGCCGGGCTCGCCCTGGCGCGCTTCGACTTCCGGGGCAGCGGGGAGTCCGCCGGGCTCCAGCGCGACGCCACCATCGAGACCCGGATCGAGGATCTGGAAGCGGTCCTGGGTCAGCTCGCCGCGCGGCCGGAGCTCGACGGCCGCTTCGGGCTGCTGGGCTCGAGCCTCGGCGGCTACGTCGCCCTCTGGGCGGCGAGCCGCGTCGTCCCGGGCGCGCCGCCGCCGGTGGTGACCTGGAACGCCCCCGCGTCGCTGCGCGAGCTGGCCCATGCCGATCCGGGCGAAGCGGGCGCGGCCCTGGTCGCCGAGGTCAGGCGCGGCGCCCGGGCCGAGGCGCCCGCCGGTGTCGCGCGCGTCCTCGTCATCCAGGCCGACCGCGACGAGGTGGTGCCGCCCGCGCATGGGCGCGCCCTCTTCGACCGCGCCCGCGACCCGAGGCGGCTGCACGTGATCGCGGGCGCCGACCACCGGCTCTCCGACACGGCTCACCGTCGCGAAGCCCTCGAGGAGAGCCGGCGCTGGCTGCTCACCCATCTGCCCCTTGCCCCGGCGGATCGGACCGCCCCGGCAGGAAGGACTCGATGATCAACCCGGCGCGACTCAAGGACGAGTTCCTGGAGCTGGTCTCCATCTCCAGTCCCTCGAGGCGGGAGGGCACGATCGCGCGGCGGCTCGAAGGCATTCTCAAGGGCATGGGCGCGAGCGTCGAGGTGGACGGGGCGGGGGAGAAGATCGGCGGCGATACGGGCAACCTGCTCGCGCGCTTCCCCGGCAATACGCCCGGCGCCCCGCCCTTCCTGCTCTCCGGCCACATGGACACGGTGGGTCCCGCCGAGGCCATCCACCCGGTCGTCGAGGGGAACGTGGTGCGCACGGACGGCACCAGCGTGCTGGGCGGCGACGACAAGGCGGGGGTGGTGGCGATCCTGGAGGCGGTGCGCGTCCTCCGCGAGGGCCCCATCCCGCACGGCGATCTCGAGGTGGTGCTCACGATCTCCGAGGAGTACGGGCTGCTGGGCGCCAAGCACTTCGACACCGGCCGCCTCCGCGCGAAGCGGGGGCTGGTACTGGACGTCGACGGCGTCTGCGAGCTGATCACCCGCGCCCCCGCGGCCAACCGCATGACCTTCACCGTCCACGGCCTGGCCGCCCACGCGGGCATCTGCCCGGAGCAGGGGCTGAGCGCGATCCGCATCGCGGCGGAGGCCATCGCGGCGATGCAGCTCGGCCGCCTGGACGCGGAGACGACCGCGAACCTCGGCATCATCCAGGGCGGTCTCGCCGGCAATATCGTGCCCGCCTCCGTGACGGTGCGGGGCGAGACGCGCAGCCTGAGCCTGGAGAAGCTCGAGGCCCAGACCGCGCACATGCGGCGCTGCTTCGACGAGGCGGCGGCGCGGCACGGGGTGCAGGTGGGGGACCGCCGGTATCGAGCGCGCGTGGAGGCCCAGGTCGAGCGCCAGTACAACCGGCTCGACATCCGCGACGAGGCGGCGATCGTCCGGCTGGTGCAGTCGGCGGCCGGCGCGATGGGGCGGGCCTGCGCCACGCGCGGCACCGGGGGCGGCTCGGACGCCAATGTCTTCGTGGAGCGCGGCCTCGAGGTCGCCAACCTCGCCTGCGGCATGCGCGAGATCCACACCGTGAACGAGTGGGTGGACGTCCGCGATCTCGTGCTCACCGCCGGGCTCGTCGTCGAGACGGTTCGCGCCAACGCGGCGGTCTGAGCGACGCGCTCGCCCTCCGGTTGGCGTAAGATAGCCGAGCGGATCCCACCGGACGACACACGTTGACCGAGCGCATCGCCGATCTGAGCCTCGAGCACGCCGCCCCCGCCGGACGGCCCCGCTCCCGCTCCGTGCTCTTCGTCCACGGCATGTGGGGCGGGAGCTGGTACTTCCGGAACTACCTCTACGCGGCCGCGCAGGCCGGGTGGGACGCCTGGGCGCTCGACCTCCGCGGGCACGGCCTTCCCGCGCTTCGGGGCGGAGTCGGGGCGCGCCGCCCGCGAGCTGGCCCTGGGCGGCCTCGCGGTGGACCCGCGCGCGGTCCGGTGTTCCACGCTGGTGGTGGGCGCCGAGCACGACCGCATCACGCCCGCGGCGCTCCAGCGCCGGATCGCCGCGCGCTACCGTGCGGAGTACCAGGAGGCGGCGGGCCACGCCCACATGCTGATGCTGGAGGAGGGCTGGGAGCGGCCGTTCAAGGACACGCTGGCGTGGATGGAGAGGGCGCTCGATGAGCGGTGACCTCGATCTCGCGTCCGCGCCCGCCGATCGGCCGACGATCCTGGTGGTCGAGGACGACGCGCACATCCGCGACGTCCTCTCCGGACTGCTCGCCACGCTCGGTTACCGGCTGCTCATGGCCGCCTCCGCCGAGCAGGCGCTCGACGCCCTCAACGTGGTGAGCCCGGACCTGGTGCTCACCGACGTGCACCTCGGGGCCATGAGCGGCATCGAGCTCTGCGCCCGGCTCAAGGCCGATCCACGCTACGAGTTGATGCCGGTGGTCATCTTGACCGCGGTCGGCGACCTGGAGGCGCGGGTGGCCGGGCTCGCGGCGGGGGCGGACGACTTCTTCACCAAGCCGGTGGCGTTCGTCGAGCTGCGGACCCGACTGGGCGCGCTGCTGCGGGTCAGGCTGCTCCTGAGCCAGCTCGAGCGGGCCGACGCGGTGATCACCACTCTGGCCCTCACCATCGAGGCGCGCGATCCGTACACCCTGGGCCACTGCGACCGGCTGTCGCGCTACGCGGTGGCGGTCGGCGAGGCCCTCGGGCTCGATCCGGAGATGGTGCGCTCGCTGCGGCTGGGCGGCTACCTCCACGATCTCGGCAAGATCGCGGTGCCCGACGGAATTCTGCTGAAGCCCGGCCCGCTCGATCCCATCGAGTACGAGCGCATCCGCGCGCATCCCGGCGCCGGCTCCGATCTGGTCCTGGGCCTGCGCAGCATGGAGCTGGTCCGCCCCATCATGCGCCACCATCACGAGAAGTGGGACGGGTCCGGCTACCCCGACGGCCTCAAGGGCGAGGCGATCCCGCTGGGCGCCCGCGTCATCTCGGTGGTCGACGTCTTCGACGCGCTACACACTGACCGCCCGTACAAGGCGGCGCTGTCCCGCTCGGAGGCCGTCTCCACGCTGATTCGCGAGACCGACCTCGGCTACTGGGACCCGCGCGTCGTCGAGACCTTCCTCGAGATCCTCCGCCACTTCAAGCACGACACGTAAGGGGTCAGGTCTTGCATTACGACATTTGCTCGCGGGAGGCGTGTCCTCGCGCGGCGGAAATGTCGTAATGCAAGACCTGACCCCTATCTGAGGTCGGCGGAGGCGGAGGCGCCCGCGGTCTTGCCGAAGACGGCGCCCGACATGAGGCCGGTGCCGCCCGGGTAGTTGTGGTAGAAGAGCCCACCCACCAGCTCGCCCGCCGCGTAGAGGCCCGCGATGGGCCGGTCCCACGTGTCGAGCACCCGGCCGCGGGTGTCCACGCGCAGGCCGCCGAAGGTGAAGGTGATGCCGCAGGTCACTCCGAAGCCCACGTAGGGCGGGCGGTCGAGGCGCTGCGCCCAGTTGGACTTGGGCGGGGTGATCCCGCGCGTGCCGCGGCCGTCGAGCACCGCGGGATTGAACGGCACCTGGTCCATGACCGCCGCGTTGAAGTCGCGCACCGTGCGGCTGAGCCCCTCCGGGTTCACCTCGAGCTTCTTGGCCAGCTCCTCGATGGTGCCCGCCTCCGCCTTGGTGATCTCGCGGATGCGGTACTCCTCGCGCAGCAGCTCCACCGTCTTCTGGTCGAAGATCTGGAAGGCGGCCTCCTGCGGCTGGCGCAGGATCTCGCGCCCGTACTTGGCGTAGGTGTAGTTGCGGAAGTCGGCGCCTTCGTCCACGAAGCGCTCGCCCTTCACGTTGACGATCAGCCCGAGCGGGTACGAGTGCTTCTGGAACATGTCGCCCACGCGCCGGTCGCCGAAGGCGGGGGCGTTGAGATCCCACGCCACCGCATGGCAGGACGACCAGTGGCCGTAGGCCTGCGCGCCGATCTCGAGCGCCATCGCGATGCCCTCGCCCACGTTGTGGCGGGTGCCGCGCACGCGCGCCAGGTCCCAGTTGGGCCCGAGGTAGCGCGTGCGCCACTCCGGGTTGGCCTCGAAGCCGCCCGAGGCGATGACGACCGCGCGGCACGGGATCTCGCTCGCGCCCGCCGCGCTGCGCGTCACCACCCCGGTGACGCGGCCGGAGCCGTCCTGGATCAGCTTGTGCCCGGCCACCCCGTAGCGCACCTCGATGCCCACCTTGGCCGCCCGCTCAAAGAGCGCCTCGACCAGGCCGGGCCCACCGCCCACCGCCTCCAGAGTGAGCCCACCCCAGAAGTGGTGACGATCGCCCACCTTGTAGGACTGGCGGCTGAACATGAGGATCCAGCGGATCCCCTGAGTGCGCATCCAGATCATGGTGGGCTTCGAGCGCTGGACCAGGTGCTGGGCCAGGTCAAGATCGGAGCGGCCCTCGGTCACCCGCATCAGGTCGTCGTAGTACTGGTCCTCGGTGTACGCCGGGATCGTGATGCTCCGCGCTTCCTCGTCGCTGAGATCCGGGATGACGTCCCGTCGCAGATCCTCGAGGCCCTGATGCGCGAAGCGGAACCCGCCCGCGGTGAAGAAGGAGTTGCCGCCCCGCTCGGGCTCCGGCGCCTTCTCCAGCACCAGCACCGAGGCCCCGCCCTCGCGCGCGGCCAGCGCCGCGCAGAGAGCCGCATTGCCGCCGCCGATCACCACCACGTCGTGCGCCATCGCGTCGACTACCTCCAGTCAGGCCGGCTCAGCCGAGCCGGGTCAGCATGACGAGACCGAGAGCCACCCGGTACCACCCGAACGGGACGAAGCTGTGCGTCTGGATCCATCGGAGCAGCCACCGCACCGTCACGAAGGCGGTCACCGCGGAGACCGCGGTGCCCAGCCCGAGGAGCCCCCAGTCGGTCGGAGGGCCCGCGGGCTGGCGGAGCGCCTGCGTCATCTCGAGGCCACCCGCCGCGAGCAGGGTGGGCACGCCGACCAGGAACGAGAACTCGGTCGCGACGGGCCGGCTCAGCCCGAGCAGCATGACGACGAGGATGGTGGCGGCCGAGCGCGAAGTACCCGGGAATCCCGCGGCGAGGAGCTGCCCCAGCCCGACCGCGACCGCCATCGCCCAGCTCACGTGTGAGACGGTCGGCCGCGCGCGTAGCGCCCATTCCACGCCGAGGATCCCGACGCCGCCGATCAGGGTGGCCCAGGCGATCGGCGCGGTCTCCTTCGGCAGGCCGAAACCGAGCCCCTTGATGGCGAGCCCGCCCACGCCGGTGATCGCAAAGGCCAGCCCGAGCTTCCACAGGTAGGCGCGCGCCACCGGCTCGTGCAGGCGCGTCAGCAGATCCCGCAGGCGGCCGCCGAAGACCAGCAGCACCGCGAGGGTCGCGCCGGACTGGATCGTGATGTTGAAGAGATCGGACTGGCGCGCCACCCATCCCGCGTTCTCCACCAGGAGCAGGTGTCCGGTCGAGGAGATGGGAAGGAACTCGGTCACGCCCTCGATGACGCCCAGGATGGTGACGGTCAGCCACGCGGGCACCGGCCGGTCAGCCCACGATCTCTTCGCCGCCGTCGACTCCGATCACGTTACCGGTGATCCAGTGCGTGTCGGGGTGGCTCAGCACGACGATGGCGCGGGCCACGTCGTCGGTGGTGGTCAGCCGGCGGTGCGGGTTGCGCCGCGCCGCCTGCTGGGAGAACTCCTCATAGTTGGGGATCTTCTGGGCCGCGGGGGTCGCGGTCACCCCGGCGCGGATGGAGTTGGCGGTGATGCCGTGCGGGGCCAGCTCGGCCGCGAGCTGCCGGATATTCGACTCGAGCGCGGCCTTGGCCGCGGACACCGGTCCGTAGTGGGGCAGCACGCGCGCGCCCCCCGCCGAGGTCATGGCGTAGATGCGCCCGCCCCGGCCCATGAGGCCGCGCCCCACCAGCTCCTGCGCCCAGTAGACGAGGCTGTGGGCCATCACGTCCAGCGTCATGTCCATCTGGGCCTTGGTCACCGCTTCCTTCATCGGATCGGCCACGAAGAGCTTGAGCGTGCCGAAGGCCAGGGAATGCAGCATCACCCGCACCTGACCCACCTGGTTGCGCTCACGCAGCACCCGCTCCATCTCGGTCGCGACCTCGGCGCGCTTCTCCTCGTCGGCCGCGTTGACGTTGAAGAAGCGGGCCTCGCGGCCGAGGGACTTGATCTCGGAGGCCAGACGCTCGACGTTGGGCAGGGTGGACTTGCGGTCGAGATGGACGCCGAACACGTCGAGCCCCGCGCGCGCGAGCGCCAGGCTCGTGGCGGCGCCGAAGCCAGAGGAGGCGCCCAGGATCAGGGCCCAGCCGCGCAGCGTGATCGGAGAGGCGTCGGTGGTCATGGCATTCCTCGAATCGAGGGAGTCGCCCGTCGGAGCGCGCCCCATTCTATCAGAACTCCCCGCGTGCTACGATGTGGCTCGCCCATGGCGAAAACGGCCGGCATCCTGCTGATCGGCAACGAGATCCTCTCGGGCAAGATCACCGACGCCAACGCCGCCTACCTCTGCCGCGAGCTGCGGGGCCTCGGGGTGGAGGTCCGGCGGATCACCGTCATCCCCGACGAGGTGGACCTCATCGCGGGCGAGGTGCGCGCCTTCAGCGCGGAATACGACGTGGTGTTCACCTCGGGCGGCGTCGGGCCCACCCACGACGACGTGACCATCGAGGGCGTGGCGCGGGCCCTCGGGGTCCCGGTGGTGCGGGAGCCGCGGCTGGTCCGCCTGATCGAGGGCTACTACAAGGGGCGCCTCAACGAGGCGCGGCTCAAGATGGCGGAGGTACCCGAAGGCGCGGAGCTGACCGCGGACGGCGAGCTGGTCTTCCCGGCGGTGGTGGTGCGGAACATCTACATCCTGCCCGGCGTGCCCGAGATCTTCCGCCAGAAGTTCGACGCGCTCAAGGAGCGCTTCCGCGACGCGCCGTTCCATCTCTGCTGCGTGTACGTGAGCATGGGGGAGGGCACGCTCGCCGATCACCTGAACGCGCTGCTCGCCGGCCATCCGGATCTGCTCCTGGGCTCGTATCCCGAGTTCTCCAACCCGGAGTACAAGGTGAAGGTCACGCTGGAGTCCAAGGACCGCGGCTATCTCGACGACGCGGTCACCGATCTCCTGGGCCGCCTTCCTCAGGACGCGGTGGTCCGGGTCGACCGGTGAGGCTCCGGCGCGCCCGCGTCTGCTGACCGTCCCGCTCGCCGTCGCCATCGTCACCGCCGCGCTGTACGGGGCGCGCCTCGGCGCCGCGCCCTTCCTCGATCCTCCGGAAGGGATCCACGCGGAGATCGCCTGGGAGATGCTGCGGGGCGCCGGCTGGATCACGCCGCATTTGAACGGCGTGCCCTACTTCGACAAGCCCCCGCTGCCTTACTGGCTCATGGCGGGCGCC
>Ga0214471_10005174_pt1 | contig 10079 bp, 10 predicted proteins | sample RVTome_5_FD_207665 | JGI IMG/M metagenome (GOLD analysis project Ga0214471, IMG submission 207665) | Soil microbial communities from uranium-contaminated site in the Upper Colorado River Basin, Wyoming, United States - RVT142D155 | ecosystem: Environmental > Terrestrial > Soil > Contaminated >... | reverse complement strand
AGGGCATTCAATTTGATGACCGCGAGCCTCCGATCCACACTCGACGCGCTCTCCCAACACAACGCGATGGTAGCGGTCGGCGAATTCGCCGCGGCGCTCTCACACGACGTCCGGAACGCTCTCACGTCCATCAGAGTCGATGTCGAGCGAACGGCGCACCGTCCCATGGACGAAGCGCACGGCAGCGCGGTGTTGCAGCGCGTGCTCAATAACGTCGCGTGCCTGGATTCGCTCGTTTCCGGAGCGCTTCGCCTCGCGCGCGGCAAGCACATGATGCTCATCGACGTCGATGTGATGCCTTCCGTGCGCGCGGCCGCCGAGATCGTTGCCGGTGCCTTTGCAGCCGTGCCGGCGACGCTGGCGATCGATGCTCCCGATGAGCCGGTGATGGCGAGGGGAGACGCGAGCGCGCTCGAGCAACTCCTGGCCAACGTGTTGTTCAACGCCGTGCAGGCGGTGCGTCCGGGTGGAGAGGCGCACGTGCGGGTTGTGCGTGACACTGGCGCGGTGGTTTTCGAAACCGACGACGGAATCGGCATGGACGACGAGCAGATCAGCCGTATCCAGCAGCCCTTCCATTCATCGAAGTCGAATGGGACGGGGCTGGGCTCCCTATCGCCCGCCAGATCGCCTCGGCGCACGGTGTGGAGCTTGTCGTGGCGAGCCGTCAGGGGCGCGGGACGACCGTACAGCTTCGCTGGCCCGCGGCCTCATCGTGAACCCCACGTGGCGCCCCTCGGCCTGATTCCGATCACCTTCGCTCTCGGCCGGCAGTCCGTAGCGGGGGCCCGGGCGCGTGCCAGCGGCGTGAAACGCCCAAAGCCCATTTCGACACTACTTGCCAACATCCCCGCCTTCCGCCAAAATAGCCGGGCCGTCTTTCTCCGGAGGGCGAGATGTCAGCGACAACGACGCATTTCACGCTCGAGCGGGCCACGTGCGGACGGACGGTGGAGGGCGATCACCGCCTGGACCAGGACGAAGACGGCGACGAACGCCGCCGCCTGAGCGATGAGCGCTATTACGCCTGCGGCTGCTGGGCCCTCCTGCACGAGTTCCACGACGGCGGCGTCTCCCGGCGGGTGATGCGCCATGACGGTAAAGTGTTGATCGACGAGCTCATTGCCGGCCACTAGCCCTGCGACCGGACGGACGTCCACGGCCCCTGCGCACGATGTCGTGATCGTGGGGGGCGGCGGCGCGGGCTTGCGCGCGGCCATCGCAATCGCGGAGGCAAACACCAAGCTGCGAATTGCCGTGGTCTCCAAAGTGTACCCGATGCGCAGCCATACGGTCTCGGCGGAGGGAGGGGCCGCAGGGGTGTTCCGCTCGGACGACAGCTTCGACGAGCACGCGTACGACACCATCGCCGGCGGTGATTGGCTCAGCGACCAGGACGCGGTGACGGCATTCGTCGAGGAGGCCCCCCAAGAACTTCTCCGGCTGGAGCGCTGGGGCTGCCCGTGGAGCCGCGAGAGCGACGGCCGGATAGGCGTGCGACCGTTTGGCGGGATGAAGAAGATGCGCACGTGGTTTGCCGCCGACAAGACCGGCTTCCACATGCTCCACACACTCTTCCAGACATCCCTCAAGCACACCAGCGTCACGCGCTACGACGAGTACTTCGTGACCAGGATTCTCGTGGACGACGGGCGGGTTCAGGGCGTTGTGGCCATCGACCTGATGTCGGGACGGATAGAGCCGATACTCGCGAAGGCGGTGATTCTCTGCACGGGCGGCTGCGGCCGCGTGTTCCCGTACACCACCAACGCCAGCATCAAGAGCGGTGACGGGATGTCGCTGGCCTACCGGGCAGGTGTCGCGCTCAAGGACATGGAGTTCATCCAGTATCACCCGACAGGTCTGCCGTTCACCGGCATCCTCATTACGGAGGCGGCGCGGTCGGAGGGCGGATGGTTGGTGAACAAGGACGGCTACCGCTACCTCCAGGACTACGACCTGGGCAAACCGGAGCCGACGCCTGTCTTCAAGAGCATGGAGCTGGGGCCGCGCGACCGGCTGTCTCAGGCCTTCGTGAAGGAAGTTGAGAAAGGACGCGCAACCGAATCGCCCTACGGGCCCGTTGTGCACCTCGACCTGCGGCACCTCGGAGAACGCAAGATCAACGCGAAGATTCCCTTCGTTCGAGAGCTCTGCCTCAAATACGAGAACATTGACCCGGTACACGAACTGATCCCGGTTCGTCCGGTCGTACACTATATGATGGGCGGCGTGCACACCGACATTAACGGCGCCACACCGCTCGAGGGACTGTACGCCGCGGGCGAGACCGCGTGCGTCAGCATCAACGGCGCCAATCGTCTGGGATCCAACTCGCTCTCCGAGCTGCTGGTCTTCGGCGCGCGTGCCGGTCTCGCCGCGGCGGAATACGCGTCGGCCCAGAAGGATCCGGGTTCTCGTGCGCTTACGCAGGCGGATGATGAGCGGCGCCGGCTCGAGCGCGATTTCCTCCGAAGGACCGACGGTACGGAGCGTCCGTCCACGATTCGTATGGAGATGCAGGAGACGATGGAGCAGAGCGCCGGCATCTATCGCTCGGGGCAGGGACTGGCCAAAGCGGTAGAGCGGTTGCGCACGCTCGAGGAGCGGTTCCAGCGCGTGGCCCTCCAGGACCATAGCCGAACGTTCAATACCGAACTCGTCGCCACCCTCGAGCTGTCGAACATGCTCGATGTGGCTGGGGCCATGGTGCATTCTGCGCTCCATCGTGAGGAGTCACGCGGCGCGCACCAGCGGACGGACTTCCCGGGCCGCGACGACAAGCGCTTCCTGGCGCACTCGCTCATTAGCCGTGAAGCCGACGGTTCGCGTCGGGTCGATTACCGGCCCGTTACCATCACGCGCTGGCCGCCGGCCGAGCGCGTGTACGGGAGGTAGCACCTGATGGATGACAGAATCACGCTGCAGCTCGCGCGGTACCGTCCGGAAGAAGAGGCCGAGCCCATCGTCGAAGAGTACGAGGTGCCTTGCCGCAAGGACTGGGTGGTGCTCGACGGTCTGAATTACATCAAGGACCAGGTGGACGGCACGCTGTCGTATCGCTGGTCGTGCCGCATGGGTATCTGTGGAAGTTGCGGCATGACGGTCAACGGGGAGCCGAAACTGACCTGCGCCACGTTCCTCACAGACTACGTGCCCGGTCCCGTGCTGGTGGAGCCACTGCGCAATTTCCCGGTGATCCGCGACCTGGTGGTCGAGATCGGGGACTTCATGCGGAAGCTGTCGGCAGTGAAGCCGTGGATCGTCCGCGAGGAGGAGAAGCCGCTGTCGGAAGGCGAGTATCTCCAGACGCCGGACGAACTGGACGAATACAAACAGTTCAGCATGTGCATCAATTGCATGTTGTGTTATGCCGCGTGTCCGGTTTACGGCCTCGATCCCGGTTTCGTGGGGCCCGCGGCAATCGCGCTCGCCCAGCGCTACAACCTCGATTCCCGTGACGAGGGGGCAGCGGAGCGCCTCGAGATGCTATCCGATGAGGAAGGAATCTGGGGCTGCACGTTTGTGGGAGAGTGCTCGAGGGTATGTCCAAAGCACGTGGATCCCGCCGGCGCGATCCAGCGCTACAAGCTGACGGCCGCGCTGGATTCGCTCAGGCACCTGGTGATGCCGCGAGGCGCGCGATGAGCGATCGACACGAATACACGGAGTTCCACCCGCGCTGGTACCGCCCGCGAGTGTCCACGTGGTGGTGGCTCAGGGGCCGGTACAATCTCGCGTTCGTCGTACGGGAGGTGAGCAGTATCTTCGTCGCCTGGTTCGTGCTCTTTTTCCTCGTGCTGGTTCGCGCGGTGAGCCTCGGGGAGGGCAACTACCGGGCGTTCCTGGAGTGGGCTGGGAATCCCGGTATCGTGCTGTTGAACGCCGTGAGCTTCTTTTTCGTCGTGTTTCACGCGGTCACGTGGTTCAACCTCGCGCCACAGGCTATGCAGGTGCGACTACGAGGGAAACGCGTTCCCGGCGTGCTGATTGCCGGGAGCAACTACTTGGCCTGGGCGTTCGTGTCGGCGTTCGTGGCCTGGATGATCGTGGGCTGATAGATGGCCAGGCAAAGGATGGAGCCGCTCCTGTGGATGCTGTTCAGCGCCGGCGGCGTGTTCGCCGCGCTCTTTATTCCGGTATTACTCGCGCTCTTCGGCCTCGCGTTCCCACTCGGCTGGCTGCCGGTGCCGAGTCACGCGCAGCTGGTTGCCGTGTTTGGCCACCCGCTTTCGCGCGTGGTCATGTTTTTCTTGTGCACGTTGTCGCTCTTTCACTGGGCGCACCGATTCCGGTACACGTTGTATGACGGGCTACAGGTGAAGCACTTGAACGGGCCGATCAATCTCTTTTGCTACGGAGTCGCGATCGCGGGCTCCGTCGTCGCCGGGTATCTCCTGATTCAGATCGGCGCGTAAGCGGGGAGATTGCCGCACCACGGCGCCGGTAACGAGGCGCTACCCCGGCGCATCGGATCGTTATGCCGCGCAGTCTCTCCCGACTCGACTCGTGACGGCAACCCGGGCGATGAGGTCGAGGGTACCCTGCAGGAGGGGGCTGGGGACTTTGGCATGTTGCACCAGGCGCTCTGGTTCTAGTGCTGGCCGAAGCTTCAGCCGAGGATCCCCGGTGGGCAGGTCGGCTCTGGAAGCGGTCCGGCACCACTCAACCCGGCTCAGGTGTCACGAGGCAGTGCGCGTTCGCGGCCAGTGCCGCCTCACCCTGGCACAACTGTAACGCCGGGCAGCCCGCGCAGATCGGCATCAAAGGTCGCGATGACCCCCCTCTCCCGCCGGGCGACTGTGAGGATTGCAGCGTCCGTGAAGCTGAGCGCCGCGGATTCCCGGGCGAGGGTGCGCAACGACTCCGTGAAGAAATCGGAGCAGGGAAGAAACTCCACTTCGCGGGCGTTCAGCAATTGCTCCGCGACCGTCAAAGCGACGGCCTGCCCCCGGCGCGCACGCAACACCGTGACGACTTCGAGGAAGACGTACTCGAGGAGCAGGGCCGGGCCCCATTCGCCGGCCGCGAGATGGACCATCGTGCGCGCGGCCTCCGCGTGGTGCGTGTCTCGCGTATTGTGGTAGCCGATGAGGAAGCTGGAGTCGAGGACGATCATCGCGCGCCGTAGACGACGTCGTCGATCTCTTCGCTGAGTCGTTCGTTGCCGTCGGGATACGGCTCCGGAGTGAGGTCGCGGATGCTGCCCCGCCGGGCCTGGCTTTCCGGCCGCGCGAGCCAGGCCCGGATCGCCGCGTTCACGCCTTCTCCGACGGTGATGCCGAGGAGAGCGACGCGCGCCTTGAGCGCACGGTAGGCTTTGGGGTCGAGGTTGCGGATCGTACTGTCCATGTGTGCATTGTAACACAGCGAGAGAGTCTCTGCAACACATCGCTGGTTGGCGAGCCTCGGTGCTCGCCCGCTGGCGCCGTACCCGGTCCGAAATTCGCCCGACTTCCTCCCACGCTGACATATCCCGGCGATTCCCGGCACATTCCTGAGCTGAACCCGTTCCCGATCTGCCAGACGCGTGGGCGGTCGTAGAGACGGACCGGGCCACAACTGACTCGAACGAAACGGCATGCAGATCTCGGCGACGCAACGACTGAGGCTCTTCGAGCTGTTCAAGGAGTTGGCCGGAGCGAGCAACAGCGCATCGAAATCCAGAGCAGCGATGTGCTCGCGACGACCATGTTGCATACGTTCGCCGGTCCCGTGACCAGTGAATCCGTTCTGTTCGAGGACAAGGTGAAATCGTCACACCATCCACCCCGGCGCGACGTTCCGTATACCGCCTGCAAGCGAAGCACCCGACGTTCCCAGGGATCAGTCACGGTTGCATGGCGTCGTCGAGATAGACGGAACAGTTGCCGCCAGCGGGGGCATGTTCCACTAGAATCGTCCGGTACGGCGACATCTACATGGAAACGAAGGGGCCCTTTCGCCGTCGAGGCTTCGGGACATTCCTGGTGCAGGAGCTGAAGCGAGTGTGCCGTGAGCACGGCCATATCCCGGCCGCCCGGTGCAACCCGGGCAACGTCGCGTCCCGACGGACATTGCAGCGTGCCGGATTCGTGCCGTGCGGGCACATCCTGAGCGGTGATGTTCGTCCCGATGCCATCGGTACGGCGTATCCATCGTAAGACGCCATGGAGATCTGGTCGGGAGGGCAGACAGGGGTCGATCGCGCGGCGCTGGACGCGGCGCGGGACCTGGGGATGACGACCGGCGGCTGGGTGCCACTCGGCAGACTCGACGAGAACGGCTGCATCCCGCCCGAATACAACAATCTTCGAGAGGCGGATACCGCCGACTGGTCGCAGCGCACGCTTCTCAACGTACGGGATACCGACGCGACCCTGGTCCTGACGTGGGGCGAGCCAGCCGGCGGGACGCAGGAGACGATCGAGTTCGCCACGCGGGAATCGAAGCCCTGCTTCACAATCGACCTCGAAAGACAGGAGCGACGAGCGGCAGCGCGCGCCATCTCGTCCTGGCTATCCAGTCTGGCTCCGGTCGCGCGGCTGAACGTGGCGGGGCCGCGCGCGAGCAAGGCGCCGGCGGCGTACGGCCTCGCACGCGAAATCCTCCGAATGGCGCTGTGGACCGAGATGCCACCCCACGAGGGGGCGAACCTCGACTACGTCGAGCACTGGCAGGCACCCGCTGGGAGCCCGGTCGAGCCTGACGAGTCGCAGGACCGGGAGCCCGCGGATCGCGTTCTGGCTGCGCTGAGCCGGCTTCTGGATCCACCCGACTCGTCAGCCGAGCATTCCGCCGATCGCGCGCTGGCTGAGTTGAACCGGCTCCTCGAACTTCCGGAACTGGCAGATCGTCCGCGGCTGCGCAGGCGCGAGCCGGTCGATCGCATTGCCACGCGACTGGAGGGAATGCTCCGCGAGTCCGATCGCCTGGCGGCCCGGGTGAAAGCAGATGCCGACCAGCCGACAGGAGACGCCGCGATCGACGCGTTCATCGAGGTCCTCGACCAGGAAGCCGGCCGGCTGGACGACGCGTTCAGGACCGCGCTGCCTGAGAGCTTGAAGGGGGCAGCCGCTCATCCCGACCGTTTGGCCAGGCTGATCTCACTGATGCAACAGGAGCTTCGCCAGTACGAGACGCTGGCCGGGCAGGCGCGTGGCAGGATGTTCGCTGCCTTGCGACGCGCGGAGGAAGCGGCACGCTGCGGCGAGCACGAGTCGGCCAGGCGTGCGCTTGACGAATATCAGGCTGTGCACACGGATGCCGAGCGGGCAGAGAATGACGCCGCGATGCTTCGGGAGCTTCTCGAGGCATATCAGGCGACCGATGACCGCGGTCGGTCCGGGACGTAGGCGTCCGTAATCGTACTTCCTGCTCGAGTCGTCGCTTTCGCTCCACGCCTCACTCGCGACGCTGCGGGAGGAGTAGCGCGGCGGGCGACGCTGAATGCCGCCGGTGAGGCTCTCGGGCGGTACGACTGACGCGCCGCGGCGCGCCGGGGCGGACATCGGGGGGCGTGGTCGGTGGCCACAGCCGCAGACGGCGCTATCTTCTCCCTGCATGGCCAGCATGTCAGATGATCTGAACCTGTGCTCAGCGCCCTGCGGTTCACGAAGGTCGTACGTGGTCGGGCTCGTGATCCTCTGCGGTGGAATGTCCCTCCTCGCCAGCTTCCCGGGGCGAGCCCCCGCCCAACGGGTCAACGCGAACTCGAACACGGAGCGCGGTGGGGCGGACGTCAGGCAGGTGCCCGGTCGCAGAATCGGCAACGTCACGACGCGGGGCACCGTCATCGTGCTGGAACTCGATTCCGGCGCTGTGGCGGATCAGAATCTGTTCGATCTCGACCACCGCACCATCCGGTTCACTCCCTCCGGCGCCGGGTTCCAGGTCGAGAACCGGCCGCTCGCATGGGACACGGCGCGCGGGCCGGCGCTGCAGGGAAACACTGTCAGGCTCACCGGGTTCTCGTTCCCGTTCTCCGGTCAACGCTGGACAGAAATGCAGGTTCAAACGATCGGACTCATCACCTTTGACGGCGGCTACGCCAACCTCGGACTCGGCCGATTCGTTCATCTGCTACACGTCGGTCCGGACATCGTCAACCGGATTCCGCTCATCGCTGCCTTCCTCAAGCAGCGGATGAACGGGACGCGATACGCGAACGAACTCGAGGACCGCCTGATCGTGACCTGGGACCTTTCCGAACCTGTTGGCGGTCAGCAGGACGTGACGTTCAACAGAACGCCGCACCTCTTCCAGGCGGTGCTGCATCGCGACGGACGAATCGACCTCTCGTACGAGACGATCACGGCGCGAGACGCGGTCGTGGGCGTGTACACCGTACCGGCCGGCGGTGCGCCACCGACGCAATCCACCGACCTGTCAACCGCCGCGCCTTCCGATCCGCCGCGGCCGGTGATTTTCGAGGCGTTCCATCACCGTGGTCTGCCGGGTCCCGAAAATCTCGCGTGCACCGTCATCCAGGCACTCGGGGACAGCTTCGACTTCATGGTCTGGTACTCCGACTTCCGCGTCGACGATCAGGAAGCCGGTACGCGAAGCGTGGGTGACATAGGACAGAGCGTGAGCGGTCTCGGACCGCGGATGGACATCGGCAGGCGCCTCGCGGATTTCTGCAGTCAGGGTCGGCTGCAGGTGACCTGGTACCAGCCGGTCTGGACGGGCGCCGTTCAGGCTCAGGAGCGGCACCCTGACAGGCGCTACACGAACTACAACATGGCCGTGGCGCAGATCGGCCATGAGCTGGGTCACCGATGGTCCACGCGCACGCGCGCCATCGTCAACGGTGACACGATCGAGTTGCGCGGCCCGCATGATCCGTGGGGACTGTCCGGCGCCACGCATTGGCCCCGGGGCGTCAGCACACCGGTTCCGTTCCCGTACAGTCGTCCGGTCGAGGGGTCGATAATGGGCGGGGCAAACTGGAAGGACAACGGCGATGGGACATTCACGTTGCTGGCCAACGGCACCATGAATCCCGCATCCGGTTTCTCCTACCTGGAACTCTACCTGATGGGGTTCCTTCCACCGTCCGCCGTGCCCGACTTCCTCGTGCTCCGCAGTGCCAGAAACGTCGGAAGGACCCCGGATGGCAACAGCATCGCGGCCGCAGAGACGGTACCGGTGACGATCCAGGACGTCATCGCGCACGATGGACCGCGCTTGCCGAGCTTCGAGGATTCCCCCAAAGCGCTCACCACGGCGATCGTGGCTGTCACGTTGCACGGTCGGCGGCCGAGCGCGGCGATGCTCAACCAGCTCGAGGGCATCGGCGCTGCGTGGATCGACTACTGGTCGCGCGTGACGGGAGGTGTTTCCACCATGACGACGAAGCCAGAACGAAGTCGCTGAGCGTCGGCCGCGGCAACAGTGGTCCTACCGTCTGCGGCGGCGACACGTGCGAGGCGCAGTGCGGCCGCTCATGGCATTGTCCCCCGTGCTGAGCCATCGGCGTATGGGCTCCCGCGCTTCGGCCTCGTAAAGTGACAGGCTGGCAACGCGTCATGAAGGCTCGAGTGAGGCCAGGTCAGCATCCCGTGGATCTCCTGAACTGATGATCCTGGGGCCCTGGCGCTCCGGCCATTCTTGCGCAGCTGGTCGGACTGGTGAGGATTGAAGCGCACCTGAACGTCCGGGAGGTCGTCATGCGAGTCGTCTTCCGTCGCTCGTGCGGGGCGGTTGCCTTCGCGTTGCTCGTCCTGTCGCCAGCGAGCGCCCAGGACACTGTGCGTGTTCGCGCCGATGGGCCGCCGAAGTGGGGTTCCGGCATACGGCTCGTGCAGGAAGTGGCGATCGGGCAGCTTGACGGGCCGCGGGAGTACGCATTCGGGCAGGTCCGGTCCGCCGTGATGGATCCGCGCGGAGGCTTCTACCTGTACGACTTCAACGACCGCCAGATCCGGAGATACGATCGCACCGGCCGCTTTCTGAACCTCGTGGGCAAGAAGGGCGGCGGTCCCGGCGAATACGAGCAGATGGCGGGGATGGCCGTCACGCGAGATGGGCAATTGATCGTGCACGACACCCGGAACTCGCGCATCACCTACTTCAATCCCGACGGCAAGGTGGCTCGC
>Ga0214471_10005173_pt1 | contig 10079 bp, 12 predicted proteins | sample RVTome_5_FD_207665 | JGI IMG/M metagenome (GOLD analysis project Ga0214471, IMG submission 207665) | Soil microbial communities from uranium-contaminated site in the Upper Colorado River Basin, Wyoming, United States - RVT142D155 | ecosystem: Environmental > Terrestrial > Soil > Contaminated >... | reverse complement strand
AGCGGCCGCTACTTTCTGACCCGCGACTTTCTGTTCGTTATCAAAGGGGAGCCAACAGTTCCGGTAAAGAGGTTTCTCGATTTCGTCTTGAGTCCGGAGGGTGACCGCGTCATCCAAGCGAACGGCGCGGTGCCGCTACGATAGTCGTAGATGACCCAGTCCAGTTGTTGATGCCGCCAGCGCCACCTACATAGAAAGGATTCGTATGCGCACCGCCCTCTTTCTTGTCGCAGGGCTCCTGTTACTGGCCGCATCTCTCCTGCTAGGGAGGCTCTTCTCCGCGAATTATCCCGGTGCGACGGTCGCGGCGACCGCCGCTTACGTCGCGCTCTGGTTCGTCATCGCCGGCGCGAACATGTGGATCGGCGTGGCGAAAGCCGGATACTCCATAAACGAGGAGCTGCCCATATTCCTGCTCATCTTCGGCCTGCCCGCCGCGGCAGCCGTAGTTCTCAAATGGAAATTCATTTGAGCGGCGCTACGTCCGATGGCTCCCCGCCACGATCCTGAACTCGTACAGCCGGCACTCGAGCGCCCCGTTGTAGAGCACCGTGCGCCGTGAGGTCTGCAGGCGGATCAGTTTCTCCATCCTCCGGTCGGCGGTGAAGAAGAAGCAGTTCCAGCCGGCGAAGCTCTTCTTCAAGGCATTCCCGAGCTTCGGGTAGAAGCGCGAGAGCTCCTCGGCTTCGCCGATCCGCTCGCCATACGGCGGATTGGCGATCATCACGCCCGATTCCGCCGGCGCCGTCCGCGAGAGCACGTCGCTCGCCTCCAGCGTCACCCAGCGCTCCACCCCCGCGGCGGCGAGATTGCGGCGCGCGGCGGTCAGCGTCTTCGCGTCGGCGTCGCTGCCATAGAGCGCGAGCTTCGGCGCGTGTTTCACGGGCTGCGCCGCCTCCTCGCGAAGCTGCTTCCACAGCGCGCCGTTGAACGAGTCCAGCTTCTCGAAGCCGAAGGCGCGCTTCATCCCGGGCGCGCGCCCGCGCGCCATGGCCGCGGCTTCCACCAGCAGCGTCGCCCCGCCGCACATGGGGTCCAGAAGCGGCTGCTCGAACGTCCAGCCGGTCAGCATGACGATGCCGGCGGCGAGGTTCTCGCGCAGCGGCGCTTCGACGGTCTGCATGCGCCAGCCGCGCTTGAAGAGCCCTTCGCCCGAAGTATCCAGATACAGGGCCCCGCTCTTCTCTTCGAGAAACACGTGCACGCGCACGTCGGGATCGGCGCGATCCACGTCCGGCCTGCGCCCGACGTCGTCGCGAAAGCGGTCGCACACCGCGTCCTTCACGCGCAGGGTCACGAATTCCAGGCTCTTCACCGGGCTTTTCTGTGCCGTGACGTAGACGCGCAGCGTGCGGTTCACGTCGAACAGATCGAACCAGTTCACGCCGCGCGCCGCGGCGTAGATGTCGTCTTCCGACGCGTACTCGAACTCGCCGACGCGCCACAGCACGCGCGAGGCAAGGCGCGACCACAGGTTCACGCGGTAGCAGGTCTCCCAGCCCCCCGAAAAGCCCACCCCGCCGGCGGCGACGCGCGGCGATTCCGCACCGCAGGACTTCAGCTCCCCGGCCAGCAACTCTTCCAGCCCCCTGGGGCAGGGCGCGAAGAAGACCTCAGGAGGGCTTGAAGACGGCAAGGAAGACGGCGGCGAAGAGCACGAGCGTCGGCACCTCGTTGAACCAGCGGAACCAGACGTGCGACTTGCGGTTGCGCTCGGCACGGAAGTCGTGCATCAGCTTTCCGCACCACAGGTGATAGCCGGCGAGGACCGCCGTCAGCGCGAGCTTGGCGTGCAGCCACGCGCCCGCATATCCCCAGCCGAGCCACAGCCACAGGCCGAAGAAAATGGCGAGCACCGCGCCCGGGGTCATGATGCCCCAGTAGAGCTTGCGCTCCATCAGCTTGAAGCGCTCCTTGGACAGGGTGTCGTGGGAAAGCGCGTGGTAGACGAAAAGCCGCGGCAGGTAGAAGAGCCCCGCGAACCAGGTCACCATGAAGACGATGTGCAGCGATTTCACCCAGAGCATGCGCCGCTCACTTCCAGTTGGCCGTCACCGCCATCCTGAGCTCCGGCAGCTTGTGGTGGAAGAAATGATCCGCTCCCGGCACCACGATCACCGGCAGCGCCTGCGGCTGCGCCCATTCGCGCACCGCGGCCAGCGGCACCGTGTCGTCGTTCTCGCCGTGGATGAGGAGCGTGCCGGCGGGCACCGCCGGCGCCTCGAAGTGGTTTACCGCAATGCCGACCAGCACCAGTCGCTCCGCTTGCACCTTGGCCGCGAGCTTCGCCTGCATCGCCGCGCCGAAGGAAAACCCGGCCAGCACCGGGCGCTGCGCGCGCAGGTGCGCCAGTACCGCGGCAAGATCCTGCACTTCGCCGCGCCCCTCGTCGTACGCGCCTTCGCTCTTTCCCGCGCCGCGGAAATTCGGCCGCCACGCGGCGTAGCCGAGCTCGACGAACGCCCGCGCCAGGGTCTGCACCACCTTGTTGTCGAGCGTGCCGCCGAAGAGCGGGTGCGGGTGCGCGACGAGCGCGATGCCGCGCGCCTTGCCCTGCGGCTCGTCCACGGCGCACTCGATGCCGCCGGCGGGCCCGCGGACCGTCTCGCGCCGCGTCGCCGCGCGCATCAGATCCTCAGGCGCCCGACGATGCGGCCGTGCCGCAGGTGCTCCTCGATGATCTCGTCGATGTCGCCGCGATCCACGTAGGTGTACCAGACCGCATCCGGGTACACCACGACACAGGGGCCTTCGGCGCAGCGGTCGAGGCACCCCGCCTGGTTGATGCGCACCTTGCCCGCGCCCGCGAGCCCCAGCTCCTGCACGCGCTGCTTGGCGTACTCGCGCATCGTGGAGGCCCCTTTCGCGTTGCAGCAGCCGCGCGGGTCGGCAGGGTCGCGCTGGTTGCAGCAGAAAAAGACGTGTCGCTCGTAGTACGACATGGGCCGCGAATTCTACAGCAGGCCCTCGTCGCGGCGCCGCGCGGCGAGCACGATGAGGTAGCCGGTCGTGGCGAAGGGCCACAGCGCGGACACGAGCCGCGTCAGGCCGTTGAAGTTGAGGAAGTGTCCCTGCTGCCAGAGCCTGAGGATCTCCGCCAGGTAGGGATTGGGGGGCGCGAGATTGACCAGCACCGCCGCCGCCATCAGCAGCACGGCGGCCGCCGACATGCGCGCCACGCGCGGCAGGGACACCGCCAGCAGCGACACCGCGAGGCCGGCGGCGAGCCCGCGCAGCGCGCCGGGCGTGAGCCAGGCGAAGCTGTCCTGGGCGCGCAGGATGATGGTGAAGGCGAGCGTCTTCACGCCGAGGGCCGCGACGACGAGCAGGAGGATGAGGCTGCGCACCGGCGCGTTCGGCGCGACGACGGCCGAGGCGAGCAGCGCCACCGCCGCGAGATTGGCGGCCGCGGTGACGGCCTCGATGGCGACGAAGAACTCCGGCGCGCGCGCCGGCCCCGCCGCCCCGGCGAAGAGGTTGCGCAGGTCGCCGCCGCCGAACAGCAGCATCGCCGGGTTGAGCTGCATGAACAGCCACAGTCCGAGGAGCGCGAGGCCCGCGTCGGACAGCCCGCCGGGCAGAAACAGGCGCGCGCGCCAGCCGCCGAGCGCCGGCGTCATGGGCGCGAACGCGAGCCCGGCAAGCGCGCCGGCCAGGGCGCCCGCGGCGTTGCACAGCACGTCCACGTTGGAGGGCACGCGCGAGGGCAGGTAGGTCTGCGCCGCCTCCAGCGCGATCGAGAGCACCATGCCCACGGCGACCGCCGCGAGCGCCGCGTTGCCGCCGCGCAGGCGCGGCTGCCACGCGAGCACGGCGAGCAGGCCGAGCACGGCGTAGCCGGCGAAGTCCGCCGCGACGTCGAACGCCAGCACGTGCCGGGGCCAGGGCTGGGCCAGGAACTCGAGCGGCGACAGGCCGTGGTCGCGCCAGCCGACGAGCGGGTAGAGCGAGGCGTAGACGACGAGGCCGAGGTAGACGAGGAGCAACAGGCGCGCGAGCGGTGAGCCGCGCACGCGCTAGCCGTGGTGCGCCGGCGCGTGCGCCGGCCGCGCGGCGAGGCTTCCAGCCAGCATGCCGAGGAACGACGCCGCGAGGCCGACCAGCTGCGGCGGCACCAGGGCCTCCGGCGCCACCGCCTCCATGAGCAGCCAGCTCGCGAGCCCGAGCACCACCGAGAGCAGCGCCCCGGCGGTGGTGGCGCGCTTCCAGAAAAGGCCCAGCATCAGCGGCGCGAAGGCCGAGACCAGCGTCACCTTGTAGGCGTTCTGCACCATCTGGTAGATGCTCGCCTCGCTCGCGAGGGCGAACACCAGCACCGCCAGCGTGAAGATCACCAGCACCAGGCGCAGCGTGAGCAGGAACTGCCGGTCGCTCATGTGCGGCACGAACGGCCGCAGCACGTTCTCGGTAAAGAGCGAGGTCGGCGCGAGCAGCGCGCCCGAGGCCGAGGACATGATCGCCGATAGGAGCGCGCCGAAGAACATCACCTGCGCGAACACCGGCGTGTGGCCGAGGATCAGCTTGGGCAGGATCAGCTGGTTCTCGTTCGCGTCCCCGGCGAGCAGCGGCTGGACCATCGCCGGGTCGATGAGCAGCGCCGAATAGGCGAGGTAGATCGGCACGAAGGCCATGAAAAAGTAGGCGATGCCGCCGATGAGCGAGCCGCGCACCGCCGTGTCGGCGTCCTTGGCCGAGGTGACGCGCTGGAACACGTCCTGCTGCGGGATCGAGCCGAGCGCGGCGGTGAGGAAGGCGGCGACGAAAGCGAGCACCTCCTTCGCCTCGAGCTTCGGCCAGAAATGGAACTTCTCCGCCTGCGCCGCGTGCTGCACCACCGCGTCGAAGCCCCCGGCCATCCCGCCCAGCAGGAACGCGAGGTACAGCAGCCCGACCACGATGATCACGGTCTGGAAGAGGTCCGTGTAGGCAATCGAGAACATGCCGCCGAACAGCGTGTAGATGAGTACCGCCCCCGCGCCCAGGGCGATGCCCCAGCCGAGCGGGATGGCGCCGCCCGAGAGCGCGTGGAACACGAAGCCGAGCGCGGTGAACTGCGCCGAAGTCCAGCCGAGGTAGGAGAGCGTGATGCACACGCTGGTCGCGACTTCGACCGGCTTGTTGTAGCGCTTGCGGTAGAAGTCGCCGATGGTGAGCAGGTTCAGGCGGTAGAAGGCGCGCGCGAAGAACAGCGCCACGATCACCAGGCACATGGAGAAGCCGAAGGGATCCGCCACGATCCCACCCATGCCGTCGTTCAGGAACGTCGCCGAGACGCCGAGCACCGTCTCCGCCCCGAACCAGGTGGCGAACACCGTCGCCACGCTCATGTAGAGCGGCAGGCTGCGCCCGGCGATGACGAAGTCCCTGGAATTGTGCACCCGCCGCGCCGCCCACAGGCCGATGGCGATGGAGGCGACGAGGTACAGCGCGACGAAGCCGATCAGCATGGCGCCGCCATGATAATGAAGATCAGCGCGGCGGCAAGCAGCGCCGCGATCGCCGCGAGCAGGCGGTTGCGGCGCGCGTTCTGCGCGGCGATGCGCGCGAGCGCTTCGTGCAGCGCACCGAGTCGGTCCTCGGTGAGCAGCCGGTGCGCCAGGCGCGGCAGCTGCGGCAGCGTCGCCGCCCAGCCGGGCGCTTCCTGGCGCAGCGCGCGCGCCAGACCGCGCCAGCCGACCTGCTCGCTCATCCAGCGCTCGAGAAACGGCTTCGCCGTCTGCCACAGATCGAGCTCGGGGTCGAGCGTGCGCCCCAGGCCCTCGATGTTGAGCAGCGTCTTCTGCAGCAGCACGAGCTGCGGCTGGACCTCGACGTTGAAGCGGCGCGAGGTCTGGAAAAGGCGCAGCAGCAGCTTGCCGAAGTAGATCTCCTTCAGCGGCCGCGCGAAGATCGGCTCGCACACGGCGCGGATTGCGCCCTCGAAATCGTCGATGCGCGTGCCCGCGGGCACCCAGCCGGCGTCGAGGTGCGCCTGCGCCACGCGCCGGTAGTCGCGGTTGAAAAAGGCGAGGAAGTTCTGCGCCAGGTAGCTCTTGTCCGTCTCGGTGAGCGTGCCCATGATGCCGAAATCGAGCGCGACGTACTTGCCGTCGTCGGAAACGAGGATGTTGCCGGGATGCATGTCGGCATGGAAGAACCCGTCGCGGAACACCTGGGTGAAGAAGATCTCCACGCCGGCGCGCGCCAGGCGCGGGATGTCGACGCCGCGCTCGCGCAGCCGCTCGACCTGCGACACCGGCGTGCCGTGCATGCGCTCCATCACCATCACGCGCTGGCTGCACCAGTCCCAGTGCACGCGCGGCACCGCGAGCAGCGGCGAGCCCTCGAAGTTGCGCCGCAGCTGGCTCGCGCTCGCCGCCTCGCGCAGCAGGTCCAGCTCCTCTTCCAGGTGACGCGCGAATTCGGCCACCACCTGGCGCGGCTTCAGGCGCCGGCCGTCGGCCCACAGCCGCTCCATGAGCCGCGCCGCCGTTTCGAGCAGCGCCACGTCGCGCGCGATGGCGCGCTCCACGCCCGGTCGCAGCACCTTCACCGCCACCTCGCTGCCGTCGTGCAGCGCCGCAAGGTGCACCTGCGCGATGGAGGCGCTCGCCACCGCTTCGCGCTCGAACGCCGAGAACACCGCGTCGATCGGCTTGCCGATGCCGCGCTCGATCTCGGCGCGCGCGAGCTCCGGGGCGAACGGCGGCACGCGATCCTGCAGCTTCGCCAGCTCGTCGGCGATGTCGAGCGGCAGGAGGTCGCGGCGCGTGGAGAGCACCTGGCCGAACTTGACGAAGATCGGGCCGAGCGTCTCCAGCGCCCGGCGCAGCCGCACCGCGCGCTGCGGGTCCGCGGCGCGCGCCAGGCGGGGCCAGAAGCGGTACAGGCGGAAGCGCAGCGCGACCCAGAGTATGCGCAGCAGGCGCCTCATGAGAGGCGTCCGACGCGCTTCTCCAGTCGCTCCAGCGCGTCGCGCAGGCGCGCCACCTCGGCGGCAAAGGCGGCGTAGCCGGCGCGCGGCGCGAGCAGCCGCCCCTCCTCCTGCGCGTACTCCATGAACGCCTCGGCGAGCCGGCGCGCGGCGTCGAGCTGCCAGGCGGCAAGATCGCGCGCCAGCCCCGCCACGCGGTGGGCGGCCGCGTCGCCCAAGAGCCTCGAGAGGTCTTCCTCGGCGTCCCAGCGCAGGTGCCGCGCGAGGTGCAGCACCTCCTGCGCGAGCTGGGCGTTGCCGTCGATGCCGACGGTGCGCATGAAATGCTCCTCGCCGCGGATGAGCGCGGGCAGCGAGGCGGGCTGCAGCGTGATGGTGAGGCTCGCCGCGGCGCCGGGCGCGAGCCTGCCGCCCTCGACGATGGCGAAACGCAGCGCCGGCAGCGGCGGGGCGCGGAATTCGACCGTTTCGCCGGCGAAGGGCGCGAGGCGCTCGCGCGCCCAGGCCTCGGCCTCGAGCAGCCGGTTCAGCGCCAGCACCAGCGGGGATTCCAGCGTCGCCATGAAACAAAAAGGGCCACCGTAGGGTGGCCCTTCAGGAGTATAGAGCGATCAGTGCATCTGCTGGATGCCGGCCAGCAGCCAGCCGCTCGAGCCGTCGGCGGGCTTCACGAGGTTCCACACCTCCTCGAAGCTCGCCGGCTCGCCGCCCGGGGTCTCGCGCACCAGCCCCGAGAAGCGCACGCTCGCCCAGTGCCGGCTGCCCTCGGTGGCGACTTCGAGGAGATCGGCATTGAGCGTCACCACGTCGGTCTGCTGCCCGGCGCCGGCGTCGGCCCGCAGCGCCTCGAACATGCCGGTGGTCGTCACGTCGCGCAGCTCATCCAGCCGGCCGCTGTCGTTCGCCATCTGCAGCCGGATGAAGTTCTCCTTGGCGGCGCGCAGGAAACCCGCGATGTCGAAGCCCGGCGGCACGTGCGTGCGCGCCGGGCTGCCCGGAATGCGCGCATCGAACCCTGCGGCCTGCGAGGGCGGGGGCGCGGCCACCGTCTCGCTGCCCAGGCCCGCGTAGTGCAAGGCGGGCGGCGCGGCGCGCGGCGCGCGCAGCAGGCGCACGAGGGCCAGCGCGGCGAACACCAGCATGCCGATGAGAAGCGCGCTCAGGATCGTGCCGAGGAGCGGATTGCCCGCGAAGAGGGCGCCGAGCAGCCCGCCGAGGGCGAGGCCGCCGAGCACCGGCGCCCACTTGCTGCCCGTGGCTGGCGCGGGCGCAGCCGCCGGAGCGGCCTGCGCCGGTTTGGCGGGCACAGCAGCCGGCGCTGCGGTGATATTGCGCTGCATGCCGAGCGTGCGGCCGCCGCCCAGGCGGCGCGCCTCCGCCTCCGGCATTGCGATTGCCAGTCCCAGCAGCACGGCCGCGACTCCCAGCCACCCTTTGCTCATGAAGCGCTTTCTCCTCGCCGTCGGTTTGTCGTGAGATGCTACCCCAGCTTGACGCCGCGATGAACGGCGGCGACGCCCGCGCTGAGGTTGAAATATTCGACCGCGGCGAAGCCGGCGCGTTCCATCATGGCGGCGAGCGTGGCCTGGTCCGGATGCATGCGGATCGATTCCGCGAGGTAGCGGTAGGCGCCGCCGTCGCCGGCGACGCGCTCCCCGAGCCACGGCAGCACGCTGAAGGAGTAAAGGGCGTAGGGCTTCTCCAGCGGCTTCCACACCCGCGAGAACTCCAGCACCACCAGGCGCCCGCCGGGCCGCAGCACGCGCGCCATCTCGGCGAGCGCGGCCTGCTTGTGCGTCATGTTGCGCAGGCCGAAGGCGACGCTCACGCAGTCGAAATGCGCGCCGGGAAAGGGCAGGCGCTCGGCGTCGCACTGCACGGCAGGCAGCCGGCAACCGGCGTCGAGCAGCCGGTCGCGGCCGCGCGCGAGCATGCTGCGGTTGATGTCGGTCGCCCAGACTTCGCCCGCGCTGCCGACCCGGCGCGCAAACGCCCGCGCCAGGTCGCCGCTGCCCGAAGCGATGTCGAGGACGCGCTCGCCCGGGCGCACGCGCGCCACGCCGACGGCGAACGCCTTCCACAGGCGGTGCAGGCCGAGCGACATCAGGTCGTTCATCAAGTCGTAGCGCGGCGCGACCCGGTCGAATACGCGGCCCACGCGCGCGCGCTTGTCGCCCTCCGCAACGCGCTCGTAGCCGAAGTCCGCGTCTGACATAAGTAAGCGCTGACCTATGCTATCGGCCCGCCCCGGCGGCCTCTATCTGCTTCAAGTAAGCCGCCCAGCGGGCGTCCTGCTCGACCCCCAGCTGGTAGAGATAATCCCAGGAATAGATGCCCGTGGCGTGCCCGTCGGAGAACGTCGGCTGGATCGCGTACGAGCCGACCGGCTCGACGTGGCGGACCTCGATCTCGCGCTTGCCGAGCTGCAGCACTTCCTGGCCGGGTCCGTGCCCGCGCACCTCGGCCGAGGGCGAGAACACCCGCAGGTATTCGTAGGGAAGGCGGAAATTGCGGCCGTCGTCGAAGGCGACTTCCAGCACCCGCGATTTCTGGTGCAGCTTGATCTCGGTCGGGGTGGGCATGGCCGGCCGATGATACCCCGGCCCCTTTTGCAACAATAACGTCACGAAATGTTCTTATTATCGTCACTGTGCCAGCCAACATACTTCTGGTGGAGGACGAACCGGCGATCCAGGAGCTGATCGCCGTCAACCTCGAGCACGCCGGCCACCACGTGATGCGCGCCAAGGACGCCGAAGGGGCTCTGGGCATCGTCAGAAACGCCCTGCCCGATCTGCTGCTCATCGATTGGATGCTGCCCGGGATTTCCGGCGTCGCCCTGGCGCGGCAACTGCGCCAAGAGGAGCGCACCCGGCGGATCCCGATCATCCTGCTCACCGCGAGAAGCGCCGAGACCGACAAGGTGGCCGGGCTGGAGGCGGGCGCCGACGACTATGTGACCAAGCCCTTCTCGCCGCGCGAGCTCCTGGCGCGCATCAAGGCTGTCCTGCGGCGGCGCGCGCCGCAGATGACCGACGACCCGGTGGAGCTCGCCGGGCTGCGCCTGGAGCCCGAGACCCATCGCGTGTACGGCGCGAAGCGCGCGCTCGTGCTCGGCCCCACCGAGTTCCGGCTGCTGCATTTCCTCATGACGCATGCCGAGCGC
>Ga0214471_10005170_pt1 | contig 10084 bp, 5 predicted proteins | sample RVTome_5_FD_207665 | JGI IMG/M metagenome (GOLD analysis project Ga0214471, IMG submission 207665) | Soil microbial communities from uranium-contaminated site in the Upper Colorado River Basin, Wyoming, United States - RVT142D155 | ecosystem: Environmental > Terrestrial > Soil > Contaminated >... | reverse complement strand
CCTCGGCGGCGGCCCCGCCGCCGACCGGCGGCGTGATCACGGCGCCCGCGGCTCCGCCGGCGCCGGCCCCCGTCGCCCCGCTCCCGGCCGCGCCGCCGTCCGTGATCGCGGCCCCGCCCGCGCCCACCCCGCCCCGGCCCGCGCCGGCCGAGTTCGCCAGCATCCCGCAGCTGCGCGACATCTTCTTCGATTTCGACAAGTACGCGATCAAGCCCGAGGCCGCCCGGACGCTGGACGCCAACATCGACTGGCTGAAGTCGAACTCCTCGGCGCCGGTCCTCATCGAGGGCCACTGCGACGAGCGCGGGACGAACGCTTACAACCTGGCGCTCGGCGAGCGGCGGGCCAGGGCTGCGCGGGACTACCTCGTGACGCACGGCGTGGCGGCGGCGAGGATCGTGCTCATCAGCTACGGCGAGGAACGGCCGACCTGCACGGCGCGGGACGAGGCGTGCTGGGCGCGCAACCGCCGCGCGCACTTCCTCACGAAGCTGCCGTAGCGGGTGCCCGATGACGGAGCCCGTGATCATGTGGCCCGGACGCGCAGTCACCGTCGCCCTCGTCGTGGTGGTCGGCCTCGCTATCCTCGGCGTCGCCGCCGGCCAGGTCGCCGACGCTCCGGCCGGCGAAGAGCCGGGCGCGCTCGACCGCACCCCGCCGCGGCTCAGCTTCGTCGACGGCCAGGCCTCCTTCTGGCGCCCGGGGGCCGAGGAGTGGGTCCAGGCGCGGCTCAACACGGCCCTCGCCCCGGGGGACGAGCTGTACACCGGATCGCCGGGGAACCTGGAGCTCCAGATCGGCCCGCGCGCCTACGTGCGGGCGTGGGCGAGCACGCAGCTCGGCATCGCGAGCCTCGAACCGGACTTCGTGCAGCTCAAGGTCACGACCGGCCACGTTGCGCTCGACCTCCGCCGGCTGGACCCGGGGCACACGGTCGAGATGGACACGCCGAACGCCGCCTTCACGATCGAGCACGCCGGCTACTACCGGATCACGGTCACCGAGAGCCGGACGTCCTTCATCGCCCGCCGCGGCGGGCGAGCGACGGTCACACCCGCGAACGGGACAGCCGCGGCGGTGGCGCCGAGCGAGGAAGTGGTCGTTGAAGGCACGGACGGCCCGCAGGTCTCGACGTACGTGGCGCCCACCCTCGACGTCTGGGATCGATGGAACTACGCTCGCACCGACGCGCTCATCGATTCGCTGAGCAGCCGATACGTCGGGGCCGGCGTCTACGGCATCGACGACCTCGACCACCACGGTTCCTGGCGCGTCGTCGAGACGTACGGTTCCGTCTGGGTGCCCACGGGCGTGCCGGCCGGCTGGGCTCCGTACAGCGCCGGAAGCTGGACGTGGGATCCGTACTATGGCTGGACCTGGGTGGACGTCGCGCCATGGGGCTGGGCGCCCTACCACTACGGCCGCTGGATCCACGTGAGCGGGTTCTGGGCGTGGGCGCCCGGCCCGCTGGTGGTGAGACCGGTGTACGCGCCGGCGCTCGTCGCCTTCCTCGGCCCGCGCGTCGGCATCAGCATCGGCGTCGCGGGCCCTGCCGTCGGCTGGGTGGCACTGGGGTGGGGCGAGCCGATCATCCCGTGGTGGGGACCGGTGGGGTTCATCGGTGTGCCGCGGTGGGCCGGCTGGGGCGGGCCACGGATCGTCAACCATGTCGTGATCAGCCGGACGACGGTCGTGCACGCGCGCGACGTCACCACGTACCGGAACGCGGGCATGCCCCACGCCGTGACCGTGGTCCCGCGCGACCGCTTCGGCCACGGGCCCGTGTCGCGCGCGCGTGTGACCGCAGATCCGCGCCACTTCGAGCCGGCGCACAAGCCCGACCTGGCCCCGGCGCGCGCGAGCCTGGTTCCCGACCCGGCTCGGGGCGTGCGCCCACCCGAAGGGGCGCTGCGCCGGCCGGTCGTCGCGACGCGGGCGCCCGAGGACCCCGGCCGGTGGCTCCAGCCGCAGGGCATCCCGGGACCGGCGAAGCCGCCCGCCGCATCGCCGCGGCTGGTTCCGGCGCCGCGACCCGCCGGCGACGCGGACGGCCCTCCGCGCCCGCCGTTCGGCACGAGCAAGATCGAGCGTCCACGGCCGGCGCCGCCTCCGCGCCCGCAGCCGACAACGCCCCCATCGGCAACGCGCGCGCCCGCGCAGCCGCCGGCCCCGCGCAGCCTGCCGGGAGAGCCCGCGAACCGCCTGTATCCCGGGCGATCGGCGGGGACCCCGGGGCGTGCCGCGCCACCCTCGGTCGGGGCACCGAGCACGAAACCTCCCGTGTCTCACCAGCGTCCTCATCCCCCTGAGCCGAGGTCAGAAGGCCCGCGCCCCTCGGAGCGGCCTCGCTGACGATCGGACGCTCCACGGAAGCGAGAGGAGCATGGAGTCGAGGAGCCCCGGGATCATCGCCGCCAATCTCGGATTCCCCCGGATCGGTCGGGACCGCGAGCTCAAGACGGCGCTCGAGCGGTACTGGGCGGGGGCGATCTCCGAGGCGGCGCTGCGAGAGGCCGCCGGTGCCGTCCGCCGCCAGAACTGGGCGCTGCAGGTCGGGGCCGGCATCGACCACGTCCCGTCGAACGACTTCTCGCTCTACGACCACGTGCTCGACATGGCGGCTGTCGTCGGGGCGGTCCCCGCGCGTTTTGGTCCGGGCCCCGGTGCCGCCCGCGACCTGACGGTCTACTTCGCGATGGCACGCGGCGGCGCTCCGGCGGCGGCCGGCGCCGGAGCGACCCCCCTCAGGCTGACGAAGTGGTTCGACACGAATTATCATTTCCTGGTCCCTGAGCTGGAGCCGGACGCGGCCTTCGAGCTCGCCTCCACCAAGCCGCTCGACGAGTTCCTCGAGGCCAAGGCCCAGGGCGTCCACACGCGGCCGGTCCTGCTCGGGCCCGTCTCGCTGGCCCTGCTGAGTCGCGCGAGTGAGACCGGCGCCGAGCACGCTGACGCTGCCCGGGTCGTGGAGCGGCTCGTGCCCGTCTACGTGGAGCTCCTCCAGCGCCTGGAGCGGGCTGGCACGGACTGGGTGCAAATGGACGAGCCAGTCCTCGCCCTGGACCTGCCCCCCGGAGTCCTCCGCGCCTTCGAGCGGGCCTACGAGCGCCTCGGCGGGCGGTCCTCGCAGATCCGGATCCTGCTGGCCGCCTACTTCGGCGCGCTCGGCCCGCACCTGGCCTCGGCGCTGCGCCTGCCGATCAGCGCGCTGCACCTCGACCTGGCGCGGGCCCCCGAGCAGCTCGCGCCGGCCCTGGCGCAGGCGCCGGCGACGCTCGCGCTCTCCCTGGGCGTGATCGACGGGCGCAACGTCTGGCGCACGGACCTCGAGCAGGCCCTGGGCGTGGTGGAGACCGCCTGCCAGCGGCTCGGGCCCGAGCGCGTGCAGATCGCGCCATCGTGCTCGCTGCTGCACTGTCCCCTCGATCTCGACCCCGAGACCGGTCTCGACCCCGACGTGCGCGAGTGGCTGGCCTTCGGCCGGCAAAAGCTCGCCGAGATCGTGACCCTCGCCACCGCGCTGCGCCAGGGGCGCGCGGCCGTCCACGACGTCCTGGCCCGGAGCCGGGCCGCCCTCGAGGCACGGCGTTCCTCCGCCCGCACGCGGAACGCCGGCGTCCGGGCCCGCGTCGCGGCCGTCACCGGGGACATGCTCCGGCGGGGATCTCCCTCTGCCGATCGGCGCCCGCACCAGCGCGCGCGACTCTCGCTGCCGCCGCTGCCCACCACGACGATCGGCTCCTTCCCGCAGACCGCGGAGCTGCGCAGAACGCGCGCGGCGTTCCGGTCGGGGGCGTTGCCCCCGGCCGACTACGAGCGCTATCTCCGCCGGGAGATCGAGCGCGGCATCCGGGAGCAGGAGGCCATCGGGCTCGACGTTCTCGTCCACGGCGAGTTCGAGCGGGCCGACATGGTCGAGTACTTCGCCGAGGAGCTGGACGGGTTCACCCTCACCGGGCACGGGTGGGTGCAGAGCTACGGCTCCCGCTGCGTTAAGCCGCCGATCCTGTACGGCGACGTCGCCCGCCGAGGGCCGATCACGGTGCGCTGGTCGCGCTTCGCCCAGAGCTGCACCGGCAAGCCGGTGAAGGGGATGCTCACCGGCCCGGTCACCCTGCTCCAGTGGTCGTTCGTCCGCGACGACCAGCCGCGGGCCCTCACGTGCCGGCAGCTGGCGCTCGCCCTGCGCGAGGAGGTGGCCGATCTCGAAGCGGCGGGCATCGCCATCGTGCAGATCGACGAGCCCGCCTTGCGGGAGGGCCTGCCGTTGCGGCGCGCGGAGTGGGCGGCGTATCTGGCGTGGGCGGTGGAGGCCTTTCGCCTCGCCGCGGGCGGCGCGGGGGACGCCACCCAGATCCATACCCACATGTGCTACTCGGACTTCGACGAGATCGTCGAGGCGATTGCCCGCATGGATGCCGACGTGCTGTCGATCGAGGGGGCCCGCTCGGCGATGCGCATCCTGGACGCGCTCCGCCGCTGCGCCTACCCCAACGAGGTCGGGCCGGGCGTGTACGACATTCACTCGCCCCACGTTCCCAGCCCGGACGAGATCGAGCAGCGCCTCGTCGCGGCCCTGGCCGTCCTGCCGCTCGAGCGGCTGTGGGTCAATCCCGACTGCGGGCTGAAGACGCGCCGGTGGGACGAGGTCCGGCCGGCGCTCATGGCCATGGTCGCCGCGGCCCGCCGCCTTCGAGCCGCGCACGCCGTCCCGGGACCGACGTGACCGCGGCCGGGACGCCGACGGCCGGCCCGCGCGAGTTCAGTGTCGAAGTCTTTCCCCCGAAGACGGATCAGGGCGTCGAGCGGCTCGAGCGCGAGCTCGCGCAGCTCGCGAGCCTCTGCCCGGCCTATGTGTCCGTCACCTGCGCGGCCGGGCCCGAGGCAAGCGAGCGTACGCACCGCACGGTGACCTGGATCCGCGCGCGGCTCGGCGCCGTCCCCGACGTGGTCCCGCACGTCATCGCCGCGGGAGCGACGCGGCCGAGCGTCCGCGCGGTCCTGTCGCGGTACCGCGCCCTCGGCATCCGCCACCTGGTGGTGGTTCGCGGTGACGTGCCGGCCGGCGCGGCCGAGGTCGCCGGAGAGTTCCCTCATGCCGGCGACCTGATCGCGTTCATCCGGGCCGAGACCGGCGATGCGTTCCGCATCGAGGCGGCCGCGCACCCGGAAGTCCATCCCGAGGCCTCCGGCGCCGAGGCCGACCTGGGGCACTTCGCCGCCAAGGTGGCGGCCGGCACCGACGCGGCGCTCACCCAGTACTTCTACAACGCCGACGCCTACTTCACGTTCGTCGAGTCCTGCCGGCGCCGTGGCCTGGCCCTGCCCATCGTGCCGGGCATCATGCCGATCGTCGCCCACGAGCGCCTGGTGCGGTTCTCGACCACCGCCGGTGTCGAGATCCCGCGCTGGCTCCGTCTCCGCCTCGACGGGCTTGCGAGCCAGCCGGAGACGCTGGCCGCCTTCGGCGTCGAGGTCGTCGGCCGGCTCTGCGAGCGGCTGCTGGCGGGCGGGGCTCCGGGCTTGCACTTCTACACCATGAACCGCGCCGAGCCGACCTCGACCCTCTGGAAGCGGCTGGGTCTCGGCGGCTCCTAGCGCGCATTATTCGGGAATGTCCACCGCGCGCGGCCGGGCGCTGGCGGCGGGGTGCGTGAGCGCCGTCGGCGCCGGCAGGGCTCGCCGGTCGCGGCATGCTCGCTCCGGACGGGGGCGAGCGCGATCCCCCCATCCCCCAGGGGGGGCTGGCTTGCTGGTGAGTTGGCTCGCCGATCGCGCGCACGCCCCCGTCCTGCGCTCGCGCACGCGACGACAGCTCGCCCTGATGGCGCCGCCAGCGCCCCCGCACCCCGCCGCCAGCGCCCACCCACGGTCGGCGCCCGTTCGTGAATAGTGCGGGCTAGTGTTCCGAGTCAGGACTCCACGGGCATTGCCGACGTGGGCGAGGTGCGCACGGGGTGGGGTCCGCGGACCCGTTCCCGCCGCCCGTCACCGTGCGCCCCGCAGCCTGATAGAGCCCAGCCGTGGGCGGCGGCCAGTTCCCGTCAACGGGCTTCCAGCAGCGCCCGCAGGCCGTCGCCGCCGCCGAGCCGCTGGAGCTTGCCGAGCGCCACGGCCTCGATCTGACGGATCCGCTCCCGGGTCACGCCGAAATGCCGGCCGATCTCTTCCAGCGTGTGCTCGCGATCGTGTCCGATGCCGAAGCGCAGGCGGAGAACCTCGCGCTCCTTGTCGGAGAGCCCGTCGAGCGCGCGCTCCACCTGGGCGGCCTGGTCGCGCCTGACCGCGTCGGTGTCGGCGGGCCCGACCTGCGTGTCCGCCAGGAAGTCGCCGAGCTCCGTTCCGTCGTCTTCGCCGACCGGTGTCTGCAGGGACAACGGGCGGCCGGGAGTCTCCAGGAGCTGCCGGATCTTCGCGGCCGGCATCCGCAGGCGCCGGGCGAGTTCCTCGGGCGTCGGTTCGCGACCCAGCGTGTCGAACAGGGCGCGACGGGTGCGCGCGAGGCGATTCAACGTCTCGACCAGGTGGACGGGGATGCGGATCGTGCGGGCGCGGTCGGCGATGCCCCGGGTGATGGACTGGCGGATCCACCACGTCGCGTACGTCGAGAACTTGAATCCGCGCCGGTACTGGAAGCGATCGACCGCCTTGATGAGCCCGATGTTGCCTTCCTGGATGAGGTCGAGGAACGGGACACCGCTGCGCCGATAGCGCTTGGCGATCGACACCACCAGCCGCAGGTTGGCCTCGATCATGCGGCGCTTGACGTCCCGCACCAGTCGGTCTTGCAAGCGGATCGCCGACAGGCGCGTTCGGAAATCGGCGCGGGGCAGGCCGATCCGGGTTTCCAGCGCGCGCAGCTCCCTCGGCGTGCGCGACGTGCGAGGTCCTGCCTCGAGCGCCTCGATCTCCCCGCCCATGCGCTCGAGCTCGAGCACCAGGCGCTCCAGGACGGCGGGCTTCAGGGGAAGACCGGCGACGGCCTCTTCCAGGCGCTTGCGGTCGACGGACACTCCTCGGCCCTGGGCGCGCAGCGTCTCCGCGAGCCGCGTGACCCGACCGAGCGCGGCCATGACCGCCCGCACGCGGCCCGGCGTCGGCTCGCCCTCCGGAAAGACGATCAAGTCCGCGAGCGGGAGGGCCCGCGCCCGCACCCGGGTGGCGAGGTCCCTCAGCGTCCGGAGCGCGAGCGGCACCCCGGCCAACTGGCGGCGCAGCTCGGCCTGGCCGACCTCGATACGCTCGCCGATCTCGATCTCTTGCGCGCTCGTCAGGAGCTTGGCCTTGCCGATCTCCTTGAGATACCGTCCAATCGGATCTTCCGCGGGAGGCGCTTCGAACTCCTCCTGCTCGGGTGCCTCCCAGGTCTCGATCGGGCCCGCTGGTGGCGCGGCCTCGAGGCCGTCGTCCTCGAGGGGCGCCACCATGATCGCCCCCGGCGCGTCCCCGCCGGCTGGGCCTCGGGGATCGTTCCGCGTCGCCAGGCGGTCGGAGCTCCCCCGAAGCGGGAGCGGGAGTCGAAGCCGCGAGGGCGGGATCGTGCCCCAGGTGACGGCGCGCTCGCGCCACTGGCGTTCCGCCTCCGGGCTCTCCCTGCTCGTGATCTTCATCACTCGGCCACGGCCTTTCTGCTCCTTCGACGCGCGCGCCCCGGTCATGGTGAGCAATGGCGATGCCGGATCCAGGACACGATGATCCGTGGAGTTGCGTGCGGATTCCCGGGGGATGGCGGGAATCCGGACGACAGCTGGGGCGGCGATGCCGCGCCCGCGGGGCCGCGGTCCACACAACAGGCCGGAATCGTGGTGTCCTCGCCTGGCATCCCTGATGCTTCCCGCAGCGAGGAAGCGTTCCGCCCGGAGGACACATGATCAACGGAATCGCGGCCGCGCCCACTCCGCGCAACGAGCCCGTCCTCGGGTACCTCCCCGGCAGCCCCGAGCGCGCCGCGCTACGCGCCGAGCTCAACCGGATGTCGACCGAGGTCATCGAGATCACCTCGCGCATCGGTGGTGAGCGCGTCGCCACCGGCGATCGCGCGGAGACAGTCATGCCCCACAACCACCGTCACGTGCTCGCGGTCTGGCACCGGGCGGGCGCCAAGGACGTTCAGCGCGCCGTCGATTGCGCGCTCGCGGCCCAGCCCGAGTGGTCACGCCTGCCCTGGGAGCACCGCGCCGCCGTCTTCCTCAAGGCCGCCGACCTCCTCGCCGGGCCGCGCCGGGCCACGCTGAACGCCGCGACCATGCTCGGGCAATCCAAGACCGCCCACCAGGCCGAGATCGACGCCGCCTGCGAGCTCGTCGATTTCTGGCGCTTCAACGTCGCGTTCGCCGAGGGGATCTACCGGGAGCAGCCCGCCTCGGCGCCGGGCACGTGGAATGCGCTCGAGTACCGGCCGCTGGAGGGCTTCGTGTTCGCGGTGAGCCCGTTCAACTTCACCTCGATCGCCGGCAACTTGCCGACGGCGCCCGCGCTGCTCGGCAACACGGTGGTGTGGAAGCCGGCGTCGTCGGCGGTCTACTCCGCCCACGCCATCATGGACCTGCTCGTGGAGGCGGGATTGCCGCCCGGCGTGATCAACATGGTGCCCGGCGCCGGCGCCGAGGTCGGCGACGTCGCCCTGGCCTCGCCCGACCTGGCCGGCATCCATTTCACCGGCTCGACGGCGACGTTTCAGACGATGTGGGAGACGGTCGGCCGGAGCATCCGGCACTATCGCGCCTATCCGCGCCTCGTCGGCGAGACGGGCGGCAAGGATTTCGTGTTCGCGCACGCCTCGGCCGACATCGAGGCGCTCGTCACCGCGCTCACGCGCGGCGCCTTCGAGTACCAGGGGCAGAAGTGCTCGGCCGCCTCGCGCGCGTTCGTGCCCGCCTCGCTGTGGCCGCGGCTCGAGCCGCGGCTGCGCGAGCAGGTCGCCGCGATCCGGATGGGCGACGTGGCGGACTTCGGCAACTTCATGGGCGCGGTGATCGACCGGTCCGCCCACGCGCAGATCAAGCGACATCTCGACTTCGCCCGGCGGAGTCCCGACGCCGAGGTGCTGATCGGCGGCCTGTGGGACGACAGCAAGGGCTGGTTCGTGGAGCCCACCGTCGTGCGGGCGCGCCGCCCGACCGGCGCCGTCGTGGGCCAGCAGCCGTTCGGCGGCGCGCGCGCCTCGGGCACCAACGACAAGGCCGGCAGCATGCTGAATCTCCTGCGCTGGGTGAGCCCGCGCGCGATCAAGGAGACCTTCGTGCCGCCGACCGACTTCCGTTACCCGTTCATGCGGGGAGAGGACTGACGGCAGACGGCCTCGCGTCTTTGGCAGGGTCGTTGCTGGCCTTCGCTCCCTGGAGGACGCGGCATGAACTGCGTGTGCGGTCATCCTGAGAAGGATCACGTGCTGGGCGGCCACTGCCGTGTTCCTGATTGCCCGTGCGAGCACTTCCGGCCGGGGGACACGCTTCGACTCGTGGGACTCCCTCGCCCCAGCTGGGGAGGCGCGACCACCTCAGGCGCGCTGGCGTTGCTGATCGGGTTGTTGCTGATCGCCCTCCCGGGTATCGTCGGCGCCGCCGACCCCTCCGCGTCCCCCCCGTCCTTCGCCCGGGTCGCGAAGGCCGCGCGCGCCGCGGGCATCGTCCTGCGCGCCGCCGACATCGAGGACGGCCTCGCCAGCCACCCGGTGAACGACGAGTGGCCGGACGCCGCCCCGCTGGACGACGAGTCCGGGCTGTCCGAGGCCCTCGCCATGCGCGAGCAGCGGACGCTCGCCGCCGGCATCATCGTGGACCCGCGCGGATTCGCGCTGACGAGTGCCCGGGCCGTGCTGCTCACGCCCGTGTTCGAGGTCTTCCTGGTCGACGGCACTCCGGTGAAGGCCACGGTGCTGGCGGTCGACCGGCGGAGCGACGTGGCGGTCCTCCAGCTGGACAACCGCGGCGTGGCGATGCCCTACCTGCCGCTCGGGGACTCGGACCGGGTCGCGGCCGGTGAGTGGGTGATCGCCGTCAGCGCGCCGATGGGCCTGGAAGGGACGGTGACGGCGGGTGTCATCACCGCGGTGCCGACGGCCGCCAGCCTCAGTCCGCTTGGG
>Ga0214471_10005169_pt1 | contig 10086 bp, 8 predicted proteins | sample RVTome_5_FD_207665 | JGI IMG/M metagenome (GOLD analysis project Ga0214471, IMG submission 207665) | Soil microbial communities from uranium-contaminated site in the Upper Colorado River Basin, Wyoming, United States - RVT142D155 | ecosystem: Environmental > Terrestrial > Soil > Contaminated >... | reverse complement strand
AGGGGTTTGCCGGTTCGCGGCCGGTGCGTATCGGCAACGATGCATGCGCGCAATTGCAACTGGATATCTACGGCGAGGTGCTGGACGCCGTGTATGAATTCGTCTGCCGCGGGGGCCACCTCGATCGCGCGACCGCGCGCATGCTCACGGGTTTCGGTAACACCGTCTGCCGGCGCTGGCAGGAACCCGACGAAGGCATCTGGGAAATCCGCGGCGAACGTCTGCCGCATACCTACTCGAAGGCGATGTGCTGGGTGGCACTGGATCGGCTGATCAAGCTCGGTGAACACGGTCATTTACGTATCCCGGTGGAACGGTTGGTCCAAACACGCGCGGCAATTCGCGAGGCGATCGAGCGGCACGGATATAATGAATCACTGCAAAGTTACGTAAGTGTGTTCGACGGGGATGACGTGGATGCAAGTTTGTTGTTGCTGGCCCGCTATGGTTATGCTGACCCGGCCGCGGCGCGCATGCGCCACACCTGCGCCCGCATCCATGAACGGCTGGGTCGCGACGGGTTGCTCTATCGTTATCTCGCGCACAACGACGGGTTGCCACCGGGCGAGGGCGCCTTCGGCATCTGCAGTTTCTGGGCAGTCGACAGCTTGGCGCGCCAGGGGGATGTCGCCGGCGCGGCGCAACTCTTCGAGCGCGTGCTTTCACATGCCAATGACGTCGGGCTCTTTGCCGAGGAAATAGATCCGCAACACGGCACGTTGTTAGGCAACTTTCCGCAGTCCTTCACCCACGTGGGCCTGATTGACGCAGCGCTGACGCTGACGCAGGCACAGTGCGGGAAATGCCGGGAGCCGGGCATGGAGCAGCCGAGAATGACCGCAGCGCAGTTATGAGTCTAAACCTGCCAAGTATTTTTCTGTGGGGATTTGTCGCGACGGTGTTCCTCACGACCTTGATGGCGGCGGGCCAGGGGTTGGGATTGTCACGCATGAGCCTGCCGTTCATGCTCGGGACCCTGTTCACCGCCGACCGCGACCGCGCCATGGTGATCGGGTTCGTGTTCCATTTCGTGAACGGCTGGGTGTTCGCGCTGTTCTACGCGCTGGTGTTCGAGAACCTCGGACGGACCGGCTGGTGGCTGGGCGGCATCGTCGGTCTGATACAGGGGCTCTCGGTGCTGATCGCGCTGATGCCGATTCTGCCGGCGATACATCCGCGCATGGCGAGCGAACACCGCGGACCGGAACCGACGCGAGCGCTCGAGCCGCCCGGTTTCATGGCGCTGAACTACGGGCGCCAGACGCCGTTGATCACATTGTTCGCGCACGTGGTGTATGGCGCGATAATAGGCGGCTTTTACCGTCTCGCGGGCACATGAACTCGAATAGCAGGAGGAGGGAGCAACGATGCAAATCGGCATGATCGGTCTCGGCCGCATGGGCGGCAACATTGCGCAGCGGCTGATGCAGGCCGGCCATGAGGTGGCCGGCTACGACCGCAATCCCAAGAACGTCGAGCGTGCGACGGCGGCCGGCGTCACGACGGTCGCTTCCGCCGTCGACCTGGTCAAACAACTCAAGCCGCCGCGGGCGGTCTGGCTCATGATTCCGCATGGCAAGCCGACGGAGGACACCATCGCGCTTTTGCGCGACGCGCTTGCGGCCGGCGACACCATCGTGGACGGCGGCAATTCGCGTTTTACGGACTCCGCGCGCCTGGCCGAACGCTGCGCGCAGCGCGGCGTGCATTTTCTCGATGCCGGCGTCAGCGGCGGCGTGTGGGGGCTGGAGACCGGTTACTGTCTCATGATCGGCGGTCCGAAACCGGCGTTCGAGAGATTAGTGCCTGTGTTTAAGGCCCTGGCGCCGAAAGACGGTTATGCCCACGTAGGTGCGAGCGGGGCGGGCCATTTCGTCAAGATGATCCACAACGCCATCGAATACGCCATGTTGCAATCGCTCGGCGAAGGTTTCGAGTGCCTGCAGCGTTCGGAATACGGTATTGACCTGGAACGCGTCGCGACGCTGTGGCAGCAGGGTTCGGTGGTGCGCTCGTGGCTGCTCGATCTTTTGACCCGCGCGCTGCGCGAGGAAGGCAACGCGCTCGAGCACATCGCCGGCTATGTCGATGACTCCGGCATGGGACGTTGGAGCATTGCCTATGCCGTCGACAACGCCATTCCCATTCCGGTGATCACGCAGTCGCTGTACGAACGGTTTGCCTCGCGGCAGGACGAGCGTTTCAGCGCCAAGGTCATCGCGGCGCTGCGCAAACAATTCGGCGGCCACGCGGTGAAAAAAGCGTAAGACCATGAGTGAAATTGAATTTGCCCCCCATTGCGTCGGGCTCAGTTCCGGCACACCCACCGATCCCTGCTGCATCGTGGTGTTCGGTGGCGCCGGGGACCTGTCCCGCCGAGAGCTCATTCCCGCGTTGTACGATCTGGCCTGTCAGGCGCTGCTCTCCGAACCGTTCACCATCGTCGGATTTTCGCGCGAGCACATGGACGACAAGACGTTCCGCGAACTGATGCGCCGTGCTGTGGCCGAACAGCGGTCGTTCGATCCCAAACACTGGGAGCGATTCGCGCCCCATCTTCACTACGTCGTGGGACACTTCGATGCTCCGCCCGAAGGCGATTACACTCTGCTGCGCGACAAACTGCATTCGCTCCAGAAGCGCCATGGCATCCCGGACAACGTTTTGTTTCACTTGGCCACCCCGCCGGTGTTTTTCTGCGGGATCGTCAGTCGGATCGAGGAGTCAGGCCTGGCGACGAGCGGTCGCGGCTGGCGCCGCTTGGTGATCGAGAAACCCTTTGGCACCGACGAACGCTCGGCTCGCGAACTGGATCGAAAGATTCTCGAGGTCTTCAGCGAGGACCAGACCTACCGCATCGATCATTTCCTCGGCAAAGAGACGGTACAGAATCTGCTGGTGGTGCGTTTCGCCAACCCGAGTTTCGAGCCGATCTGGAACCGCAACTACATCGACCACGTGCAGATCACGGTGGCCGAGGATATAGGTATCGGCACGCGCGCCGGTTTTTACGAAAAGACCGGGGTGGTGCGCGATATGGTGCAGAACCATTTACTCCAGCTGCTGTGCATGACCGCGATCGAGCCGCCGGTACGGTACGACGGCGCCGGGCTGCGCGACGAGACGGCCAAGGTGATGAAGGCGATACGGTCGCTCGATGTCCGTGTCGATGCAGTGCGTGGCCAGTATGGGCCGGGACACCTGGACGGCACGGGCGTGCCCGGCTATCGCGAGGAAAAAAACGTGGCGCCCGATTCGGGCACCGCGACCTACGCGGCGCTGCGGTTCATGATCGACAACTGGCGTTGGGCCGGTGTGCCGTTTTACCTGCGCAGCGGCAAGCGCCTGGCGCGCAAATTGACTGAGGTCGCCATCCACTTCAAGCCGACGCCCCATCTCATGTTCCCGGTTATTCCCGACAGCCTGGGGGGTAATGTCCTGGCCTTCCGGCTACAGCCGGAAGAGGGCATCATGCAGACGTTCGTGGCCAAACAGCCGGGGCCCGGCCTGTGCCTGCAACCGGTCACAATGAATTTCCGTTACGCCAGCGCCTTCGGCGTCGAACAACTCCCTAACGCCTATTCCTGGTTGCTGCACGACGCCATGAGCGGCGACCAGACGCTGTTCGCGCGCGCCGATTGGATCTACCGCGCGTGGCAGATCGTGGAGCCGGTAATCGCCCATTGGGCCGCCGTACCGCCGCACGACTTTCCGAACTATGCCGCCGGTTCATGGGGGCCGCTCGCGGCCGAGGGTCTGCTGCGCGCAGGTAAGCGCGCGTGGAAAACCTTCTGAGGCCGCGTACTGTACCGGCGGGCGACCGCCTCGTGGTGGTGGCAACCGAAGCGCTACCCGAAGCAGCGGCGCGCCTGATAGCGACGGGAATCGAACTAGCTATTTCGCAACGCGGATGTGCAACGGTGGCGCTCGCTGGTGGCACCACCCCCCGTGTCGTGTATCGTCGTTTGGCAGAGGCCCACCGTCTCCCGTGGGAGCGGATCGAAATTTATTTCGGCGATGAACGCGCAGTGCCTCCCGATGACCCGCAAAGCAATTACCGCATGGCACGCGAATTGCTGTTCGACGCCGTACCCATTCCGTCCTCCCATATCCATCGCATGCCGGCCGAGCGCCCGGATCGCGAGGCGGCCGCCAATGAGTACGGCGCAGAATTGCCGCACCGACTCGATCTCATCATTCTTGGCATCGGTGAGGATGGACATACCGCCTCGCTGTTCCCGGGCTCCAACGCGCTGGACGAAGAGGTTCGCAAGGTCGTGGCCGTCGCAGGACCCAAGCCACCGACCCATCGTCTGACAGTGACACCGCCGGTGATCACGGCGGCCGCGACGAAAATAGTTCTTGCCAGCGGATCGGGAAAAGCCAAGGCCGTAGCCGAGGCTCTGGAAGGCTCTCTGAATTTCGCAGGCTGTCCGGCGCAGCTTGCCCGCGATGGGATCTGGATCATGGATCATGCCGCGGCCGCGGTACTGCGCGAAAACCAGGGTCCGCGCATTAGATAGAAATCCAATTACCGCTGGCATGCGCAACCGGCGAACCGCAGGCGCGCAGCTCAAACCTCTGTTCACCCGGAATTGGAACATAATTCCCGAACGGCGATGGCAGGGCCATCCTATTCGTACATGCCGGTCCGCGCCTTCCCCCAAAACACGCGATAGGAAAACGCGCTGTAGGCGATGATCAGGGGCACGACCACCAGTACGCCCACCAGGATCACCTTGAGCGCCGACGGATGTGACGCCGCCTCCCAGATGGTGAGCCGGTCAATAACCACGTAGGGGAACAGGCTGTAGGCAAGCCCGGCGAAGGCGATGGTGAAAATCGCCACGCTTCCGGCAAACGGCAGCCACTCGACGCGGGTGGCGCCGCGCGCGAGCCGGCGCAATGAAATCCAGACGGTGATGCCGATTGCCAGACACATGCCCGGCAGCAACATGAGCGCCAGCGTGCGCGGAAAGTCGAACCATTTCAGGCGCACGGTTTCGCTGACGATCGGGGTCGCGAGGCTCACCATCATGACCCCGAGCGCGACCCAGAGCAATCCCCACTCGGCCCACGCAATGGATTTTTTCTGCAACGCACCTTCCGTCTTCAAGACCAGCCAGGTCGCGCCCATCAGCACGTAACCGCCGCACAGTCCGGCGCCGACGATAACGGAAAACAGGAAATAGCCGAAACCGGATTCGAATCCGGTGATGTAACGCGCGAGCATCACGCCCTGCGCGAACGAAGCCAGGAACGATCCGAACCAGAACAGCCAGTTCCATAGTTCGCGGTGCCATCCCTGTGCCTTGACGCGGAATTCAAACGCCACGCCGCGGAACATGAGCCCGATCAGCATCGCGACCACGGGCAAATAGAGCGCACCGAGGATGATCCCGTGCGCGTGCGGGAAGGCAACCAGCAGTATCCCCACGCCGAGGACGAGCCAGGTTTCGTTCGCATCCCAGAACGGGCCGATCGAGGCGACCATTAATTCCTGTTCTCCCTCGTCGGCCGCGGGCATGAGCATGCCAACACCGAGGTCGTAACCGTCGAGCACGACGTAGGCCAGCGTCGCCAATCCCATCAGCAATGCGAATATCAGCGGAAGATCGATGTTCAAGGCAGAACTCCTTGCGCGGTCTGTTTGTCGGTTCCCGCGCCAGCCAGATGCGACAGCACGACGATGTAGGCGATGAGCATGATGCCGTAAGTGATCAGGTAACCCGTGAGGCTGGCCCCGAGTTGCGCCTCCGAAACCTCACCCGCCGCCTCGGCCGTGCGCAGCACACCGGTTACGAGCCAGGGCTGGCGCCCGATTTCGGTGACGAGCCAGCCGGCCAGCGTGGCGATCCAGCCGGAAAAGGTGGCGCCCGCGAAAATCCATAACACCCAGGGTGGTGTTGAACCGATTCGCAGCCGCCAGGCACCGAACCACGCCAGCAGCCACATCAATACGCCCATGCCGACCATGATACGAAAGGCGAAGAACACCGGTGCCACGGGGGGGGTGTCCGGTGCGAAAAACTCGATTCCTTTCAGCTCGGCGTCGCTTTCATGTTTGAGTACCAGGCTCGCACCCTGGGGGATTTGCACGGCGTAATCGTTTGTTCTGCTCTGAGGATTCGGGATGGCGAAGAGCACGAGCGGCGCGCCGCGCTCCGTTTTCCACAGCGCTTCCATCGCGGCGATCTTGGCCGGTTGGTGAGTAAGCGTGTTCAGGCCGTGCAGATCTCCGGCCAGGATCTGCAACGGTGCCAGCACCGCCGCGACCAGTATGCCCGTGCGCAGGGTCCGCTGCGCCGCCAGGTCCTCGGACACCTTGAGCAGCCGCCAGGCCGACAGGCCGGCAACCAGGAACGCGGCGGTGAGTCCGGAGGCCAGCAGCATGTGCGTGAATCGATAGGGGAACGAGGGATTGAAAATCACCGCCCACCAGTCACCGGCAATCAGTTGGCCATCGGCCATGACGTGCCCCGTCGGCGTTTGCATCCACGAATTGAGCGCCAGGATCCAGAATGCCGATATCGTCGTTCCGACCGCGACCAGCACCGTGGCGGTGAGGTGCATCCATCCCGGAACACGATTCATGCCGAACAGCATCACGCCGAGAAACGTGGCCTCGAGAAAAAACGCGGTCAACACTTCATATGCGAGCAGCGGCCCGGCGATGTTCCCAACCGTGTTCATGTAACCGGGCCAGTTGGTGCCGAACTGGAACGACATTACGATGCCCGACACCACGCCCATGGCAAACGAGAGCGCAAAAATCTTGGTCCAGAGTTTGTAGGTCGCGAGCCACTCCGGTTCGCCGGTGCGGGCGTATTGCACGCGAAACCAGACCAGTATCCACCCGAGCGCGATGGTGATGGTGGGGAATAGAATATGAAAGCCGATGTTCAGCCCAAATTGAATGCGGGCAATATCGATGGCGTCGAGCGCGTCCATGGCCCTCCCGGCTTGCCGTTCTTCCCAAGGCCGGACATTTTAACCGGAATTATTCGTTGCCTGCGACAAGTGACGCGCGCCACGTGGCCGGTTCTCCACGCGTCAGCAAAAACACGCTCTCATCGCCGGTTTCCGAGGTCAGCCAGGTAAACGGGATCGAAGGAAATTTCATCCGCAGTGTCTCGGCGCTGTTACCGACCTCGGCAACCAGTACCCCGGCGGGATTCAGATGGGCCGGGGCCTCGGACAGGATGCGCCTAACGGCATCCAAACCTTCGGGGCCGGCGTCAAGTGCCAAGGCCGGTTCATGGCGGTATTCACCAGGGAGGGACTGCATTTCGGCATGCGCGACATAGGGAGGGTTGGTGACGATCAGATCGTAACGCGACCCCGGCAGACCGTCGAACAGATCCGACTGGATCAGTTGCACGCGGTCTCGCATGCCGTGGTTTTCCACGTTCAGGCGCGCAACATCCAGGGTATCGCCCGAAATGTCGGCGGCCTCCACGCGGGCGTCGGGAAAGGCATACGCCAGCGCAATCGCAATGCAGCCGCTCCCGGTACACAAATCGAGGATGCGATGCACCCGAGAGGGCTCGATCCAGGGATGAAATCGCGCCGTGATATATTCGCCCGTGAGCGATCGCGGCACGATCACACGCTCGTCGACGTAAAATTTAAGACCGGCAAACCACGCTTCCTGCAGCAGGTAAGCCAACGGCTTGCGCGTGGAAATGCGCAATTCCGTGAGCGTATTGACGGCCGCCTGCTGGTCCGGGCTCAGTTCGTCCTTGATGTGGGATTCCAGTTCCTGCGGTAACAGCTTGAGCGCGCCACCGACCAGCCACGCGGCTTCGTCCCGAGGGTTATCGGTACCGTGGCCGAAATGAATGTTCGCACGGTTGAGCCGCTGTGCGACCTGGCGTATGACTTCCCGTACGGTACGGGGTTTAGACGCATCGGCCATAAAATATTTGTCGCGTCCGGATCCGTTGCGATGACCACACCGGACCGGAACAACTCCGGATTACGGTGTATCGCTAACCAAGAAGATCTTTTACGCCAGCGCGCTCCTCGCGCAGCTCCTTGTCGGTGATATCCATGCGCTGGCGGCTGAAGTCATCGATCGAAAGCCCCTGGACAATCTGATATTCCCCGTTCCGGCAGGTGACGGGATAGGAATACATCACGCCTTCCTTGATGCCGTAACTGCCGTCCGCTGGCACCGCCATGCTGACCCAGTCGCCCTCGGGGGTGCCGGCAAACCAGTCGTGCACATGGTCGATGACGGCCGACGCCGCCGAGGCGGCCGAGGAAGCGCCGCGCGCCTTGATGACGGCAGCGCCGCGTTGCTGCACCGTCGGAATGAATTGCTCCTCGAGCCACTGCTGATCGACGAGCGACTTGGCGGGCTGGCCATCGACCTGGCAGTGGCTGATGTCCGGATACTGCGTGGCCGAATGATTGCCCCAGATGATCATGCGCCGGATCGCGGTTACGGATTTTCCGGTTTTCCCGGCGAGTTGCCCGCGCGCACGGTTGTGATCGAGCCGGGTCATGGCGGTGAAATTTTTGCGTGGCAGGCTCGGGGCATTGCGGCTCGCAATGAGGGCATTGGTATTGGCCGGATTCCCGACCACCAGGACTTTAATGCCACGATCCGCCACTTCATTCAGGGCACGGCCCTGGGCAGAAAATATCTGCGCGTTGGCGAGCAACAGGTCCTTGCGTTCCATGCCGGGGCCGCGCGGCCGCGCGCCGACCAGCAACGCGACCTGGCAATCGCGAAACGCGACCTTGGGATCGTCCGTGGCGACGACCCGGTTGAGCGTGGCAAAGGCGCAATCATTGAGCTCCATCACCACGCCCTGCAACGCCGGAACGGCCTGCGGAATTTCAAGCAGATGCAGGTTCACGGGTTGATCCGCACCCAGCATTTGGCCGGAGGCCACGCGAAACGCGAGCGCGTAACCGATTTGTCCGGCGCCGCCGGTGATGGCGATGTTGATGGCTTTTTTCATGACAGGCCTCTCGGAGCACTTTAAATATCGGGAACATCGGGAGTATACCCGATTGAAGTTCACGACGAATGCAGGCGTATGCTTAGGAAGCGCGCGCCACGCCCGATTCGATGGCGGCGCGGACCACGGCGGGCGGAACCGTCTCCAGCAACCGTGGGTCAAGGAGTTTGGGAATGATATATCCGCTACCGAATTCCAAGTGTTTTTCGCCAAAGGCGCGCAAGACCTCGGCTGGCACCGGCTCATGGGCGAGTTGCGACAGGGCACGGATTGCGCTGACCAGCATGGCCTGGGTGAAACCGGACGCGCGCGCATCGAGTGCCCCACGAAAAAGGTAAGGAAATCCGAGCGCATTATTCACTTGGTTGGGAAAATCCGAGCGTCCGGTGGCCATGATCAAATCCCGGCGCACCGCGTGCGCGATCTCGGGATAAATCTCGGGCACAGGATTCGCCAGCGCGAAGATCACCGGGCGTGGCGCCATGGATGCGATCATGTCCGAGGTGACGAGCTGGGGCCCCGACAATCCGATGAAGGCGTCAGCCTCGCGCATGGCCTCTGTGAGCGTGCGCGCGGAAGTGGCGCGCGCGAAGCGTTGTTTGTAGGTACCCAGGTCATTGCGCTCCGTGTGGATCACGCCTTTGCTGTCAACCATGAGTATGTTTTCTATGGTGATGCCCATCAATGACAACAGCGGCAGCGTGGCCTGGGCGGCGGCCCCGGCGCCGAGGATCACGATACGTACGTCGGCGAGCTTTTTGTTCTGCAGTTCGAAGGCATTCAGCAGGGCCGCACAGATGATTACCGCGGTACCGTGCTGATCGTCGTGCAACACGGGTATATTCAGACGTGTGCGCAGGACCTCCTCGATGTGAAAGCAGTCCGGGGCGGCGATGTCCTCGAGATTGATGGCGCCGAAGGTGGGCGAGATGGCCGCCACGGTTTCGATGAATATCTCTTTCGTGGCCGCCTCGATTTCGATGTCAAACACGTCGATGTTCGCCAGGCGCTTGAACAATACGGCCTTGCCTTCCATGACCGGTTTGCTGGCGAGTGCGCCGGTATTGCCCAATCCCAGCACCGCGGTGCCGTTGCTGATCACGGCGACCAGGTT
>Ga0214471_10005168_pt1 | contig 10090 bp, 8 predicted proteins | sample RVTome_5_FD_207665 | JGI IMG/M metagenome (GOLD analysis project Ga0214471, IMG submission 207665) | Soil microbial communities from uranium-contaminated site in the Upper Colorado River Basin, Wyoming, United States - RVT142D155 | ecosystem: Environmental > Terrestrial > Soil > Contaminated >... | reverse complement strand
ACCACTGGAACCGCACCCTGGCAGACCAGGGTCGCGTCATTCCAGTTTACCGATCCCACACCCCAGGCAAGTATCAGCTACCTCTCATCTGCGATAAGCGGGGGAAACGGAAACGGGACCATTGATTTCAATGAGTGCAATGATCTTTCAATTACTCTAAGGAACACAGGAGCGGCAACTGCGACATCAATTACTACTGCTTTAAGTTCCAGCACACCGGGGGTTGTCATTGCCCAGCCAGTGTCGTCATACCCAAATATAGCCGTAAGTGGTTCCTCCACTAACCTCATTCCATTTGAAGTAAACACAGACCCAGGATTTGTCTGCGGAACACCAATAGTTTTCGATCTGGCAGTTGACTATGCCGGCTCTACAACCCAAAATCTGTTGTTTGTTCTTCCCAGCGGCTCGAGCGGAGGAGCCCCAACGCAATTTGACAATAGTACTGTCACTGCGATTCCAGATGCTAATAGTGCGGGGGTAAATGTCCCAATCACCGTTTCAGGCTTTTCCGGCATTGTCGGGAAAGTGACGGCATCACTCTACATCAATCACACCTGGGTCTCCGATTTGCGTATTCAACTAATCTCTCCGGATCAGTCAATTGTGACCCTGGTTAATAGGCGGGGTGGAAACGGGGACAACTTCGGTACTGCATGTGGATCTCAGGCCACCAGAACCACCCTCGACGATGCCGCGGCAAATCCAATTTCTTCTGGCTCAGCCCCATTTGTTGGTATATTCCGCCCAGAGGAAGCGCTGGCGGCGTTCATTGGAAAAACAGGCTCTGCAGTTAATGGGGTGTGGAATTTAAATGTTGCCGACTTCGCATCACAAGACGTTGGTAATGTAAATTGTTGGTCTTTGTTAATCTCTTCACCGTTATGCACCGATGGAGGCGGTGAATGCGTTCCCCTTCCTGTCCAGCTATCATCATTCAGTGCCTCCGTGCAGAACGGTACCGATGTTCGGCTCGACTGGACAACGCTGACTGAGACGAACAACTTCGGTTTCGAGGTTCAGAGAAAGGGCATAGGGGAGACTGGATTTGAAACATTGCCTGGGAGTTTTGTCCCTGGACACGGCACAACCATTGAGCCACATTCGTACTCTTTCCTTGATGTTGCTCCGCCCATTCGACAGATGCGGTACAGACTGAAGCAGATAGACTTTGACGGAACTGTTCATTACACCGAGCCTATTCAGGTCGACATACTCACTTCTGTAACACCGAGTGAGGTACCCCTTGCGACGAAACTGTACCAGAACTATCCAAATCCTTTTAACCCGACAACAAGCATTCGGTTTGATGTCGCAGAAAAGGGACGTGTGGTCCTCACGATCCATGATATCCTTGGAAGAAAAGTCACAACCTTGGTTGATGACGAACGGGTGGCAGGAAAGTACAGCATCGATTGGTCTGCGCAAAACTTTGCAAACGGAGTTTATTTCTACCGCTTGCAGGCTGGGAAACACATGGAAGTGAGTCGATTGACACTGCTGAAATAAATACACTGGTAGTTCCGTGTTAAAAAAAATGCCGCGACCATTGTCGCGGCATTTCAGTTTCTAAAATAGCAGGTCGTCGACCTACAAAACGAAACTCGCTCCCAGAGTTATTGGCATTGCGCCATTGCTGTTGTTTTCCGTAAAGACCAGCACATATTTGAACTCAACGGAAATATTTGCGGTCTTGCTTGCTTGGAACTCCAGGCCGAATCCGAAATCCAGTCCAAATTTTGTCCCCTCCATGAAACCGATATCGTCAGCTGTGATTGTGCCGGACTGTCCCATCACCGTACCGGTCAGATCGCTGAGGCTGATGCTGTGAATCCCAAATCCAAACAGACCATAGGGTGTCACGGCAGACTTTGTCGGAATTTTTCCTAGAGCGTTGAGAGTAACTATCACGACATTAATTGCACCCCCGCCTGCATCAGAAATATCTGACGGTTGCAAACCAAACTGTGGTGCTATCGCGGCCTTCAACTTGTCTTTATCTGAAGAAAACGTGAAATACTCACCGTTAAGTCGCAGCGTGAAGAACGGCGCGACATTCACGTCAACATGAGCGCCCCCTCCGAACCCGATCGTATAGAAGTCCGAAATAAGATCTTCAAACGCCGAGATCGCAGGTCCACCATGCAGGCCGAGTGAAACTGTCACGTCCTTTGCCGTTGAAGGGTAAACTACCAACAATATCGCAACGAGAGTGGCACAAAGAATTTTCATGGCTCCTCCTTGGGATTGTGTTAGGAAATGAGAACGTGAATCCGGTGAGAAAACTCCGGAAGGACAACGACAGCGGTCCTCAATCCGATCGAATGTAAGCTGGGTCAGTCGTCTGGGGACTGACCGTGCGGAAAGTTTAGGGGATTCTCTCTCCAATGTCAACCACCAGGTAACATTTGAGATTCTTGATATTCCGCGACCAAATCCGTACTATTTTGTCCCGCTTGTAGAAAAAAGCGTGTCATATGCACCCGTAGCTCAACTGGATAGAGCATCAGACTTCGGATCTGAGGGTTGGGGGTTCGACTCCCTCCGGGTGCACTTAGAATCGAACCTCGATTCTGAAGATGGAGTTGTGCAGAACATGACTCAATTTCGAGTTGGGGGGTTCCCCGCCCGACCGAACGATGAAATCGCTAATGCTCGGTCGTTCGGGCGGGGACTCCCTCCGGGTGCACAAGAACTTTGCGTGGAGGAATCTTCCTCCACTTTTGTTTGATCCAGGAGTAAACCGTTGACTGACGACGAACGATGGATGGATCTCGCGCTCCGCGAAGCAGGATTGGCTTACAACAAGAAGGAAGTGCCCATCGGTGCAATTATCGTCCATGAGAACAAAATCATCGGACGTGGATATAATCAGGTGGAAACACTGCGGGATCCCACCGCGCATGCGGAGATGATTGCGATTACTGCAGCAGCCGATTCCATGGAAAACCACCGACTGGGAGAGTGCACCATGTATGTGACACTCGAACCCTGCTCCATGTGCGCCGGCGCTATCGTTCTTGCGCGTCTGCAGCGCGTTGTGTATGGGACGCCAGACCCGAAGGCAGGTGCTTGCGGAACCATTTTTAACGTCGTTCAAAATGAACGCTTGAATCATCGAGTGGAACTGGTTCCTGGGGTGCTGGAAAAAAAATGTTCCGGGGTCTTAACGGACTTCTTTCGGAGCGTGAGAACGAACGGCATGGGAAAACCGGGAGTCAACTAGCTGGTTATCGCTCTGCTTTCAATCGTTCGGCGCGATCTGCAATCTTGAGCTGCTCAATCAAGTCGTCCAGCTTCCCGTCGATAATCTCGGAAAGATTGTAGAGAGTAAGACCTATTCGGTGATCGGTCACTCTGTTTTGGGGAAAGTTGTAGGTGCGGATCTTATCACTCCTGTCGCCACTCTTCACCATTGATTTCCTCTGGGCGGCCACATCTCCAACCTGCGCGACAACCATCGACTCGTATAACTTCGCGCGAAGCATTTTCATGGCGCGTTCCCGGTTCTGCAGTTGGGATCGTTCCTGACGGCAGACTACCACTGTTCCGGTTGGTTTGTGAGTCAGGCGAACAGCAGTTTCTACTTTGTTCACGTTCTGTCCCCCCTTCCCGCCTGAGCGGAACGTATCCATCTCGATATCCGCAGGATTAATCTGTACATCCAGCTGCTCTGCCTCAGGAAGGACGGCAACTGTGGCCGCCGAAGTGTGAACACGCCCCTGGGCCTCCGTCTCAGGTACCCGTTGCACGCGATGAACTCCGCTTTCGAATTTCATCGAGCCGTACACATCTTCTCCGCTCATGCTAAATGAAACCTCCTTCACTCCTCCCATTCCAGTATCGCTGATATCCAAGATTTCAACCTTCCATCCTTGTTTTTCAGAATACCGAGAATACATTCGAAACAAATCTCCACCGAACAACGCAGCCTCTTCCCCTCCCGTCCCTGCCCGAATCTCAACGATGACGTCTTTGCTGTCGTTCGGATCTTTAGGAATCAGAAGGATTTTCAATTCCTCTTCGATCTTCTCCAGTTGTTCTTTCGCGGTTGCCAGTTCATCGTACGCAAGCTGGCGCATTTCGGCATCGGTGGAGGATTCGGTAATCTCCTTCATCCCATCGACATCCGATTTCAGTTTGAAGTATTGATCATACACCCTCATGAGAGGAAGCAGATCGCTATGCTCCTTGCTCAGCTGACGGTACTTCGCCTGGTTCAAGATAACCGCAGGATCGCTGAGAAGTTGCGTCACTTCATCAAATCGTTCCTTTACTTTTGAAAGCCTGCCTAGCATAGAGAAATCCTCAAGCGGCTGCGTCGACGTGGGGAACCGCGTTCGCGGGAAGGTCTTCGCCAAGCGCACATCGCAGGGCAACGAGCGCAACTTCCAATTGCCCGGCATCCGGTTCGCTGGTGGTAATTTTTTGAAGCCAGAGGCCAGGTGTCACAATGATTTTTCCCAGGGCCGTTTCGCTCTTCTTGGCTGAGGCCCTAATGAATTCATAAGAGACTCCCCCGACCAACGGAATAAGAGGAAGATGAGTCAACAGACGGGTTGCAATGTTCAACTCGCCGAGCCAGGCAATAAGAAACGTATCCAAAATGCTGAATACACCAATGGAGACAAGCATGACGATTAGGAGGAAACTTGTTCCACAGCGTGGATGAAATCTCGTCTGTACGGACGCATGCTCCACTTGGAGAGGCTCCCCTTTCTCAAATGTGAACACTGCTTTGTGTTCGGCGCCGTGATATTCAAAAAGCCTTTTCACATCTTTTAGCATTGAGATAATGACAAGGTATATCAACAGGAGGCCAATGCGGATAGCGCCGGCAAGCAGGTTAAATGCCATCGGCTCCTGTTCAACAGAAAAAAGGTTGGAAGTCGCAACTAACGGCATTACAAAGAAGATCCCGATCCCGATCGCCAGCGACAAAGCCACGGTCAGGCCAAGTGATATCGAACTGGATTTCTTGTTCGGTTCCTCTCCATTCGTCTTTTCGGCTTCGAGTGCAGCTTCGGCGGAAAAATTCAATGTTCGAATTCCAATGACCATCATTTCAATCAAACCGACTGCGCCTCGAAGAACCGGAAGCTTGAAAAACGAATGCCGCTCGCCGAGTGACTGGAATATCTCTTTTTTTACGAGAATCTCACCATTCGGTCTTCGCACCGCGGTGGCAATCATCCTAGGCGCTCGCATCATCACGCCTTCGATGACTGCCTGTCCACCGATTTGCATCGGGTTATTGCTATCAAAGCCTTGTTTCATAAATCCTTTCCCTAAGAGAAACAATGCCCACGGCTGATTTGCCGTGGGCCTTCTGCATCGCAAAATACGGAAATCACAAAGCAAAGTCCATCACAGGTCATTTGCAGAAGGAGGCAGCGGGCTGATATCTTCCTTTTGTTTTCGTCGCAAGCGACCTGTTATTGTCCCCAACTCGGAGGCGTTGAAAAAATTCATCGCGTACATCAAGAGAAGGAATACGATCAGCAACAGTATTTTTCCCGGCACCTCCCATCCTGCGGGGATGATCAAATATTGTAGACCATACACCAAGCCAGCGCAGACCGCGATTTTTCCGAGTCTGCCCAATTCATATGATACCGGATAGAATCTTTGCACCACCAAATAAAGCACAAGCGCCATAATGGAGTAACTCGCAAGAGTTGCAACCGCTGCACCCATGATACCGAGAATCGGTATCAGCAACACGTTGACGCCGATATTCACTACAACACCGATGAAGGTGATCACCGGGAGATGTTTTGTTTTTTTCTCGATGTAGATTCCAGCAACGAGGTTATTGGAAATCCCGAGAAACACGTAGGCGAGAAGGACAACAGGCACAATGGAAAGACCTGACCAGTATTTTGCATCGATAATTGAATGCCCGGCGAAGAGTGGAATCCGGACAATGTCCTCTAGGAAAAAACTGAGGACAAGAAAAACGGACACCATCAGCAAGACGAAATAGGTCAGGATGCGGGCAAACAGGCGCTTTGCATCGGGATCGGTCGCGTGGGAGAGAAAAAAGGGACGCCACGCAAAATCGAACGTGGAAACAATCAACATCATAAAGATCCCCAAACGATAGTTCACCTGATAGATGCCGACTGTTGAGACGTTGGTCATCGCTTCGAGAATAGGTCGATCAACCACCTGAATCATCATCGTCGCAACACCTGCGGGAACATAGGGCAATCCAAATCGCAGCAGCTCCTTGTAGAGGTTCTTCGGAAATGACCATGACCAGTGCTCGATGATGACAGGCAGCATGAAGAGAAGAGTTACCGCCGATGAAATCAGACCAGAAAGGAAAATTCCATCAACACCCATCCTGAAAGTGAAAAGAAGGAGAATATTACAACCAACATTGACAAGAATGTTGATGATACGAATTGTTGCAAACCTGATCGTTTTGCGCGCAAGACGGAGACGGGCATACGGGACAATGACAAGTGTGTCAAGAAAAAGAATACCGGCGGCATAGTACACCACCGAGAGATATGTTTCCGGAATATCGACGAGCAGCGCAACGCTCTTTGCCTGCCACACGAGGAGAAGGGAGAACACTAATGAAGAGGTGCCCAGGGAGATAAACGGCACACTGAAATTCTGTTTTGCCGTGCCCATCTCGGTAGATGCGGCATACCGGAAATATGCCGATTCCATCCCATAGCCATACACAACATTAAGGAACGCGATGTATGTATAGCCCAGAGCAACAACGCCGAGTGCATCGGGTAACAGAACGTGCGTATAGAGTGGAGTGAGGATGAAGGTAAGGAATCTGCCGAGAATGGTACTGACGCCATAGATGGCGGTGTCCGTACCGAGACTCTTAATTTTGTCTCTCATCCGGAAGTTGGAAGGCCGTTGTCGGGCGTAAGTTCAAGGGACAAGTCGAACGCGCGCACGGAGTGCGTAAGCGCGCCAATGGAGATGAAATCAACACCGGTTTCCGCATAGGCTCGGACATTCTCAAGCCGGATGCCTCCGGAGGCTTCCACTTCGACCCGGCCTGCGATTGCCTCCACGGCCTTGCGCATTTCGCCCGGCGAAAAATTGTCCAGCATGATCCGACGGACGCATGTGCAGGTGAGTGCCTCTTCCACTTCGGCAAGGTTCGTCGTCTCGACTTCAATATTTGCCTTGATGTTGCGGGAAAGCATGTGCACCCGGCATCGCTCAACGGCTGTTTGTATCCCGCCCGCGACAGCGATGTGATTGTCCTTGATAAGAATCATGTCATCAAGACCAAACCGGTGGTTAATCCCGCCTCCAAGAGAGACTGCCCGCTTATCTAAAGCGCGAAGTCCGGGTGCTGTCTTGCGCGTGTCGGTGATCTTTGCGTGGGTACCTGCAACCGCGTCCACGAATGTTCTCGTCATGGTTGCAATGCCGCTCATACGCTGAAGAAAATTCAATGCAATGCGCTCACCACGAAGAATGCCCTTCGTCCGCCCAACAATCTCTGAGAGAACCTTCCCTTCGTTCACTTGGTCGCCATCGCGAGCATGGAGAACCATGCGGCCATCGATGCCGGACATTTCGAACACCATTGCCGCAACATCGAAGCCGGCGACGATTCCTGACTGCTTTGCCACGATGACGGCTCTTGATCGATCGTCATCGCCGAAAATTGCATCGCTGGTGAGATCTCCTGCGCCGATATCCTCCATGAGTGCAGCTTCAACAAGCCTGCTTAGAGTGCTATCCTGAAGGACGTCGTTTGTCATCCCTAATGCTTTCGGATGTACTCGTCCACAGCCTCGGATAACTGTGCCGGAGCGCGAGTTGGTTTTCCGGTTGACGCAGTGACAAAGCTGTGGATCGTGTAGCCTTCTGCAAGCAAATCCTCTTCACCGTCCCTGAATACTTGGTAATCAATACGGACACGGGCGATGGGTTTTTCTTTCATCGACGTGACCACACGAAGCAGTTCATCGTACCGGGCAGCTTTCTTATAGTCAGCATGTGCCTCTATCACTGGCAGGATCAAACCCATCGCTTCGATCTCCGGGTATGGCAATCCAAGCTCACGGAGCAGATCGGACCGACCTTGTTCGAAGTATTCAAAAAATCTGCCGTAATACACGAACTTCATCTGGTCGGTGTCTGCATAGCGAACGCGTATAAGTGTCGTTGTTGTAATCAAAATGTTATCCGACCCAAGCGCCCATCTTTGCGAATTTGTCGATACGTCGTTCCAAGAGTTTCTCAGGCTTCATCTTCGCAAGACTCTTCAATTCCCCGATAAGAACGTCTTTCAGGATGTTCGCCATTTGCTCGTGATTGCGATGTGCTCCGCCGGGGGGCTCGGGAACTATTGCATCGATAATCCCCTGCTTCTTCAGATCCGGCGCTGTGAGTTGCAACGCTTCGGCCGCCTGTTCCTTGTACTCCCAGCTCCGCCAAAGAATACTCGAACAAGATTCAGGCGATATCACCGAGTACCAGGTATTTTCGAGCATCAGAATCCGATCTCCGACACCGATGCCCAAAGCTCCACCTGAAGCACCTTCGCCTATCACCACCACAATAATCGGTACACGTAATCTTGACATTTCCAAGAGATTGCGAGCAATCGCCTCTGCCTGACCTCGTTCCTCTGCTTCCAGTCCCGGATACGCTCCCGGCGTATCGAGGAGAGTAACAACCGGATTGTTGAACTTCTCCGCGACTTTCATCAAACGAAGAGCCTTGCGATAGCCGTCGGGGTTTGGCATACCGAAATTGCGGTAAAGGTTCGATTTTGTGTCTCTCCCCTTCTGATGCCCAAGGATGAGCACGCTGATTGAATCCAGCTTTCCGAATCCGCCGATGATTGCTTTGTCGTCCCTAAATGCCCGGTCGCCGTGAAACTCCACGAAATCCGTCGTCATGAGGTTAATGTAATCGAGAGTATAGGGGCGCTCTGGATGGCGGGCAAGCTGCACTCGCTGCCACCGGGTCAAGTCAGCAAAAACACTCTGCCGGAGTTGATTAACTCTCTTTTCTATCTTCTTAATTTCCTGTGCTATATCGGGATTCTCAGAGTACCGTCGCATCTCCTCGATTTTTTCTTCAAGGGTAATGATCGGTTTCTCAAAATCCAGTACCGTTTTCGCCATGCAGACTCCTTACTTCCCCACCAAGAGTGATTTCAGTAGTATTTCTATATCCAGGAAGAGTGATTGGTTTTTCGCATAGTATAGTTGGTAACGCTCGACCTCTTCTTTTGTCATGTCATCACGATAGTTGATCTGTACCAACCCCGTCAATCCACATGGACCCAGGTATGCGTTTCTGTCGTTTTCTTTCCAATCTCGGTCTTGTTCAATCCGCGTGCCGTTCCGGTCACGGAAGGGACGCCCAACAAAACTATATCGTCCGGAAAAGACGAGGGGGATTTTCAAAAGACTCTCTACTCTCTGTGACGGCCCCGCTTTGGCAACGATTGAACGCACCAATGCAAGAGGATAAACAGTTATAAGTAACAGAAGTGAAAGACAAATATCAAACATCCGCTTGAACAACCGGTTCGATGCAGAATGAATATTATACTCGATTTCAACCAACGGGATAGTATCCAGATCGTCAATGCGAGTCTTGCCTATTATCGCTTCAAGACTGTTTGGTACCAGACGGAAGTTGACATTCAGGTTATTGCTTCGACCGATGACCGACAGGATATCGGTATACGAAAGACCATCAGTAGAGAATATCACCTCGCCGACCCGTCGCTCCGTGATAATTTTTCCGACGTTGTCGATACTTCCAATTACCTCCAGTCCCCCAATTTTTTCCCCGACAGTACGACGACTGACATCGACGAACCCGACAACATCGAATCCATCATCGATGCGAGCGCGGAGACGGCGTAACAGTTCCAGCGCTGATGATCCTGTTCCGACGATGATTGTTCTTCGACCGAACAGACTCTTCCTTCCGCGTGAGGCTCCTCGTGATCTTCCAGACAGGACAAAAAGCAAACGCCACCCCGGAATCGCAATGATGCTCAGACATGCGGAGATAAGGACGACCGCACGACTGAAAGCAAAGTCTTTGGCAAAAAACACTATCGCCGAAACAACAG
>Ga0214471_10005166_pt1 | contig 10091 bp, 10 predicted proteins | sample RVTome_5_FD_207665 | JGI IMG/M metagenome (GOLD analysis project Ga0214471, IMG submission 207665) | Soil microbial communities from uranium-contaminated site in the Upper Colorado River Basin, Wyoming, United States - RVT142D155 | ecosystem: Environmental > Terrestrial > Soil > Contaminated >... | reverse complement strand
TTCAAATTTCTTTTTCGAGTATTTCATTGTTCGTATATTCTAAAGAATGTTGGAGTATCTCTATGTGGGTTTTTCCAAATTCTTAATATCACAGGTTTATTGTACTTTACTTATTCGCGTACGCAAAGCCGCCCGATCATGGGCGGCTTTTTGCCTTGCCGGTTTCAAACTACAACACCAAATCTCCGCAGGCAACGTAAAAGCTTACCTCTTCTGCGGACTTATGCACGTTTAGGGACAAGGGCAACCCGGCCCGCAAATCCGCCATGGAAACGTCCAGCATAGTTTCAGAATAACCGTTAACCAAAGATGTCAAAGGATATTTCACGCCCCCAATGTTGGCGCACGCGTTTACGTGAATATGCGCGGGCTGCGCCACCTCCGCGAGAGCTCCGGTTACTTCTACTATCACGCGCACGCCCCCGTCCGTTTCCGTAATGGTGGCGGTCCCGGACTGGCCCGAACTGTTTTGTTCCGCGAGAACCACCATGACTTCTTCTTTGTTTTCCTCTGTCATATTCTCTCCCTCACCTTCCGGAGTTTGGTTAAAAACACCCGTGCTCCACAAATACCATCCAACACCCACAAGAACCACTACAACTACAAAAATAAGAAATTTACTCATATGCGTATGTTTTAACTGTACACGACCTTTTTGTTTTACTTCCTAATATCCATTCTAGCAAAAGACTTCCGCCAAGCGGCTTTCATATCCCAGCGTAAAATACATTACTCTTGCTGCAGCAGCCCCACCAAGGATCCTTCGGGAGCTTTTTGGCTAACTTTTACCCCAACCTCGTCGCCTGCCATGGCTTGTTCAATTGGTTGATACTCCTTTTGCATAGAACCTACCTCCTGGTCAAACACATACTCCCCTTTTTCAAAACGAATGCGGTCCCCCACCTTGAGTTGGTCCTCGAGTTTTACAATAGCTACTCCCGCTTTTCCGTAATAATGAGTAACCTTGCCTATTGGTTTCATATAGAAGTTGTTTGAAACTTCTTATTCGACCTTTCGCGCAATATTTTTATTGTACCTTTCTTTATTGTACCATGTATTATTGACAAGCGTACAAAAAGGAGAAATTATTGTCTCTTTATTTCCGCATATGCAAGAATTAAGAGATAAGGTTGTTCCTGGTAGATGCGCCGGATGTGTGAAGGTGAAGCCGCGAATCACACATTCTAGGGTTCGCATTCGGCTACAATTGTTGAAGGATGAGAGGTTCGAGGAGTGTTTCAAAAAGTTCCTGAAGAGAAGCGCTCTCTGTGGGAGCGGAAATCGCAACTGACTTGTTAAAGTCAGAATACGTCATTTCGTACTCAAAGGAGCTAGTGCCCTCGAGCGTCGGGTCGAATTGCTTCAAATCAATGGTTTTTTGGATTGCCGCTTTGCGCAGATAGAGCGTTTGTTTGTCGATCCACATATCAGAGGTAATGGGCCCTATTTTTTCGATGAATGTTTCCATAACTCCTTTGATAGCGACTTTTGCAACTTCCGCAGCGAATTGGTCTTGTTGAAAATCTTCTTGTTCAAAGATTTTGGCAAATACGGCGTCTATCATTTCCGCCACCTTAATTTCCAAAACATAATGATACATTTTTCTGCCGTCTACTTCTTCGTCGGGAAGTTCTTGACGGATTACATAGAACTGGGGGGACAAGAGTATTTCCTGCAGTTCTATTTGTAGTTGAGTTTGCTTTTGGAGCTCTTGCGCGGCCATTTCTGGGGAAATTCCCGAAAACGCCAGCAGTTCTTTTTGGTCGATTTTGATCCATTGGTTGGTCAGTTGGTTCGGATCAAGCCCAAAATAGAAAAGATCAAAGAATGTTTCAAAAGATTCCGGCAAGGATAAAGAGGAAAGACGAACATACGAGGTACCATCTATGCTTATCACCTCTCCTTCTAATGCAAGATGATCCAGGATAAGAGAAGGCGTTTGTGTTGGTTGCGCAGTAAAGTTGAGGTTAATGCTAAAAGAAGAATGAGCTTTGAGTGCGTCGAGGCTAGTTTGGTCAATATCACTGGCAAAGCGAAAGTCAATATTAAAGTTTCCTTTACTTGTATTTCCTGTCGTGTGGAAGTTCTGTACAAGATGAAAGGTGTTCAGCTCTTTTGATTTTTGCGCCATTTGCGCTAAGACCTGCTCTGGCGAGGGGCGGAAGGGATTCCACAGCGGGTCCCACGCGCGGGTGGCGAGAAGCGCCGAGGCGCTGGTGAAGCCGGCGAGAACGATTATCAAGCCGGCGACAATTCCTTTTTGGATAGTAGACATAAGATTTATAATCTAAATGTTATATACGTTTTACCTCGAAGGTGTTGGGGTCCACGGTAATCCTATCCCCCCTCTTTATTATATTCGATAACAAGGCAATGGCAAGCGCGTTTTCGATTTTGTCTTGCATTACCCTGCGCATGCTTCGAGCGCCAAAGGTGGGATCATATCCGAGTTCCGCAAGCTTTGCTTTTAAAGGTTCTGTAATGACAAAGTCAATCCCCTTTTCTTGCATATTGTACTGTAGTTTTTTTAGCATAAGCTCGGCGATTTGAATTAAGTGCTGTTCTGAAAGCGGAGTAAACAATATAACGCCGTCAAACCGGTTAATAAACTCCGGGCGGTACAATCCCTGCTCAAACACATAGTCTAACATTTCTTGTTTAAGCTGGGTAAAATCCCGCTGTTCCCGCAGCGCTTTCAGGATTAACCGGTACCCCGCGTTGCTGGTGGCAATAATAATGGTGTGGCGAAAATCGGTTTTGCGGCCAACCCCGTCGGTTAAATGGCCTTCGTCTAACACCTGTAAAAACAGGTTTAAAACATTGGGGTGCGCTTTTTCCAGTTCATCTAACAGCAACAAAGAAAAAGGATTTTGGCGAATAGACGTGGTAAGCAAACCGTCTTGCGTGGCGGTTCCCAGCAGCCTGGCAATGTCGTCTATGTGCTGGAATTCCGACATGTCCAGGCGGACCATGCGGCGCTCGGAACCAAAATAAATGGCGGCCAGCGCTTTGGCGGTTTCCGTTTTTCCTACTCCCGTTGGGCCCAAAAACAGAAAACTTCCCATAGGGCCAGGCCTTGTGGCAACCTCTGCCCGGGCCCGGCGCATGGCCGAGGCAATTTCTTTTACCGCTTCTTCCTGATTAATAATGCGTTTGTGGATTAATGTTTCCATATCCAGCAGGGTTTCCCGTTCGGTGGTTTCCAAATCCCCTACCGGGATTTGCGTGCGTTCGGTAACCACCGCGGCCACGTGCTCTGGCAGCAGCACCTTATCTTCGGTTTGGGCTAGGTATCCCATTGCTTCGTCCAGCAAGTCCACGGCTTTTTTCGGAAACGGGACCGATTGGATATATTTGTCGGCGTACTGGATAATTGCCTTTAACGCGGGATAGGAAATAAACCGTTTGTATAGGTTTTCGTACGAAGGCACAATTTCTTGTAAAACCTGCAAGGATTCTAACTGCGACAGTTCCGACACCTCTACTTTTTCAAAAAACGAAAGCAGCGAGGGGTTTTGTTCTATATACCGGTGCAGTCCGCCAAACGTGGTCATGGCGATAAACGGAAAGTCGGGGCGGCGCAAGTACGAAATTAACACGCTTGCAATGTTTACCCTTCCCGGGGCGGCAGTCATGCCTTCGCCCACAAAGTTGTGGAATTCGTCTATTACCAAAATAACGTTTCCCGCGTGCAACACTTCGCGAAATGCCTGCTGTAACACGGCTTCGGCATCTTCCATGCTTTCCAGGCTTGCCAGCAGCTGCGCCAAGTCCAATTCCACAACCTGCTGGTAATTTAACAAGCTGTTTTGGTTTTCGCCCAGCACGCTTTTGGACGCGAAGTCTTCTATTAAGCGGCGGCGCCCCGAACCCGGATTTCCCACCAACAGCACGTTGTTTATTTGCTGGCGCGATAGGACACGCTCAATTGCTTTTTTTTCTTCCTTATGTCCTATGGCTTTAGGAAAGCGCGCGCCTTCCACGAACGTGGAAATGTTAAACCCAAAATCTTCAAGCGTTATTGCGTATCCGGCCGCCCATTCCTTTCCCAAAGAGCCGTACCTGCGCAGATTTTTCTTTAACCAAAACTTTTTTTGCTCCTCGCGCCGCATCCGCAGATGCACATGCCACTGGGTTACGGGAAGCACGTCTTTTTCAGGGAAATAGTTTCGTTCAATAAGAAATTGCTTTAAAAAAGTATTGTGCACGGCAAGCGCGGCAAACACGTCTTCTTCCTGAGCGCTTACTCTGCCTTGCTGTTGCGCAAAGTCCAGGGCCGTAACTATAGTGTCCTGGAAATCAAAAGAGAACACGGGCGGCTGTTTTGTTGATTGCACGGGCGCGGTTTTAACTTTATCGCCCAGCAGTTCTTGCAGTTCTCGCGCGTCTAGGAGCATGCGCTGGAAAATTGCCCGTAGGCGCGGACTTTCTCGCAAAAGAAAATATAACAGCAGTGTTGAATCCATATGGGCCAGGTGTTTTCGCCTGGCGTGGCGCGAGGCGCCAAGGGCGGCGCGCGCTACCTCGAAAGACAGAAATTCAGCAAGGTTATTGTTCGCGAGAGACATTTTTTGATTTCGCAGGTAGCCAGAAAAGTTTTCGATAATAACAATGGCGGCGGTGTAGGAAAAAATAAGAAATGAAATGCCCAGCAAGAATTGCGACGTATCTGTTGAAACCGCGCCTTCTACCAGGAACGTAAGTAAAAAGGCAAGAAAAAATAAGGCAAAAACCCACTGGCTTATTCTGCGTATTTTGCCCAGCGCTTGCGTGCGGAAAAACGAGTCAAACCATAAGGCTTGGCGAATATGCGTTTTTGCAATGTCAAAAGAGAAGGATAACGCCATAGAAAAAACTAAATACAATAAGCAGGGGCAAAGCAAGCCATAACGCAAGAGTTGCTAAAGCGGCAAAGCAAAGAAGAGCCTGCAGGAAAAGCCCGGCAAGAATAAGAAAGCTGCGCATAACAGCGCCCAATACGCGAGAGATAACGTTCGAGCTGAAAATAAAAAGGTAGCGGCCAATGTCGAATCCGCGGCCGTAGTCCCAGGTAATTCTGCGCCAGGGCGCAAAGTACGTTTTTAAAAGCAACCCAATGGAAAAATAGTTGTAGTTAAACCACAAAATATTTCCCCACCCCTTTGCCAGGCCCAATGGAGCGTCGAGAAGGTGCCACTTTATATACTTTACCAACAGTACGGCGTTCATTGCCCCAGTATATCACAATTCGCATTCGTCACTCAATTGCCCAAGCGTTTGTTCAGAGAGTGTTTCCGTGTACGCGAACGCGTTTCCATTCCATTCGTACATATCCAGGGAGCATTCGATGTTTTCAGGATTAGTCGCGTCGCGGGCGCCAAAGATTTCCACAATTTCTCCCAGTTTGTCGTTATCGGTATCGGCAAACGTCACTTTATTCCAGTGCACCGCCGAGACCGCGTTAATAAAAATGGCGTCCCTTGCCGCTCCCGACTTATCTTGAAGTCTGGCCCAGCGAACTTGCTTTGCCTGAATGTCTATATCAAGAACTCCCTGGGCAAAACTTGCCGCTCCCCCATACATAAGGTCAATAAAAATTTCCTGTTGTCCGTCTCCATCAATGTCTGCAATCTGCAAAACATCAGGCGCCCCCCAAAGCCAGTCGCTATACTCAACCGCTCCGATACGATCGTACGCGCCTTGCCCGTCAAGAAGTGTTACAATTTGTATGGTGGCGGTTACGGGCCTTCCTAGCGCGTCGGACGTGCCTTCCGCAGCTCCAATAATAAGCTCTAATCCTTCCTGGTTGTCCAGGTTTGCTACTTGCCAAGTAGCGGTGCCGGCGTCAAAGTTAGACCCAAGGATTTGAGGAATAAGCGACTGTATCGTTTGTTCGGTGGGTTGTCCTAATTCTTGGGGAGTTTCTTGGGCGATTTCCTGCGTGTTTTGCGGTTCGGGTTCTTCCTGCTCGTAGGGCTGCAACACTAAAATTCCCACCCCAATAACCGCCGCAATCGCTACAAAAAGAAAAAGTTTTTTGTTCATAGTGGACGGCACAAGACTCGAACTTGCGACCTTCGCAATGTGAATGCGACGCTCTAACCAACTGAGCTAGCCGTCCAATACTCTATACTATAGTATACGAAACGCACAAGAGTAAATCAATGCGCGTTTGACTTGATATACGTCTAAAGTTTACTGCGTTACGCTACCATGGTATAAAATCGCAGTAAGTTTTTATCCAGCCAGTCAGGAAATGTTGAAGTATTTGCGGAGGTTTCGAGAATCTTCCCGCACCAGTCCTTTATCGGGCACAATTACAAGTTTTACTTCTCCTGGACTTAAATCGAGAAACGAAAGCAAAACGTCTATCTCTGCCCTGCAGTCGTGGGCGTGAACCCATATGCTTCGTTGGAATAACATAAATTGCATGCGTTCCAAAAAACTTCGCAATATATCCCGTTTCCATCGCTCCGCTTGCGCAACATCAAACAAAAGAAAATACCAGGAGTTCTTCCATTGTTTTGGCTTTTGAACTTGCAAGGAATCGAGCTGAACCCATCTCGCTTTTTTCCTGCCTTCGGAAGTGAGTGCAATGTGATAGTGGCGCCCTTTTTGTTCTATTTGCAAAAGCCCTTGTTTTCGCATGCGGTAAAACGTTGCTTCTTTACTTCGGATTTTGTGTTTCTTGCCTTGTTCCCAAGAACGAAGCAAAGAGCGCACAAAATATGGCGAGCTTGCGGCTATCGTGATCACGCCCGCAACAGCAATCCAGGTAAGCATGTCTTTTACGATAGCTCCCTTGGGTTGTTTGAAATAATACTTTACTTGGCCCCGCATACTTTACTGCGTTATTATACCATGGTATGTATATGCAGTAAAAGCGTTTGGTGGATATTTCGTGTTGAGTGTGGAGAATTTTTGTTTTATAATACAATAAGTATGAAAATTTTTGAATTCCAGTTTAACCCCAAGGCGCAGAAAGACCGGTTTTTCCAGGTGTTTTCGTTTGAGTCGACCGGCGGACAGGAAGAACAAGGCAGTTTGTACGTGGTGGGCGAATTGCAAAACGCGCTTCCCTCGAACTCAAATTTTTTGCAAAAACTCGCCGACCTCATTTACAAAGAGTACGCGGGCAGCGCGAAACCAGCGCAAAAAAAATCATTTTCCCACACCAACGCCCTAAAAGCAAGCTTGCGTAAAGCGAACGATTTTCTGGCTGCCGAGTCCAAAAAAGGAAACGTGGACTGGCTGGGAAATATGCATGTGGCAATTTTGCTGTTCGCCCCCGCGAACGGCGGCTACACCCTGTACTTTACCAAAGCGGGAAACATAAAAGTATGGATGGCCAGAAACGGCTCTATCGTAGACGTAGGCATGAGTTTGGAAAAGGAAGATGGCTCGGACCCCGCTAAAGTATTTGGAAATGTCGGTTCTGGCAAAGTTATGGCAGATGATCGTATCGCGGTTGCCACCAAAGAACTGTTCGACGTCTTTAGTAAAGAAAACCTGCTGCAAACCGTTAGCCAGTTCAAAGAAGAAAAGCAGTTTAAAAACCTGTTCAAGAGCAAGGAAAAAGCCTTATCGAAAACCGCGGGCGCATTGCTGTTCTTTTTCGTTGAGCCGTTTGTGCGGCAAACCGAAGGCCAGCCTATAGAAAACGGCGCTTCGTTTTCTATGCCTACAAACTTGCTGTCCCGGTTTTCCCTTCCCAACCTGTCTTTTTTGATGTCCATAAAACGCCCAAAGATTTCTTTGCCGACACTGCCTGCCGCTCCTAAAATTTCTCCCCTGGTTCCCGAAAAGTTTATTCCCAAAAGTAAACTGCAGGCATTTTACAATGTGCCGCCAATGAAAAAAGCGCTCGGCCTGTTGTTTATCCTTGCTCTTATCCTGGGGATTGGCTTTGCCATTTTTAAAGGTGGCACATTCCAGGGAATATCGCTTGACGCCCAGGGCGCCCTGGAAAGCGCGCAAACGCTGCAGTTTCAGGCGGAACAGCAGCTGGCGTTAGAGAATGAGCGGGAAGCTAACCGGTTGTTTCAGGAAGCATGGCAAAAAATAGTTCCCTTTGCGGACCGTGAAGACTTTACGCAGATACGCCAAGAGCTGGAAACGCAGCTGCAAAAGTTAAATAAGGTAGAATTTATCGGCAACCCCGAATTGTTTGCGCAGCTGGATACTTCCGGGCTGCCGGAAACGCCCCAAAAGGTGCTGGCCTTAAACGGAAACCTGTATTTTTATAACCCGTTTTCCTCGCAGCTTTTGGCAGTGGAAGCCGCAAGTAAATCCCAAGCCGTACTTTCGCCGGGAAGGAATTTAAAGTTTGGGGATAATTTTGGCAACGCCTTTTTGTTTTTTGCCGATCCCAATGTGTTAATCTCTTTTTCAGAAACTGCCGGCTGGCAAGAACACCAGGTTGCGTTTCCTGAAAATTTTACGCCGCAAGGCATTTCCACTTTCGGGCAAAGCATATACTTTTTCGACGGAGGTTCCGGACAAATCGCCAAAGCATCCCTTGCGCAAACCGCCACCGAACAGTGGATTTCCGCGGCTTCCGCGAAAAAACCTTTGGATGCAGCTTCCATTACCATTGACGGGAACATTTGGGTATTGCGCCAAAATGGCGAAATCCAGCGCTACTTTAAAGGGCAATACGAAGAAAGCATAGCCTTGCAAATATTTCCCGTTTTGGAAAACCCAACGAAAATTTATACTCGCGCGGAACTTTCCTATTTATATATCCTGGACGCGGAACACGCACGCGTTCTGGTTCTCTCCAAGTTTGGAGACATTATTCGCCAATACCAAAGCCCCGAGTTTCGGGAAGCCACGGATTTCGCGGTCCCTCCGGGCGGAAGCACTATGTATGTTTTGCGGGGCACGCAGGTGTTTCGTATTGCCGACATTGTGCCCGAATAAAGGCTATTTACTTGAGCTCTACCGTGGCTCCGGCAGTCTCTAACTTTTTCTTTAATTCGTCGGCTTCTTCTTTTGTCGCGCCTTCTTTTATTACCTGGGCGCCTGCGGCCGCGGCGTCCACCAAGTCTTTGGCTTCTTTTAATCCCTTTCCTGTCGCGTCTCGCACTACCTTAATAACTTCGATTTTTTTGTCGCCAATAGCGGAAAGCACAACGTTGAACGAGGATTTTTCTTCCTCGCCTGCCGAAGCTTCAGCGGAGGCGGGGACTACCCCACCCATCATTACGGGAGCTTGGGCAGATACGCCGAACTTGTCTTCTAAAATATGCACCAATTCGGACAATTCAAGCACCGAAAGCTTTTCAATACTTTCCACAAGGCTCTTGAATTTTGTGGGAACCTCAACTTCTTTTTTTTCTTCTTCAGACATAGTATTTATGCTTGTTTATTTTTTATAGCGTTTAATGCGATTACCAGACCTTTTATGTTGCCTTGCAATACTGTCGCGAAACCGGATATTGGCTGCGCCATGGCGCCTACCAATTGGCCAAGCAATTGCTCGCGGCTCGGCAGGGTGGCAATCGCCGTAATCTGGCTTGCGCTTTGTATTTCATTTTCAAAATATCCTCCCAAAATTTTTACGTGTTCGTTTTGCTTTCCAAAAGTATGCACGGTTTTCATAGGAACTATGGGGTCTTCATACGCGAATACCGCTCCCATTTGCCCGTTCATGCCTTTTATGTCAGCTTTAATCCTTTTTTCTTTCAGCGCTTTGGACAGCAATGTTTTCTTGGCCACCACAAGCCGGGAGCCCACCTCTTTTAACTGGTTTCGCAAGGCTACCATATCGCCTACTTTTAACCCTTTGTAGTCCACGAAAACTATGGCCTTTTGTTTGTCCAGGTTTTCTTGCAGGCTGTTTAATATTTCTTGTTTTTGCGCTTTAGATTTAGGCATATTGTTTAAATAAAAACTGTGGATTAATCCACAGACAAAACAAGGTTGTTTCCTCGATGGGGCTTATTGTTTGCCCACTGTCTACGGTATTTCTTTTATAGCACAAGTGCCGTCATCCCGTCAACCCCTACCGGTAATGTGCAAGCACATATGGCGGTTTTCCCAGGAACAGGTAGAGTCCTGGGTATGTGTACCGCCATGACAAAAACAATCAAAGAGGAGCGTTTAAGATG
>Ga0214471_10005165_pt1 | contig 10091 bp, 6 predicted proteins | sample RVTome_5_FD_207665 | JGI IMG/M metagenome (GOLD analysis project Ga0214471, IMG submission 207665) | Soil microbial communities from uranium-contaminated site in the Upper Colorado River Basin, Wyoming, United States - RVT142D155 | ecosystem: Environmental > Terrestrial > Soil > Contaminated >... | reverse complement strand
TGTCCACCGCGAACGCGAGTCCCCCCGCCGCCCGCGAGGATTCCCATCAGGCGCGGGCGGACTCCCCCGACCCTCGGGGGAATCTCTTGGAGGGTCGAGAACGCTCCCCGCGCGCAGGGGAATTCCCACCAGGCGTGGGGGAACGTCCCACACCGTTGGGGGAGTCCCCGCGGGGCTCGGGGGAGCTCCTGGCACCCTGATGGAAATCCGTTCTCGTCAGAATCTGCTCGACGTTTGTCGGCCGCCGGCCGTCCCCGGTGTGGAGGTAAGCCGCGTGCGCCTCCGCCTCAGGATCCTTGGGGGTCCGTGGCCGCGCTAACGGCGGGGAAATGACGCATGCCTTCATAGTCTGCGCACCGTCGGCGGAGGCAGGCCTGCAACCGGGCAATGCAACGCTGCAGTCGGCGTATGTAACGATGCAGACGGCAAAGGTGACGCTGCATCCGGGCGATGCGACGGCGCAAATGGGGGCGGTAACGTTGCAGACGGCGGTTGCACCGTTGCAGCCGGCCGCGGCGCCGTTGCAGATCGCGCATGTCACGTTGCAGAGCGGCGATGCGACGGTGCAAACGGCCGATGCGACGTCGCAGATGCCCGATGTCACCGGGCCAGTCCGCCGGCCTACTCGCGCTCCTGACGCATCTCAACCATTTGGCGGAGGGTGAGCGCGATCTCGAACACCAGGATCGTCACCGCCCAATCCAGGACCTGCCGCGGGTAGACGTTGATGAACGGGATGCTCCCGCCAAAGAGGTTGAGCAGTTTCTCCAGCGCCGCCAGTCCAAACAGCAGAAACGCGGTGCCGAGGAACGCGGGGGCGGTGTACAGACCTGGCTGGGATGTCATGGAGGCTCCTGGGTGGGAGAGGCGTGAGGGCGGCGCCGCACCAAGGCACAACGCGGCGGCCAATCTAACAGCGTGACGACGTCGACATGCCGGAGCTTAGCCGCCGCGCAACAATCTGCCACTTTCCGCGACGATTTGACTCCCTTTCCGCCGGTTGGAATCCCAGGTTGTACCCGCGGCACGGTGGCGTGTGTGAGGCGGCGTCTCGGCCCTCGGGCTTATCGAGGTTCGCAACCGGTCAGGTGCTGGTGTGGCGAAATCGGTAAACGCGGAAGTCTCACACACTTCCGGGCGCAAGCCCTTGTGGGTTCGAGTCCCACCACCAGCACCGCCGCACCAGGACCGGGCCTTGCGATCTCGCGTGCCTTCGTCCATTTTCTTTCCAGTGTGTGAGGCTTCTGCGTGGAGCCGGGCGTCCTTCGGGGCCCCGGCTCTTCGTACGTTTGGGCACCGACTCACGCGGCACGGGCCGGTGGTACACCGCTGAGACCGGGTTCCAGATCGAAGCTGACCCGGACACGGTGCGCCCGCCGGACCTGGCGTGGAAGTCCTGGCGCACGACGATCACCTGACGGACACCGGTCTGACCCCTTCGGGCGTCAGGCTGGTTCTGGATCAGGTCCTGGAAGCGCTCGTCCCCTGAGGCGCCCTCTCGCTGGCGGCGCAATTCGCCGCGTCCCCGCGGCCCCTCTATCTTAGAGGGGCCAATGCCCGACCCCATCGAAGCCCTCCGCACCGCCCTGGCCGGCCGCTACACGGTCGAGCGCGAATTGGGCGCCGGCGGCATGGCGACCGTCTACCTGGCCGAAGACGTGAAGCACCGCCGCAAGGTGGCGGTCAAAGTGCTGCGGCCGGATCTGACCCAGAGCGTGGGCCCGGACCGCTTCCTGCGCGAGATCGAGATCGCAGCCCGGCTCCAGCACCCGCACATCCTGCCGCTGTACGACTCGGGCGAGGCGGGCGGCTTCCTGTTCTACGTCATGCCCTACGTCGAGGGAGAATCGCTGCGACACCGGCTCACCCGGCAGGGCGAGCTGCCGGTGGCGGACAGCGTGCGGATCCTGCGCGACGTGGCGGATGCGCTGGCCAAGGCGCACGCGCAGGGCGTGGTGCATCGCGACATCAAGCCGGACAACGTGCTCCTGGCCGACCGCCACGCCATGGTCGCCGACTTCGGCGTCGCCAAGGCGGTGAGCGAGGCGACCGGCCGCCACGGGGTCACCACCGCCGGCGTGGCCCTCGGCACGCCGGCCTACATGGCGCCGGAGCAGGCCGTCGCCGACCCCAATCTGGATCACCGGGTAGACATCTACGCCTTCGGCGTGCTGGCCTACGAGATGTTGACCGGCGAGCCGCCGTTCGGCGGCAGCAGCGCGCAGCAGATTCTCGCCGCGCACGTGACGGAGGCGCCGGCCCACGTGACGGCCCGCCGCGACACCGTGCCCCAGCCGCTCGCCGAGTTGATCATGCGCTGCCTCCAGAAGAAGCCGGCGGACCGCTGGCAGTCGGCCGAAGAGCTGGTGACGCGGCTGGAAGCCATCGCCACGCCGAGCGGCGGGGTCACGCCCACCACGGGCGTGCCGATCGCTGGCCCGGCGGCCGGAGCCCGGCGCTTCGGCATCCGGCCGCGCGCCGCCGGGATCGGCGTCGCCGCGTTCGCGGTCACCGCCGTCCTGCTGGTGTGGGCGCCGTGGCGCGGCGGCGGCCCGCCGGCCGATCCCAATCTGGTGGCCGTCCTGCCCTTCCGGGTGGTGGGCGGTGAAACCGCGCTCGCCGACCTGCGCGAGGGCATGGTGGACATGATTGCCGCCTACTTGACTGGCGAAGGCGGCACCGCCCGCGCCGCCGATCCGGCGGCTGCCATCAGCACCTGGCGCGCGCGCGGCGCCTCGCAAAGCAGCGACCTCTCCGAGACCGACCAGGTGGCGGTGGCCCGCGCCCTGGGTGCGGGCCGCCTGCTCACCGGCTCGGTGGTGGGCACCGAGTCGCGCCTGGTCTTCCGCGCCACGTTGGCCGCGGTGCGCGGGGGCGGCCCGCCCATTCAGGCCACCGTGGAAGGCCCGGCCGACAGTTTGCTCCAGCTGGTGCCGCGCCTGGTGGGGCAGCTCCTGGCCCAGAGCGAAGGCATGGCGGCGGATCAGAGCGCCAGCCTCACCACCAACTCGCTGGCGGCCTTGCGCGCCTACCTGCGCGGCCAGGCGCATTATCGCCTCGGCCAGTTCGGGGACGCCGTGAACCGCTACACGGAAGCGCTCCAGAACGACAGCAACTTCGCGCTGGCGGGCGCGGGGCTGGTCGGCGCCAACGGCTGGATCGGCAGCGCGACGCCGGCCATGGTTGGGCTGGCGCAGCGTGCCGCCTGGCGCAACCGCGAGCGCTTGAGCGCGCGCGATCGTGCGCTGGTGGCGGCGATCATCGGCCCCAACGGTCCCGATCCGGACGCCCGGGCCGCGCACCTCCAGGCGGCGCAGGAGGCCACCGTGGTCGCGCCGGACCGGGCGGAGGCCTGGTACTACTACGGCGACGATCTGTTTCACGACGGGGCCCTCCTGGGCCAGGACGACCCGCTGGGGCGCGCGGAGCAGGCGTTGCAGCGCGCCTCGCGGCTGGACTCAGCACAATCCGGCATCCTGCAGCACCTGACGCTGCTCGCGGCCCACCGCAACGACACGGTGGAGGTGCGCCGCTTGCTGCCGCGACAGATCGCCACCATGGGCAACCCGTGGCGCAGCGCCGCCGAGCAGTGGTTCGCCGGCGTCTTCCTGGGCGATACCGGTCTGCGCGACCGCGCCCTGAGCCTGATGACCGATTCCCTGACGGGCGATCTCGACGGCATCGGGATGGTGGCCTTCTCGGTCCCGTTTTTAACGGAGCACACGGGCGAAGCGCGCGACGCGATCGCCCGCCTGCGGCGTCGCGCCGTGCGCCAGGACGATCGCGACTTCGTGGCGCTCTTGCAGGCGTTTCTCGCGCTGGACACTGGGCGGCCCCAGGAAGCGAACGGCTTTTTCGCCGCCCTGTCGCCGAGCGGTGAGATCCCGGTGGATGCCATGCAGGTGAGTGCCGCGCTGTTTTGGGACGGCGACTCCGCCGCCGCACGCGCCGCCGCCGCCCGTTTGGCCGGTGCCGCTGAGCGCGGCGTCAGGCAGCGCGTGGAGGAACGGTGCTCCTTGGCCCTGTGGCGGCTGGATCTTGGCGACGGGCCAGCCGCCACGGCGGCCGCCCGCCGGCTGCGCGAGCTTACGGCGGGCAGCGATCCCGCCTGGCCGCCCACGCAGGGCCAGGTATGCGCCGCGGTGATCGAGGCGATGGTGGCGCAGCGGGCGGGACGGAGCGACGCCGGCCGCCTCATCGACGAGCTGGACCGGACGTTGCTCACGCTGCCGTATCGATCCATGAGCTGGGAGAACCTGGCCGTGGCGCGGCTGTTGGAGGCCCGGGGCGAGTACGCCCGCGCGGCCGCAGCGGCGGGGCGGTTCCGGTACTTTTTCGTCTACACCACGTTCTTATCTACCCATTACCGCGAGGCGGGGCGTCTCTCCGAGCTGGCGGGCCAGCGCGAGCAGGCCATTGACGCCTACACCCGGTACCTGGCGCTGCGGAGCGATCCCGAACCGGCGCTCAAGCCGGAGGTGGACCGGGTGCGGCAGGCGCTGGCGCGATTGACGGGAGAGAGCCGGAACTGAGCGAGGTCCACCCGTTGTTCACCGGGATCCTTGCGGCCGTTTCAACCCAGCCCGTACATGACGGGCGTTCCGTCTCACGACCCAGCGCCCTTCATGGCTCTTCCTCGCCGCAATTCCTCACCCGTTCGCCCCGCACCGTGCCGATGGCCGCCGTGATGCCGGAGACGTTGCTCGGCAGCTTCGTTGAAGTGGATGCGGGGACCGGCGCGGGGGCATAGGCGAAAGTACCCGACCGCATCAAACCACCGCGCGCCGGCCATACGGCCTAATCTGGCCGTGGTCCGGGCCGCGAACGAACGAGTCGGCGGACTGGCTGAAACATCATGTATGCTTTTTGGGGCAGTTGACCATGATTAAGGGCCCGGCCGAGCCCGGTGATCAGCGCGCCCGTTGCCGCCGCCGCCACGGGACGGTCGAAGCCGCAAATCCATGAAGCCCTCGAGCAGCTCCAAGCGGCCGGGGTGTTGCTGCCCCTGTCGGCCTCCCGACGTAACCGCTCCTGGGAAGCGGACGGCTTGCTCGATCGGTTAGAGCGGCTTGAAGCTGGTCAACTGCCGTCGTGACCAACACCCGTCATCACGGGACCATCTCTGGGACGAGTGCTGTGCTCCTCCACCAAGCGGTTCAATGACCTTGGTCGGGCTAACGAGGATGTAGAATAAGTCGCCAGCGTTGCGAGCGCGCCGATTCAGGGGGTCCTTCGACCATCGCCTAGGTCACGATCGTCGTTCTCAGGGTAAATATGGAGGCCGAACTTTCCACATCATCCCTCGTGAATCGAGCCCCCGACTTTTCCTACATCCTCGACGACTCAGCGCTCAGCTGCGGGCGACTGGCCGACGGGCGAGCCGTTAGTCCGGTCGCAACGCGCGCACAACCGCAAAGTTCCTCATGAACGCACGCGCCCGGCTGCTGCAGGCGCTTTGTTAGACACCAACGTTATTCGTAAGCGGCGCTCCGGTGGCGGACGACCCTGACATCCACTAGGCGTTCATCATCGGAGACGGTGTAGATCACGCGGTAATCGCCCACGCGAATCCGCCACAGGTTGTTGGAGCCGCGAAGCTTACGGCAGCCCGAGGGACGAGGGGTCGTCGCGAGGGCCTCGATCCGGCGGACCAGACGGGTCACCAGCGTAGGGTCCAACGCCTCAAGTTCGCGACGCGCCGAACGCGTGAAGGTAACGGTGTACTCAGCGGCCACGCGGCAGCTTGCCCGACTGCCGCAGCCGCGCCTTCACCTCCCGCAGCGACTCTCGCGGCTCCGTCTCGCGCTCGCGCGCCAGAGCCGCATCGTAGATGTCTTCCCACAGTGCAGCGTTCTTCTTGAGGTCGATGAGCACCGCGGTCTTCTGACCACCTTCATCGACCAGGAACTGGACGCCTCGAACTGCACCATTCTTCATGTCGATACCCAGCTCAGGGTTCTCTGTAAGATCACGGGTTGGCGCGCGTGTGTCTAACGAGTATTGGACCGGCGGACTCGTCCCCTCACGGGTTTCCCATACGCGTGGACGCTACGCCTCGGCGGCGTAATCCGCCATCCCTGCAAGCGGGGACCGCAGGTCCCTCGGAGAGCGATGCCGAGCACGCCCGAGCGTGTGAACCGTTAGCATTGATCGGGGGACGGCGTGCCCGCTAACCGACTCACACTTCTGCTGCGGGCGACGCCCGCGGCCCGAACGACCAACCTCCTACTCTCCAAGCAGGCTGATCTTCCTGCCTCCTCCAGCCATAACATCGGGAAGGACTGTCACTCAGCCGCGCTACTTCCAGCGGGTTTCCTTGACCTCGGCCAGCACGGCGTTGGACGGGTTGAACACCACGCCGCTGGGCCGGCTGGGGACCTGAAACGCAAACTCGTTGGTGGGTCCCTTCACCATGAGGCGGACCGCCGCGAACTGGCCGCCCGCGAATTCGACACGCACCGGCACGACCATAGCGAAGTCGTCGGGCACTTCCCGCTGCTCAACGCGGAGCTTGAGCGTCAGAGTGTCGCCCGCACCCTGCACGATGGCGTGTGACCACTCGTAAGTCGGGATCCCCGTTCCATACACCCAGGAATTGAAGAACCAGTCTATGGGCGTGACGTATCGCTCCACGGCAGCCTGAAACTCTTCCGTAGAAGCGACGCTCCCCCGGTTCTTCTCGTAGAAGTTGTGGAGCAGCTCGCGGAAGGACTCTTCACCGCCCGACCCGGGATCCAGCATGACGTGGCGGAGCATTCGCAGGACCCAGGCACCCTTGTGGTACACAATCAACCCGTAGTCCTGCGGCATCTCTCCAGCGGCAAGTCGAGTCCCCAACCAGATGGGGCCGGCGTCCTTGCGACGGGCCAGCAGCGCGTCCCTCGAACGCCGTAAGATCAGTGAGAGCGTGGTGTCACCCAATACCGCCTCGGTGTACCGCCAGCTCGCGAAGGTAGCGAATCCTTCGGAGAGCCACGCATCGCGATAGCTCTTCACCCCCACGCCCAGCCCCCACCACTGGTGGGCCACCTCGTGTGAGCGAAACGCCTCGTCCTGTCCCTTCTCCAGCATGAACCCCTGGTACGTGGCCCAGGACAAATGGATCAGCCCTGGGAACGCCTGGCCGTGCCCGCCGAGGATCTCGGTGGCGTAGAAGTGACGCACGGGTGGCTCGCCAAAGGCGTCTCGGAAGTAGTTCATCGAGAGCGCCACGTCTTCTCCCACGGTCTCCTTCATGTTCGCCTGTCGCGGGATGACCCGGATTTGCCCCCGGCGCTGGATCGCGGACGGCACCTGATTATGCGCTTCCTGGTTAATCAACACGGTGACCGGCAGGTTTCGCGGATCCTTGAACTCGTACTCTTCGAACCGCCCGATGTTGAACGACGCGTGGAACGAAGGCTGGGTGGTCACCCAGTGGGTCGTCAGGACGTCTCCCGTCACCGTCTTCTCCACCAGGTCGCCGATGCTCGCGAATTTGTAGATCCGCGGAGTGTGGAAGGTGAGATCGAAGGTACCCGCAACCGGGCTGCCGTATCCCATTGCCGGGCTCGGATACCAGCCGTTGGAGGTCTTGAGGTTGAACCACGGGCCGATGCGCTCCAGCAGGTCCCCGTGATAGTGGACCGTGAGCGGCGGCATGGCTCCCGCCGGCTCGGGCCGCTGCACCCAGAGCACCGGGTTGTCCCGCCCTCGAACCACCGTGGCCCTGGCCCCACCTTCCCAGCGCGCCGAGTCCAGCGTCAACTCGGGAAAGAGAAAGAGCGAGAACCATTCCTGCGGAGCGCCCCACCAGTCCACGCTGAGCGTGGCCGACGCGCGAAAGGCGAGATTGCCAGCGATGCGGGCATCGATGGTGTAGCGACGGACCCCGAAACGCTCTTTACGCTCATCCGGCGCCTCCGCTTCCGGCGCGTAGTCCCGCGCCCAGTGAAACTGATTCACCACCTCAGCCCGGTCGGCGGCCAGCGCCGGGCCGGGCTTCGGTACGGCGAGTGTCACTTCCTCGACCGCATACGGATCGATCTGAAAGAGGAGCCGGCCCCCCGATGCACCATCCACCATGGCGAAGAACGACTCGTTTCGCTCACCGTTGAGCAGCGCGGTCATGAGGTGCGGATCGAAGTACCGCCGCCCGCCATGACTCAGGTACTGGAGACCCCGCCGCGCCACGGCTCTCACACTCTCGGGCAGTGACCTGGCCGGCGAGTTCCACGTCACTGCCGGGGCCAACTCCTCGACGGTGCTGTCGGCAAAGAACAGGAACAATTCGGTGAAGGGGCGCTCCAGCGCGGGGGTGCGCCAGGCGCGGACCAGCTGCTCCCGCTCCACCCTGGTCGGGGGCGCAAAGGCGAAACGCCCGGCGCCTACGAAGACGGCCGCCACAGTCCGCCCGTCCACCGGGTCCAGGAAATACAACTGCCCCGATTCCAGGATGAACGCCGCGACGTCTCGGCGGATCGTGAAGTTGGTGACATCGGCCGTACGCGGAGCGCCGTTCGGGACCGTCGATAACTGATGGAACAGCGAATCGTGCAGAGTAGCGACAGCTTGCTGCACCGGTATTCCTAGAGCCGCCCCCCCCAACGGGTGGAAGGACGCCGCCAAGACGACGGCGGCCAGGGCGACGAACCACGAGAGGCGGCGCATGCGCTGGGAGAGACGGCCCCCTAATCTGTAGCAGGCCCAGCTCCGGTGCCACCAGCGCGCGGCTCACCGCCGAGGTCCGCTTGCGCGGCGAGACGTGGCACGCGATGAGTGGCGCTGGACACGCCCCTTGCGGCCCTTCCAACCCATCCTGTACATAACCGGCGTTCCCGTCTCACGACGGAGCACCCTCCATGGCTCTGTCTCGCCGCGAGTTCCTCACCCCTTGGGCCGGCGCGGTGCGCGTCGGAGCCGTGGTGATGGCCGCCGTTGCCGCCGGCTGCGCCTCACCGCCGGACCGGGACTCATTGCCCGCCGCCGCGCCCCTAGAGATTATCGACACCCACATCCACACCCGCTTCAGCGATCAGCCCCAGCCGCAGCCCGCAAGCGCTATCCCGAATACTCGGGAAGGGCTGGCCCGGCAAATGGCGGCGGCGGGCGTGACCGGGGCCGTGGCCCATACCGACACCGCCGGTAGCGGCTACGTCGACCTGACCGCCATGGGCGTGATTCATTGCGGCGGCGTCAGGATACCGGTGGATGATGCACGCCTGGAGGAGGGACTCCGTTCCGGCCGGTACCGCTGCCTGAAGATCTACCTGGGCTATACCTATTATTACGCCGCCGATCCCGGCTACCAGCCAGCCTACCGTCTGGCGGCCCAGTACGACGTGCCGGTGGTGTTCCATACCGGCGACACCTACTCCTCCCGCGGAAAGCTCAAGTACGCCGACCCACTCACCATTGATGAGGTAGCGGTGGATCATCCCAACGTGCGGTTCGTGATCGCGCACGCGGGCTACCCCTGGATCCAGTCGGCCGCGGAAGTCGCCTACAAGAACCCGAACGTTTTCATCGAGGCCTCGGCGCTGATGCTGGGGAATGCCAGCACGAAGGACGCCGCCTGGGTGGATCGCTACGTCACCGAATCCATTTCGTGGATCTTCGGCTATATCGAGGATCCGTCCAAGCTGCTGTTCGGCTCGGACTGGCCGCTGGTGGACCTGCCGTCCTACGTGGAGGCCTACCAGCGGGCGATCCCCCGGGAGCATTGGCCGGCGGTGTTTCACGACAACGCCGTGCGCGTGTTTCGGCTGGCGCGGTAGCGTGGGAGACGTTATTCCGCCCCCCTTGCGGCGCGTCTCGCGGTGACGGTAGATACTGAGCAATCCCCTCGAGAGGACGGAGCACCCTCCATGGCTCTGTCTCGCCGCGACTTCCTCACCCGGTCGGCCGGCGTCGGCTCCGGCACCGCCATCGGCTCCTTGCTCGGGCTGGGCCTCGATCTCAGTCCCGCCGTCGCCCGCGCGCAGACCCTCCGGATCCGGGAAGCCAAAGCCACACCGAGCCTGTGTCCCTACTGCTCGGTGGGCTGCGCCACCATCGCCCACACCATTGATGGCGAAATCGTCAACATCGAAGGCGATCCGCGGAGTCCGCAC
>Ga0214471_10005164_pt1 | contig 10091 bp, 6 predicted proteins | sample RVTome_5_FD_207665 | JGI IMG/M metagenome (GOLD analysis project Ga0214471, IMG submission 207665) | Soil microbial communities from uranium-contaminated site in the Upper Colorado River Basin, Wyoming, United States - RVT142D155 | ecosystem: Environmental > Terrestrial > Soil > Contaminated >... | reverse complement strand
CCTGGTCGCAGAGGGGCGGACCAGGAGGCTGAGCTACGCGTGGTTCGGCGGTCTGATCGTGGCGGTCGTGTTGCTGGCCGTGCTCGGGGGGGCGGCGGACACCCGTGTGGCCGTCTCGTTCGCCGTGGGCGAGATGGCCGCCCTCGGGCTCATGGCTTATCTCGCCATCCGTCGCTGATTCTGTTGTGCAGCCTTGCCTGCTGAGCAGGATTGTCGGCCCACCAGTTTGTTGGTGGGGATCTGTTGTGCAGTCTTGCCTGCTGAGCAGGGTTGTCGGCCCACCAGTTTGTTGGTGGGGATCTGTTGTGCAGTCTTGCCTGCTGAGCAGGGTTGTCGGCCCACCAGTTTGGGCGCCTATTCCGTCTGGCTCATGAGACTGGCGTGCTCGGCGGCGAGGTCGGGGCGAAACCGCCATCTCATCTCGGCGGGAACCGGTGGGATTCGCCCCAGCACGGCCAGCGTGCCGTCGTGAATGGAGACCAGGCCCGCCCGTAACAGTTGCGGAAGATACCTGGGTAGCCGCACTTCCTCCCCCTTCCCGGCGGCGCTCACCAGGCGAAGCAGCTCGGCGACCGCACCGGGCCCCAATGCGGCCACCCAGAACCTGCGGACATAAGGGTCAGAAGCCTCGAACCCATCGGCGCTCTCGATGAGGGTCACCGGGACGGTGGGCCGAACCTGGGCGGTGAGACGAACCGGAGCACCCACATGCCCCACGGCGCTTCTTGTTGGAGGACGATTCTGGCCGCTTGCGGGTGCTCCGGTTCTCATCTAGGAACAACTACAAGTGTCGTTAACTACCGTCAACCCTCATCAACGGGGACGCGAAACAAATCACTAGCGGGGTGTCGCTAGCCCTTGGCCACGCCGATGGAGACCACCACCGCCGCAGACTCGCTGATCACGGTCCCGGGTGGCGGGTTGGTGGCGACGATCTTGCCCACCTGGGCGGGGTCATCGACCTCGAAGTTCTGGGGGACGAGGTTGAGCTTGACCCCGGTCGCCAGCTCGAAGGCAAGGGCAGCCTCTGTCGCCTCCTCGAGGGTCATGCCGATGAAGCTGGGCAGCGGCCCGACCGGCGTCTCTCCGTTGGAGACGTAGATGGTGATGACCGTGCCTTGTGGGACCGTGGTGCCTGGGTCATGGGACTGATTCACCACGATGCCCTCCTCCTCCAGTGATGCAACCTCCTGCACGGTGACATTGAGCTTGGCGTCTTGCTTCAGCTTCTTGATCGCAGCGCCCTTGGTGAGACCAACGACGATCGGGACCTGAGTCGGCGGTGGCACCAGGTAGTCCTCGATGCTGGCCGGGTCGGTGGGGAACTGAGTCACCGGGAGGCCCTCGGTGACGACAGTCATGAAGTCCGCCCAGATCGGCGCCGGCACGGATCCACCGAACACCCTCGGGTAGGTCTGGCCGTGAATCACCAGGTCCTCGAGCGGGATCTGCTCGGCCTCGAAGCCGACCCACACCGCAGTGGAGAACTCGGGGGTGAACCCGACATACCAGGCATCGAGGTAGTTTTGATGGGTGCCGGTCTTACCACCCTGGGGTCGGGCGATGTTGGCCCTGGGCGCGGTCCCCGAGTCGGTGGGCACCTTGACCAGGGCGCGGCGGGCGGCGGCGAATATGCCCGCATCGGCGACCTGAGTCATTTCTGGCTCTTTCTCGAATATGACGTCTCCTTGGTGGTTGACGATCCGGGCCACGATGTAGTCGTCGGCATGAAGCCCGTTGGTGGCGAAGTTGGAGAAGGCAGACGCCATCTCGAGCGGTGACACCGACGACGAGCCGAGAACGATGGACAGGACCGGCTCGAGCACAGAGTCGGTGATACCCATGCGGCGTCCCATGTCGACGATGTTCTCAGGGCCGGTGTCGTTGGACACCTGGGCGTACACGGTGTTGACCGAGCGGTAGGTCGCCTCCTCGAGGCTGATGACACCTGTGGAGGCCCGGTTTGCGTTCTCCACCGTCCAGACGTTGGTGCCGTTCGGGGAGCAGATGAACTCGCACTGGATCTCGATCGGGCTCGTTCCCGCCCAGCGGTGCCCCATGGTGAATCCCTGCTCGAGGGCGGCGGCCAGGCCGATCGCCTTGAAGGCCGACCCTGTGTTCCGCCGCCCCTGGACGGCGAGGTCGAACTGGCTGAACTCGAAGTCGAGACCCGACGCCATCACCTTCACAGCCCCGGTGTTGTTGTCGACCATGGCGATGGCCCCCGTCGGCTTACAGGAGTGGGTCTCGGCGTACTTGGCATAGAACTCCTGGTTCTCCTCGAAGTCGGGGAAGACCGAGGCGCAAGCCTGGAAGTTCTCCTCATACGGGGCTAGCGGCAGCCACTCGTGAAGCACCCGGTTCGCTTCCTTCTGGAGTCTCAAGTCGATGGTGGTGAAGATCTGGAGCCCCCCTCCACCCTCGCATGCGACGTCATCGGCGGGGCACCCGAAGATGGCCTTCTTCCGCTCCTCGGGCGAGTCACCGAGGAGAGCGAACTCGGGGCTGTGCAGGAGCTGGCGGCGGACCTCCGCAACCACGTGGTCGGCCTCACCCCGGCGTGGCGGCGTGTCGACGACATCGAGTGGTTGACTCAATGCCGAATTCGCCTCGGCGTCGGTGATCCAGCCCTCCTCCGCCATCTGGCTGATCACGTCGTTGCGGCGCTGTAGGGTGATCTCGGGCCGGCGGCGGGGGTTGTAGAGCGACGGATTGCGCACGAGGACCGCCAGGGCGGCGGCCTCATGAATCTCCAGATCGTCGATGTCCTTTGCGAAGAACTCCTCGGAGGCGGTCTTGACCCCATATGCGCCGGCCCCGAAGTACACCGAGTTCATGTAGTACTCGAGGATGCGCTCTTTGGGGAAGCGCCGCTCCAGCTCGGCCGCCACGAAAGCCTCGTTGACTTTGCGTCGGATCGTCACCTCGTTGCCGACGAAGGCGTTCTTCACCACCTGCTGGGTGATGGTGGAGCCACCACGGGTGTTGTCCGTGAGGAAGTTGTCGAGAGCCGCCGAGGCGATGGCGGAGAAGTCGATGCCCTCATGATCGAAGAAGGATGAGTCCTCCGCAGCGAGGATCGCGTTGACCACGAGCTCGGGCACCTCCTCAAAGGGCATGGGCTCGGAGTTGCGTCCGTCGTGGAGCTCGGCGAGCACCTCACCGGAGGCGGCATAGACCCGGCTGACCCGGCTCAGGTCGGGAAGGTTGAGCTCCATGGCCCGGGTGTCCGGGACCCATTCCTCGGTCAACTCCTCGAAGGTGCCGTAGGCGGAGTTGGCCCCCAGGAACGCGAAGAGACCCACCCACCCCGAGAGGAGGAGTGATATCGAGAGCAGGGTGGCCAAGGCGCCGAACCAACGGCCCCGGCGTTCCCGCGCCTCGATCTGGTGAATGAGGGCTTTCCTGGCCATCTGGGGGATATACGACGGTCCAGGACGCCGACTAGTTCCCGCCTACGATCCTGGACGGTGTCAGGATACAGGCACAATGAGTGAAACTCGGCGCACCTCGAGCGGCATCGAGGTCGACGTCGTCTATGGGGCAGCGGGCGACCCGGCGCGAATCGGCTCGCCTGGTGAGTACCCGTTCACCCGTGGGCCATACCCGACCATGTATCGGGGGCGTCTGTGGACCATGCGGCAGTACGCCGGCTTTGGCACCGCGGAGGAGACGAACCGGCGTTTCTGCGCCCTCCTCGATGCAGGGCAGACCGGTCTGAGCGTGGCATTCGATCTCCCCACCCAGATGGGGCTCGACTCTGACCACCCCTTGTCCGCGGGTGAGGTGGGCAAGGTTGGGGTTGCCATCGACAGCATCGACGACATGCGCATGCTCTTCTCCGGGATCCCACTCGGGGAGGTCTCCACGAGCATGACGATCAATGCCACCGGACCGCTCCTCCTATTGCTCTATCAGCTCGTGGCAGAGGAGCAGGGAGTGACTGGAGTTCTCCTGAAAGGGACGATCCAGAACGACATCCTCAAGGAGTACGTGGCCCGGGGTACCTACATCTACCCGCCAAGGCCCTCGATGCGCCTGATCACCGACGTCTTCTCGTACGCCGACCAACACCTCCCACAGTGGAACACGATCTCGATCAGCGGATATCACATCCGCGAGGCGGGGGCCACCGCCGCTCAGGAGCTGGCATTCACCATCGCCAACGGCCTGGCGTACGTCAAGGCCGCCGGGCAGGCAGGCCTCGACGTCGACACCATCGCTCCGCGTCTCTCGTTCTTCTGGAACGGTCACAACGACTTCTTCGAGGAAGTCGCCAAATTCCGGGCAGCCCGCAGGATCTGGGCCCGTCGTATGAGAGAGGATGTCGGCGCCACCAACCCCAAGTCATGGGCGATGCGGTTCCACACTCAGACCGCCGGGTCGACCCTCACCGCCCAACAGCCCCTGAACAACGTCGTTCGCACCACAATCCAGGCGTTGGCTGCCGTCCTGGGAGGGACACAGTCCCTGCACACCAACGCGTACGACGAGGCGTTGGGGCTTCCAACGGACGACTCGGCCCTGCTGGCGCTGCGCACCCAGCAAGTCATCGCCCACGAGTCCGGGGTGACCAACACCGTGGACCCGCTGGCCGGCTCCTATTTCGTCGAGAGGCTCACCGACGAGATCGAGATGCGGGCGGAGGAGCTGATCACCTCCATCGACGAGATGGGAGGAGCGGTGGCCGCCATCGAGGAGGGCTGGATGCAGGCCCAGATCGAGGAGTCCTCCTATCAGGAGGCCCGACGGCAGTCGGCCGGGGAGTCGATAGTCGTCGGCGTCAACCGATATCAGTCGGCCGACGCCGAGGCGATCCCGGTGCTCGAGGTCGACCCCCACCTCGAAGAGGCCCAGTTGCGCGCTCTCGCCGAACGTCGCGCCCGACGTGACCAGGGAGCGGTGGACCAGGCCCTCTCTCTCGTCTCTGAAGTGGCGAAATCGACCGACAATCTCATGGTCCCGATGCGAAAAGCACTCCAGGCCGGGGCCACCGTTGGAGAGGTCTCAGATGTCCTCCGGGGTGTTTTCGGCGTGCACCGACCAACCGGTTAGCGTCGTCGTCGGACAATGACCGACGACAGACCGCATCTGCTCATCATCGGCGGCGGCCCCGCCGGCACCCAGGCGGCGACGACCGCCGCCACCAAGGGCGCCCGTGTGACCCTGGTGGAGAAGGACATCGTCGGAGGAGCCGCGCATCTGTGGGATTGCATCCCATCCAAGACGATGGCGGCGAGCGCCCTTCGTCACACCTCGGTGAGAAACGCCGTCAAGCTGGGGCTCATCAACGACCCCGGCAAGGTCGACACCTCAGTGCTGGCGGAGCGAATCAAGGAGATCACCTCCGACATCAATGAGAGCTGGGTGGAGCTCCTCACCGACCAGAGGGTCGAGATGATCGTAGGGACGGGTCGCTTCCTCGGGCCCCATGAGGCGGCAGCGGCAACGATGGACGGGGAGCGTCGGATTCAATTCGACAAGGCACTCATCTCGACCGGCTCGGCGCCGAGGGTTCCTGACTGGGCCCCGGTGGACGGTAAGAGGGTGCTCACCACCCGCGACTGTTATGACATGGACGTCGTGCCCGAGCACCTGGTCGTCATCGGCTCGGGTGTCACCGGTGTCGAGTTCACCCACATCTTCGAAGCCATGGGCTCGGTGGTCAGCCTGGTGGTGTCGAGACAACAGATCCTCCCGCACCGTGACGCCGAGGTCGCGGCTGTGCTCGAGGAGGACTTCATCGAGCGGGGTGTCCACTTGGTGATCGGCGCCAGGGCCACGTCGATCGAGGTCGACGGCGATCAGGTGTCGGTGCATTGCGACGACAGCAGGGTGATCAGGGGCTCCCACGCTTTGCTCGCAGTTGGATCTATCCCGTTGAGCGAAGGACTTGGGCTCGACGAGGCAGGAGTGGAGGTCGACAATGGCTACATCCCGGTGGACGAGTTCCAGCGAACCTCGGCTCCCCACATCTATGCCGCAGGCGACGTCACCGGCCAGATGCCGCTGAGCTCGGTGGCCTCGATGCAGGGGCGCAAGATCGCCCGTCACGCCCTCCAGCTCCCCGTCCAGCCGATCGATTACAGCAAGGTCGCCGAGGCCATATTCACCGAGCCCGAGATTGCCTCGGTGGGGCTGGTCGAGGTCGATGCGGCCGCGCAGGGGCGCAAGGTGCGAACAACCAAGGTCCCATTCACCTCGAACGCGAGGTCGGTGCTCCAGGACTTCACCAGGGGCTTTGTGAAGGTGACCTCCGATCCCGCCACCGGTGTGGTGCTGGGCGGCACCATCGTGGGTCACCGGGCATCCGAGCTCATCGGGCTCCTCGCCCTCGCCGTGCAGGCCCGAGTCACCACCCAGACCGTGATCGAGACGATTCTGGTCCACCCCTCCATGAACGAGGCGATCAGCGACGCCGCCGAGTAGGGGTTCCGAACCCCCAATCGGCGGCCCTTCGGACCCCTACACACAGACTCCGTCGTCGTCCACGCCGCGGGTCGGATCGCAGAGGACGGTCTGCTCGACGGTCCTGAGCTGGAACAAGTCGTCGAGATGGCTTCCGAATACGTGGAGCCGGACACCACGAACGGCATCGTCGCCGAGGCCGACCACGTCGAGCGTGACCTCGCCGAGATCGCCCACCGACTCCTCCACCACGATGACGATTTCCGACGGGGGGTCGGCGGATGCCATCGCTTCGGCGACGATGATCCCCAGCTCCGTCATTCTGGCCGCCTCGGGTCTCTCCCCGAAGTGGGCGACCACCTCGGCGGTCGTGTCCGATGTTGCGCCGATGTAGGCGAGATAGCTCAGGTTGACCCAGCCATCGACGCCCCCGTGAGTCACTCTCGTCCAGAAGGCGGGCAGGCTCCTCGTCTCACCGCGGGCGATCACAGCGTCGTCGGTCGGAGGGATCTGCCCGATTATGGGCTGGTCGGCGCCAGGGGCCGCCCTGAGATTGAGGACGTCGTCGTGGGCGACTCCGATCACGCCGAGGGTGGCACCGGATGGTGGACCGAGGTCGACGGCCTCACCGGCGAGGGACGTGGAGGTCGTCGAGACCTGGGTAGAGGTGGTTTCAGCCACCGTGGTCGGAGTCGCCGACGTGCTGGTGACCTCGTTGGCGGTTGTGTTGGTCGTGTTGGAAGCATCGGGCGATGTGCCGCAGGCCGCAGCCACCATCGCCAGAACCGTAACCACGGGCATGATCTCGACCTTCATCAGTCCTCCTGTGTCTCGATGAGACGTAGCCGACCCCGCCTGTGGGTGACACGGTTCGAGATCGTGTGCCGATTGGCCCGACTGCTCGTCATTTCACTATCGCGATGACCTGACCGGCGCCGACCGTGTCCCCGGGCACGACCCGGAGGTCCACCACCTCACCGGCGTTGGGGGTGGTGACCTCGTTCTCCATCTTCATGGCCTCGAGGACGCAGATCGAGGCTCCCGCCTTGACCGACTCGCCGGCCTTGACGGCCACCTTGACGATGGTCCCCTGCATCGGGGCGGTGATGACCCCGTCCGCAGCGCCCGCAGGTCCGGCCGCGGCCAGTTTGGGTGGGCGACGCCTCACCAGGCCGCCGGCAGCCGGCTCCGGTGCCCAATAGCTGACCCGATACCGACGCCCGCCGATCTCAACCGTCATGTCGCGTTTGGAGAGATCCTCCTCCTCGGGGAGAGACGGTGCCGATGCCGGGCCTGACGCCGGGATGACGACGCTCTCTTCCATCCACTTGGTGTGGTGTCTCCCTTTGATGAAGTCATCGTGATCGAGCACGGCGAGGTGGGCCGGGATGGTCGTGGCCACACCCTCCACGGTGAACTCCCGCAGCGCCCGTCGACCACGGTTGATTGCCGCCTGCCGGTTGGGGCCCCACACCACGAGCTTGGCCATGAGGTTGTCGTAGTACTGACTGACATTCGTGCCGGGTCTGATCCATGAGTCGACCCGCACACCGGGACCGGCCGGTTCTTGCCACTCGACCACCTGGCCGGGGGAGGGCAGGAAGCCCTTGCGCGGGTCCTCGGCGTTGATCCGGAACTCGATCGCGTGACCCCTCGCCTCCACCTCCCCGATCTCGAGCCTCTCCCCGGCGGCGATGCGGAGCTGCCATTCCACGAGATCGATCCCGGTCACCATCTCGGTGACGGTGTGCTCCACCTGGAGCCGGGTGTTCATCTCCAAGAAATAGAAGTTGCCGTCCTGGTCGACCAGGAACTCGACGGTGCCGGCGTTGACGTATCCGCAGGAACGGGCGGCGTCGAGCGAAGCCTTCGCCATGGCCCTCCGCTGTTTGACCGTCAAACCGGGTGAAGGTGTCTCCTCGATCAGCTTCTGATGACGACGCTGCACCGAGCAGTCCCGCTCACCGAGGAACAGACCGCTGCCATGGGAGTCGAAGAGGATCTGAGCCTCGACGTGGCGTGGTTTGTCCAGGTACTTCTCGACATAGACCTCCGGATTGCCGAAATAGGCGTCGGCCTCCCTCCGGGCCCCCTCAAACGCCTCCTTGGCCCCTTCGGCGTCCCAGACCACCCGAAGCCCCTTGCCCCCACCACCATGCGCCGCCTTGACCGCTACCGGATATCCGAACTGCTCGCCGAGGGCGGTGACCTCATCGATGTTGGTCACCGGCTCGGTGATCCCGGGGACCGTCGGCACCCCGAACTGCTCGGCGTTGCGTCTCGAGGTGATCTTGTCGCCCATCCCTTGGATGGCGCTGGGGGGAGGGCCTACCCAGATGATCCCGGCGTCGCCCACGGCCCGGGCGAAACCGGCGTTCTCGGAGAGGAACCCATATCCCGGGTGTAGCGCCTCGGCCCCGGCGTCGCTGGCGATGCGGAGAATGGCCTCCTGGTTGAGGTAGCTCTCGGCCGCCGGGGCGGGCCCGACGTTCCAGGCCTCGTCGGCGATGTCGACGTGGAGGGCGTCGCGATCCAACTCGGAGAAGATGGCGATGGTCCGGATGCCCATCTCCTGAGCGGTCCGGATGACCCTTACCGCGATCTCGCCCCGATTGGCGACGAGAAGGCTCTTCATTGCGGGCCGTTGCCGTGTTTCTTCGAGGGCAGTGACTCTCTCTTTGTCCGCAGCACCTCCATGGCGCGGATCAGCTTCACCCGCGTTTCCCGGGGCTCGATTATCTCGTCGACCAGACCGAGCTCCGCAGCAACGTAGGGGTTGTTGAACCTCGACTCGTAGTCGGCGATCAGCTCGCTCCGCCGGCTCTCCGGGTCGTCGGCACCCGCCAGCTCGCGTCGGTGAATGATGTTGACCGCACCCTGCGCTCCCATGACTGCGATCTCCGCGGAGGGCCAGGCGAATACGAGATCGGCCCGGATCCCCCTGGCGTTCATGACGAGATAGGCGCCTCCGTAGGCCTTTCGGGTGATGACGGTTATCCGGGGAACGGTGGCTTCGCAGTAGGCGTAGAGGAGCTTGGCGCCGTGGCGGATGATCCCGCCATGCTCCTGATCGACCCCGGGAAGGAACCCGGGCACGTCGACAAAGGTGAGGAGGGGGATGTTGAACGCATCGCAAAAGCGGACGAATCGGGCGGCCTTCTCGGATGCGGTGATGTCGAGTGTGCCGGCCAGGACGGCGGGCTGGTTGGCCACGACGCCGACAGTGTGCCCGTCGAGACGCCCGAAGCCGACGATGATGTTCTTCGCCCATTGCTCGTGAACCTCGAAGAACTCCTCCGAGTCGAGCACGGTCTCCACGACGGTGTGCATGTCGTAGGGCTGGTTCGACTCGTCCGGGATGATGGAGTCGAGATCGTCGTCCCAACGATCGTCGCGGTCGGCCGGTGCGTAATACGGGGGCATCTCCATATTGTTGGGCGGGAGAAACGAGAGGAGATACCTCACCGCCTCCAGGGCGTCCTGACCCGTCGGGTACACGAAGTGGGTGACACCGGACTTCGAGGCGTGGGCGGTCGCACCGCCGAGGTCCTCCATTGTGACCTCCTCGCCGGTGACCGCCTTGATCACGTCGGGGCCGGTGATGAACATGTGTGACGTCTGGTCCACCTGGAAGACGAAATCGGTCAAGGCGGGGGAGTAGACGGCGCCGCCGGCGCACGGCC
>Ga0214471_10005162_pt1 | contig 10094 bp, 3 predicted proteins | sample RVTome_5_FD_207665 | JGI IMG/M metagenome (GOLD analysis project Ga0214471, IMG submission 207665) | Soil microbial communities from uranium-contaminated site in the Upper Colorado River Basin, Wyoming, United States - RVT142D155 | ecosystem: Environmental > Terrestrial > Soil > Contaminated >... | reverse complement strand
CGCGCGAACAGCGCCCCGTCCACGCCATCGATCCGCATCCAGTTATACGGAAGGTCTCCGCCGAATCCCTGTGTCGCCAGATCGATCGCCTGATCGAAGTAGCCCATAGCCGCCTCCAGGGCGACGGCGGGCTCCAACGGATCGCCCGGCTCCAGGACGTTCGTGGTCTCGTCGATCACCCATGCCTGGTCGTAGAGGATCGCGAGTTGCGCGTGCGCCATGCCCTGAACGAACCGCCCGAACGCCTGGATTCGCCGGGTCTCGGCCACACCCAGCTCCGCCGCGAGGTCCGGGTTGTTCTCCAGAGCGCGAAACCCGTCGGCCACCGAGGCGAGAGCGCGGTATGACTGCCGCCACGGCGAGCTGAACTCGCCGTAACAACCGTGGGCCGTCTCGTTGACGATGGGGACACGTGGGATACGGGCGTACTCCTCCATACAGAAATTGGCCCACGGAGCGGTGTGCTGGAACGAGGCGTTGCTCAGGAACGGCCCCGCGCTGGCCTGGCCCGCGTGCCCGCCGTGCCACGTGTTGAACGCTCCGGAGATGAGCGATTCGACGTCGCCCGCCGTCTGCAGCGCTCGGTCGGCGTCGGCGGCGTTGGGATTCACGACATCGAGATCGGCGCAGGCCGCCGCTCCCACCAACAGCATCGAGATGGCGATCAGGCGTGCCGGACCGCCGCCAAGCGGGTGCTCTCCCTTCAGTCGAACGTTGTTTCCTCGCATCGGAATCTCCGTGGTGAACGGGGTTCTGGATCCTGGACCTTCCAGCATACCGATTCCCGACACCTCGGTCTTGAACGATTCGGTGGTCTCCTGGAACGGCGTTGAGGTCCTCGAACCCGTCACCTTCCGGAGGACCTCCTGAAGCGGGCCGGCGTCGTGCCGGAATGCTGCCGGAACACGCGGGTCATGTGGCTCTGGTCCGCGAAGCCCGCGCGGAGCGCGATCTCGGCCAGCGGCCGATCGGTCTCCGTGATGAGCCGCCTCGCCTCCGCGACCCGAATGCCGCGGAGATAGCGTCCCGGCGTGGTCCCGTAGAATTGCCTGAAGACGCGAGAAAAGTGCGAGGGGTCGACGCCGGCCTCGTCGGCGAGCTCCCCGATGCGGACCGGGGCCGCGAGCCGCTCCCGGATCAGCTCTTCGACTCTCCGGAGCCAGTGTGGGGGAGGACCATGAGGGCCCGCCTCGGGGGCGCGACGCATCCGGGCCAGGAGCTGAAGCACCAGTCCCTCGGCCGCGAGGGGGGTGGCGTCGTCGGGATCGGCAATCTCGCGGACAAGCTCACCCGCGAGCGGGCGGACTCCGGGGTCGATCTCGTGACGGATCTCGTCGAGAGCGGCGGCGTAGGCCGCTCCGTGCGCCCTGCCATCCAGAGTCGCCTCGTGGTCGACCTCGATGATGAGGTGCCTCGATCGGCCGCCGGGCCACACGTCCTCATGCGCTTCCTCGGGCGGCTTACCGAGCATCGCTCCCGGCGGGCATTCACAGGTGCGGCCTGAAAAGGTCTGGGTGAAGTGCCCTTCGAGGATGACGGACAGCGAGGCTCGAGCGTGATAGTGCCGGGCCAGGCGGAGCCCTCCAGGGAAGAGGACGTCCGAAACGCGAAACGGGCCAATGCCGAGCTGCCGGACCTCGATGTTGCGACCGACAATGTCCATCGCCGTCGGTTGCATGGGGCCCCTCCAGGTGTGATGCGGGCCCCGCGGTCCGCGGGACCTTCTCCCTCATCCTCATGCGTGGATACGTCCCGCGAGGCGGTCGGCTTTCGGTTAGGGCCCGACCTGAGGCCGCGCTTGCCCGAACCGCCCTCGCACCGTAACAAGTAGAGGAACAGTTTGGCCGTGGCCCCCCGCCCCCGGTCGGGGGCCGACTGGAGCGTTCGCATGGCCCATGCGAGAAGCCGGGTTCACCCTCCCTGGCACGTCGCCCGTAACCCCCCCCGGTTGACGGTCCTGGCGACTCTCGCCCTGATGCTTCCGGTGGCCCCCCCCCTGGCGAATGCGGGTCCTCCCACTCCGGCGCCGGGACCCGCCGTTGAGGGCCGCCCAACCGGGATCGCGCCGGATACCATCCTGCTCGTCGGCGTGTCCGAGGGGGTCGCTGACCTCCGGAACTTCGACGCGGATGAGGCCGCGCGGTCCCTCCCTCGCGTGGACCCTGGAGCGGCCGTCACGCGGGAGAGCGCCATCGAGACGGCCCGGGCGCTTTTCGGTCCCCGTGGATTCGGCCAGGTGGAGAAGCTCGCGAAGGGGGGGCAACTCGACGCCGCCACGTCGAACGCGGCGGCCGAGGGCCGGCGGCAGATGATCGCGGAGGCCCTGCGCCAGACCGTGGCCGAGCTCGATCCCGGTGGGGACAGGCTGGCCGTCGGGGCGCTGGACTCGGGCAACAAGAACAGCGGCAGCGCCAGCGACATCGATCAGACGATCTTCGCCATGGGAAAGGACGGCGGGCCCCCGCCGTTCCGGCCCGCGCACATCATCGAGACCTTCAACCGGACCTTCCAGCGGCTCTACGGCCATCATCCCGATCACTTCGGGATCGAAAGCATGGACGGCGACGACTTCTACCCGGACTGGCGCGCCGCCCACAGGACGTTGGAGGAGTTCCGGGAAGAGGCCCGGCGGGTGGTCCTGGCCAAGCGCGACAACCCCGAGGCGTATCGGTCCGAGGGTGAGCTCAAGGTCCAGGCCGAGGGTCGGGGCTACGAGGCGATCCGGAGCCACTTCGAGGAGTTACGGTCCCTGGAGCGGAGCCTGGCCGACGCCGTCGAGCGCGCCCCCAACCCGGACGCCGATCCGGCCGTGCGCCGCCTGCGGGCGGAGATCGCCGAACACCAGCGGCTGTCGCCGTGGGCGCAGTACGAGACCCGTGTGGACGCCGAGGGCAACAGGACGGTCGTGGAGACCAAGGACGTCGACCCGCTCCGCCAGATCATGCCGAACCAGCCCGAGTTGGTGCGGCGCTTTGCCTTCGACGGCTCGTACGACAACTGGATCATGTGGGTGGCCCACCCGGCGAACCGGCCCAAGTACCTTCTCCGGAGCGTAGCCGACGGTGTTGGGCTGCTGACCTATCTGCGGCCGGGAGACGGCCGCTACGACCTGGACCGGCCGTGGATGGCCCGGACGTTCGAGTACGACAAAGTCTACGGCGACATGTTCGGGGCCGAAGGCCAGCGGGCGCAGATGACGGCGGAAAACGCGCGATTGCAGTTCATCCGGGACATCTACGGCGGGCTCGACGCCACCGAGGGCGGGCTCACGACCGAGCGCATCCGGCGGGCGCTGGACGCGGCTTCCAAGGCGCGACTCAAGCACAAGGGGCACCCCCGCTTCGCGAGCGCCACGGAGCGGGACATCTACGCGGAGTACCTGCCCGATCCCGACCGGATCGCCGGGCTGACCCCCGAGCGGCAGCTTGCCCTGGCCAAGGTGGCGTGGGAGGCCGACGCCCGGGAGATCATGCTGGAGAACCTCCTGCGCACGGTGCGGGCGCCCGGCGACATCGTGCGTGGCTGGGGCGACCCGGACGAATGGCGGGCCATCCTGGACAACCCCAGCCTCACGCCGGAGCAGAGGGCCATCATCACGCCGTCCCGGCTCAGGGCGGCGTCGTGGCTCCAGCTCTACAACGGCTTCCTGGACCTCATGACGGACGACCACGCCCGCCAGATCCTCCAGGGGCTGGAGGAGGGGCGGCGGCCGCTCGAGGTGACGGGACGCCCCCAGGGTCGGGTGCCCGACATGGTCGACCGGCTCGTGCTGGAGCTCCAGCGCTCTTCCGCGCCCGACGCGGCGGAGGCCCGGGCCGAGCTGGAGAAGGTGCTTATCGACGCGGCGGCCACCCGGCGCATGCTGAACCCCGCGCTGGGCGAGGCTCGGCTGGGGCTGGCCGTCGCCGACGTGATCCGGTCGGAGCTCGGCACCCGCATGGTGAGCGCGCAGACGGCCATCGCCGAGTGGCAGGAAAGCTTCGCGCGGGTGCGCCAGGATATGGCTCGGGGCGTCTACACTCCCGCCGTGGTGGCGGACCGGGTCATCATGAACACGGCCGACCGCCTGGCGCGGGCTTCGGCCGGCGTTCTGGCCACGCTCGGCTTCGAAGGCGAGATCTCGGTGCGCCAGACCATCACGCACCTTGGAGAGATCGAGCAGCGGGGCATCCCGGAGATCGAGATCCGCCTCACCGGGCAGCGGTGGAGCGCCCGCCAGGCGCTCACGGGCATGGCCACGACGGCCAACGCGGACTCGTTCCTCCAGGTGATCCACGCCTACCAGACGGGGGGCCCGGAGGCCGCGGCCCGCCAGGTGGTCTGGGAGCTGTGGATGAACGTACCCGGCGTCTCACAGGCCAACTCCGTGTGGCAGGGCGTCGACACGGGCAACTGGCAAGGCGCGTTCATGGCCGGGACCGGCATGATGATCCCGGTCGTGGGGCAGGGCTACATCCTGGTCAACATCGCCACGTCTTCGGTGCGGATCGTGGGCCACATGGTGCTGGAGCCCCTCCGGCAGGACGACATCGACCGCGCCTACCAGGGGTTCCTGGGCGCCGAGAACGACTTCCTCTCGGACCAGCGCGGGCAGCGGGTGAACGTGCTGGCCAACGTGCCCATCCGGGTCATCCCCCACGAGGTGGAAAACGAGGACGGAGGGACGGTCACCGAGTACCTCTTCAGCGAGTACCCGAAGGAGGAGGCGATCCGCGTGCTGGTCGAGCAATCGGGCGCGGACACCGGCATCGACTTCGGGCCAGTCCCCCTGGACACCGTCCACGCCGTGGCTCTCGAAGCCGGGGCACTGGGCGGCGGACCCGGCTGGGACCGGCTCCTACCCCGGGCGCAGGACTGGCTCAACGAGCCGCGCCTGAACTTCGAGGCGAAGCGGGCAAGCCTGTTCCCGTTCTACGGGGCGCGCCTGGACGCCTGGATCAGGAACGAGAGCGGCGCCAACGCCGACCACATGGACGAGCTCCTGGCCACGTATCCCCGGTCCGAGGTGGTGGAGCTGCTGGTGGCCTTCTTCGAGCCCCTGGTCCGGGACTGGGCCTACGGCCGGGGAGATTTCGAGGACATCGTGGGCGGCGAGAACGAGCTCATGGTGCCGTGGACCGACGAGGAACAGCGGAGCTTCTTCGGAGGCATCGCCCGGCGCATGGCCGGCGACCTGATCCGGAGCTACCGGATCGTGCGGCTGAACCCGGTCGTGAACGCGGAAGGCGGCGTCATGGACGCCTCCTACGAAGCGCAACTCGCCCGGGCGGCCTATCAGGCGGTGGATCAGCGGCTCAAGGAGGCCGCGACGAGCCTGACGGCGATGGTGGACGACGCCCGGAAGGGGATCAGCGTGCCCGTGGTGCTGGGCGACGCGGTGCACGAGATCCGTCTGCGCCGAAACGAGTTCGAGGAGGCGAAGCCCCACGTGCACGTGCGGGCCCGCGTCGTGCCTGGCGATGAGGTGGAGTTCGGGATCTCGGTGGTGGCGGACTCGGTGCGCTTCCCGCTCCCGTATCGCCACGAGGTGGAGTGGCTGCTGGAGGACCGTCCGGAGGCCGACGATGCCCCGGACGGTCTGGCCGAGCTGGCCACGCTGGCCGCCATCGTCCGTGTGCGGGACCGGAATGGTGCCCAGGTGGGCGACTCCGCGTTCGTGCGCATCGGGGAGTTTTCGATGCAGCCGGACCTCATCGCTCTGGAGGCCCTGGTCGAGGCCCGCATCAGCGACCCGGACGCCCCCGAGGACGCTCCGGCGCCCCCCGCGCCCCCGCCCGCTCGAGCCGGCCCGGCCGGCGCGGCCGCCCCTATCCCCGGGCTCCTCATCTATGACGACATCCGGGTCTACTTCCAGCCAGCCCGCGACACCACCGCCACCGCGTGGGCATGGCGCATGATCCGGGACGACTCCGCTCGGATCGGGAACGGCCTGTACGTGCCCGCCGACAGCTTCCACAACACGACCCGCCGGGCGCCGCCCGGGTCGCCGGCCCCTTTCGAGGCCACCCCGTACGGGATGTGGGGCCCGCGGGGCGTGGGAGGCGGACGATTCCGCTTCGAGACCTGCGAGGTCTTCCCCCTCACGATTCTGGGGCAGACCAACAGCTACCACTCGTGCGGATTGATGGAGGGCGGGGAAGGCACCATCGACAGCGGTGAGACGTGGCAGGTCGAGGGCGAGTTCGAGATGGGTGAGGTGGACTTCGTGCTCAAGGACTTCGTGGCGGAGCGGGGCGCGGTGGAGTTCGACGCCGCCACCCGGGGCCAGCTCCGGCTGGAGGCCGTGCGCCTGGAGGGCGACGGCGGGACTGCGGACGCGGTGGTCGGCTGGAGCGAGTGCGTGCGAGCGGATCGGCCCGACGACGTCCGTGCCCCCCCCTGCGCCGAGCCGGGCGAGGGGTGGCGGGAGGTGCGGCGGACGGCACGGACCCGAGTGAGGATCGGCCTGCCCGCCACACTCAGCCTGGCGGACTCCGTCATGGGCGACATGCAGGTCCGGGCCGAGGTGGTGGAAGCCGGTCGGGACCTGGCCATCCAGGTCTTCGACCTGACGCCCGGATCCGCGATCGACCGGGATCTCGCGGCGTGGAACGCGACGAACAGCACGGCCGAGGTGCATCCCACCCACGATGGGGAGGGCCGCGCATCGGGGTCGCAGCAGGCGGTTCCCGTCGACGGCCGCGCGCGGCCCTACCACATCCACCAGCGGTACCGCCGGGATGTGGGCGAGCCGAGTCGCCCCCTGGGGCTGCTGATCCGTGACGCGCGCACCAAGTGGTTCCTGCCCGTAAAGGTCACGGTAGGGCGCACCGACCTCTACGCTTTCGCCGTCTACGGACCGACGCCAGGCCCCTGGGATGGAGCGATTCCCACCGCCCCCGGCGCAGTCACGGTGATCGCCGACGCCGATCCTTCGGGAGGCGACCCCGGACGGGACGAGCCCGGCGGACCGTTGGATCCCGCCACGCTGGACCCCAACGCTCCGGACGTGTCCGGCCTGATCCGGGAGTGGATCGGGGTGGCGAAGCCACCGAACTCGGTGGAGGACGACGTCGACTGGCACTACGACGAATGGGGCCGGCAGGTCGGCGAGCGGGCGGGCTTCATCGCCACCGCCACCGCGCCTCCCGACGACCGGGGAGCCAACACCCCCGAGGCCTACGTGTGGGACAGGCGGGACATCCTCGACTCGGTGGACCACTGCACCGTTGGCGAGTATGTGGTCCGCTCGCTGGAGGGCACCGGCATCGCCGAGTGCAACGGCCGCTACGTGGCGTCCCCGCGGGCGCCGGACTACACGGGCCGGCCCGTGGCGGCCGTGACCAGCGAGCTGGAGTCGTCGGGCTACGCCGTGGCCGTGAGCATCGCCGATTGGCCCACCCGGCCCGACCAGGCGAACACGGTGCTGCGCCAGACGCCCGGACCCGGTGCGAGGCTGCCCGCCGGCACCACGGTGCGCCTCGGCATCTACGGCCCCTATCAGGAGCCCGCGCAGGAGCCCGCGCGCGAGGAGGGGACCGCGAACCGCACGGTGGTCGGCGTCTACGGCCTGACCTTCGATGACGCCAGGGCCATCCTGGCGGATTCGGGCTTCGCGGTGGCGGCACCCGTGGGAGGCGACCCCGCGCCCACACAGGATCTGGCTTTCCGCGTGGCCGGCCAATCGGTGGCCGGCGGTGAGCGACGGACCGTGGGCGCGGAGGTCCGGCTCACCCTTTTCGGCCCCTACAGCGACGTGCGGGGCCGGGGCGAAGACGAGGTGCCGCCTCCCAGGCCGGTGGACCCCGTCCCCTCCTGCAACGACCTGGTGCGGGCGGCGAACCGGGCCCAGGGCCGGGGCGATCTGAGCGGAGCCTACGAGCTCTACCGCACCGCCGTGGGCAACGGCTGCTCCAACCCCGGCCTGCGGGACGCCATGGAGAGCGTCTACCAGAGCCCCCGCTGCACCCAACTCGTGCGGGACGCCAGGGGCGCATATGATCGTGGGGACTTCCAGGGTGCCATACGGGCGCTGCGCGACGCCGAGCGCGGCGGCTGCGACATGAGCGGCCTGGGGCCCCTGGTCGACGGCACCCTGACCGCTCTCGAGACGGGCGTGGCCGAGGCCATGGGCCAGAGCTGCTCCGGACTGGCGGCCGAAATCGCCGCCGCCCGGCGCCGCGGAGACGAGGGAACGGCGCAGGCGCTGACCACCACCGCGCTCGTCCAGGGCTGTTCAGGCGACGAGATCACGAGCGCCGCCGCCACCCCGATCGGCAACCGGCCGACTCAACCGGGCGGGGGGATCGTGTCCCACGGCACGGGCGGGGTCGCGCTCACCGAGCCCCGGTCGGGCCTCGTGACGCGCGAGCGGGTGATCCCGGTGGCCGGCCAGGTGACGGACCCAGCCGCCCAGCGGATCACGCTCGTCGTCAACGACGAGCAGCGTCCGGTTTCCGTCGAGAACGGCCGATTCCGGACCATGGTGCCTCTCGTGGCGGGCCAGAACTCGATCCAGGCGTTTCTCAGCTCCTCGGCCTTCTCGGATCGCGTCCTGGTACAGGCCGATGTTCCCGCCGCCGACGTCTGGCTCCAACTCACGTGGGACGGCCCCGCCGACATCGACCTGCACCTCTATCTGCCCAACGGTGAGCACGTCTACTATGCCGACAAGCAGAGCTCGGCGGGCGCGGCGCTGGACGTGGACAACACGCAGCGTGACGGGCCGGAGCACATCACGATGGTCCAGGCGATTCCGGGCGAGTACCGGGTCCTCGTCCGCTACTTCGGCCGCCGGAACCGCGCCGGCGGCGACCAGGTGCCCTGGCAGGTCACGGTCCGGTTGCGGGGCGGGCAGGTCGCGCAACGATTCTCGGGCGTGCTGAACCGGCAGGGCGAGGAGACCGTCGTGCACACTTTCATCTTCCGCTGAGGAGCTCCCATGCTTCGCAAGCTCGCATTCCTGGCGCTGCTCGGGGCCCTGCACGGGGCGCTTCTGGCCCCCGCTGGCGTACGGGCCCAGACAGAGATCCCAGGCGCCGTGACCGGCGTCGACGGCCGCGACGTCACGATCCGGGTGTCCGGTGACCTGCTGCCGCGCGCTGGAGACGTGGTTCGGCTCCGCTTCCGCGACCCCGTCGAGGGTGCCGGCCTGGTCTTCCTCGAGGGCGCGTGGGAGGTGAGCGTCGTGCGCCGCGACGAGGTCGTCGCCGTTCCCCGGGGCGAGACCGCCCTGCCCCAGGAAGGTCTGGTGGCCATCATCTCGTCCATGGACCCCCGGTCCAGGGCGGCCTTCGAAGCGGAAGAGCCGGCAGCCGCGGCCCCGCCCGACGTGATGGAGGAGCCTGCCGTGGCGGCCACCGTGCGGGATCCGGACGACTCGGACGTGGAGCGCATCGAGCGGCGACGGTGGGTCACGATCTCAGCGGGCGGGGGCGTGGTCACCCTGAAGTCGCCGGCCTTCTTCGACTTCGACCCCGACTCCGAGATCCGTCCTCTCCTGACCGCGTCGGCGGGCATCTTCATCCTGCCCAACCTGAACGTGGGTGGGTACCTGGGCATGGTGTCCGTCGACGGCACGAACTCCAGCGGCGGCACCCAGAGCGCGTCCGAGATCTACAAGGTCCTGGGCGCGACGCTCTATTTCGGCACTCCGGGCAACGTGCCGGGTGACGTCCACCCCTTCATCCAGGGTGGGTATGCCTGGTACGACGTGCACTACGGCGGCGTGGGCGGCGATCCCGAAGTCACCGGCACCGGCGTTTTCGGTGGGGCGGGCTTTCTCTACACGATCCGGCGTACGTTCGGGCTCTATCTGGCCGGCCAGCTTCTGACGACGTCGTATGACGAGGACCATGTCGTCTTCGACCGTTCCACCGTCCAGGTCCACGCCGGAGCCACGGTGATTCTCGGGTAGCGGTCAGTCGTGGCGTAGCGCCTCGGTGGGAGCCAGCCGCGCGGCCCTGCGCGCCGGCAGCCAACTGCTGAGCACCGCCAGGCCCAGTAGGAGGAGGGGCAGCGCCGCGAACACGGCCGGATCCCGGGTGGAGACTCCGTAGAGCATTCCCTCCAGCGCCCGGCTGGCGGCCAGGGCCACGGGCACACCGACTCCGATG
>Ga0214471_10005161_pt1 | contig 10094 bp, 4 predicted proteins | sample RVTome_5_FD_207665 | JGI IMG/M metagenome (GOLD analysis project Ga0214471, IMG submission 207665) | Soil microbial communities from uranium-contaminated site in the Upper Colorado River Basin, Wyoming, United States - RVT142D155 | ecosystem: Environmental > Terrestrial > Soil > Contaminated >... | reverse complement strand
AAGGATATGGAACTGCCCACATTTGGTTACCTGACCCGATATGAATGGCTGCGGTTTATCCTTTTTCATACAGAACGGCATGTCCATCAAATAAGGAACATATATGCAAAGATCCTGGAAGGTTCTATTTTATAGTATCCTTCGAATTGGGTTATTTTGAAGACGGATTAACGGGTATTGTTTTAAATACTGTCTTTTCTTATCAAGAAGACCCGCCTTAAATTAATCAAAATGACGTGCACCGTCCAAAAGATTGATAATACGTGAGCCATAGCTGGCGTTCATTTCTGAATGCGTTGCCTGTATGATGGTGACACCATCTTCATTGAGCGTTTTAAATAGTTCCATAATTTCCTCGCTTTGTTTTGAATTGAGATTGCCTGTGGGTTCATCTGCCAAAATGAGTTTTGGTTTTGAAATGAGGGCTCTCGCTATCCCAACCAGTTGTTGCTGGCCCCCACTAAGCTGAGGAGGGAAAAGGTCTTTTTTGCCCACAATATTGAACCGGTCCAGCATGTCGGCCACCAAAGCTTTTCGTTCGGAGGATTTTATATTTTTATATAAGAGAGGTGTTTCAATATTTTCATAGACGGTGAGTTCATCAATAAGATGATAGGCCTGAAACACAAAGCCAATATATTCTTTATATAAATTGGCGCGATGTTTTTCCTTGAGGTCATGAACGGACTCGTTAAGGAAATGATATTCACCTTCATTGAAACTATCGAGCATGCCAATAACGTTCAATAGGGTTGATTTCCCCGAACCCGAAGGTCCCATGACCGAGATGAACTCGCCTTCCTCAACATCGAGATTGATGTCCTTTAGCAGGAAAATCCTTCGACCTCCCGAATTGACCCATTTGTAAATATTTTTAAGGTGTAGTAACATAGTTCTGATTTTATTGTAACTATTAAATTTGGGTTATTCGGTCCTTAAACTCTTTACAGGATTCGAAACCGCCGCCCTAATGGCCTGAAAACTCAAAGTAACCAAAGCAATAATAAGTGCCGTTATTCCTGTAAGCGCAAAAATCCACCAGCTTAAATCGATTCTGAACGCAAAATCCTGTAACCATTTGTGCATAAACCACCATGCTATGGGTGTTGCAATGACAAAAGAAACGAGTACAAGTTTGACAAAATCAGTTGAAAGCATGGTAACAATATTGGCAACTGACGCTCCCAATACTTTACGTATTCCAATCTCTTTGGTACGTTGTTCGGCAATGTAGGTTGCCAAACCAAATAGCCCTAAGCATGCAATGACAACGGCCAAAAGAGAAAATGTCAGTGCGACCTTTCCAATGCGCTGTTCCTGGCGGTACATTTGATCGAAGGAATCATCCATAAAATGATAGTTGAACGGCATTCCCGGAGCCATGGCTTTATACTTATTTTCAATAAGATTTACCAAACCCGAAACGTCGGCAGTATTAAAGCGATAAATGGATGTCCAGTTATTGTTGCCCAAGACCATGCTCAACGGCCCCACGTTTTGGCGTAGGGATTCATAATTGAAATTTTTTACGACACCAACAATAGTGTAACCAACTACAGGGCCATTGGGATCAAAAATGGAATACAGTTTTTTGCCAATGGGGTTATCAAAACCGGTTGATTTTGCAGCTGTTTCGTTAATGATCATGGCCAGGGAATCGGAACCAAATGACCGTGAAAAATTTCTGCCTTCAATGATTTCCATGCCCATTGTTGGAATATAATCGTAATCCACGTTCCAATATTGCATATTGAATCCATTGGACTCAGTCATGACTGCTTCAGTTGAAAAAGTGGTATCAGATCTAGCTGAATCACTTACTGGCAAAAAGCCTCCAAACGATGCGGACTTGATATCGTTGAGTTGTTCGATTTCAGATTTCAATGATGCTCTTGCCTGATTGGGCAAACCGGAATTTTCAACCACCAAGACCTGATCTTTATTGAACCCAACCTGTGAGGTCTGGATGTGGTTCAATTGCCTATAAATAACGATAGTTCCTATAATAAGTATAATGGATGTAGAGAACTGAAACACCACCAAGAAATTCCGTAAGTTGTTTTTTTTATGCCCTTTGCTTATGTTTCCCTTTAACACGGTAATGGGCTGAAAAGCGGACAAAAAGAAGGCTGGATAAATACCCGCCAATAAGCCAACTATAAAAGGCAATACCAATAAAAAAATAAGATATTGTGATTTGAACAATGTTGAAATGAGCATCTCTTTACCGGCAATACCGTTAAACCATCCCAAGGACAATTGTGCAAACCCAATGGCACAGGCCAAGGCAATAAACGCCACCAAGGTCGATTCGGTGAGAAATTGCCAAATCAATGCTTTCTTTTCGGAGCCCAATACTTTGCGAATGCCAACTTCTTTTGCCCTACCGGAAGAACGCGCGGTGGTTAAATTCATAAAGTTGATGCATGCAATGAGCAGAATGAAAAGAGCGGCAGCCGAGAAAATATAAATATACTGTATGTTTCCATTCACACCCAGCTCGATTCCCCTTGAGGATTTTAAATGGATATCGGTAAGGGGGATTAAGGAATACACCAGTTTATTTCCCGCCTGTTCAAATTCTTCCATACTTTTGATCTTCATAAATTGTTGCGCTTGGGGAAGCACATATTTATCGATGTATGCCACGAAATGTTTATTGAAAGCTTTGTAGTCCGTTCCGGGTCTCAATAAAAGGTAGGTGTGAAAATTATGACTGAGATAGCTTCCAAAATCATAACGGATATTGGCCATTGAAAAGAAGAAATCGAAATTAAAATGTGAGTTTTTTGGAACATCTTCAATAACGGCGGTCACCTTATAAAGCGTCTTTTGGTTGTCATCGGTTTCCAGTGTTTGCCCAATGGCTTTATCGGCACTGCCAAAATATCGTTTGGCCGCAGATTCGGTAAGGACAACGGTATTGGGTTCTATTAACGCCGTTTTGGTATCCCCGGCAATGGCGGGAAGCGTAAATACTTCAAACAATGTGGAATCGGCATGGGTCACTCGTGTTTCATTGATGAGCTCATTTCCTTTTTTAATAAGTTTCGACCCATTGGAATTGTAAAACCTGACGTAGTTTTCAACCTCGGGATAATCTTGTTTAAGGACTTCTCCCATGGGGTCAGAGCTCACCGCCATAACAAGATCGGTACCACCAAAACGGATATCGGAATTGATGCGATAAATTCGATCTGCCTTTTCGTTATAACGGTCATAGCTCAGTTCGTCAAAAACGTACATTGCTATAACGATAAAACAACATAATCCCATGGACAGGCCAAGGACATTTAAAGCAGTAAAACCTTTGTGTTTCCAAAGATTCCTGAGTGCGATTTTAAAATAATTTCTGATCATGACTGTTCGTTTTTTTAATGATGAAATGCTATTCTGTTCTTAAACTTTTTACCGGATTCGCCATGGCTGCTTTTATTGACTGATAACCAATAGTCCAAATGGTTATAACAACAACAATCATTGCAGTAATTAAAAAAATAGATGGCGAGATGTTGATACGATATGCAAAACTTTGCAGCCAATGACTCATAAGCCACCATGCAACCGGAAAGGAAATCAATAATGAGATGCCTACAAGTTTTAAAAAATCTTTTGAGAGCATAGCAGCGATAACCGTTACAGATGCACCGACCACTTTCCTTACACCAATTTCTTTCCTTCTTTTCTGTGCGGTAAATGCGGCCAACCCAAATAAACCGAGGCAGGAAATAATGATGGCCAATCCCGCAAAATATTTTGACAAAGCAGATACTCTTGCTTCGCTTTCGTATTGTTGTTGATATGCTTCATCCAAAAAATTAAATGTGAAAGGAAAACCGGGATTGAACTTTTCGTACAGATGCTCAATAGATTTAATTGTTGCTTGTTGATTATTACTTTGAATACTTGCAACAATAGTTCCAGCCTGTGGTACGAGTTGTATGAACGAAGGCTTTATCTCATCGTGCATTGACTCAAAATGAAAATTTTTCACTACACCAATAATCTGTACATCATCTTCATAAAGTTTTACCGTTTTACCAACAGGCTCTTTCATGTTCATTACCTTGGCTGCAGCTTCGTTAATAATAATTGTTATAGAGTCAGCACCAAAACTTCTTGAAAAGCTCCTGCCTTCTTTTAGGTGCATGTCCATGGTTTCAACAAAATCATATCCAGCTTGAAATCCTTCAAAATAAATCTCGTCATCAATGGATTTCCCAGCCCAATCCAAACCACCTGTGGCGAAATTGTGGCCAACCATCCGATGGTTTGTGGCACTGGCATTGTCAACACCGGGAATGTTTTTCAATTCTGAAATAAATGCGTCTTGTTTTGTGTACAGATTGCCTTCAGCAGCAAGCCTCAGTATGTTATTTTTATTATAACCTGGATATGTGTTTTGAATAAATTGAATTTGCTGATAAATGGTGAACACAGCAACAATTAAAATGGTCGATAAGGTGAATTGAAAAACCACCAGTCCTTTTCTTGATAACAGTTCTGCGGAGGATGTGTTCAATGTGCCTTTTAAAATGGCAGTAGGATTGAATTTAGATAAATACAATGCTGGATAACTACCAGCAACAAAACCTGTGATTAAAGCAATGACAATAAGTGCAGCCACCATTTGCCATGTAAAATGCAGCATTATTGTTTTACCTGTTATTTGATTAAAGGCAGGCAATAGCAATATGGCGATTCCAATAGCGGCAATCAGTGCAAATACGGTTAACAGGAAAGATTCTGTGAGGAATTGCACAATCAGTTGACTTCGGTCAGCACCTACTACCTTTTTAATTCCAATTTCCTTAAACCTATGTGCCGCTTTTGCGGTAGAGAGATTCATAAAATTGATGCACGCAATGATGAGTATAAATATGGCAAGAATGCTGAACAAGTTTACATATTCAATTCTCGCGCCGCTTTGTGCGTTGCCATTGTAATTATTATGCAAGTAAACATCGGAAAATTTCATTGCAAAAACTTTTGTGCTTGTATTGCTAGTATTTTTTTGTATGATATTTTCCACGTTTTTGTTAAAGACATTTACATCAACGCCTTTCTTCAATAATATATAATTCAGCGGGCCAGTATTTCCCCAATAGTTTACCCAGTCTTTTACTGTTCTGAAATAATCAAACGACAATACAAAATCAAATTGCTGCGAAGAATTAGCCGGCATTTTTTTAAATACACCAGAGACATAAAAAGTTGTATCATGGTCAAAGCTTATGGCTTTGCCTATAATGTTTTGCGTAGTTCCAAATAATCGTTCTGCAAGGTCATCGGCCAGTACAATGGAACTATTATTTTCCAGAACAGTGTCCCTATTGCCTTCAAGCAATGGAAAAGAAAAAATATTGAAATAATCTTTCCCTGCATATTGCCCGTTTGCCTTAATGTTTTTATTACTTGCAGAAAGTGTATTTTGTGCAAACCATCCGGGAGGTGCAACCGTTGCGGCGTATTCAACGCCAGGTACAGTTGCTTTTACCGCATCACTTAACTTACCTGAAGATTCTTCGGAATAACTCATTGCACCATCACTATTGCTTCTTTGCTCCATTAATTTGTACAATCGGTCATCATTCGCAAAGAATTTGTCATAACTAAACTCATCGCTTACCCATAGGAAAATGAGCAATGCACAGGCAAGGCCCGCAGATAAACCCAATACATTCAGCAATGTAAATTGTTTGTCTTTAACTAGATAGCGCCACGCTATTTTAAAATAATTCCTGATCATGACTGTTCGTTTTTTGGCAGACCTCACAGGTTTTTGAAACCTGTGAGGTCTGGTTAATTTATTCTGTTCTCAAACTCTTGGTTGGGTTGGAAAGTGCCGCTTTAATGGATTGAAAACTCACAGTAACTAAAGTGATGGTCAGTGCACTGGTACAGGCTACCAAAAATATCCACCAGGATATTTCGGCCCTATATACAAACTTCTGAATCCATAGGTTCATGGTGTAATATGCGATAGGTGTGGCTATCAAGAGTGAAATCACCACCAATTGCACAAAATCTTTTGACAGGAGCATCCATAAGTTGGTCACCGTCGCACCCAGTACTTTTCGCACGCCAATCTCTTTGGTGCGTTGTTCCGCCACAAAGGATGCCAGTCCAAAAAGGCCAAGGCAACTGATGAATATTGCCAAAATGGTAAACACCCTTGCCAAACTGGCCACACGTTCTTCCGACGCAAATTTCTTGGCGTATTCTTCATCTACAAAATCATACTTGAAGGGCAGGTTTGGAAAATTCTTTTTAAAGGTTTCTTCCACGATCTTCAAATCTTCAGCGACACTTTTTTCTGGATTGAGCCGTAAATTATAGTAGCTCGCATTTTCATATCTGTCAAAAACATAGAGCCCTTGTTTTACGGGGTCGTAAGGCGACTGGGTGATCACGTCGTCAACAACACCAATAATTTGCATTGGTGGGTCGGGATCTTCTGGGTCGTCATCCCTTAAATACATTCCAACAGGATTGGTAAGTCCCATATAGGCTACAGCAGTCTTATTGATCAACACCGCATTGGAATCGGTTGCAAATTCTCTTGAAAAATCCCTTCCGGAAATGATTTTCATACCTAAGGATTTCACATATTCATAGGACACTTCAGTCCATGCAAAATCCTCCTGAAAACCTTCTGGTTTTCCTTCCCAAATATAACCGGATCTATTGGACCAGATTTGCGTTGTTGGGCTACTGGAGGTTGACATTTCAATAGCTGCACCAGAGGCAATGAACTGGTTTCGCATAAAATCGCTTTTCCCCATAAAGTCCACACTCATCACGGGAATCTGGATCAAACCACCTTTATCATAACCTATGGGTCTGTCTTTAGTGTACTGAATTTGTTTCATGACCACCAAGGTTCCAATTATCAACGCCACTGAAATTGTAAATTGGGTCACTACCAATACTTTTCTGGGGATGGCAGCAAACCGACCTGCCTTGAAGGTTCCCTTTAACACTTTCACGGGTTTAAAAGAAGATAAATACAAAGCTGGATAACTGCCAGAAACCAGTGCCGTGATGAGGATAAACAGAATGGAATACATCCAAAACTGGATATTTGCCCATGGAAACTGAATCTGCTTACTGGCCAAATCGTTAAAACTGTTGAGGGAAACCAACACCAAAACAATGGCAATGACAAAAGCAAACAGAACAACCAAAAGGGATTCACTAAGAAATTGCTTGATGAGTTGGTCCCGACTTGATCCTATAGCTTTACGAATGCCCACCTCCATGGACCGTTTTTCGGAACGGGCGGTACTTAAGTTCATAAAATTGATGCAAGCCAAAAACAGGACAAACGCCCCAATAATTCCAAAGAGCCAGACCGTTTCTATACGGCCTCCAGATTGTACACCATTTTCAAAATTGGATCGTAGATGCCAATCCTTCATCGGCAAAAGAAAAATTTGAGGATTGAATTCGGCGGTATCAACATTGGCTTTTTTCTTCGAATCCAGAATCTTTTCCGTAACACTTTTCATCGAGGTATTATCGGCAATCTGAACAAACATCTGAAAGGAATTGTTGCCCCAGGAATCCGCTGCATTTTGAATCCATTCCTGGGTAGTGATATAATGTTTCCAAGGAATGATAAACTCTATTTCATTTAATGTAGAGTTCACAGGGATATCCTCAAAAACACTGGTGACCATCATATCATCGGCACTATTGACCTTAATGATTTTACCTATGGGATCCCATTCTCCAAATAGGGCCTTTGCGGTGGATTGTGACAACATGATGGAATTTTTTTCCTTGAGCCCATTGTCTGCTCCCTTCAGAATTTTGAAACCAAAAATTTTCAAGGCAGCTTCCTGCATATAATTCCCAGTTCTGGAAATGTTGTTGTCATCATATTTAAGATATCGTGAATTGGTCCATGACGACATGGATATGTGCTTGAAGTTATCACTGTATTCTTCTTTCAACAAAAATTCCAAAGGTCTTGGAATCGCCGGTCCGGTACCAACCTTTCCATTAAAGGTTTGGCTTTGATAAACTTGGGCAACGGTATTGTAATTTGTAAAATATTTGTCAAAGCTGATTTCATCGGCAATCCAAAGACCAATCATAATGGTTACGGCCATACCAATGGCCAACCCAAAAATGTTGATGAAGGAATAGACCTTGTTCTTTAAAAGGTTCCGCCACGCGATTTTGAAATAATTTCTGATCATGATTGTTCGTTTTTTGACCTGCCTGACGGCAGGCAGGTTGATGATATTTATTCGGTTCTTAAACTTTTTACTGGATTTGATCTTGCTGCTCTTAAAGCCTGGAAGCTTATAGTTAAAAAAGCAACCAACAAAGCAATTAGCATTGCCAATGCAAATATCCACCAGCTTATTTTTATTTTGTACGCAAAATCATTTAGCCATTTATGCATAAAATAAGCGGCAACAGGTACTGCCACAAAAAAGGATATAACTACCAATTTTAAAAAATCTATGGAAAGCAGATTAAGAATATTTGGTACGCTGGCACCAAGTACTTTCCGTATGCCAATTTCTTTGGTTCGCTGCATAGTGCTATAAGAAGCCAGACCTAACAAACCAAGACAGGATATAAAAATAGCCAGCAACGAAAAATTTAAAAAGAGCGTGCCAAATTTCTCTTCACTTTTATATTGACGGTCGAAAAACTCATCTAAAAAATAATAACTATACGGCTGATTTGGAATGGCACTTTGGTATGCTTTTTCGATGGTTGCCATTGCAGATTGCAGATTTGAAGTATTTAGACTTACCGATAAATAATCCATATTACCCTGTTCTATGCGCATACTTAATGGTTTGATTGGCTGTTGTAGTGAACGAAAGTGGAAATCTTTTATCACACCAATAATCTTTCCTTCCCGTCCCCATTGCTTGAATTGTTTACCAATGGCCTGTTCGGGAGAAGTGTAGCCAAACATTTTTACAGCAGCTTCATTCAGTACCATAGCTTGTGTGGTATCAGTCATGAAATTCCGAGAAAAGGCTCTTCCTGCAACCACTTTCATCTTGTAAAGGGGGATGTAATCGAAATCAACAAAATAAAGATCGAGATTAGCTACCTGAAATTCACCTTTTGTATTTTCTATTTCCGAATACGCTCCAGGATTCCCACTACCAGGTACACTACCCGATAAGGAAACTTCGTTAACATTAGCCAAACCACTTACGGCTTGCTTGAGTGCTTTGGCTCCAGAATCTCCATTGGTATCTATAACCAACACCTGATCTTTTTTAAAGCCTAGCTCTTGATTACGCATATAGCTCATTTGTGTATACACGATAATGGTACCAATAACCAATGCCGTAGAAATGGCAAACTGCGATATTACCAATCCTTTACGAAGCAAGTTTCCGCTTGAACCTGTTGCAAACCGACCTTTTAAAACCAGTACTGGTTTAAAGGCGGATAATACAAAAGCAGGATAAATACCGGCCAATAATCCAATACCTAAAGCAATCAATAATAAATAAAATAAGTATTGAAGATTATTAAAAACCCCTGTGCTAATAATTTTTCCAGCGAGTTGGTTAAAAGATGGAATCAATAATGCAATCAATCCGATTGTCAATAAAAAAGCTATCAGGCAAATCAATAAGGATTCACCTATAAACTGAAATTTCAATTGCACTTTATTTGCTCCAATCACTTTACGAATGCCTACTTCCTTAGCCCTTTCAGTTGAACGCGCCGTTGTAAGGTTCACAAAATTAATGCTTGCAATGATGATGATAAATAATCCTATAATAGAAAAAATATACACGTTATTGATATTGCCTTTTACATATCCATAGCCATCACGATTTGAACGTAGATATACATCTCGTAAAGGTTCTAGAAACAGAGTAGGAAACATTTGAGATTGTTTCATTTCTGTTCCATTCCATTTTTCAAGAAAATCCGGGAGTTTTTTTTCAAATGCTGCCACATCCGTGTCTGGTCTAAGTAAAACATAAGCATAAGGACTGTAATTCCCCCATTGGTCATCCAATCCTGCATTAAATTTCTTTGTAATGGTAGTCATTGAAATAATGACATTCCCTTTTATATGTGAATTCTCAGGAAAATCT
>Ga0214471_10005160_pt1 | contig 10094 bp, 9 predicted proteins | sample RVTome_5_FD_207665 | JGI IMG/M metagenome (GOLD analysis project Ga0214471, IMG submission 207665) | Soil microbial communities from uranium-contaminated site in the Upper Colorado River Basin, Wyoming, United States - RVT142D155 | ecosystem: Environmental > Terrestrial > Soil > Contaminated >... | reverse complement strand
ATCGATCGGGGTGCCGAGCGCCTTCATCTGGCTGAAGCCGGCCAGCGCGAGCGGCACGACCACCGCCTCGGTTCCCGCGCCCAGCATCAGGTCCGCCTGGCCGCGGACGATCGACTCCATCGCCTCTCCGATGGCGTGGCCACCAGTGGCGCAGGCGCTGACGACCGCCATGTTCGGCCCACGGATGCCGTATTGGATGGCGACCATGCCCGAGGCCGCGTCCGGGATCATGTGGGCCAGCAGGAAGGGTGAGATCCGGTCGATCCCGCGCTCCTTGAGCGTCAGGATCCCGTCGCCGATCATCCCGATCCCGCCGATGGCGGTCCCGACCACCATGCCGAAGCGGTCGGGATTGGCCTGGCTGGTGTCCAGCATCCCGTCGGCGCCCAGCAGCCCGGCGTCGCGCAGCGCCTCGCCGGTGGCCGCCACCGCGAAGTGCGTGTTGCGGTCATGGCGGCGGACGTCCTTGCCGTCCATGTACTGCGTCGCGTCGAAGCCCTTCACCTCGCCGGCGACGTGGATCTCGAAGTCAGTCGTGTCGAAGAGCGTGATGTCGGCGACGCCGGAGCGTCCCGCCACGAGCGCCTCCCAAGAGGCATGTGCCCCGATGCCGACCGGTGAGAGCGCCCCGACCCCGGTGACGACCGCGCGCCGCGCCTTCACGTCGGCAGCCAGATGCCGTCATTCCCCGGCGCGTCGACGGCGTGCGTGTTCGCCCCGGGCTCGATCCGCCGAATCAGTCCGGTGAGGACCCGCCCCGGCCCGATCTCGACGAAGTCGGTGACACCGTCGGCGACCATGTGGCGGATCGTATCGGTCCATTGCACGCCGTGGACGAGGTGCTCGGACAGTTCCTGTCGCAGCCCGTCCGCGGTCCGGATGAAGCTGGCGTGGACGTTGCCCAGCATCGGTACTCGCGGCTCGCGGAAGGGCACCCTGGCCAGGATCTGGCTGAACTCGTCGCGCGCCCGGCGCATGAGCGGAGAGTGGCTGGCAACGCTGACGGTGAGGCGCACCGCCTTGCGCGCGCCCACGGTGCGGCTCATCTCGAGCGCGAAGACAAGCGCCGGGATGACGCCCGACAGGACGATCTGGCCCGGCGCGTTGGCGTTCGCCACGCTGATCTCGCCGTGCTGGCGGGCCGTCTCCACCACCTCGTGGACCTGCTCATCTGAAAGGCCGATGACGGCCCCCATGCCCCCCTCGATACCACGCTCCTGCATGATCCGGCCGCGCTCGCGCACCAGGTTGAGCGCGGTCTCGAAGTCGAGTGCGTCGGCCGCCACCGCGGCGGCGTATTGCCCGGCGGAGTGGCCGGCCACGGCGCGTGGCGCAAGCTCGACGCCGGCATCGGCGGCGTCCGCGCGCAGCGCCTCGAGATAGGCGACGCTGGTGGCCAGGATCGCCGGCTGCGCGTTGACGGTCAGGTCCAGCTCATCCGCCGGACCCTCGGCGATGAGCTGGCTCAGCGGAAAGCCGAGCGCGGCATCGGCCCGCTCCATGACGGCGGCTGCCGCAGGCGAACGCTCGAGAAGGGCGGCGCCCATCCCGACGTACTGCGATCCCTGCCCGGGGAAGACGAAGGCGTGGACCCGCGGCGCGTCGCCGTCGGTCGTAGGGTGATCGGTCTGATCGCTCATATTGCCGTTCAACGTGGGGTTTCGGGAGTATAGCCGAGCACGAATCGGCGGTGCCCACACCGGCTCGGCGGCCGTCAGACGTCGCAGAACGCGTCCCGGATGGGCTCGACTGTGAACGTCGGCGGGTTGACGTCGTTGTTGACTCTGGCCAAGCGATGCCAGGCCGGATATACGAAGAAATCGAGGGTCACCTCCAACTCGTGCGGATGCTCTGCATAGCCCCCATTCCCGGGACCGGCGCGGTACTCCTCTTGGCCGTTCTCCAGCCACTCGCGGTCCCAGGCGCACGACTGGGCGATCTCCTCGTCCGTCCAGCCCTCGGTATCCGGCGCATCGTCCGCCGCGACCGGCAAATCACAGTGCTCAACCGCCCACAGCCCGATGGTCCTGATTGCGTCCTTGGGGTAACGGCTGACAATGGCGCGGTCGCCATCCGGCACCATCTGCTCGGCGGCCGCCGCTCCCGCGACGGCGAGCGCCTCCTCCGCGGCAGGGCGGATCTCCCCCGGGCCGACCCTGGCCAGCACCGCCGCGTGCGCGATGAAGACCTGCCGCTCCAGGACGGCGCCAACCGCCCAATCGGTGTTGCCGACAAGCGGCCGCCACACGGTACACGCGGCTTCAGGGGGATCCAGCCCGCTCACGTCAGGCACGCGAATCCGATCGAGCGAGGCGGACAGCTCGGACATCATCTCGTCGACCTGGGCCTCCCATCCCGACGGATAGGGCGGCTCCCCCAGCAGAGCAGCACGCATCTGGTCGAGGTCCAGGTTTCCCGCCTCGCCGATCGGCACGCCAGAGCCCGCGGCGGTGGCGGTCGGCGACGGTGCGCTGCCGGCGCGGCAGCCGGTCGCGAGCAGCGCGGCCGTCACGATCACGGCTATATTCGTCAGGCGCCGCGTCCGCATCGGTCTATCCTGCGGCGGCGAAGCGTTCTACGACCTCGTACAGGACCGGGAGGCCGAAGCGCAGGCCGCTGACCGGGATGCGCTCGTCGTTGGCGTGGAACAGCGACAGGAAGGGAACGTCCGCCTCCAGGCGCAGCGGCGCGAAGCCGTAGGTCGGGATCCCGAGCAGGGCGAGTGCCTTGGCATCGGTCCCGGGCGTGATCATCATCGGCAGGGGAGTCGCGTCGGGATCGGCCTTCCGCAGCGACTCTTCCATGAGCCGCACAATCTCGGCATCTGCCGGCCATTCGACCGGCGGCATGGTCAGCACCGACTCGACCTCGACCGCTTCCCCGGCGACCTCCTGCAAATAGGACAGGAAGGCGACCTGATCGGTGCCGGGCAGCGTCCGGACATCGACCTCTGCCTCACCGATCCCCGGCACCACGTTCATCTTCCTTCCCACGTGGATCACGTTCGGGGTCACCGTGTCGCGGAGCATGGCGTCCAGGGAGCGACGAACCACCGGGTCATCGACCGCGGCAGCAAGGGCGTCGTGCGCCGCCTGGTCCTCACCACGCTCCGCGAGGGTTGCCACCTCGTCCAGCCCCAAGCCCTCGAAGAAGCGCCGCACCAGGGGGATGAGGCGCGCCGGTCGTGGCGCCGCCGCCAGACGGGTCACCGCCTGGGCGAGCTTGATGGCCGCGTTGTCGGGCGACGGCATCGACCCGTGGGAGGGCGTGCCGGTGGCGCGCAGCCGCGTCCAGATGATTCCCTTCTCGGCGACCTGGATGGCGTAGCTGCGTCGCCCGCGGATCGTCATCGAGTAGCCGCCGACCTCGTTCAAGGCCGCCGCCGCCGGCCGCCCGGCGTCGTCGGCGAACAGCTCGGGGCGATCGCGGACCCAGTGCAGCGCGCCGAACTCACCGCCAGCCTCCTCGTCGGCGACCGCGGCGAAGATGACGTCGCGCCGCAGCTCCCGCCCGGACCGATGGAGCGCCAGCATGACGGCCAGCTCCATCGCCACCATGTCCTTCATGTCGACGGCGCCGCGTCCCCAGACCACCCCGTCGATCAGCTCGGCGCCGAACGGGTCGCGCGACCACTGGTCCGCCTCGACCGGCACCACGTCGAGGTGGGAGAGCAGGATCAGCGGCGGCTCCGGGTCGGCGACGCCCGCCCGCAGGCGCGCGAAGCACGAGCCACGTCCCGGGACCGCCTCCAGCACCTCCGCGTCGATCCCGGCGTCGGTCAGCACCTCGGCACAGAAGGCCGCCGCCGCCGTCTCCCCGCCGCTCGAGTCGAGTCCGGCGGCGCCATCCGCCGAACCCGGCGGGTTGACCGACGGGATCATGATCAGCGCGCGCAGGAGCGCGACGCACTCATCGGTCGCGCGATCCCAGTCGACCTCGGTGCCGGCGGCGCTGGTCATCAGTCGCTAGCTCGAGGGCAGCGCGGTCGCACGGCCCGACTCTGCCTCCGGCTCGGGCGCCCCCGCATCGGTCATGCGCGGGCGAGGGCGCGAGCGCACCAGCAGGGCAAGCGGCAGCTCCGCCGCCAGCAAGCCGACGGCGACGATGAGCAGCACGGGCAGCTGGAACGCAACGCCCATCACCAGCAGCGCGGTCAGGAAGAAGGCTTGCATCGCGACCCGGGTGAAGAAAGCGAGCCGCAGGTCGAGGATCGCCGTCCCTTGGCCGTCCGGCGCGTCGCGGTGGGGCCCGAAGACGCCCCAGGCGCCGATCCCCACGAAGACCGCAAGGGTCAGGATGAACAGGACCCCGCCGCCCCCGGCCGTCGGATCGATCACCGGCTTCACGAGCGCAAATGGCCAGATAGCGGCGGTCAGGATGGCGAAGGCCGGAATCGGGACCGCCAGCTGCAGCCATTCGCGTTCCGGGTGGCGGGCGGAGGCGTCCCGCAGCCATCGGGTCAGCAGGCTGAAGCCCATGGTCACGAACAGCCACGCGTAGAAGTTGCCCCACGGCACGCCGAACCAGCCGGTGCTGGCATCGACGCCGATCCAGGTCCAGAGGCCCATGCGGATCGCGATGGCGTCGAAGGCGAGATCGAGGCTGATGGCGAGCAGAGCGTCGACGAAGGGGGCGTAGCGACGACGCACACCCAGCGCGTCGGTGATGCGCATCGCGCCTGCGATGATCACGGCCCAGCTGAGACCGATGACCACCGGTGCCCGATCGATCACCAGCACCCACTCGTCGGCGTAGTGATACGTGCCATACAGGAGCTGATCGCCCTCTTCTAGCATGATGCCGAAGATGGCGGCACTCACCAGCTCCAGGAACGGCAGACGGCCGCGTCGCGACGCGGCGAGGGCAGCGCCCACGAAGAAGAGTGAGGCCCCGACTTCGATCATGAGGTAGACCGGATTCATGCGGGACCGATGATACGGGTCCCGGTCGCTGAACGGTCCGGCCGGGTGGGGCGCGTCGCTGAACGGGCATCGGAGACGTACAATCTGCTCCCGCTGCCCGCACCAGACCATCACCATGCTAAGGAGCGGAACCATGCGCCTGCGCACACCGATCCGCGTCGCGGCGATGGCCGCGACGCTCACCGTCGCCCTGGCCACCCCGGCGCTTGCGATCACCTTCGGTCAGCTCGATACGGAGAACCGGTTTCCGAACGTTGGCGCACTCATCGGAGAGGTCGACGGCGAGAAGTTCATCTTCTGCAGCGGCACGCTGATCGAGGACGGCGACGGCGGCTGGTCGAACCTGTACCTGACCGCGTCACATTGCGTTGATGACGGCCAGCAGATGTGGGTGTCGTTCGATGCCGCGATCGACCCGGAGGCGCCGGAGACGGCGTCGTTGCGCCCAGGGATCGCGCACGCCCATCCCGACTTCGCGTGCTGCGGCGCCAACGACACGTTCGATATCGCCGTCGTGGTGCTCGACGACGAGGTGACTGGCATCACCCCCGCCCCGGTCGCCGCCGAGGGACTCCTCGACTCGATGAGCAAGGCCACGCTTCGGGCGGCCACGTTCGTCGCGGTCGGCTATGGGACGGTGCGCGAGGACAAGACCGGTGGGTTCAAGCCGTTCTTCTTCGATGGGCAGCGGCGCTGGGTCGAGCAGACGATCATGAACTTCAACTCCGCCTGGCTCAACCTGTCGATGCAGCCATCGACGGGCGATGGCGGAACCTGCTACGGCGACTCCGGCGGCCCGCACTTCCTGAACGGTGTCGTCGTGTCGGTGACTGTGACCGGTGACATCCCGTGCCGTGCGACGGACAAGACCTACCGGGTCGATTCACCAGTTTCACAGGCGTTCCTGTCGGGTTTCATCACGCCCTGAGGGAGCATCCTGAGGGAGCATGACAACGCAGGTCGCATCCGAATCGGTCCCGATCTATCTCGCTGGCGAGTTCATCAAAGCCGGCACGCCACTCGAGGTCCGGGATCCGGCGAGTGGCGAGCTGGTCGCCACCACCTTTCAGGCAGGCGCGGCCGAGCTCGAGCGCGCCACGGTTGCAGCGGTCGAGGCGTTCGGGAAGACCCGCCGCCTGGCCAGCTACGAACGCCGCGACGCGCTGGCGCATGTTGCGCAACGGATCGCCGAGGACGCTGACGAGCTGGCTGAGCTGCTGACCCGCGAATCTGGCAAGCCGATCAAGGACGCCCGCGGCGAAGTGGCGCGCGCCTCGCTCACCTTCCGCACCGCGGCGGAGGAGTCGCTCCGCATCAACGGTGAGTGGATGCCGCTCGACTGGAACGCGGCCAACCGCGGGCGCTCTGGGATCTGGCGCCGGTACCCGATCGGCCCGGTGGCGGGCATCAGCCCGTTCAACTTCCCGCTTAACCTGGCGGCCCACAAGGTGGCGCCGGCGATCGCCGCCGGCTGCAGCATCGTGCTCAAGCCGCCGTCGAAGGATCCGCTGGTGATGCTGCGCGTCGCGCACTACCTGGACGAGACGGACCTGCCCAAGGGCGCGGTCAGCATCCTCCCCATGGATCGCCCAACGGGCGACGCGATGGTGCGCGACGACCGCTTCAAGCTGCTCAGCTTCACCGGCAGCCCATCGGTCGGCTGGAAGATGAAGGCCGACGCCGGCAAAAAGAAGGTGGTGCTGGAGCTCGGCGGCAACGCCGGAGTGATCGTCGACGAGACCGCCGACCTGGACTGGGCAGTGGCGCGGCTGGCCTATGGGGCGTTCGCATACGCCGGCCAGGTCTGCATCAGCGTGCAGCGCATCTACGTGGTCGCCTCGATCTACGACGAGCTCGAGCTGCGCTTCGTGGAGAAGGTGCGGCAGCTGAAGGTCGGCAGCCCGCTCGATCCCGATACCGATCTGGGGCCGATGATCGACGAGAAGGCCGTGGCGCGGACCCACGAATGGGTCGGCGAGGCGCTGGCTCGCGGCGCGCGCGCCCTTACCGGGGGCGAGCCGGACGCCCTATTTTACCCGCCCACCGTGCTGGTCGACGTGCCGAAGGACGCGCGAGTCTGCGGGGAGGAAGTCTTCGCTCCGGTCGTGAACCTCTTTCCGGTCCCGGACTTCGCCGCCGCGGTCCGCGAGCTCAACGACTCGCAATTCGGGCTGCAGTGCGCCGTCTTCACCAACGACCTCGAGCGGACGCTCACCGCACACGACGAGCTGGAGGTGGGCGGCGTGATCGTCAACGACGTGCCCACCTGGCGCATCGACCCGATGCCCTACGGCGGCGTGAAGGACTCCGGCCTGGGACGCGAGGGGCTGCGCTGGTCGATCGAGGACATGACCGAGCCCCGCCTGCTTGCCTTCGCCCGGCCGCTGTAGGCTCGGGTCGAAGACTCGGCATGCCCTACGCCCGCGTGCTCCGGCGCGATGAGCTGCGCGACGGCGAGCTGATCCCGGTCGAGATCGACGGGACTCCGGTCGTGCTGGTCCGGCACGCCGGCGAGTTCTTCGCGGTCCAGAACAACTGCAGCCACCAGGACTTTCCGCTCTCGGAGGCCGGCTTCGACCCGCGCGACGAGGTCCTCGTCTGCGCATGGCACGGTGGCTGCTTCGACGTCCGCAGTGGCGAGGCGGTCATCCCGCCCGCAACGGATCCGGTCGAGACGTTTCCCGTCCGGGTCAGCGCCGACGGCTGGGTCGAGATCGGTCTGACCGGAAGCCTGGCTCGAGGGTAGCCGGTGTCGATCGAGGCGCTCCCATTCGTCAACTGGACCTTCTGGGCGACGCTCTCCGCCGGGACGCTGCTGGTGGTCGGACTCACAGAGCTGCAGGGTGGCACGACGCGCGGGTATCGGCTCTTCATGGCCTTCGTTGTGGCGGCCTTCGCCGGGGTCCTTCTCCTGTCCGAGCTCAACCTTCCGCCCGAGCGGCTGGCGTCGACCGCCGAGCTCCGGCGGGCGCTGGTGTGGGGGTTCGTGGCGACCGCCGTTGCGTACCTCCTCGCCTCGCTGGCGCGACTGCCGCGCGCGGGCCTGGCGGTCGCCGGAGGACTGATCGGGATCATGGCGCTCGCGACCCTGGCAGCTGCGGGCGAAACGTTCAGCGCCGGGCTCTTCACCGCGCAGCTGATCCTGGCCGCACTGGCGCTCGGCGCCGTGAACGCGGCCATGCTGCTGGGCCACTGGTACCTGGTGACGCCGAAGCTCTCGCCGGCGCCGCTGCGCCACATGATGTGGCTCCTCATCGGCGCCCTGGCGTTGCAGGCGATCGCCTTCGGCGTCGCGGTCGTCGCCGTCAGCTCCGGTCCGCTAGGCGGGCCGATCGGCCCTCTCACGTGGCTGCGCCTGGTTGTCGGGACGGTGCTGCCGATCGGGGTCGCCGTGCTGGCCGTCCTCGCCAGTCGCGCCGCCTCGCTCCAGGCCAGCACCGGCCTCCTGTACGTCAGCCTGGCGCTGGTGATGGCCGGCTCGATCGCCGGAGCCAGCATCACCTTCCTCACCGGCGTGCCGGTCTGATGGCGGGACCGATGCGGGTCACGGTTCGGACCTTCGCCATCCTGCGCGAGCTTGCCGGCGACCGCGCCAGCCTGGAGCTCGCGGAAGGTTGCACCCTGGCCGATGCGTGGAGGGCGATGGAGCGCGCCCATCCAGCCCTCGCTCCCCACCGCGAGTTCGTGCGCGGAGCGCGCAACGGCGCCTACGCCCCCTGGGACCAGCCGCTGTCCGACGGCGACGAGGTCGCCTTCCTCCCTCCGGTCAGCGGCGGCGGTCCGACCGGCCTGACCGACGGTCCGCTCGACGTGCCCGCGCTCGAGGCCTCGGTGGCGGGGCTCGGTCACGGAGCGCTGGTCACCTTCGTCGGCCGCGCCCGTGACCGATCCGATGACGGCCGCCAGGTCGTGGAGCTGGAGTACGAGGTCTATCCGGAGATGGCCGAAGCGGTCCTGCAGGAGATCGCTGGCGAGGCGGAGGCCCGCTGGCCGGGCGTGGTGGTGGCCGTCGTGCACCGGACCGGCATCGTGCCGATCGGGCAGGCGGCGGTGGCGATCGTGGCCGCCGCGCCGCATCGGTCTGACGCCTACGACGCGAACAGGTTCGTGATCGAGGGAATCAAGGAGCGGCTGCCCATCTGGAAGCGCGAGCGCTTCGTCGATGGCAGCGAGTGGAAGCGGCCCGGAGCCTGAGCCACGGGTGGCGCACCGGGGGCACGCCGTGCACAATGCGCCGTGATGTCGACCCCGAAGCCGGGCCAGATCCGATGCCCGACCTGCCTCCGATCGACGCCGCCTGCCGCCTTCTGCACGCAATGCGGCTCGCCGATCCCGGCCTCGGCTCGCGTCCGCCCGCGTGGCATGGACCGCGACGAGCTGGAGGAGCGGATTCGATCCCGCCGCCCTGACGATGCCGCGTTCCGGCGGGGCATGCCGGTCGACGACACGTCGGCCTACGGCGATCCGACGCGGACGCAGGGTTACGTCCCCTTCGAGCCGGAGCCGGAGGACATGTTGGCGGCTCGCGAGTCGGACCCAGGCGCACCCGCCCGCTACGTCGACAACACGCCGGCCGACCTCGACGCCCAGCCTCCGTTGCCGCCACGGCCCGCCTTTCCCGCGGAGCCACCGCCTGAGGCCTATCGCCCGCATGAGGCAGAGCCGCATCCCCCAGACCCGCCGGCCCATACGCCTCTGCCCGCGTATTCGGCTCCCACGTCGTACACGGCCCCGCCGCCTCTGCCACCGGAGCCACCTCAAGCCGAGTACGCCGCCGCCGATGACGAGCGCTTCAACCAGGCTGAGCCCGAGTACGAGCCGGAGGAGGCCTATCCGTATACCTACCGGCAGGCCGGGGACGACGACGGGCGGCGCGGTGGAGGAGCTCTCCCGATCATCGGCTTCATCGCCCTCTGCGCTTTGGCCCTGGCCGTGGGCGCGGTGCTGGCCGGCGTCTTCAGCTCCGGGGACGTCGCCCAGACGACACCGACCCCGAGCGCGAGCATTTCGAGCGAAACTCCGCAGCCGACTCCGATCGCGAGTACGCCGGCCGGCTCAGAGACCCCGGGTGCAAGCGCCACCCCTGAGCCGTCGGACGGACCGGTCACCTTCCCGGATGGGACGGTCATCACCGTCCAGCCGTGCGCCACGCGGGACATGTCGTTCGACGGC
>Ga0214471_10005159_pt1 | contig 10095 bp, 6 predicted proteins | sample RVTome_5_FD_207665 | JGI IMG/M metagenome (GOLD analysis project Ga0214471, IMG submission 207665) | Soil microbial communities from uranium-contaminated site in the Upper Colorado River Basin, Wyoming, United States - RVT142D155 | ecosystem: Environmental > Terrestrial > Soil > Contaminated >... | reverse complement strand
CGCAAGGCAACCTTCCCGAACTTGCGATCGCGCTCTACGGGGTCGTCCCGAGCAGCCCGCTTCCCGCCGACCAGCGCCTGGCGCTCGCGCTCGAACTCGACTCCCGCACCACCCCGCGCGAACTGCGCCTGCTCGCCCACGCCGAATTCTGGCGCCTCGACCCCAACGAAGCCATCCACCGCGCGCGCAAGTTCCTGCTCGACGAGACGCCGCGCGCCAACGACACGCTGCCGGCCGAATTGGTGGAGCAGGTCCTGACGGCGGCGCCGGGCCGCGACGTCGACGAATTGCTGGTGCGCTTCGCGCGCAAGGGCGGCGCGGACGACTACGCGCGCCGCACCGCGATCCAGTCGCTGGTGGCGCGACAAGCGCGCTTCGCCGCCGCCGACCTCGCGGCGCTCTACCTCGAGAGCACGCGCAGTTTCTCGCTCCAGAGCACCGCGCTCAGCGCCGTGCTCGTCCTCGACCTGGACCGTGGCATCCGCTTGCTCGACCGCATGCCCGACCCCGCCATCGAAGCCGACCGCTACGAACTCGTGCGCCGCCTGCGCCGCGAGTACGGACTTCCCGAGGGTCCGGCCGGCGGCAACGCGGCCGCCGAGCGCCCTCGATGACCCTCGATCTCTACGACACGCACTGCCACTTGATGTGGGACGAGGCCGAGCACCCGCCCGCACTGCAGATCGAACGCGCCCGCGCCGCGGGCGTTGCGCGGATGCTGTGCGTCGCGGTCGACCTGCCGAGCGCGCGCCGCTGCCGGGAACTCGCCGTGCTGCACCCCGAGCTCGGCGCCTCGGTGGGCATCCATCCCAACGATCTCGGCGGCGACGCCGAGGCGCTCGACCCTCTGCTCGCCGAATTCACCGCCTTGAGCGGCGAGGCGGGCTGGTGCGCGATCGGCGAGACCGGTCTCGATTTCTACCGCGAGCGCAGCAGCGGGGATCTGCAGCGGCGCTCGTTCCGCGCCCACTTGCGGCGCGCCCGCGAGCTCGGGCTGCCGGTGATCATCCACTGCCGCAACGCGGTCGACGCCGTGCTCGAGGAATTGGCCGCGCACGGCGGCCCGGTGCTCGGCGTGATGCACTGCTATTCCGAAGGCCCCGCGGCCTTACCGCAGTTGCTGGATCTGGGCCTGCACGTGTCGTTCTCGGGCAACGTCACCTATCCCAAGGCCGAAGCGATCCGCGATTCGGCGCGGCTGGTGCCCGAAGACCGCTTGCTGGTCGAGACCGACGCGCCCTTCCTCGCGCCGCAGGCGGTGCGCGGCAAGCGCAACGAGCCGGCCTACGTGCGCCACACCCTCGAACGGCTCGCCGAGCTGCGCGGCGTGGATCCCGAACTCCTGGCGGCGCGGACCAGCGCCAACGCGCGGGCGCTCTTCGCCGCCGGACCGGGCGGCGACTCCGGCCCCTAGCGCGAGATCACGGGGCCGAGCCCAGTCGCCGAGGGCGGCGTGAGCGGCGGCTCGCCCTTGCCCGAATAGCTGGCATCGACCTCGTGGATCTCGCCGCTCGTGTAGTCGAGCCACAGCACCTGCCCGCCGCTGTAGCCCCACAAAGTCGGCCAGGCCCAGCAGCCGGCGGGCGCAAGATCTTCGCCAGGCGTCACGTCGGCGAAGAAACCCTCGCGGAAGCGGTAGCCGCCGCGCTGGACCACGCCGTCGAGTCCGGGCTGGAAGGCGAGCGGCAGCAGTTCGATGCCGGAGCAGAGCTGCGACAGCGTGCCGCGCGTGCTCTCGGTCTCGAGCCAGTACTGCTGCGCCGTGCGGATCATCGCCAGGTAATCGGCGGCGACTTCTTCGTTGTGGCGCAGCCGCGGCTTCATCGCCTGCGGGATCGCCAGCGCCGACACGGCCGACAAGGCCGCGATCAGGAACAGCAGTTCGAGGATCGTGAATCCGGCCGCGCGCAATCTCTGCCGCCTAGTGCGCATCGATCGTGGCCAGTTCGGCGACGATCTTTTCCTGGATGTGGCTGGGGACCTGGTCGTTGTGGTCGAACTTCATGGTGAAGCTGCCTTCGCCGTGGGTCATGGAGCGCAGCGGCGTGGAGTAGCCCTGCATCTCGGCGAGCGGCACGTGCGCCTTGATGATCTGTACGTCGTCCTCGGACTCCATGCCCAGGATGCGGCCGCGGCGGGTGTTGAGGTCGCCGCTGACGTCGCCGAAGTAGCGCGCGGGGACCGTGATGTCGACTTCCATGATCGGCTCGAGAAGGATCGGGCGCGCCTTGACGAAGGCGTCTTGCAGGGCCTTGGCGCCGGCCATCTTGAAGGACACTTCGTCCGAATCGACGTCGTGGTGCTTGCCGTCGTAGACCTCGACCCGCAGGTCGACCAGCGTCGAGTGGGCGAGAATGCCCTTCTCCATCTGCTCCTGGATGCCCTTGTCGACCGCCGGCAGGTACTGCGTGGGGATCGACGCGCCCTTGATGGCGTTGACGAACTCGTAGCCGCTGCCGCGCTCGCGCGGCGCCACGCGCAGGTAGACCTCGCCGAACTGGCCCGAGCCGCCGGTCTGTTTCTTGTGGCGGTGATGGCCTTCGGCGGCCGCAGTGATCGTCTCTTGATAGGCGATGCGCGGCAGGCTCGTCTCGGCGCCCACGCCGCGGGCCTCGAGGCGGTGCAGGCAGGTCTGCAAGTGCAGCTCCGATAAGCCTTCGACGATCATCTCGTGCGTGGCGGCGTTGCGGCGCACGCGGAAGCTGGGATCCTCCTTGGCGATCTTGCTGAGTTCGCTGCTGATCTTCTGCTCGTCCGCGCGGCTCTTGGGGCGCACGGCGAACGCCGTGTAGGGCGCGGGCACCGGAAACGGCCGCACCTCGGCTTCGCCTTCGCTGACGAGCACGTCGCCGATCTCGATCTCGTCGATCCGCGACACCGCGACGATGTCGCCGGACGCCGCCTGGGCGACCGGTTTGAGGTCCTTGCCGAACACGAAGGACAGACCGCCGAGCTTGATCGCCTTGCCGCCGCGCGGGTTGGGCACCAGCTGGTCGGCCTTGACCGTGCCTTGCAGGACGCGCAAGTACGAGATCTGGCCGAGGTGCTTGTCGGTCAGGACCTTCCAGGCGTGCATCACCAGCCGGGATCCGGCTGCCGCGTCGTCGACTTCGGGAACCGAGACCACGCGCGCCTGCATGGCGGCGGTCGGGAAGCGGCCGATGATCCAATCGACGAGCGGCTGCACGCCGAGGCTGCGCATCGGGTCGGCGAAGAACAGCGGCGACAAGGTGCCCTTGGCGATCGCGCCGGGCACGGCGGCGTCGAGTTCGGCGTCGGAAACCTCGCCGGTCTCCAGGTACCTTTCCATCAAGGCGTCGTCGGACTCGACGATGGCTTCGACCATCACGCTGCGGTGCGACGCATCGGCTTCGGCGACGGCGTTGAACCCGGCGCCCGTGGCGTTGGGCATGCTCACCGGCACCAACCTGTTGCCGAGCGCGGCGCGGAGCGTGGCGATGATCTTGTCCAGAGCGAGATTGTCGTGGTCGACCTTGGTGACCACCACGGCGCGCGCGAGCTTGGCTTGCCCGGCCAGGCGCCAGAGCCGGCGCGCGTGGAAGGGCACGCTCTCGTTGTTCGCCGCCACGACCAGCACGGCGATGCCGCACGCGCCCATCGAAGTGATCGCATCCGACACGAAATCGGGATAACCGGGCGTGTCGACCAGGTTGAGGCCCGAGCCCTTGCCCTCGAGGTGGACGACCGACGCCCCGAGGCTGTGCTTCTTCTCCCGTTCTTCCGGAGTGAAATCGCAGAGGGACGTGCCGTCGGCGACGCTGCCGAGCCGGTCCGTGGCCCCCATCATGTGGGCGATGGCTTCGACGAGGCTGGTCTTTCCGGCGTCGGCGGCGCCCAGGAAGGTCAGGTTGCGCAGATTCTCGGCGGACATGGGTTCGCGTCTCGACTTGGGGGGGAAACGGAGTACTACCGGCGGAAGAATAGCGTCTTCCGCCGGCGGTTCCCGTGCGGGCCGGCCCCAAGGAGGCCGGCCCGCCCCGTCACGGTCCTAGGACTGTTCGAGAATCAGGATTTCGACGCGGCGGTTCTCCGCCTTGCCTTGCGCCGAGTCGTTGGGGACCTTCGGCATGTTCGGGCCGTGGCCGGCCACGCGTACGTTCTCGGGCGGCAGCCCCTGCTCGTTCATCAGGTACTCGGCGACGGACAGCGCGCGCTCAAGCGAGAGCTGCAGGTTCGACCTCCAAGCCGACTTCTTGATCGGATCGTTGTCGGTATGGCCTTCGACCCAGAAAGTGCTGTCGGCGTACGCGCTGCGCAGGGCCGCACCCACGGCGGTCAGGCTCTCGCGGCCCTTGGCGGAGAGTTCCGCCTTGCCGGACGCAAAGGTGATGGACTGCGGCAGGTCGAGCACGAGCAGACCGCCGCGGCGGTTCACGCCGACCCCGGTGCCGGCCAGCGTCGAGCGCAGGCTTTCGACTTCGGAGTCCTTGGCGGCCTGGGCCGCTTCCATCGCGGAAACGCGGTTGCGGAGTTCCGAGTTGCGCGAAAGCTCCGAACTCAGGCGCTCCTGGTACTCGGCGTTCTCCGCGCGCACGCGGTCCCGCTCGGTGAGCAAGCGCTGGCGCTCGGACTGCATGGCAGCGAGCTGTTCATTCTGGTCGTTCAAGCGCCCGGTGACCTTCTTGGACTGGCAAGAGGGGAGCACGAACAAGGCGAGCATGGCAGTGAGGACGAGGGCTTTCTTCATTTTCGGTTTTGGCGGGAGGGCGTGCTTCAGTTCAGGAAATCGCGGAGTGCCTTGGGCCAGGATTCGAGGAAGAAGCGCCGCGTCTCCAGAGGCGCGAGCAGCACCAACATCGTTCCGACCACGAGCGAGGGACCGAAAGGGATCAGCCTGCCGAGCATCCAGCCGGTGCGAAGAGTGTCCGCCATGCCTTTGCGCAACCGCTTCTTCCGCCGCCGCGCGTAGACCACGCAAGTCATGCGGATGATGTTGCAGACGCCGAGCACGGCACCCACCAAAACACCGACAAGGAGCGTCCAGGCCGATCCCTCCAGACCCAGGAGGGCGCCCACGGCCATGAGGTACTTGACGTCCCCGAGGCCGAGAGCTTCCTGCCGAAGAAGATAGGAAAACAGCGCGCGCAAACCAAACAGGAACGCGCCGGCGGCCGCGGCCGCGATGGCGGACGAGGCGAGCGCCGTCCAGACCGGGCTGGCAAGCGGGTCGAGGCCGGTCCAGCCGACCCCCCAGGGCGCTTGTGCGCTGTGCTGGTCCCAGAGGTGGAAGGCCGGCACCAGCGCCGAAGCGGCCATTCCGAACGGGATTCCACCCAGAGTCAGTTCATCGGGCAGGATGAGATGCTTCCAGTCGATCGCCGCGGCGATCCAGAGGCCGGTCAGCGCCAGCAGCATCAGAACGAGCGCCAGCGGGCCGTGAGCGGGGGCCCACGTGCGGCCGGCGACCACGAACAACGCGGCGAGGCCCACCTCGTGCAGCAGGTAGGTCCACGAGATCGGCGCCTTGCAGCCCGCACAGCGCCCGCGCAGCAGCACCCAGCCGAGCAGCGGCAGGTTCTCGTACCACGCCAGCCTGCGCTGACAGGCCGGGCACATGGAGCGCACCGGGCGCAGGAGGCTCAAGTCCTCCCGCGGCATCCGGTACGCCGCGGCCGAGGCGAACGAGCCGGCCACGGCACCGAACAACCCCAGGAAGAGCGGGTAGAGGACGGCCTGCTCGCGGAGTTGCTCCCACCAGTTCATGGCGGGATTGTGCGCTCCTCAGGGGGTCGGTTCCAAGTGCGCCGCGCTCAAGGCGCGCCGCGCAGCCGAATTCGACGCATGGCCGCGCTCAATCGGACGCCGCCCGGACCCTCGAGACCCTCGGGCAGTTCGAGCACGGCGCCCGGACCCCATTGCGGCACGTGCACCCGCAGCAAGCTGCCGGCGGCCGAGTTCACCGCCAGCTCCAAGGGCGCCTCGACCGCGCCCCCGCCGGGCTGCAGGAGCCGCGCGGGCGCCAGCAGGGTCCGCGGATCGAGCGGACCGGAAAGCGGCAGCTCGACCATGCCGTCGCCCCCCACCACGGCCAGCGGCGGGATCCCCCCGCCCGGCAGCAGCAAGCGCAGTCCATCGCGGCTCGGCACTCCGCCGACCAGGGCCGCCGGGTCGTCGCGTGGCAGGGTCTCGAACTCGAGCACCCGGTCGCCGATGAGCGCCGCGCCTTCGGGCGAGCGCACGGCGACGAGATGCGGCACGCCGCGCAGGATCAGCCGGTAGTGCGCTCCCGGCCGCAAAGTGCCGTCGGAGAGGTCGGGACGCCGCGGCAGCCGCGGGTGGATCATGAGATAACGGCCGGCGACTTCGTGGCTGGCCGCTTCTCGCGGCGCGCCGGCGGCGTCGAGGATCGCAAACGCTCCTGCCCGCATGGCAGCCGGGAGCGGCCGGTCGAACTCGACGCGCAAGGGCTGGTCAAGCGCCAGCGCACGCCCGTCCGAGCCGGGACCCTCGACGATGCGCAGCGATGCGTAGGGCGTCGCGCGCTCGCACGCCAGCGGCGTCAGCACGGCAAGAGCCAGCGCCGCCAGCGTGCGTGTCATCGCGGTCTACCAGACGAAAGGCACCTTGTAGTAGTCGACCGACGGCTTTTCGCTGTCCAGGGTCACGTTGCTGACCGGAGCGCCCGTGTTGATGTCGAAAGTCACGCGGACGCGCACGAAGCGACGCCCCTTCAACACCGAGAGGTCGCTGGTCCACGGCGTGGCGGTTCCCAAGTCCGGCAAGTTCGGATTCACCGGACTGACGTCCGCACCCTGGAACTCGAAGACCACCGCCGCGGTGTCGGGCAATCGGTCCTTCTGGTCCGAGGTGTCGATCCGGAAGAAACGCTCGCGAATGGAGCGCGTCGCCGCGGTCGTGGTCATGGCGCCGTCGGGCGTGCTCGTGACGATCGCCAGCACGTCGGTCACCGGGAAGTACTTCGCGGAGACGATCTCGAAGCCCGTCGCGGCGTCGAGCCGGTCCGGGTGCACCTGGTAGCCGACCAGCAGGTTCGGGTTCTTGAGGAACAGATCGTTCAAGAACGCCGAAGCGTTCGTGATGGTCATCGAGAACGGCGTGAGAATGGCGTTCGCCGACGAAATGGTCGTGATTTCCGCGCCCGCGTCGACCACCATCGTGGTCGACGTCACTTCACCCGTCAAAGCGTCGATGCCGGCGAAGTCCACGAAGGCGGGATCCAGGAAGTCGGGGAACGGCCCCGCGACGCCGACGGTGGGCGCGTGCAGACCCGCCAAACCGGAGTCGAACCACTTGCTCTGGACTTGCGAGACCGGCGAGAAGAACGGGATCAGCGCGAACGATGCGGGCGCCGTGTAGGCGTCGAGGACTTCCTCGAGCCGGTCGGTGTCCGCAGGGCCCGTCGCGGCGCCGTTGCGCAGGTACCACTTGACCGCGGCGTCGACGTCCGGGTGGAAAGAGATGTTGTTGACCGGGTCCGGCACGTGGATTTGCACCACGCCGTTCGCGCCCGCGCCGCCGCGGCCGGCCATGAAGTCGCTGTTGCCGTCCGGGACGCCGCCGATCTCGGTGTTGCGACGCGAACTGGCCGCCCAGCCCCGCCGTCCGCCGATCGCCTGGACGATCTCGAATTCGCCAAGATCGGTAATGGGGTTCGCGTCGAAGTAGTTCTGCGCGAGAGGGCCGGTTCCCGGATCGATCTGCGCCAGATTGATCCCGGTGGCGCTGTTCAGCACCACGTGGCCGCCGGTGCCGGCGCCCGAGCCGGAGACCTGGCTGGTCGTCTGCCAGATCGACTCTCCGGGAGCGCCCGAGCCGCCGTTGGCCGAAACCACGGCGTTGGGGCCGAGGATTATCGCCCCGATCGCCATCACCACGAGCTGTCCCCCGCCGCCGCCGCCGGGTGCGCCCTTGAGGTAGTCGAGCGTGGAACCCGTCGGCCAGAGCGAGTCGGGATAGGTGTCGGTGAGCGGGTCTAGGAACGAATCTCCGTCCGCGTCGACGCGCACCACCACGGTGATGTCGCCGCTCGCACCGCCGCCGTAACCGGCCCAGGGCGCCAGCAGTTCCCCGGTCGTCACGGTGCCGTCCGGGTTGAGGCGCTTGCCCCAGAAGTCGTCGGCCCCGCTACCGGCCTGGAACACCGACTGGTTGGTGAAGCCGGGGTCGGGTCCGACCGAAGGCAGGCCGAAGTTGAACGTCGGCGGAACCGCCGGATTGGTCCAAGCCGGGTCGAGGCCGGGAGAGTTGTCGGTGTTGGTGGTCTCGCGGCCGACGTCCTCCATGCCGAACACGCCGTTGCTCATCGGGGGCATGGCGCCCGGCGGTTCGGGCCGGCTTCCGAAGAGGTCCGTCCCGCGGAGGCCGTTCTCGCCACCGACGAAGTAGGAGGCGACGAACGCCGGGTCGTTGAAGACCGTGTGCCGCGCGGCCTGCATGTCGGGACCCGCGTCGTCGAAGGTCGCGGGCCAGTCGCCGCCGGCCCAGCGCGTCCACTGCACCGACTCGTTGGTGGTCTGCGCGAAGTTGCCGCCCGCGCCGCCGCCGGCGATCAATTGGCGGATCACGGTGTTGATCGGATCCGCGCCGCCGTAGATCTGGAACGCCCACTGAGTCTGGACGCCGCCCTCGCCGCCTTGGCCGCCACCGCGGGATTCGCCGAATGGACCATCGCCGCTGTCGCCGCGCAGGGTCTCGGCGACCGTGTTCTTGGAGGCGTCGCCACCGCGTCCGCCGCCAAGCTCGCCGACCGCGCCGATCTCGGGGATCTGCGGCGAGTTGAGCGCCAGCGGCGACTTTGCGCGGTTGCCGTTGGCGATCAGCGAGCCCTGCACGTCGATCTCGCCGACGGCGTAGATCAAGAGCGGATTCTGGCCCCGGCCGCGCAGCGTGGAGCCGGCGTCGATGGTCAGGTCCTCGACCAGCATCACGCCGTTGTCGATCGTGAATTCCTTGCCGAGCGAGTCGGTGACCTGGAAGACGCCGTCGGTCTGGATCACGATCAACATGTTGTTCGTGACGGTGAAGTCCGCGCCGGCCGGAACGGGCTCGCCCGGAAAGTCGAAGCTCGCGGTCGCCCGGCCGCCCTTGACGGTCGCCGGCGGGCTGGTCAAGAACGCGTTCACGTCGACGTTGGCGCTGGTCGTGAAGAACTCCTGGATCTCGTCGACCGCCGGTTCGGAGTCGCCGAAGCCCGGGTCGCCGTAGAAGTCGGCGAGCCTCGGCGTCGCGTAGTCGAACGTCTGGTCGACCGCGTTGGTCTGTCCGGAGATGTCCGCGAAGAGCGATTTCACCACCAGCCGCAGATAGCGGTCCGGCGGCAGCAGGCCGGTGACCTGGAAGTAGATCAGCGCGCCGCCGCTGCTGCAGTTGTCGATCAGCACGAGCCGGCCCGGCACCACGTTGCTCGCCGGGAACTGCCCGGGCGGCGGCGGTCCGCCGCCGAGCGCGGTGACCGTGCTGGTCGAGTAGTAGACCGCGATGTTGGCCAGGTTGAGGTTGGTCGGGCTCGCGTTGACCGCCTGGTTGAAGGTGATCGCGATGGTCGCGTCGGGCGCCGTGAACAAGTTGAGTCCGGACGGGAACTCGGTCGAGACGACCAGCGGAGCGCCGGGATCGGTGTCGATGAACAGCGCGTCGCCCGGAGGCGCGGGGCTGAAGAAGCGCCGCGTCAAGCCGATCGACAACTGCGTGCCGAGCTGGTTGCGGAGCACCGAGGAACCGAATGCGCCCTCGGTCGGCAGAGTCAGCTCATACTCGAAACCGCCCGGCCGGAAGGCGCCGTTGCTGTTGTTCGCGTCGGTCGGACACGCCGGCAGGAAGACGATCGCGCGGTTTCCCGATCCGGCCACCATCTGGAAACGGCCCGTGACCGGCTGGCCTTGCACCGCCGCGCTGACGGGCCGCAGGATGACCGAGCCGAAGCCCACCGAGGCCGGATCGACCGGCTGGTTGAAGCTGATGATGATCGGCCTGTTCAGCGCCCAGACGTCGTTGTTGCTGACGTTGGTCGATACCGCCTTGAACGGTCCGGCGTTCGCCACGATCTTCTTGGTCGAGGCACCGGAACTGAAGCAGGCGGGAAGGGCGGCGGCCCCGGCGAGGGCCAGGGCAGCG
>Ga0214471_10005158_pt1 | contig 10095 bp, 13 predicted proteins | sample RVTome_5_FD_207665 | JGI IMG/M metagenome (GOLD analysis project Ga0214471, IMG submission 207665) | Soil microbial communities from uranium-contaminated site in the Upper Colorado River Basin, Wyoming, United States - RVT142D155 | ecosystem: Environmental > Terrestrial > Soil > Contaminated >... | reverse complement strand
GCCAACCCTCCGGCATGATGTACGACGTCGTTGCGTGGGCCACCAGGCGATCCGGCGCCCCGCCCATGTAGACGTCTGCCGTGCCGTATGCGATGCGGCGCCCGAGCTTGAGGATGCGCGCCGTCGCCAGAACATCTCCGCCGATCGCAGGGCGGAGGAAGTTCATCTTGAGCTCGTTCGTCACCGCCAGTGGAACGATGCCGACCGTTGCGAGAATCGCCCAGTACATGGCGGCGTCCGCCAGTGCCATGAGCACGGGCCCGGCGATGAAGTCGACTGGTCTCGTCCAGCGGTCGTCGTAGCCGAAGCGAGCGGTTGCCTCGCCGAGTGAGACGGCTTCGACACCGATGTTCATCTCGGCGCAGAACGGCAGCTGATCCGCAGTGAATCTGCGCAACTCCTCCAGGGTGACAACCGGCGACTCCACGCTCATCGGACTCCACCGACCCTGCGACTGGTTACGAGCGAGGCGCCTGGTCGCCCTCGATACACTGCCCCGATGTCGTTCTTCTCCCGCAACCGCGACGAGCTCGTCGCCAAGGGGATCGATCCCGCCAGGGTCCCCCCGGGCCAATATGTCACCGACCGGTTCCCCGTCCTCCATGCCGGAACCGTGCCGTCGATCGACCTCGCGGAGTGGGACTTCACCGTCGATGGCCTCGTCGGCGGCGAGAAGCGCTGGACGTGGGACGAGTTTCGCGCCATGCCGACGGCCACCTACGTGCACGACATCCATTGCGTGACCAAGTGGTCGAAGCTCGACACCTCCTGGGAGGGTGTTCCCGTGAGGCACGTCTGGGACCAGATCGCCCCCGACCCGTCCGCAACCCACGTCCTCGTCTTCGCGTACCACGGCTTCACGGCCAATCTCCCGGTCGAGGACTTCCTCACAGACGGCAACTTGTTCGCCCACACCTACGGCGGCGAGCCGCTCGAGCTCGAGCACGGGTATCCGTTGCGGCTCGTCGTGCCCCACCTGTACTTCTGGAAATCCGTGAAATGGGTGAGGGGATTCACGCTCCTGGCGGGGGACCAACCGGGGTTCTGGGAGCGCAACGGCTACCACATGTACGGCGACCCATTCAAGGAACAACGCTTCTGGGGGAGCTGAGGGCCGTCGTTCTCGACGTCGGCGAGATGCTCGTCGTCGAGACGTTGCAGAGCCGCCCCGACCGGACTGGGGCGAGCAGGGATGAGCGCCTCAGTCGCTCGAAGACAGCAGGCGCTCGCAGCTCCACGCGTCCCAGCCGTGGCCCGGTCCGAGCCAGTCAACCCAGGCGTCGTACGTCTCCCGCGCCGTCGCCGCGTTGGCCTTCGGGTGGTACGGAGTCTCGCCGGCGAAGGGCGTCTCTGCGCTTCGCTTCTCCCACGTCGATGGGAGGAACTGAAACAAGCCTGCGGCCCCCGAGTTCGGGTTGAGGGCGAACGGGTCGCCGTTCGACTCGCAGTCGATGATGATCAGGGCGTTGTCGGTCTGACCGATGTCGCCGAAGTTGCGGTCGACGAGGTTGCGCCATGCCTCCTCGTCGCGAGGACCCCGGTAGTTCAACTCGCAGTTGTGCTCCCGCTCGGCCTTGCAGACGTCGCTGTAGAAGCCGCCGAAGGCCTTGTCGCGGCCTGCCTTGCCGAAGAGTCGGTCGTTGCCGTTGCCGCCGCGCAGCACGTCGTCCCCTCTGCCGCCCCGGATCGTGTCGCCACCCTTCTCACCAAAGATGACGTCGTTGCCTGCATTTCCGAAGATCACGTCCTTGCCGGCCCCGCCGCAGATGACGTCGTTCCCGCCGCGCCCGCGGATGCGGTCGTCGCCTGCTCCCCCATCGATGACGTCGCGCCCCGAGGTGCCATCGATCTCATCGGGACCGGCGGTTCCTCTGATCGTGACGGGGTGGCCGCCGCAGGTCGCCGACGCCGCACCGGCGCCGGCGGGCGTCGCGACGATGAGACCTGTGAGGAGGACGAGAACAGCCACGAGACCTACGCCCCGCGAGCGGCTTTCAGTTGGCGCCATGCCCCAGGAGTATCGGCAGAAAGCATGCGAACCTTCAAACCGACAATTGGCAGAGCCTGGGGGGCACCAGGGTCAATCGGCGCGCGCCGACTTGTACTTGCAGTCGTACTCGACGATCTTGCAGCGGCAGTTCGTCCACGGATCCCATCCGCCGCCTCCTCGATCCTCGCTCCACTCGTAGAGGAAGCGCGCCGAGGCCGTGGCCGCCACGGGGTGATATGGCGTCTCGCCTGCCCACCCCGCCCCGTCGCTCGCCCAGTCCCACGTATCGGGGATGAACTGGAACAGCCCCTTGGGTCCGTGACCGTCCGGGTTGTACGCGAACGGGTCGCCATTGGATTCGCAGTCGACGATCGTGAGCGCGTTCGCCGTCTGCCCGATGTCGCCGAAGTACTCATCAACGAGGGCCTCCCACAGTTCCACCGGGCGGGGCCCTCTGTAGTCGAGCTCGCACCTCGACTCATCCTCGGCGCGGCACACATCGCTCCACCGTGACCCGCCGGCGAAATCGACACCGCCCCTGCCGAAGATCCGATCATTCCCGCCCCCTCCGAACAGCGAATCGTCTTGGCCACCGCCGTAGAGCCGGTCGTGACCATGGTTGCCGTGAACGGTGTCCGCGCCGGGCCCCCCATAGAGCACGTCCTTGCCTTGCCCTCCGTGAATATCGTCTCGCCCGGCGCCGCCGCAGATGAGGTCGTTGCCTCCGCGGCCCCGGATGACGTCGCGGCCGCCCTTGCCCACCACCACGTCACTGGCCGGGGTCCCTTCGATCAGGTCGTCGGCAGACGTGCCGACGATCGTGGCAACGACACCATGGCAGAGCTCGACCGCGGCGGACGCCACCCCGATCGGGGAGGCGCTGAGTGAGCCGATGAGGGCGAGCGAAGCCGCCAAGCGCACTGCTCCGCCGGCTGGGGGCTGACGAGCCACGGGCCCGAGGGTACCGATGGCACCACGCGATCTTCAATCGAGATCAGGCGGCGGTCCGTTCCGCCTGTTCGAGGACCCGGAGCACGTTGTCACCCAGGGTCATCCGGATCTCCTGCTCGGGCCATCCCCGGCGCAGCAGCTCCTCGGTGACGGCTGGGAAGCACGAGACGTCCTCGAGGCCGGTCGGCGTCGTTTCGATCCCGTCGAAGTCGCTACCGATCCCGACCGAGGCGACCCCTGCGACCTCGGCGATGTGCTCCAGGTGGTCGACGACGTGGCCGACCGTTCCCGGGTCGAGTTGCATCGCCGTCGCCCGTGCCGCGCTCGCAGCGGCAAAGCCGGCCTCGTCCTGCGGGTCGAACTCGGCGCGCAGCGCCCGCTCCGCCTCGAACATGTCGAGGGCGGATCGCGCCGTCGACGCCACGACGAATGCCGGGCAGAACACGGCCATCACGACGCCTCCGGTCTCGCCGACTGCACGCAGCACGTCGTCCGGGACGTTGCGAGGGTGGTCCGTGACCGCTCGGGCGCCCGAATGAGAGGCGATCACAGGGACCACGCTGGCGTCGATGGCGTGTCGCATCGTGGCGGCCGACACGTGCGAGATGTCGACGAGCATCCCGAGGCGGTTCATCTCGCGGACGACCTCCCTGCCGAAGCCGGTCAACCCGCCGTTCGATTCGATGTCGGTTGCCGAGTCGGCCCACTCGATCGTGGAGCCGTGCGTGAGCGTCATGTAGCGCACCCCCGCTGCGGCGAGTGCTTCGAGCTTGTCGAGGGAGCCTTCTATGGCGTGCCCGCCTTCGGCGCCGATCAGGCTCGCCACCTTGCGCTCCTCCCGCGCCCTCATGACGTCTGCCGCGGTGGTCGCCGGCGTCAGCCTCCGAGGATCGGCGGCGACCATTGCCTGGACGAGCGAGACCTGCGCCATGACCTCATCGAATGGGTCGGGACGCCAGGACGGGACATATACGGACCAGAACTGTCCGCCGACGCCGCCCTCGAGCAACCTGGCGGTGTCCGTGTGGTATCCGGCGAGGTGCCGTCGAGGGTCCGCGACGTCGAGACTTCCGCCCGCTCTCACCCGTATCGCCCACGGCAGGTCGTTGTGCCCATCGACGACGGGGAGGCTGGCGTGGATGTGCTTCGCCTCGGCGGCGAAGTCGGTCATCCTCCCGTTCCCCACGTCTCGAGTGTCACGCCGAGCCCGTCCGCCATCCGGTTGACGTAGGCGTAGTACGAGGTCACCTCGCAGATGTCGAGGATGTCGCGATCCCCGAATCCCTCTCGCCGCAGGTTCCCGATGTCGTCCTCGGTGACGGATGCCGGGGCGACCGTCAGCTTGACGGCATAGTCGAGCATGGCGCATCTCGCGGCGCTCAAGCCGGCTGTTCGCCAGTCGCTCTCGATGCGTCCGAGCAGGTCGTCGTCGCGGAGGAGGCGGCGCAGACCGCGCCGGTGATGGACGACTCAGTAGTGACAGTCGTTCACGGAGCTGACGACGAGGGCGATCAGCTCCCTCTCCACCTTGCGCAGGGTCTTCGTGCCTGCCATCGCCGACCGATAGAGAGCGTCGTGAGCCGCCATGGCTGCCGGGTTCAGGGAGTGGATCTGCATGATGTTATCGACGCGCCGCGCCTCCGGGTCCTCGACTCGACGGCGCATCTCGGCGAGATCGCCGGACCACTCGTCCTCACGGATCGTCTCGATCCAGGCCACGTTGCACCTCCGCTCCTTGCCGCGGCACGGCCGGACGGTACTGGCCTCGTCCAGGCGGCACCGGTCACCGATGTAGCCTCCCTGCCGAATGCGCCCCGCCGCCGAGCTGCTGTTGATCGAGAGCGCGGCGCTGCGCATCGCCCTCGCCCCTGTCCCGCCCGACGACTTCGATCGTCCGACCGTCTGCGTCGGCTGGAGCGTTCGGGACGTCATCGCCCATTGTGCGGCAGCGCTTACCCGCACGGCATCGGGCGACCTGCACGACTTCTCACCCGAAGCCAATCAATCAGACGTGGACGCCAGAAAGTCGTGGCAGCTCGAGGAATTGCTCGAAGAGCTCCATCGCGGCTACCAGGACGCCGCGGTCGCCATCGACCGGTCCGGAGGGGCACTCGACGGCGTCGGTCTCGGTGAGTGGATCCACGGCGGTGACATCCGTGAGGCGCTCGGGCTGCCGGGCGCGTACGTCAGCGAAGGATCCGACCTCGCCGTCCCCCTCCTCGTCGAGCGCAGCGCCTCCCGCAGCATGCGGAGCGTGGTCGCCACGATCGACGGCGAGGTGCACTCTCTCGGGAGGGACGACGGGACGCCGGCCGCCACGCTCGTGACCGATGTGGAGACATTCGTGCGACTCTGCGGAGGACGCAGCCCGAATGGCGCCGGGTTCACATTGGAGGGCGCCGCTCCCGACGACCTCGTGCTGTTCAGCTGAGCTCGCTCGGCGGTGCGGCGCGCCTTCAGTGGTTGCGCAACGCCGAGATGAGCCGACGTTTCGACATCTTCGAGCGTCCGCTGATGCCGACGTCCTTCGCCTTGTCGTACAGCTCGTCCTTCGTCCACTCCTCGTACTTCGCAGCCTTGCCGCCGCGTCTGCCCGCAACGGATGCCGGGGTGTTGGCGATGCGGGCCGCCTTCTTCTTGCTCATCCCGTCCTCTCGCATCGCCTCGTACCGGTCGTCGTCCTCGACGGTCGGCCTGTCTCGCTTCGGCATCGCCTCTCCTCTCTCGAGTCGCGCCGCCACGTACCCGCCGGCGTCGCACCTGAAACTGGCCGGCGTCGTCCAATGGGCGAGCGAGCGTCACCGCATAGAATCGGTCCATGGGCGCCTGGGACATCGGGCCCTTCGACAACGACGACGCCGCAGACTGGGTGTGGAAGCTGGACGGGGCCTCCGACTATGCATACGTCGTCGCCGCACTCGCACCAGTAGCGAGGTGCGACCGAGACGCCCAACTCGCCGCCTGGGATGCCTCCGTCGCCGTTGCCGCTGCAGAGTCGCTGGCCGCCGCCGCACAGCGACCGGGGCCGTGGCGACTGCCCGAGTCGGTGTGCTCATGGATCGACCGTATCGAGAGGGCGCCGACGCCGGACGAGCGTGAGGTCGCCAGGGCCGCCGTGCAGCGGGCGGGGACGGCGCCTTCCGAGCTCCTCGAGATGTGGAACGAGGCGGGCGCCGATGAGTGGCTCGCCGGCCTCGGTGATCTGGACGGGCGGCTCGCTCCCTGATTCCGGTCAGACCTGAGTGATGCAGTCCTCGTCTGCGGTGGCGTGCGGGGTGAGCACTGCGAGAGTGGTCTGGCGGGTGGCTCCGAGCAGCCCGCGCACGATGCCTTGGTCGAGCCGACAGACCACCTCGGGGTGGTTCGCCGCGGTGTCGCCGAACGGACAGAAGCGGCTGATGATCTGCCTGTCGTCGGTGTTGGCCTCCGCCTCGAAGCCGACGCCCATCATCGCTCTGGCGACGGCCTGCACGGCCTCGGTGAACCCGGCCTCCTCGGGTAGCCCGATCTCGGCGGCCAGCTCACGTCCATATTCCCGGCCCACCTCCTCGGCGACGGCGGCGGCAGTGGTCGGGGAGAGGCGCTCGACGACTCGAACGAGCAACTCGGACAGCAGGTCGTATCGGCGGGCCGGGAACTGCAGCGACACCTCCTTCGAGGTGACTTCGTAGTGCTTGGCCGGGCGGCCGGCACCCGGTCCCTGCTTTCCAGAGCGCCTGCGGTGCGTCACCTGCAGATACCCGTCGTCGACGAGTCGGTCGAGGTGGTGGCGCGCCACGTTCGTGTGGATGGCGAAGAGGGCCGCGATCTCTGATGCGGTGACGGACTCTGGGGCCTCGCGGACGGAGACGTAGATCCCGCGCCGGGTCGGATCGCCGAGCGAGGCGGCGAGGTCTCCGATCTGCTTGTCGAACAGACTCGTATCCATGTCGCGGGCTCCTCATCGGTGGCGGGGCCCGGAAGGGGAGAACCCGACCTCCACTATAGTTTCTATCTACTACGCAGATAGGAGATGCAGTTTTGGTAGACGTCGCTGCGCTCAGGGCTGCCATCGGGGCAGTGGAGGATCCCGAGATCCATCGATCACTCGAAGAGCTGAACATGCTGCGCGATCTGCAGGTCGCCGACGACGGTTCCGTCAGCGCCCTCGTCGCGCTGACCATCCCCGGCTGTCCCCTCAAGGACAAGCTGACCGCAGACGTGACCGCCGCAGCCATGGCGGTTCCGGGCGTCACCCGAGTCGACGTGGAGTTCACCCACATGACGGACGAGGAGCGAGCCGGCCTCGTCGAGCACGTCCGCGGCGCTCCGACCCGTGAGATCACCATCGGTAGGCCCGGCTCCAACACCAGGGTCATCGCCGTGTCGTCCGGCAAGGGCGGCGTCGGCAAGTCCTCGGTGACCGCCAACCTCGGGGTGGCGCTCGCCAGGCTCGGCAAGACGGTCGGCATCATCGACGCCGACGTCTGGGGGTTCTCGATTCCGAAGATGCTCGGCGCCGACCGCCAGCCGACCGTGATCGACGAGACGCTGCTGCCGCCCGAGATTCACGGCGTTCGCATCATGTCGATGGACTACTTCGTGCAGCCCGACCAGGCTGTCATCTGGCGCGGTCCGATGCTCCACAAGGCGCTCGAGCAGTTCCTCGCAGACGTCCACTGGGGGGACCCGGATTTCCTCCTCATCGACATGCCCCCGGGCACGGGCGACATCGCCATCTCGATGTCGCAGTTCCTGCCGCGGGCTCAGGCGATCGTTGTCACGACCCCTCAGATCACCGCGCAGCGTGTCGCCAAGCGGGCGGCCCTGATGGCCCGCAAGGTCAACCAGGAGGTCATCGGCGTCGTCGAGAACATGTCGTGGTTCACGGGCGACGACGGCAAGCGCTACGCGATCTTCGGCGAAGGCGGCGGTCAGTCTCTCGCCGACGAGCTCGAGGTGCCGCTACTCGGCCAGATCCCACTCGTGCCTGCGCTGCGTGAGGGTGCCGACCGCGGCCAGCCCGCGACGATCGCCGACCCGGGCGGAGAGGCGACGCTCGCTTTCCAGGACCTCGCCCACGAGGTCGAGGCCCGCAAACCTCGCCTGCGAAGCCACCCGGAGCTCATCGTCCGCTAGATCGAACTTCCGTTCTTGCGTCCCTCCGACGCCTATGTGCGATGTGGGGACGCCGGAACGAGTGACGCCACCCGCCGATCCGTTCTTGCGTCCCTGCGACGCCTATGTGCGATGTGGGGACGCCGGAACGGGTGACGCCACCCGCCGATCCGTTCTTGCGTCCCTGCGACGCGTATGTGCGATGTGGGGACGCCGGAACGGGGCGAGACGGGGGAGGGTGGACCGGCCCCGTGGTAGCTTCCCTCGATCCAACGGAGGACATCCATGGCCGACACCGTGAAGGTGCGCATCGGGGTGCACAGCGCCCGAGAGCTCGAGCTCGACGTAGAGGACGCCGACGCGACCGTCGCTGCCGTCGAGAAGGCAGTCTCGAACGGCGACGGTCTGGTGTGGATCAAAGACGCCAAGGGCCATCGTCACGGGATCGTCGCCGCCCAGATCGCCTTCGTCGAGGTCGAGAGCAAGGACGAGAAGTCCGTCGGATTCGGCGTCGGCGGCTGAGCTACTCGCAGTTCACGACGACCTCGCCGTTGAGGCAGCTGTCGGTGTCTTTGCCGCCGTAGAGGGTGTCCGTGCCCGGTCCCCCGTCGAGGGTGTCGTCGCCCCGGTTCCCCTTGAGGAGATCGTTCCCGCCGTTGCCCATGATGGTGTCGTCGCCCCGGTTCCCCTTGAGGAGATCGTTCCCGCCGTTGCCCATGATGGTGTCGTCGCCACCCTCACCTCGGAGCACGTCGTTGCCGTCGCTGCCGATCAGGATGTCGCCCGAGCTCGAGCCGATGAATACCTCGAACCCGCTGAACGTTGCGGTGACATCTCCCGTCACGCTGCCCGCGGCGACGTCGATGGTGGATGCCGCCCGCACGAAGAGGCGATCCTTGTCGGCACCACCTGCCACGACGTGGCCGTTGCCCTCGATGACGACCTCATCGCGGCCGGGGCCCGCCATGAGCTCGTCGGGCTCGTCCTGCTGGCAGCAGTTGCTGAGTACGTCCCGGCCGGTTCCCCCATTCAGATGGTCGCTCCCGATTCCGTCGAGGATGGTGTCGGCACCTGGCCCGCCATCGACCGTATCGTTGCCCTCCTCGCCCCACATGCGGTCGTGGCCCGAACCACCGAGCATCGTGTCAGCGCCAGTGCCCCCGCGCATGTAGTCGTGCCCGAGCCCACCGATGAGCGTGTCCGAGCCCGCCTCGCCTTCGATTCGGTCCCCGGCGCCGCGGCCATCCAGGAAATCGTCGCCGCTCATGCCGACGATGAGGTTCGGCGCCGCATTCCCGGTGACGTGATCGTCGAATGGCGATCCGTATACGTTTCGTATGGAGTGGATCGTGTCGCTTCCATCACCGGTTGCGGTCCCGGCGGTGAGATCGACCACGAGAGGTCCGGCGGCATCCCGGTAGTCGAGGTTGTCGGGCTGGGAGCCCCCGAACAAGTCATCGTTGCCGGGGCCGCCGGTGATCCAATCGTTGCCCGCTCCGCCGTGGATCTGGTCGGGTCCTGGTCCTCCGTCGAGCTTGTCTCCTCCGCGGTTGCCGAAGATGATGTCGTTTCCGGGCCCGCCGTCGATCGTGTCGTTCTGTCCGTTACCGCAGATGAGGTCGTTGCCGCCGAGCCCGCTGATGGTGTCCGGGCCTCCGAGGCCGACGATGACGTCGTCGCCGGGGGTCCCGTCGAGCATGTCCGGGCCGTCCGTGCCGACGATGGTGGCTTCGAGGCCGCCGCAGGTCGGAAGGGCCTGCGCCACCGCAGGCGAAGCTGCCACGAAGCCGGCGACCGCGGTGAGGACGAGGAAGAGGACGGATGAGGATCGAGTTCGTGTGAGCATGACTCAATGTCTAGTCGAGAAGGTTCACTAGTCAACCCGGGGTCGTTCACCTGGACGTCGAACCTGTTCACCTCGGCGCCGACCTGGTTCAGTTTCCGGGCACGTTCGAGCAGATGCCGCCACGGCCCGGACCGTACCGGTCAGAGCATGTCCTGCTTCGCTCGCAGTTGACGACGGTCTCGCCGTTCAGGCAGGTGTCGGTGTCCTGACA
>Ga0214471_10005157_pt1 | contig 10097 bp, 7 predicted proteins | sample RVTome_5_FD_207665 | JGI IMG/M metagenome (GOLD analysis project Ga0214471, IMG submission 207665) | Soil microbial communities from uranium-contaminated site in the Upper Colorado River Basin, Wyoming, United States - RVT142D155 | ecosystem: Environmental > Terrestrial > Soil > Contaminated >... | reverse complement strand
CCGGGGCAGCGCAGTCCGGTATCGTTCTTAGCGGGACGTGGGACAATGCAGATATCAGGAATAACACCGTCAGCGGCTGCCAAAACGGACTTACCATAGCCGACGGAGATCTCGCGGTTAATGCTATTTCCGTCGCCGGGAACAGTTTTTCAAGCAACGCCGACAAAGCAATTCTTCACCAGGGTTCTGGTCTCCTCGACGCTTCACTGAATTGGTTTGGCGCTGCTGATCCCACGGGTGTCGCCACTTTCTTATCGGGATCGATCGACTACTCTCCCTGGTTTAACGGTGGGTCCGATACACAAACGACAGCCCCCGGCTTCCAGGGCGATTATTCATTCCTGAATGTCGATGTCAATAGTCCCGTGGCAGGAGGGGTACCTCACTTGAATGAGGTTGGTTCGTGGATTTCTCCCGGTGGGACAGTGCATATTTGGCCCGGAACCTATGCAGAGAGTATCGCTGTTGGGATCAACGTCACCGTGCTGGCAACTGGATCTCCTCGTGTGCAAGCTGCTGTTCTTGGAAACAACGCGACCGTTTCTCTTCTCGGCAATATAGAGATCTATGGAAACCTAATCCTCACCAGTGGAACGGTTAATGCAGACACAAGCATCATCATAGTATCGAACGCCGATCCTTTGGCAGTGTTGATTTCTAACGGCAGTATTGTCGGAAGCATCCAACGGGCGATCGCGGCGGGAAGCAATGCAAAGTATCTCTTTACAGATGCGAAGACATCGATTACACCGGATGGTGCGCAAGGCTTGGTAGATGTCCTCGTCGAATCAAGGCCCGGAACGCCGCCGCCAGTGGCCATGGGCAATTCCATCAACCGTCATTTTATGATTACGCCTTCGGCCCAGCTCGGTGGAGCGGTCGAACTGCCGTATCTTGAAAGCGAACTCAACTCGATTTCTGAGGAAGATTTGGGAGCATTCAATTACAGCGGCTCCACGTGGTATAGCCATGTTGGCGTCGTGGATACCGCTCAGAATATGATCGCTATCAGTGCTGTGTCAACCTGGAATCTCTGGACGCTCGGTGATATGAATAGTCCACTCCCCATCCAGCTGGCCCATTTCTCTGCCGCGGTACAGCAGGGGACAATGAATGTATCGCTCGTGTGGGGCACGGTGACGGAGACGAATAATTTTGGGTTTTTGATTCAACAACGAGAGGAAAACCAAACGGCATTTGTTGACGTGCCGAATGGCTTCGTCCCCGGGAATGGCACAACGGTGAACCCTCATGAGTATTCGTGGACACATGTCGGTGTTGCTCCGGGGAGTTATTGGTATCGTTTGAAGCAAGTCGATTTTGACGGCACGGTCTCATTCACCGAGGCGCGAGAAGTAATTCTGGACGCGCCCACAAGTGTTGACGAGAAGGAGCTGCCTCATGTCTTCGCACTCCAGCAGAACTACCCAAACCCTTTCAATCCGACAACAACTATACGGTTTTCGGTGGGACGGACCGGGCACGCCTCGGTCACGCTCTTTAACGCCCTCGGGCAGGAAATACAAACGCTCTTTTCCGGTGATGCACAGGCGGGACAAAATTATTCCCTCCAGGTTGATGCATCCCATCTTTCCAGCGGTGTTTATTTTTATCGGCTTGAAAGTTCCGGAACCTCGGCATTGAAACGAATGCTCATCTTGAAATAGTATCAACACACCCCCACCTATGCAACCCCGGGAATCCGGGGCTTTGCTTTTCCTGTTGCAATTCATCCTCGATTGTGTATCTTGGAGTCACTGCGTGACCCAGATCAGCAACCCGCTACACGCGCTCGTACTCTCTCTGGATTCCCCACTCACTATTCATCTATCTTTTGGGAGGTTCTATGGCAAGGACACTCGCTCTCCTTTGCTCTCTTCTTCTGGTACCAATGCTTTTTACGACTACCCGTGCTGACGGAAAAATGGATGCCTATATTATGGCGCTCAATGATGGCGAAGAAAAGGTCATGGCCCTTGCGAATGCGGTTTCCGAGGAAAAATACGCCTGGCGTCCTGGCAAGAGCGTTCGCTCCGTTGGGGAAGTGTACATGCACATCGTTAGTGCCAATTGTTTCATTCCTTCGCTCATCGGGGTAAAACCACCGAAGGGATTTTCGCAGGAAACTGAAAAGACGGTCACAAAGAAATCGGAAATCCTTGCGTGGCTCAAGAAATCGTTCGACCATGCTCGTAAGGCTATCAGTACGGCTTCCGACGAAACCCTTGCAAAGGATGTTGAGTTCTTTGGCAACGAGACGACGGGAGAGGGAATGCTGATGATTCTGGTAACGCATGTTCACGAACATCTCGGGCAATCCATCGCATATGCACGCACCAACGGTATTGTGCCACCCTGGTCTGCAAAACAAAAGCAGGAGTAAATTTTCGGAAACGCCCGATCGCAATAAAGAGCCCGGTGTTTTCGGGCTCTTTTTGTTTCTAGGTTATTGCGACATCCTTCCCGTTAGCTCAACATCCGTTTTCGCATTGTGGCAGTGGGAACAGGGCATGCCTCGTACCTGCCGAACCAGTGGTAGCGGTTTCGAGCAACAAAATCGTATAAATGGTCAGTAATACCGAGAGGCAACAATCGAAAAACAAGCAATAGTTTCCACGGCCAGCCCAGTTGTTGAAGAATCTCGAAAACCGCTCTTGATCGTACATAGACCTTGTCGTCATTCAAAAGAATGACTGAATCCACGCCTTCACGAACCTCTTGCGAGCGTGATAAATACTGTTCTGCAGCGCCTGAGCCGAGAGATGCAAAAAGAAATATCTCGTGTATGTCAACCCGGAGAACGAGACGAACCAGTCCGTTGCACAGTACACAGACATCATCAAAAAAGATTATCGGTTGAGCGGCCATTCATACCTCTTCATTCTCCCCATTGCAATCTACCAGTCAAGGAACCAAATTCAAGAGATAATTTCTTCCTTGGCTCTATTGAAAATCACAGATGTTTTGTATAATACGGCAAGCAACATCACTCAATCAACAGCGCTGAGCGATAATCTACCACACCGGAAAAGAATTTGCTGAAGAGCTTGACGCGAAGGATCCTCTCCGTTCATTTCGCGATCGCTTCCTTATCCCTTACACTCCCGACGGCAAAGAGTATATTTATTTCTGCGGCAATTCACTGGGACTCCAGCCTCGTTCCGCCCGTGCTGCGATAGAACAAGAACTGGAGGACTGGGGACGATTTGGAGTCGAAGGCCATTTGCGTGCGAAGAATCCATGGCTGCCGTACCATGAGTTTCTTACTTCGAGCACCGCCCGCCTTGTCGGCGCTGAAGTTGACGAAGTGGTAGTGATGAATTCCCTTACGGTGAACCTACACTTGATGATGGTCTCGTTCTACCGACCGAAAGCTTCGCGGCACAAGATCGTTATTGAATCCAACGCCTTTCCCTCCGATCAGTATGCTGTTCAATCACAGCTTGCTTTTCACGGATATGATCCGGCAGAGGCGTTAATTGAGCTGCAGCCGCATGATGGCGAAACATGGATTCGAACCGAGGACATTGAGGTTCTCCTTTCCAGTGAAGGTCAATCCGTTGCGCTCGTTCTGCTCGGCGGCGTGAACTACCTTAGCGGTCAGGCTTTCGATATGGAGCGCATAACAAGAGCGGGCCACGCAAACGGGTGCATCGTTGGATTTGATCTTGCTCATGCTGCGGGGAATCTCCAGCTCAGCCTTCACGACTGGGATGTTGACTTCGCTGTATGGTGTTCGTATAAGTATTTGAACGCCGGGCCTGGAGCGGTCGGTGGTTGCTTCATCCATCAGCGGCACGGAAACAGCAAATCTCTGCCGCGCTTCGCGGGTTGGTGGGGACACAATAAGAATACGCGGTTTCTTATGGGTTCTCAGTTTGATAGTTCTCCTGGCGCCGAGGGTTGGCAGTTAAGTAATGCACCGATATTATCGATGGCAGCGTTACGCGCATCCATGGAGATTTTCGACGAGGTTGGCATAACAGCACTAAGCTCAAAGGGGAATCTCCTTACAGGTTACCTGGAATACCTCATCGACCAAATCCCGGGGCGATCGGTAACGATTCTCACCCCCCGCGACAAGTCGCAACGGGGCGCTCAATTGTCTCTTCGCGTTACAGGGGATGGCAAGAAGATTTTTACTTCGCTGACGGGGTGTGGGGTCATGTGTGATTGGCGCGAGCCGAATGTCATCCGCGTCGCTCCGGCGCCTCTCTACAATACATTCCTCGAGGTGTACACGGTCGCCGAACACTTGCAGTCCATACTTGATTCCCTTCCAGGACCACGATGACGTCGCATTCAAAACGGGTTACCCTAATCGGCGCAGGCCTCGCAGGCTCACTTCTTTCCGTCTATCTTGCAAAAAGAGGATTCGCGGTTGACATTCTGGAACGCCGACCCGATATGCGGAAGGTGGAAATCAGCGCCGGGCGTTCGATTAATCTCGCTCTCTCCACCCGCGGAATTCACGCCCTTCATGAGGTGGGGTTGTATGACGACATAATGAAGATCGCCATCCCCATGAAGGGCCGCATGATGCACGCCGTGTCGGGCGAGCTGACTTTTCAGCGTTACGGCCGTGACGACAGCGAGGTTATCTATGCAACATCCCGGGCGTACCTGAATATTGCCTTGATGAACGCCGCGGAGCGTTGTAAAGTTGTAACTCTGTCGTATGAGCAACGATGTACCGGCATGAATCTCGAAACCGGTGTTCTCTCTTTTGTGGATGAGCAGTCGGGGCGCGTCTATGAACGACCTTCTGCGGTCGTGATCGGAACAGACGGCTCGGCGTCTGCTATTCGCTCAGAAATGCAAAAGTCGGGCCGCTTCAACTTCTCCCAGTCATACCTAAACTATGGGTATAAGGAACTCGTCATTCCAGAAGGTCCGAAAGGCGAGCACCGGATGGAAAAGCACGCTCTCCACATTTGGCCACGCGGCACGTTTATGCTGATAGCACTGCCAAATATCGATGGAAGTTTTACGGTAACGTTCTTCTATCCATTCGAGGGAGTGGAAAGTTTTCAAACGTTAACAACCCGCGAGCATGTCCAGGCGTTCTTCCAGAAACAATTTCCCGACGCTACCAGCATGATGCCGACGCTTGTTGATGATTTCTTCGGGAATCCTACCGGATCCATGGTCACCGTCAAGTGCGAGCCCTGGAATGCAAGTGATCGGGCCTTGCTCCTCGGCGATGCGGCGCATGCTATTGTGCCATTTTTCGGGCAGGGAATGAATTGCGCGTTCGAGGATTGTACGGTACTGAATGAGTGTCTCTCCCGCTACAAAGGAACAAGCGTTCCCTGGCACCAGCTATTCCGAGAATTCGAAGATCTGCGAAAGAACAATTGTGATGCAATTGCCGATCTTGCGGTGGAGAATTTCGTGGAAATGCGTGACCTCGTCGGAAATCCCGATTTCCTTCTGAAAAAGAAAGCAGAACTTGCATTACAGGAACTTTTCCCTGAACACTTTATACCGAAATATTCGATGGTAACATTCCACCGTATCCCATATTCCGTTGCTCTCTCTCGTGGCATCACACAGGCTTCAATCCTTGACGACCTTTGCGCCGACATTAAAGATGTATCGGGCATCGACTGGACAAAAGCAGAACGATTGATTACCAATCGACTTACACCAATAAGAGGAGAGAATCTGTGAGCCATACACTTTCGTATCGGGGTCAGATTACCAGCCCCCTCAACGTTTCACTCTTGACAAGCGAGCTTGTCGAGATCGCGGAGACTCTGGGATGGCGTTGGGAAGAAGCGGAGGGTGACTGGTCGACCCCGCCAACTGCAGAGTTGGTTCACGCGGGCACCCAGAAAGCTGTTGTCGGACATCTTGGACTCCGTGGCGTAACACTGTATCCGGAAACCATCGACGGTCCGCTCCATTTTCTTTTTGACTCCAAGGGGTGGCTCCGCAGTCCCCATCTTGTTGCGAAAATTCGCGCTGGAGAAAAGGATGCGGCCTCTGCGTTTGTTTCTGTTCGTGTTGATCTCACAACGAGGCGAATCTATGCAACGGTCATTCATTTGTTGCAATACATCAAGGTACGTTTCATCCCAAAGTTGGACGTTCTTGACCCAACAGGATTCTGGGAAACGAACAATGATGATGCGCTTGATCTTCTTTCCTCCGATGGCCTTTCTCCTGGAGAAGGAGAGCAGGAACAGTCTGCTTCACGGTACGAGCCCTCCAGGTTTGTTTCATCTGAGCTTCTTTCGTTAGTAGAGAAAATTATTCAGCGAAAAATGGATTCATTGAATTAGACCTTCATGCCGGAACTTCGATTCAATGTCATAACCAAAGACTGGGTGATCATCGCGCGGGAGCGCGCAAAACGACCGGATCAATTTGCCTTGCCGAAGAAAGAAGAGCTGCCTCTTCCCCAATTTGATCCATCCTGTCCCTTTTGCCCCGGGAACGAATCACACACGGAGCCGGAAATAGCTCGTCTTGGGGACAACAAAGGCTGGCGCGTACGAGTCATGCCGAACAAATATCCCGCGCTCTCACCTCATGGAGAGCGGACAAGAAGCAACGAGGGAATGCGCATCTCGATGAACGGTGTTGGACTTCATGAGGTAATCGTCGATCATCGGCAGCATGATATGGTGTTCGCGCTGATGCCTCCACCGGACATCGAAGCTGTCCTGCGCATGTACAGGCAACGCTATGAAGAGTGCAGAAAGGACGAACGCCTCGAAGCGATTATCATCTTCAAAAACCACGGGGAGAGCGCCGGCTCATCGGTGATCCATACCCATTCTCAACTTGCGGCAACACCGGTGGTGACGTTTCAGACCCGGATGCGGTTGGAGGATGCTATTCGGTTCTACGATCAGATGGGTAAGTGCATTTTCTGTCAGACGATGGAAGAGGAGTTGTCGGCGAAGGTGCGCATCCTGCATGAGTCAAAGCACTTTATCGCCTTTCACCCATACGCAGCACTCTCTCCTTTTCACACATGGATATTTCCTCGAAGACACACGCCTTCCTTCGAGCTTGCGACCGACGAGGAGCTTGTCGATCTCGCTTCGACCCTGAAACTTCTTCTCGCGCGTCTGTACTACGGACTGAACGACCCGCCGTTTAATTATACAATCCGCTCAATCCCATCCCGTGATCGGAACACCGAATATTATCACTGGTACCTTTCCATCATCCCGCGCGTCACAAAAACTGCTGGTTTTGAAATGGGAAGCGGCATGTACATTAACTCTGCATTGCCTGAGGAGAGCGCAGAATTTCTCCGCAGTGTTCAGATCCCGAACCTCGCATGAGAGGTCTATGAAGAGTTTGAAGATCATACTCTATACGGATGGTGCATGCCTTGGAAATCCAGGCCGGGGCGGATATGGCGTCGTTCTTCTTTCCGGTCAGCACAGGAAGGAACTTGCCGCAGGGTTCCGTCGGACAACGAACAACCGGATGGAGTTAATGGCCGCGATCGCCGGCCTTGAATCTATTAAGCAACCGTCATCGGTGAAATTGTTCAGCGACTCGGAATATCTCGTCAATGCGATTGCGAAAGGATGGCTTGTGTCCTGGCACAAGCGGGGATGGAAGAAGAGCAACAAGGAAAAAGTGTTGAACGTTGATCTCTGGAAACGCCTCCTTCCGTTGCTCCAGACGCATCAGGTAAAACTCTCCTGGGTGAAAGGACATGCAGGAAATACCGAGAACGAGCGTTGCGACGAACTCTCACGAACTGCTGCAGATAAACCCAATCTCCCCCGTGATCATGGTTATGAGGTTGCTGCATCCCTACGGGATCGTAGATCTTCCGGAACGGTGTCAATGGAGTTTGACGACGTCAACTAATTCAACTTCACTAAGGGTTTTTTTCACAGGAGTCCTTCTATGAAAAAGGTTCTTATCGCAATCATCATCCTCTGGTTCCTGGCACTGGTCGCTTACAACGCTCTGAAATAACTTCATCTGCTGCGAACACTTGCTTCGTCGTCGGGCGTCTCATAGACTCATCATGCACCATTTCCATTAGCAAAGAACTCAGATGATAACACAGCATTCTTAAAACAGAAGAAAACAGCTAATTTATTCCAAACCTCAATAGTTGGTAGAGTGGAGAAGCTGGTAAAGGAGAATGGATTAGAAAGGTTAGAGGAATTATGTAAAGAAGAAAGGGATGAAAACTGATTTAGCTGATTGTAAAAATTACAACTACATCGGGTCTACAAAACACTACAAAATATTAGACAAAATTTTCTGGACTCAAAGAATTCTCTTGACACTGCTTTCTCCCATTTGTATACTACGCTTGGTATCATTACTACTATTACTACACAAAAGCCGAGCGGTCAACCGGATTTAGTTTCCCAGAGGTACACCACCTCCAGCCTAAATTCTCAGCTGACCGCCCTGAACTAACCCCTGCTCCAACAGGGGTTTTTTATTGCTTCCCTATAATACAACGTGTTATGTTCGTTGTCAAGAGGTTTTTGCCCACCTCCCATTGATTCTATTGAGGCTTTTTGCAAAAGTCAAGTTCTTCTTGAATCATCACTGATTCTATCGATGTGCGACGCCAAAGTCAAGAACTTTCTTGGCTGAAACGAATTGTTTTCAAAAAGAATGAATCTGTGAATTCACTCACCCAGAAAATACGGGTAGATGGAACGATTGTCAACTGATTTTGAGGGGAGTCTCTGAACAAGAGGTGTTGTAACTTATTGAAATGAAAAGAACTTATAGAGGCAGGGGAAGAAACTTTCTGACTCGGGAACAGAAATTAATGTGGATAACTCAAATCTTCAACAGTGAAGCTTACCAGCAGCCTCTATTTTGCTTTCATCCTGATGCGAGTGTAGACTAGCGTAGAAGTATTCTCTTTTGAGACGAACTACATCACTCCATCTGGGTCCAGAAAAGCCTGCCTTCTATTGTTGAGTGGTTGCAATCGTTTTTTATTAACTGTATTTTGAACCGTAACCGTTAGGGGTGTCCCGCAAAAATACGGGACTGAGATTACACCCTTTCAACCTGATCTGGATGATACCAGCGTAGGGAAACGGAGTCACCGGTCGGCCGGGCTCATGTAGCTTTCTTCAAACCGTTTCTCTTCGCATCAGATAAGAGAATCGGTTTTTGATTTTACGGGGAAGCTCATGAAAATCCAGCTATTAACCACGATACTTTTCCTTTCCACGCTCAACCTTTTTGCTCAGACAAACGGCATCGTCACGGGTAGGGTGACCGACCAATCCTCCGGCGCACCACTCGTTGGCGCCCATGTCACGGTTCAGGAAACTAATCTTGTTGTGTCCACCGGATCTGATGGTTGGTTTCAGATTCGAAATCTCGCCGATGGAAGATATGAGCTTACCGCGTCATACGTCGGGTACAGAAGCAGCACAATTCAGATTACGCTTGAACATGGCAACGATGTCGATATCTCCATTGTCCTTGAGCAGTCTGTGCTACCCGGAATACCCATCACTGTCAGTGCGACACGAGGAGAAGATCGTTCAACGCCTGCGGCATTTCAAAACCTGGAGAGAACGGATATCAAGGAGAGATATTTCACGCAGGATATCCCGGTTCTTCTCTCCGAGCTTCCATCGTCGACCTTCTACTCTGAATCAGGGAATGGAATTGGCTATACCTATTTGAATCTCCGCGGATTCGATCAGCGGCGCATTGCCGTAATGGTCAACGGCATTCCGCAAAATGATCCGGAAGATCATAACGTGTACTGGCTTGATTTCCCCGACCTTGCGGCAAGCCTCGAAGATATTCAGGTACAGCGCGGTGCCGGAAGCGCTTTCTATGGTCCCCCTGCAATCGGCGGCTCGATAAATCTTGTCACGCAGAATTTCGCCCATGATCTCTCTCTGAAGGTTCAGGCCGGATATGGAACGTACAACACGCGGAAATACTCGGCCTCGTTCACCTCCGGACTGATTAACAACACCTATGCTATGAACGGCAGGCTCACGACGATTCAGAGCGATGGTTATCGGCATCGCTCCTGGGTGGACTTCAAGAGCTATTTTCTTGGTGCGGTACGATACGATGAGAACATGACGACGCAGCTGAATTTCTACGGCGGGCCGATC
>Ga0214471_10005156_pt1 | contig 10097 bp, 6 predicted proteins | sample RVTome_5_FD_207665 | JGI IMG/M metagenome (GOLD analysis project Ga0214471, IMG submission 207665) | Soil microbial communities from uranium-contaminated site in the Upper Colorado River Basin, Wyoming, United States - RVT142D155 | ecosystem: Environmental > Terrestrial > Soil > Contaminated >... | reverse complement strand
CCCGTCGCCAGCAACAGTGATGCGGAGGCCCGGGAGCAGGCGGACCTGACTCGTGGCGTGCTGGAGCACCTCCACCGCGTGCACCGACGGGGAGCGCGGGACAAGAAGGTCCTCGACATGGCTGTGGACATGGGCTCGGGCGCACTCGTCATTGAGTGGGACTCGCGGGCGGGGAAGGCCATCGCCATTGACCCAGAGACCAACCGCCCCGGCGCATGGGAGGGGGACTTGCGCTACTGGTTGGCGTCGCCCTTCGACTACTACGTAGACCCCGGCTTGCGGGACAGGGACGAGGCGGCCTGGGTAATCGCCCGACGCTGGGTGTCCAAGTACCGGATGGCGGCCCTGTACCCGGAGAAGGCCGAGCGGATTCTCTCCCGTCCCACTGGGAGCCTCAATGAGGACGGGACGGATTTCTTCGACGCGCGCATGTTCGACGCCGCGACGGAGACGGACCTCATTCCCGAGTACATTCTCTGGCACCTAGACAAACCGGAGCTGGAGGGGGGGCGTGAGCTGCGCTTTCTCGCCGACGGGACGTGGTTGACGGACGGTGGCTACCCATACGACGGGGACATGTTGCCCGTGTTCCCGCTGTCCCCAGACGAGGTGGCGTGCACCTCCCTTGGCTACACCAATGTCTTCGATGTGCTTGGCGTGTCCGACTTGGTGAACGGCATCGCCTCGGCCATGGCTACCAACCTCACCAACGGGATGGTGCCGCCGATATTGAACCCCAAGGGCTCAGGAATGGCGCAGGGCCTGCCGATCGGCACTGGGCACCTGATTGTGGACATTTCCAGCCCGGACCTCGCACCGACGCCAATGGAGATGCCCTCCACGCCGCCCGAGGCCTACAAAGCGCTGGAGGTGCTGGAGCGCTGGCGCCTGGAGGGCGTGGGCCTCAATGAAACGGCCATCGGGCGCCCGCCGTACAGCGGCATGGCTGCCCAGGCCATGGCCCTCTTGGACTCCAAGGTCGATCAGTACAACGAGGGTCTCCAGAAGGGTGTGGTGCGCTTCCGGGAGGACACTGCCACCTTCGAACTGCGAATTCTGAAGAAGTACGCGCATGAGGAGCGGATTGCCCAAGTGGCCGGGAAGGCCAAGGGGTGGATGGCCAAGCCCTACAGCGCGGACAAGCTCTCGAAGGTGGACGCCATCCACGTCGAGCCCGTCGGCGCCGCGTCGCGCAACCTTTCAGGCAAGTTCGGCATGCTGGAGACGTTCGCCAACTTCAATGTCCCGCTCAGCCCAGAGCAGATTGTCGAGCTTGCGCAGACGGGACAGTACGAGGCCGATTTTGAAGCGCCGCTCGCCAATCGCTACCGCATCCGGGAGGAGAACGAGTTGCTGATGCAGGGGAAGATTCCGCCCATCATCATGCCTCGCACGCACTGGCTCGACATTCCCGAGCACCTCAGGCTCCTCTACAGCCCCAGCATTGTGGACAGGCCCGACGTCGTGCAGGCCGTGCTGGCCACCTACACGCAGAAGTTGGCGTTGTGGCGCGCGATGCCGCCCGACCTGCTGGCAATGCTTGGCGGGCCGCCTCCGCCCGGTATGCTGCCCGGAGGGATGCCGCCTGAAGCGGGAATGCCCATGGCTCCCGGTGGTGCCCCGCCCCCCGAAGGAGCCGCAACCGGCGCCGTCAACGCGCTGGACCCGGGCGCCGTAGAGCCTGATTTGCCGCAGCCGCCCGACATGGCGGCCTAACTGGAGGAAGCACCATGGCCGACGCAGCCCCGGCGCCCGCAGCGCCCGCGACACCACCTCAAAGCGCTCCTGCCCCCGGGACGTCCGCCCCGAAGCCCGGGGAGACGCCCGCGCAGGCAGAGGTGCGTCGCGTCAAGCTGATGATGGAGGGGAAGGAGGTGGAGTATGACGAGGGGGAGGTCATCGCCAACTTCCGGAAGGGCAAGGGGGCCGCCCAACTCCTCTCGAAGGTGGACCAGCGCCGGCAGGAGGCGTTGAAGGCGAAGGCGTACGCTGACGGCCTGCTGGAGCGCATCGCGAAGGACCCTGTTGGCGTGCTCCGCGAGCGTGGCGTTGACGTGCGCAAGCTTTCCGAGTCGACCATTCTCGAGGAGATTGAGCTGGAGAGGATGAGCCCTGCCGACCGCCGCGCGTACGAGGCGGAGCAGAAGGTCAAAGGCTACGAGGAGGAGAAGCAGAAGGCGGAGGCGGCGCGGAAGCAGTCCGAACACGACTCCGAGGTAGCACGCCATCAGGACGAGTTCGCCCACCTCTTCACGGAGACGATGGCCGCCACGGGCCTCCCAAAGGCGTCGGCGCCCCACGTGGCGCACCGGATGGCAGGCTTGTACCAACAGAACGAGGACGCGGGCCTTGAGTCCACGCCCGAGGAGATGGCCGCGCACGTCATGCACGGCCTCAAGGCGGAACACCAGGGAGTCATGTCCGGCATGGAGGGTGACGTGTTGCTGGAGTGGCTGGGGGATGCCAATGTGAAGAAGGTGCTGGGGGCCCACCTCGCCAGGGTGCGCGCCCGCCCCGGTGGTGTGCCTGCCCCCGCGCGCACGGCTCCCGCACAGCAGCCGGCCACACCGGTGGACCCGCGCAAAGGGCGCTGGGCCGACATCGACAGGCTCATCAAGGGCGGGTAGGGTGAGGACGTCGCGTGGGTGAAAGGTAAACCACCGGGCTGGTGCACATCGGCCAGCCACAACGGCCCTGGACGGAATGATGCCGGGGTGCGGGTTCGAGTCCCGCCGCGACATAGACGGCGCAAGAGTCAACGCCTTGCGAGCACGTTCGAGACGTGCCCCGCCTAAGTGTGGGCGGGTGGTGAAACGGGTAGACACACCGTCATACGGGAATGGAGAACCTCAGGACGTGGGCTCGCTTCGGCGGGCCCTTCGTCTTTGCGGGTATAGACGGTCATGCGTGACCCGGGGTACTCTTGGACTCTGACGGCGTAGGACCCGAGGCCCCTCATGGGGACGGCATCCGAGGCCAGCGGCGCACGTAGGGACGCCAACTTGGGCCATCCCGGCGGCACGCGGAACCTCTGCCGCGCTCCACGTCGAGCGCCCCGGTGCCTACATGGCTGATACGAATTCCACCGCGACAATGGTGGGTAACTTCAAGGAAATCTACGGCGACCGCATCATCGACCTCGCCCCCAACACGCTGAAGCTCTCGCGGCGCATCGCCTTCTCCGAGGCCAAGGCCACGGGAAACAAGTATCACCAGCCGGTGGACTTGAGCATGGAGCACGGAGTGACGTACGCGGCGGCGAACGCCTCGGACATCACCCTCCTGGCGCCCGTGTCCGGACAGATGGAGGACGCACAGGTCGAGGGTGCCCAGCTGTTCGCCCGCTCCCGCGTGGACTACGAGTCGATGTTCCGGGCCAACGCGGCCGGTAAGAAGGCGTTCGCGGAGGCCACGCAGCTCGTGGTGAAGCGCCTCACCAAGGCGGCCAGCAAGCGTCTCGAAATCGAGACCATCCACGGGCGCCGGGGCATCGGCACTATTTCCAGCGTCTCCGGCTCGAGCACTACCCGTGCGTGGGTGCTGACGGAGGCCCGATGGGCGGCGGCCATCTGGGCCGGCTCGAAGAACATGACGCTGGACGTGTTCGTGGCGGCCTACACCGGCACCAAGGTGAATTCCAACGCGAAGGTCATCGTGACCAGCGTCAACCTGGACACCCGCACCGTCAATGTGTCGGGCAACGCCACGGACCTGACGAACATCACCGCCGGCATGCACATCTTCCCGGAGACGGCCTCTCCGACGAACTCCTTCGCGGGCGTGGACGCCATCATCCGCAACACAGGCACCCTGTTCAACGTGGATGCCTCGACGAACGAACTGTGGAAGGGCCACGTCGTCTCGAACGTCGGCCGTCCCGACATGACGGCGTTCCTCGACGCCAACCGGAGAGCGGTCGAGTTGGGCTTGGAGTCCGACATGCTGGCGGTGGTGTCGCCCAAGTGCTTCGAGGTGCTCAACAGCGACGTGGCCGCGCTCCGCAAGTACGACTCGTCCTACAGCGTGAAGGAGGGCGTCAACGGTGTGGAGAGCATCAAGTACCACGGCCAGTCCGGCACGCTGGAAATCATGCCCCACTTCTTCCAGATGGACGGGCAGGCGCACCTCATCTCCGTCGAGGAGTGGAAGAGAATTGGCGCGACGGATTTGACCTTCATCACCCGGGGCGCGGACGGCAACGACCAGTTGATTCTGGCCCTGCCCAACTCCCCGTCCTGGGAGATGCGGTGCTACTTCAACGGGGCCGTTTTTTGTGAGGCTCCTGGAAGAGCCGTCGTGCTCGACGGCATCACCTACAGCTAGGTCGCGCGGTAGCATGGCGCTGTACCCGGGCGGCGGGGTTAGCCCTCCAGTATCCCCGCTCGCCTGCCTCCCACCAGAAAGAGACTTCCATGGCAGAGACGACGTTTACCTTGACGCACAGCAGGGCGAGTGACTACCGGGGCACAGCGAGTATGCCGCCTCGGTTGGCCCTCCAGCACCTTCTCAACCTCCTCGACGGTGCGATGGGGGGCAGCTACGGGGCCACGGGGTTCAGCGTGGCAGGGCAGGCCAGCGGGACGGTGACGCTCGCGAATGCCGACGGCGTCCAGGCTACCGGCACCGTCACGCTCTCGTCCGCCGTGGGTGTCCAGGCGGAGGGGACCGTGGCCCTCTCGGGCGTGGGGGGTACGGCGGCATTTGGCACCGTCACCCTGGCAGGAGCGGTGGGCGTCAAGGCGGCTGGCACCGTCACCCTGGCAGGAGGCGCGGGAGACGTCACCATTACCGTCGGGGGTACGGCGGTCGGGCCGGTTGCATTCAACGCGACGGACGCGCAGACGGCGCTCGATTGCATTACCGCCCTGAATGCGGACCCCACGGTGAGCGCCATAGTCACCGCCAGTGACGGGGGCTCGGCCATCATCACCATCGAGTCGGACACCTTCGGCACGGGTGGCAATTCCATCACCCTGAGTGCCACTCGCACGGCGGGGACGGCTACCGCGTCGGGCGCCACGCTGACGGGCGGCCTCCAGGCCGTGACGGTGGTGGTGGACGGAACCAGCGTCTCCATCGCCGAGCACGGGGTGGATGACGAAGCGACGGCTGCGCTGGTGGTGACGGCGCTCAACGCGGACCCCACCGTTGGGGCGCTCATCACCGCTACCTCGCTGGTGGACGTCATTACCCTCACCGCCGACGTCAAGGGCACGGCCGGCAACGCCATTACCCTGACGTCTGCGGCGGGCGATGGTGACGCAATCGCCAGTGGTGCGACGCTCTCGGGCGGTGCTCAGGGCTCCGTTGGTGTGACGGTGAATGGCACGCTCGTCACCACGGACACCACGGACCTCACGGACACGGCGGCGGCCACGGCGGTTGCGGCCGCGCTGGAGGCGGACGGCACGCTGGGGCCTCTTCTGGCGGCTGTCGGCAACGTGGCGGACGTGGAAATCACCTGGGGGGCCAAGGGCACGGTCGGGAACGCGGTGACGCTCTCGGCCACCTCGGCCACGGGCACGGCCACGGCGAGCGGAGCCACCCTGGCCGGAGGACTCCAGGCGGTGACGGTGGTAGTGGGCGGGACGTCGGTGTCCATCGCCACGGAAGGTGCGGACGACACGGCGACTGCGGTGCTCGTGGTGACTGCCCTGAATGCCAACCCTACGGTGGCCGCGCTCATCACGGCTACGTCCGCGCTGGGCGTCATCACGCTCACTGCCGACGCTGTCGGTTCGTCGGGCAACTCCATCACGCTGACGTCGGCCGCTGGTGGAGGCACCGCCACTGCGTCGGGCGGGACGCTCACTGGGGGCGCGCAGGCCGTCACCGTCGTAGTGGACGGGAACACCGTGTCCGTTGCCGATGCGGGCAGCGACGACACGGCCACGGCCATTCTCGTGGCTGCGGCCCTCAACGCTGACGGGACGGTGGCGGCCCTCATCACCGCGACGTCCTCGGGCGCAGTGGTGACGCTGACGGCGGACGCCACGGGGGCGGGCGGAGACGCGCTCACCCTCACCTCGACGGCCGGCAGCGGCACGGCCACGGCCTCCGGGGCGACGCTCTCCGGTGGCGCGGCTGTCTCCTACACCTTCTAAGAGAGGCACAGCATGGACATGGACAAGGGGAGTGCGGTGAGAGAGGCCCTCAAGACGGTGCTGGGGGCCATTTCCGAGGCGGACGGCCGGGCGATGGTGGGCCGCCGCAAACCGCGAGAGGTGAGCATTGAGGTGGAGGCGGAGGGCGGCCCTGGAATGGGCTGTGAAGCCTGCGCCAAGGGGGAGTGTCTCGAGCACATGTCCGAGGACGACATGCGCTCCATGGAGTACTAGCCCCCGCGCGCCTTCAACATGTCGTCGGCGTAGGAGTACGCCACCTCCGCCGCGACGGCCTCTCCTTCGTGCGAGACGCCATGGGCCAGCATGCCCGCGAGCGCCTGTCCAGCGAAGTAGTCTCGGAGCGTCATGCCGGGGTTGATGTTTTGATGCCCAGGGGTCGTGATGTCGAAGGGGAACGCATAGGCCTTCATCGGAAACGGAGCGTCGCTCATGGGGTGCCTCCAGTGGTGATTGTGGATTGTCGGCCCTAGGCCGAAAAGGTTGCGTGAGTCATGGCCGAATTCGACAACGCCGAGCTGCTGACGGACATTCGCGAGCGGGGGAGTATTCCCTCCGAGGACGTGCGCTTCACCGACGCGAAGCTCCTGGCGGCTGCTTCGCTGGAGCTCCGGGACGCCATTGCCCCCCTGCTGGTGGAGACGCAGACGGAGCGGGGTGTGTACCTCTCCGACATGGCGGTGACGGCGGGGGTGGCCGAGTACCGGCTGCCCTCCCGGGCGTTGGGCGCTCGCTTCAAATCCGTCGGCTGGTTGCAGACGGGGAACACCACCTACACCCGCCTGCGGCACCTGTCGGCGGACGCCTACTACCTCCAGTCCACGACGGAGCAGGACAACCCGGTGGGCTTCTTCCTGCGGGACAACGTCCTGGTGCTGGTGCCGACGCCCAACACCGTCGGGACGCTCCGGGTGCCCTACTACCTCCGGCCGGCCACCCTCTCAGCAGTCAGCGCTGCGGGCGTGGTGACGGTGGTAGGTGCCTCGACGTTGACGGTGGCCAGCGTGCCGGGGGGCTTCACCTCGGGCGCGGCCTACGACGTCGTGAGGGCCTCTCCAGGCTTCGAGACGCTCGTCAACCGGGTGACGGCCACCATTGCCGGCAGCGTCCTCACCTTCGCCTCTCCGCTGCCCACGGCGGCCCCCACGGCACCGGCTGTCGGGGACTACGTGTGCCTCGCCGGGACGGCCCCGGTGGCCCAGTGCCCGGTGGAGGTGCGCGGCCTGCTCGCTGTCCGGGCGGCTCGCCGCGCCATGAAAACGGCAGACGACGGGCAGGCGGCGGGAATGCTGGACTCGGACGTGCAGGAGCTGACGGCCCTGGCCCGGGAACTTCTCTCCCCCCGGGCGGACGCGGAGCCCCAGGAGTTTGGAGACGCGCGGCGCGGCCTCCTCTGGGGGGTGGTGTGGAGATGACCCAGAGGAAGTCTCGATGCCCGCAGTAGTCGCGTTTCTCGCAGTACCAACGGACGTTGACGGCCCCGTTGTAACCCTTCCCGCGATTGTGCGACAACTTCTCAGCCCCCGAGACTTCGGGGCAACTGGAGGGAGTCCATGTATCGCTTCGCTTTTCTTCTCGCCCTTCTGCTCGGCTGTGAGCAGGGGGCACCCCAGGTAACCTACGACATGGCCCAGCAGCAGACATACGCCGCCGTTGGCCTGTACACCTACCCCAACCCCCTGTCGGAGATTCCGGACGGGGCATTCTCTCGGGCGGACAACGCCGTCATCCGCCGCGAGGGCATCATCGAGACGCGGCGTGGCCTCAAGTCCATGACGGCCTCGCTGGGTGCGGCGGGCGACCGCTTCACGGAGTTGTCCGACTTCGCCGGGACGCTGGTGGGCCACACGAGCGCGCAGCAGGTGGCCACCTTCAACGGCACGGCGTGGAGTGCTCTCTCCGGCACGTACACCCCGCCCACGGGTCGGAAGATGCGCTTCCTCCAGACGGGCAAGAGCCTGTACTTCACGACGAATGAGGGGGTGAAGCGTCTCGACGAAGTGGGCGGAACCGTCTACGACGCGGGCATTCCCCAGGCCACGGGTGGCACGGTGGCGCTCAGCAGCAATGGGGTGCACGCGACGGGCACCGTCACCCTGTCGGGAGAGACGGGGGCCGTGACGGTTGTAGTGGGCGGAACGTCGGTAGGCCCCGTGCCCTTCAACACCAGCGACGCACAGACCGCCACCGATACCATCACCGCGCTCAACGGCAATGCGACGGTGGCGGCACTGGTGACGGCGAGCAGCGGGGGCTCGGCCATCATCCTCCTGACGGCCGTGCAGGGCGGCACCGTGGGCAACTCCATCACTCTCAGTTCGTCGAGGACGTTCGGCAGCGCGGTGGCATCCGGCGCGACGCTGGCGGGTGGCTCCGACGGTTCCGGGTGGCTCCCCGTCGACGCGCAGACGGCCTACCGCTTCGTCTGGGGATTTCGCAACGTCAACGACCGCATCATCCTCGGAGCCCCGTCCGGCCGCCTGCCGCTCACCAACCCCTCGACGGAGACGACGGACACCGTTGTCCTGACGGTCCCCATCCCCTCGTGGGTGACGGCCGAGAACTTCCTACAGGTGTACCGCTCCGACACGTCGGCGCAGGCCGACATCCCCGCGTCGGATGACATGGGGCTTGTCTACGAGGCGTATCCCACCGCTCCGGAGTTGACTGCGGGGGTGCTCACCTTCACGGACATCACCCCGGACGAGTTGAAGGGCGCTCCGCTCTACTCCTCTCCGAACCTCGGCATCCCCGGCTCCGAGAAGTTCCAGCCGCCCGTGTGCACGGACCTCACCGAGTACAAGGAACGCATGTGGTGCGCCCGGACGACGCAGCGCCAGCGCCTCTACCTGACGCTCCTGTCTGCCGACTCCTCCTCTGGTGGGATGCAGACCGGGGACGGGCTCAACATCAGTACCACCGGTTTCACTGAGAACTACTTCTCGGGCGCTACGGAGTCCGGTGTGCAGTTCCAACTGTTTTCCAACGGCACGGCCTCGCAGAACGTCGCCAACACGGCTCAGAGCATCGTCCGGGTCATCAACGCCAACTCCTCGTTCGCTCGAGCCTTCTACATCAGCGGTGAGTTCGACAACCCCGGGCAGATTGTCATTGAGGCCGCCAATCTCGGTGCTGACCCCATCACGGCAACGGCAACGTTCCATGGCGCCTACTGGGCCCCCGCGCTGCCGACCCTGAAAGCCGCGTTCCCGGTCTCGCGCTCCGCCAACGTGACTACGGCGACGTTTGGGGACGTCGGGGAACTTCAGGTGGGGCAGCAGTTGGCGGTTGCCGCGACGGACCCGGGAGACGTGACGAACTTCCCAACCACCACGATTACGATTGCCACGATCGACACCGGGACGAACGAGGTAACTTATGCTGACCCCGGGCCAAATGCATCCGCTTCCGACACCATAACCTACACGACGGTGACGCCGGAGGTGCGCTCTGACCCCACGGAGGCCCCTGGGGGCGTCTCCTTCTCTGAGTACGCGGAGCCCGATGCAGTCCCGCTGGGGAACTACCTCACCGTAGGCAGCCCCAACTTCGACGTGTTGCGCATCATCCCGTTGGGCGACACCCTCTTCATCTTCAAGGAAGAAGGCGTCTTCATTTTGACGGGCGACACGCCGGAGACGTTCTCGACGCGCGCCTACCCGACGGCGGCCCGGCTGGTGGCGCCTGACTCGGTGGTGGTGCTTGGCAACGCTATCTACGCGCTGACGGACCAGGGCGTCATGGTATTCAGCGAGTCGGGCGCGTCGCTCATTTCCCGGCCCATCGAGGGGACGCTCAACGCCTTCTACGCCAGCAGCGCGGCCCTGAAGAGCACGACGGCGAGCGTCGCCTTCGGCGTGGCCTACGAGACGGAGCGGGAATACCACCTCTTCCTGCCGGCCAATGCGTCGAGCACCTTCGCGACGCAGGCGTTCGTCTACAACTACGCCACGCGGGCGTGGACGCGGTGGGTGA
>Ga0214471_10005155_pt1 | contig 10099 bp, 9 predicted proteins | sample RVTome_5_FD_207665 | JGI IMG/M metagenome (GOLD analysis project Ga0214471, IMG submission 207665) | Soil microbial communities from uranium-contaminated site in the Upper Colorado River Basin, Wyoming, United States - RVT142D155 | ecosystem: Environmental > Terrestrial > Soil > Contaminated >... | reverse complement strand
ATGGCCCAGGGTCATTGGATCGAAAGTGCCGGGATAGACGGCGATCACGTTGCTGGCCATGGATGTCTCCTCAACAGGCAACGGCCGGTTTCGACCGTTTGCTGCAGTGCATTATGCAGCCCGCCCCAGCAAGTGGGCGTGCACGGCCCCCGCCCTGAGATGCCGGTACACGGTCAGGCCGTAGGGCGCCAGCTTTGCGTCGTCCCAGGCCACCGGCGCTTCGAGGTAGATCAGCCCTTCATCGGCCAGTGCCGCCGCCGCCGCGGCGATGGCCTTGCCGAACAGGTCGGCATCGAAGGGCGGATCCAGAAAGATCAGATCGATGCTGCCGGCGGCCAGCCGGCCCAGCACGGCGAGGCCGTTGGCGCGCTCCACCTTCACCGCGGCGGCGCCCAGCTTTGCCTGCACGGCGCCGAGCTGGGACACCAGTTGCGCGTCCTGTTCCACCAGCAACACCTCGGCCGCCCCGCGCGAAGCCGCCTCCAGCCCGAGTGCGCCGGTGCCGGCAAACGCATCGACACAGCGCCGGCCGGTGAGGTCCTGGCCCAGCCAGTTGAACAGGGTTTCGCGCACGCGGCCGGGCGTGGGCCGCAGTCCCGGCTTGTCGGCAACGGGCAGCCTGGTGCGTTTCCATTGGCCGCCGATGATCCGCACTTCGTTCGCGGCGCGGCTGTGCGATGGAGGTTTGATGTGTCGCGTCATGTGAATCCGTGGCGGCGGCGACACCTCGCAATGGCCGCAACGGCATGCACATGATAAAGACGCAACAGGACCGGCGCACCCGCAGCTCGATGCTGCGGGTGCGGGTCCTGCCTGTCCCTCTTTCTCGCCCCCCTGGCGCTACCTCTCGCGTGACAGCGATAGACCATTCTGGAGGCGAAAAGATTTGCCGTGTTGCCGACCCCTGTCAACATTGACAGGTGCGGCCGCGTTTTTGCGTTTCTACTGTTGGGCCGCCGCGACGGCGCCCACCGTGACGGTGACCATGCGCTGGGGCTGAAGCTTGCGCGCGAAAGCGGCCTTGACGTCGGCAACGGTCACCCGTTCCACCTGCTTCGTCCAGGTGTCCAGGTAGTCCAGCGGCAGGCCGTGCCAGGCGATATTGGCGATGTTATCCAGCAGCTTGCGGTTGCTGTCGATCAGCAGGGGAAAGCCGCCGATCAGGTTGTCCTTCGCGGCCTTGAGTTCGGCTTCGGTCGGCCCGTCGGTGACGAACCGCGCCAGCACCTCGCGCGAGACCTGCACCGCCTGCGCGGCCTGGTCGGGCCGCGTCTGCAGTCCGAGGGTGAACGCCCCCGCATGCAGGCCGGGCGAAAAATAGCTGTAGACGCTGTAGCTCAGGCCTCGCTTCTCGCGCACTTCCTGCGACAGGCGCGACACGAAGCCGCCGCCGCCCAGGATGTAATTGCCCAGCACCAAGGCAAAGAAATCGGGGTCGTTGCGCTTGTAGCCGGGCTGGCCGATCAGGACATGGGCCTGGGCCGAAGCGAAGGGAATCTCGCGCACGACGGGAGCCGTCAGCGGCGGCACCTCCGCCACGGGCGGCAGCGGCTCGCAGCCCGCCTGGCCCGCCGGCAGGCGCGAGAGCAGCGTCGTCACCAGCGCATCGGCCTGGGCCCGTGTGACCGCGCCCACGATGCTCACCTTGGCACGGCAAGGCTGGATCAGGCGGCGGTACACCTGCATCATGTCCTGCACCGCTATGCGCTCCAGCGATTCCTCGGTCATCTCGTAGCCGTACGGGTGGTCGCCGTACACCGCCGGGGCGTAGGCCTGGCCTGCTACGGTGGCCGGCCGCGTCTTGGCCTCGCGCAGCGATGCGGCCAGGCGCTGGCGCTCGCGCTGCCAGACGGCATCCGGGAAGGCTGGATCGCCCAGCTGCCGGGCGGCCAGCTGCGCCGCCTTGGGCAGCAGGTCCGGGTAACTCAGCGAGCGCAGCGAAAAGCTCATGCGGTCGGTGCTTGCGCCGGTACCGAGGCCGGCGCCCAGGTCGGCCCAGGCCTCACTGAGCTGGTTTTCGTCCAGCGCCGCGTCGTAAGGGCCGCCGATGGCAGGACTGGCGGCCGTGATGCCCTTGGAGGTCATGCCGGCCGTGACCCGGGCCAGTCCCGCCTTGTCAGCCGGGTCGCGCCGGCTGCCGGCATCGAAATCGATGTGGACGTCGACCATCGGGATGGTGGGACTTTCCACCAGGAAAACCGCGGCGCCATTGGGCTGGGTCCAGCGCTGTATTGGAATCGCCGCGATTGCCTGGCCCCATCCAAGCAGCAGGGCCGCGCCTGCTGCCGCGACGGCGGCGTGGATTGGTTTGCTGGCAAGAATCATGGCTTGCAAGCCCTTTCAATGGCGCAGTCCCGGCGGGGGCGTGCGGGGTTTGCGGTTGGGATCGACCGGCTGCGGTCGCAGGATGCCCGCGGTGAGCTGATCATCCCCGAAGTACTTCGCGGCGACTGATTTCACCTGTTCGGCCGTTATGCCGCGCAAGCGCTCGATCAGGCGCTCACCGGCGTCCAGCGGCAGGCCCTGCACCCACTCGCCGCCGAGCTCGCGCGCCTGGCTCATCACCGAGTCCAGCTTGTATACCTCGCCCGCGATCCACTGCGTCTTCACGCGATTGAGTTCGGCCTCGCTCACGCCATCGCGCGCCACTTTCGCGACTTCGGCCCGCAGCGCGGCTTCCAGCTGCTCGGCCGTCTTGCCTCGCGCCGGCACGCCATCCAGCGTGAAGAGCTGCGGGCCACGGCCCCACAGGCCGTTGCCGGCGCCGGCACTGTCGGCCAGGCGGTCGCTGCCCTGGGTCAGCGCGCGGTCGAGGCGTGCCCCGCTGTAGCCGTCGAGCACGGCCGCCAGAACGGTCAAGGCGAGCGCGTCGTCGTTCTGCGGGCCGGGCTCCAAGGAGGTGAGTTGCGGCACCTTGAAGGCAAGCGCGACATACGCCTGGTCCGCGGGAGCCTTGAATTCGATGCGGCGCAGGCCCACCTGCTGCGGCTCGCTGCGCGGCTTGCGCGCCGGCACGGCCCGCGCGCGGATCCTGCCGTAGTATCTTTCGGCCAGACGGCGCACCTGCGCGGGCTCGACGTCGCCGGCGACAACCACCGCGGCGTTGGCCGGCACGTACCAGCTGCGATGGAACTCGCGCACGTCCTGCGCCGTCATCGCCTCCAGGTCGCTCATCCAGCCGACCACGGGCCGCCGGTAGGGCGAAGCCTGGAACACCGTCGCGCTCAGGGCTTCCCACATCAGGCTGCGCGGCGAGTCTTCCGTGCGCTGCCGCCGCTCCTCCTTGACCACCTCGATTTCGCGCTTGAACTCGTCATCGGGCCACTGGTTGTTGGCGAAGCGGTCGGCTTCCAGCTTCATGACGTCCTCGAGCTTGCCGGCCGGGATCTGCTGGTAATAGCCGGTCGTGTCGCGGTTGGTGAAGGCGTTTTCCCGCCCGCCAAGTGCGGCAACGCGGCGCGAGAACTCGCCCGCCTTGACCTCGCGCGTGCCCTTGAACATCATGTGTTCGAGCACGTGGGCCACGCCGCTGGTGCCATCGACCTCTTCCAGGGCACCCGCGCGCACCCACAACATATGGACCGCCGTCGGAGCGCGGCGGTCCGGCTTGACGATGACCGTCAACCCATTGTCGAGTTTGAACTGCTCCACCCGGGGCGCCGTCTGCGCGAGCGCGGGCGGGGCCAACCAGAGCGGGAAAAGAAGAGAAATGCTCCAGCAGAAGCGCCGCATGGGGTGTTTCATAGAATCCTGTGATTCTATTAAGCGCATCAATGTTCAGTTTCTTCAAGAAAAAGCCGGCACCCCCGCCGGCAACTCCGCTCCCCGCCGTGCCGGCCCCGGCGCAAGGCGGCAGCCTGATCGGCAGCGCGCTGGTGCAGCCGATCGAGGTGCCGGCGAGCGCGCCGGTCGCGCCGGAGCGCCAGCGCTGGATGGAAAAACTCAGCGCGGGCCTGCGCAAGACGGGTTCCAGCATCTCGCTGGTGTTCACGGGTGCGCAGATCGACGATCAGCTGTACGAGGAGCTCGAGAGCGCGCTGCTGATGGCCGACACCGGGGTGAAGGCGACGCAGTACCTGCTCGACGAAGTGAAGCGCCGGGTGCAGGACAGCGGCGCCACCCGGCCGGTCCAGGTCAAGAACATCCTGGCGGACTCGCTCACGCAATTGCTGCGGCCGCTGGAGAAAGCGTTGGCGATCGGCGAGCACCGCCCGACGGTCATCATGGTCGCCGGTGTCAATGGCGCGGGCAAGACCACGTCCATCGGCAAGCTCACCTGGCACCTCGCGCACGAGGGCGCGTCGGTACTGCTGGCAGCGGCCGACACCTTCCGTGCCGCGGCGCGCGAACAGCTGGCGGTCTGGGCCGACCGCAACACGGTGGAGATCGTGAGCCAGGAAGGCGGAGACCCCGCCGCCGTGAGCTTCGACGCCGTCACGGCCGGCAAGGCGCGCGGCAAGGACGTGGTGCTGGTGGACACGGCGGGACGGCTGCAGACGCAGCTGCACCTGATGGAGGAACTCAGGAAGATCAAGCGCTCGATCCAGAAAGCCGGCCCGGCCCCTTCAGCCGCAAACATGGAAAGCTCGCTGCCCCCGCATGAGGTGCTGCTGGTGATCGACGGCAATACGGGCCAGAACGCGCTGGCGCAGGTCAGGGCGTTCGACGACGCGCTGCAGCTGACCGGCCTGATCGTGACCAAGCTCGACGGCACGGCCAAGGGCGGTGTGCTGGCCGCCATCGCGCAGGAAAAGCCGGTGCCGGTGTACTTCATCGGCGTGGGCGAGAAGCTCGAAGACCTGGAAACCTTCAATGCCCGCGAGTTCGCGCTCGCGCTTCTATCATGAGCGCGAAGGGCGAGGGGCCCCGCGTGCGGGGATCGACCAGCGCGGAGCCGCGCCTGACTTCGCTTTCCCATGGCGGCGGCTGCGGCTGCAAGATCGCGCCAGGGGTGCTGTCGGAAATCCTCAAGGACACGGCCCGCCTGCCGGTGCCGCCCGAGCTGCTTGTGGGCATCGAGACCTCGGACGATGCCGCCGTTTACCGGCTCAACGACGAGCAGGCCCTGATCGCCACCACCGACTTCTTCATGCCCATCGTGGACGATCCGTTCGACTTCGGGCGCATCGCCGCTACCAACGCGATCTCCGATGTCTACGCCATGGGCGGGCGGCCCATCATGGCGCTGGCGTTGGTGGGTATGCCGGTCAATGTGCTGAGTACGACGACCATCGGCCTGATCCTCGCGGGCGGGCAATCCGTGTGCCGGGAAGCCGGCATTCCCGTTGCGGGCGGTCACACGATCGACTCGGTCGAGCCGATCTACGGCCTGGTCGCCCTGGGCCTGGTCCATCCAGACCGGGTCAGGCGCAACGCCGATGCGCGGCCCGGCGACATGCTGGTCCTGGGCAAGCCGCTCGGGGTGGGCGTGCTGTCGGCAGCCTTGAAGAAGAACGCGCTGGACGCCGCCGGCTATGCCCGGTTGATCGCCACCACCACGCAGCTCAACACCCCCGGGCCGGAGCTCGCCGCGCTGGAAGGGGTGCACGCGCTGACCGACGTGACGGGCTTCGGCCTCGCCGGCCATGCCCTCGAGCTGGCGCGCGGGGCCGGGCTGCGGGTGCGCATCGAATGGTCCGGCGTTCCATTGCTGCCGGGCGCGCGCGAACTGGCCCAGCAGGGCATGGTCACGGGCGCTTCCGCACGGAACTGGGCCGGCTACAGCGCCGACGTCGAGCTGCCCGCGGAGTTCGGACCGGTGGACCGGGCGCTGCTGTCGGACCCGCAGACCAGCGGCGGCCTGCTGGTGTCGTGTGCGCCTCAAGCCGTCGACGAGGTGCTGGCGCTGTTCCGCCGTCAGGGCTTCGCCGGCGCGGCGGTGATCGGGGAGGTCGGACCAAGCGGCTCCCCGCCCAGGCTGGTCGTGGCCTAGAGAACCAGGGCCCGCCTCACGGCTCAGCCTTGGGAACCAGCGTCTCGGCGCGGACCCAGTCCGCGTAGGCAGGACTTGCGCGCATGTGCTGAGCCAGGAACTGCGGCACCTCGTACGGGTGGTACCGGGCGAACAGCGCCTGGAGCGCGGCCGCGCAAGCCGGCAGGGTCTTGATCGCCAGCCGCACTTCCGGCTCCTCGCGCAGCGCGCCTTGCCAGTGGTACAGCGAGGTGACGCCCTGGTCGATCTGAACGCAGGCGCCCAGCCGTTGCGCCAGGATCTCATGGGCAAGCGTCCTGGCGGCGGCCGGAGAGTCCACTGTGGTGGTGACACTCAGGATGTCGAGTTCTTCACGGACTTGCATGGAACGGGCCTTTCGAATCGGCTCCATTCTTGCGCAAGCGCGGGCTTCGCTTTGAAGCGTCAAGCGTCCGCTGCCGTGCTGCGAGGCTGGTGAACCAGCTCGCAGGGCAGGCCGAGCAGCGACTTGGGCGCGCCTTCGACGTCGCTGCCGGCCTGGAACCAAAGGCCGGCGAAGTGAGTCCCTTCCAGGATGACCGAGGCACTGACGACCTTGCGGACCCGGGCGTCGATCACCGGCAGGTTCTGCAGCAGGATGGGCGTACAGACCGTGTCCCATTTGAGAATGCGGACGTAGCCGGCAAAGGCGCTCAGGCCGGCCGGCGACCTGCCCGAGGGCCTCACGCGGACTTCGAAGCTGTCCAGTGGCAACAACATGCGACGCAGGCAGTCGACGATAACGCCCAAGTAGTATGTTTCGATATCGCTGGTACTCAGCTCGGAGGAGAGCGCCGAATGGCCGGCAGCCGGTGGCGCGGGCTCGCCGCTCCGGGAAAACACCCGGCTGATCATCCGTCTCATGCTGCCTCCTGCTGTGCGCGTGGACCGCGCTTGTTTCAAAATGTGTACAGGATGGTATCGAAAGCGGTCACACGGCGCAATCAGGAACACCCTTTGATGCGCGGGAATACCCTGATTTCTGTATGCTCTGTACTGAACTTTGCCTTTTAGCACTCGCTCAAAGAGAGTGCTAATATAAGACTCAAACATGAAAGGAGTTTCTGGCATGTCCACGACTATGGGAGCCCCTCGCACGGAACTGGCCGTAGCCAATCCGTGGGCGGTCGTTCCGTCCCTGGGCAACCTGGACGCTTACATCTCGGCAGTGAACCGGCTGCCGATGCTCACTCCCCAGGAGGAGCAGGAGTTCGCCCGGAAATTCAAGGAACACAACGATATCGAGGCGGCCGGGAAGCTGGTGCTCTCCCATCTGCGGCTGGTGGTGTCGGTATCGCGCAAATACCTGGGCTATGGCCTGCCGCATGGCGACCTGATCCAGGAAGGCAACATCGGCCTCATGAAAGCGGTGAAGCGCTTCGATCCGGACCAGGGCGTGCGGCTGGTGAGCTATGCCCTGCACTGGATCAGGGCCGAAATCCACGAGTACATCCTGAAGAACTGGCGCATGGTCAAGGTGGCGACCACCAAGGCCCAGCGCAAGCTGTTCTTCAACCTGCGCTCGATGAAGCAGGGCTTCAAGGACGAAGCCGATGCGCAGACCCACCGCGACAGCCTGACCGACGCCCAGATCGACGTGATGGCGCGGGGGCTCAACGTCAAGCGCGAGGAAGTCATCGAAATGGAAGCGCGAATGGCCGGCGGCGACGTGCTGCTGGATCCGGCGCCGAGCGACGACGGCGAGGAGTCTTTCGGGCCGATCGCGTACCTCTCCGATGCCAGCCATGAACCGACGGCGGTCATGGAATCGCGCCAGCGCGACAGCCTGGCCACCGACGGGGTCGCCGCCGCGCTGGCGCAGCTCGATGCGCGCAGCCGGCGCATCGTCGAAGAGCGCTGGCTCAAGGTCAACGACGACGGCTCGGGCGGATTGACGCTGCACGACCTGGCGGCCGAATACGGCGTCAGCGCAGAGCGGATCCGCCAGATCGAGTCCGCCGCCATGAAGAAAATGAAGAAGGCGCTCGCCGAATATGCGTAAAGGGCGGCGGCGCCGGCCGTGACAGGTTATTCATGAGGCCCGGCTACGCCCGGGCCTCTTTCTTGGTCGGTCGGCCCGCGAATGCTGCAACAATGGCTGAGTGAGGAGAATCATTTACGCATGCTGGGCGGCGCTGCTCTGGCTGGTGGGCCCGGGCGCCGCCTTCGGCCAGGACGCCCTGCCCGCGCCGCGGGTCGCGGCCCCCCCGTCCGTCATCGTTCTCGCGCCCCAACATCCCGTGCTGTCGCTCGACGGGCGCAGCCGCTACTGGCTGGACCCGGCGGAAGTTCGCACCGTGGACCAGCTCGAGGCGGCCGGCGACTCCCTGCCCTGGGTCCCGCGCGAGGGCGGCCGCAGCTACAACATCGACGGCAAGGCGCTGTGGCTCCAGTTCGACACCGTGAGCAAGGGCGAGCAGCGCTGGTACGTCCAGCTCGCCTCTTCCGGGATCGACCGGGTGCAGCTGTTCTACCGCGGCGCCGACGGGCGCTGGGTGGAGCAGGAGGCCGGCGACACCAAACCCGTGTCGCAATGGCCGCTGCCCGGGCGGTTCCCCACTTTCGAGTTGGCGACCGGGGCGTCCAGCCCGGTGCGCCACTGGCTGCGAATCGAGCACGCGCGGGTGGACTTCGCGAGCCCCATCGCCATTTATGCGCAGTCGTCGCTGCTGGCCGCGCGCGAACGCGAACAGTTCCTGCTGGGGGCCTATTTCGGCCTGGCGGCGCTGATCGCACTGGTCGCCGCCGCCAATGCCGCGGCCTACCGCGACCGCAGCTTCGGCGTCTACGCCTTCTACGTGGCCGCGCTCGCCGCGGGCCAGCTCGCCTACCTGGGCGTCGGCGCGCAGCATTTATGGGACCAATCGCTCAAGTGGAACGAAACCGCCACTTTCCTGCTGCCGGGAATTTCCTCGGCGGCCGCGCTGTGGTTCGCGCGTACGGTCACCGAGCCCGCGCGCTTTTCCAAAACGCTGGACCTGGCGGTATGGAGCCTGATCGCGGCGCTGCTATCGGCCGTGGCGCTGGATACGTTCCTCACTTCGCGCAACTCGTTCGCGCTGGTGATGTTGCTGATCCTGGTCGCGATGGGGGTCGTGGTGGGGCTGATCGCGCTCGTGTGGACGCAAGGCGACGATCCCTACATCCGCCTGGTCGCGCTTGGGTTCCTGCCGGTGCTGGTGATGGCGCTGTTCCCGGTAGCGCGCGGCCTGAACCTGATCCCCGCCAGCGCACTGACGCGCTATGCATTGTCGATCGGGGCGGTGATCGAAATGCCGATCCTGTTCTATGCCCTGAGCCTGCGCGGCAGCCGCCGCCGCGAAGCGCAGGTGCGCGCCGCCGCCCTGTCGCGCAACGACGCGCTCACCGGGCTGGCCCACTCCCGCACCCTGCTGCAGCGCCTGGAGGGCGCGATCACGCGCGCTCGCAGCCTCAAGCACGCCTGCGTCCTGATGGCCGTGAAAATATCGAACTTCGAGGCGATCACCGCCCAATACGGGCGCGAGACGGCCGACCGCGTCCTGGTCGTCACGGCCTCCCTGTTGCGCCACGCCATCACCGACATCGACATGGCCGCGCGCGTGGGCGAGCATGAGTTCGCGCTCCTGCTGGAAGGCCCGACGACGAAGGAGAACGCGATGAGCCGCGCCCAGCAGGTCGTGGCCAGCGGCCTGAGGTCCTCGCAGGCCCTGCCTGCCGGCACCGCGCTCAAGTTCCACGTCGCGCTGGCGCTGTTGCCGGACAAGGACCTGGACGCCGCGCGCAGCATGAAGTGGCTGCTCGATAGCGTGGCGGCCATGCCGGCCGAGGCGCGCAAGCTGATCCGCCCGCTGAACTTCTGAACGGCACCGAAGCTCCCGCGCCCAGGCGCTACGATTGCGGTTGGGCCCGGTTGGGGCCCGCCATTCCAAGAAAGTACCCAGCATGTCGAATCACCCTGTGCGCCGAATTCTCCTCTTGCTCGCGCTGGCCGCCGTCTCGGCGGGCGCGTTCGCGCAGAAAACGGTCAAATCCAAAGCCGTGGCCATGCCCGCCGCCCCTTGGCCGACCAAGCCGCTGCGCATCATGGTCGGTTTCCCTGGCGGCTCCACGCCCGACCTGGTGGCCCGCACCATCGCCGAGCCCCTGTCGAAAGCGCTGGGGCAACCC
>Ga0214471_10005153_pt1 | contig 10102 bp, 9 predicted proteins | sample RVTome_5_FD_207665 | JGI IMG/M metagenome (GOLD analysis project Ga0214471, IMG submission 207665) | Soil microbial communities from uranium-contaminated site in the Upper Colorado River Basin, Wyoming, United States - RVT142D155 | ecosystem: Environmental > Terrestrial > Soil > Contaminated >... | reverse complement strand
CCCCGACGCTCGTCGCGCTCCGGCGGAGCCGGAGCGCTCCTCGATCACCGGCGCGGGCCGCGAGATGGCCCCCTCTCGGAGCAATCCCCCCGACGCTCGTCGCGCTCCGGCGGAGCCGGAGCGCCCCTGTCGCGGCGCGGCGCGGTCACCGCCGCTTCGGCGCCAGCCGTCGCTGGTGAGACGGCAGGATGCCCAGTTCCTCCCGGTACTTCGCCACGGTCCGCCGGGCGATGGTGAGGCCGCGGCCCTTGAGGATCTGGGCCACTTCCTGGTCGGACAGGGGCTTGGCCGGATCCTCGTTGGCCAGCAGATCCTGGATCATCTTCTTGACCGAGACCGACGACACCATCTCGCCGTCGCCCGACGCGATCCCGCTGTGGAAGAAGAACTTCAGCTCGAACAACCCCTGCGGTGTCTCGACGTACTTGTTCGTGGTCACCCGACTGATCGTCGACTCGTGCATCCCGATGTCCTCGCCGACGTCACGCAGGGACAGCGGGCGCAGGCACGGCAGGCCCTTGTCGAGGAAGTCGCGCTGGAACTTCACGATCGACTGCGTCACCTTGCGCAGCGTGCGCTGCCGCTGGTCGACCGACTTGATCAGCCACACCGCCGACCGCAGCTTCTGCTCGACGTACGCGCGGGCCTCGTCGCCGGAGTTGCGCAGCAGCGACCGGTACAGCGAGTTGACCCGCAGGCGCGGGATGCCGTCCTCGTTGAGGACGACCACGTACTCGGTGCCCATCTTGTGCACGACGACGTCGGGGGCGATGTAGCGCGAGTCCCCGCCCCCGAACCGGCGGCCCGGCTTGGGCTCCAGCCCCATGATCTCCTCGACCGACTCCATGATGCGGTCGAGCGGCAGCTTCAGCGCGCGGGCGATGTCCGGGTAGCGGCGGCGGCTCAGCTCGTCGAAGTGGTCCTCGATGATCTCCACCGACACCGGGTCGGGGTTGGGATCGCTCTTGAGCTGGATGAGCAGGCACTCCTGGATCGAGCGGGCGGCCACCCCGGGCGGATCGAACGCCTGCACGAGCGCCAGCACCTTCTCCACCTGCTCCACCGTCGTCTCGCAGCGCTGGGCGATCTCGGCGAGCTCGGCCCGCAGGTAGCCGTCCTCGTCGAGGTTGCCGATGATCTCGTTGCCGATGCGCCGCGCCAGGGGGTCCTCGACGGTGAAGCGCAGCTGCTCGTCGAGATGGTCGGTGAGCGAATTGACCGAGCGCACGATGTTCTCGAACGGCAGCTCCTCGCGGTCCTCCTGGGCGACCAGCGAGCGTTCCTCGTTGTGGTCGTCGAACATCACCGCCGTGAGGTCGAACGGCAGGTCGTCGGTCTGGCGCTCGGTGGTCGGCGCCGGCTCCACCGGGGCCGGTTCCACCGGCGTCGGCGCCGGCGCGTCGGGGGTGGCCGCCGCCGGCTCCGGCCCATCGGCCGTCTCCGGCGCCACCTCCTCCAGGAGCGGATTCTCGAGCAGTTCCTTCTGCACGACCTCCTGCAGCTCCAGCGTGGATAGCTGGAGCAGCTGGATGGCCTGCTGGAGCAGCGGGGTCATGACGACCCGCTGGCTCTGCCGAAGTGAGAGGCGCGCTTCCATGGCCATGGTGACGTCTCGTCTCGTAAGCCGCCCTAGAGGGCGAACTTCTCCCCGAGATAGATTTCCCGGGCAATCGGATTATGGGCGATTTCGCTGACGGTGCCCGAAACGAGGATCTTGCCGGCGTAGAGGATGTAGGCGCGGTCGGTGATCGCCAGCGTCTCCCGCACGTTGTGGTCGGTGATCAGGATGCCGATGCCCCGATCGCGCAGCCGCGCGATGATCTCCTGGATGTCGGTGATGGCGATCGGATCGATGCCGGTGAACGGCTCGTCGAGGAGCAGGTAGCGCGGCGACGTGACCAGCGCCCGCGTGATCTCCAGGCGCCGGCGCTCGCCGCCCGACAGCGTGGAGGCCGGATAGGGCGCCAGCGCCGTGAGGTCCAGCTCGGCCAGCAAATCACGCGCCCGCTGCCGCCGCTCGACGGCGTCCAGGTCGAGCGATTCCAGGATGGCCATGATGTTCTCCTCGACCGTCAGCTTCCGGAAGACGGATGATTCCTGCGGGAGATAGCCAACGCCCATCCGGCAGCGCTGGTACATCGGCAACGACGTGATCTCGCGTCCTTCCAAGAAGATACGTCCGCCCTCGGTCGGCAGCAAGCCGACGATCATGTAGAACGACGTCGTCTTGCCGGCCCCGTTGGGTCCCAGCAACCCCACGACCTCGCCCCGCTGGATGTCCAGCGACACATTGTCCACGACTTTGCGGTGCTTGAACCACTTCTGGAGCCCCTGAGCCACCAGGCCTTCCATCGTCAGTTCGCGCAGCGCGGGGCCGGCGCCGTGGCCGTCGCCGCGCCGTCCTTCCTGGCCTCGCGCGGATAGAAGATCGCCTTCACGCGCTCCTGGGTGCCGGCCTCCACGACCGAGCGGTCCTGGGCGAGATAGATCACGATGGTCTCACCGCTGACGACGTTGTCCTCCTGCCACACGCGCGCGTTGCCGGTCAGCACCACGCGCTGCTCGAGGTCGTGGTACTCGGCGCGGCGCGCGGTGCCGGTGCGGCAGTCCCGCGTGATGATGCGGACGTTGCCCGTCGACACGGTGCGGAGGATCCGGTCGCCCTTCTCGTCCAGGTAGACCTCCATGCGGTCGGCGTACTGCACCGAGTTGTTCTGGCGGGCCACGACGTTGCCCGTGAAGATCACCAGGCTCTCCTTGCCGAAGCGCTCCATCTTGTCGGAGTCCACCGTGACCGGCTGGCTTCCGGTGGTCCCGGTGGCCGGCCGCGCCGCCGGGCCGGGCGCCCGGGACTGGGCCCCGGCCGCGGTCACCACCCCGAGCAGGATGGCCGCCACCGCGACCACTCCCCTCACGGCGTCCCGCCCGTCACGAACACCGCCCGCACGGGCCCTTTGATCGTCGTCGCCTCGTCGGCCATCCGCACGTCCATGCCGCTGCCTCGCACGACCGAGCCCCGGCGCGTGATGGTCACCGGCGCGTCCGTCCACAGGCGCTTGCCGGCGGCATCCCAGCGAAGCACCGTGGTCTCCAACCGCAATCCGTCGTCCGCGGTCACGACCACGTCACGCCGCACTTCCACGTTGTTGGTCGTCCGGTCGAGGTCGCCCTCCTCGCCGAGGATCGTCCACGTCCGCTCGCGCTGGTAGATGTGGGCGACCGGCTTGCGCAGCCGGGTCCGGCCGGCCTGCTCGAACATCAAGGCCTGCTCGGCCTTGAGGCGCCACCGCACGCCCCTGCCCTCTTCCTCGAGGTCGACTTCCTTGATCTCCAGGTCGGCTTGGGTCGGCGACGGCCCGCGCGACTCGACGCGCGCGGCGCGGCTGCGGACGACGAGCGTGACGGTCACCGCGATGACGAACACGGTGACGACCACCAGGATGACGCGCGCCAAGTTACGCATGAGAGCCGCTGTGCAATTTCGATACCAGCCTACCACGGCACTCCGAGACCCAAAAGGGAAAACGTCCCACGTGATGCACGAGACGAGGGGCGTTAGACGATCTTGGCTCGCAAGATGTCGTGCAGGTGGATGACGCCGCGCGGCCGCCGGGTGTCGTCGACGACGACCAGGGTCGTGATCGTCCCCTCCATGACCTCGAGCGCCTTGGCGGCGAGGTCGTCGGCGCCGATGGTCATGGGGGTGCGGGAGGCGACGTCGATGGCGTGCAGCCCGTCGAATCCGACGCCGCGCAGGTGCAGGCGTCGGAGATCACCGTCGGTGATCACCCCCACGAGCCGCCCCTGCGCATCCACCACCGTGGTCATGCCGCAGGCGTGCGGCGCCTCGCCGGCGGCAGTGGAGCGCGCGCGCGGCCGCGACATCTCCTCGACCGCGCTGGGCAGCGAGGCGTCCTCGGTGACCGTCGGTATCGTGTCGCCCCCGTGCATGAGATCGGCCACGCGGAACAGGGCGCGCCAGCCGAGCATGCCGCCCGGATGGAGCGCGGCGTAGTCCTCGGGCCGCAGGCCGCGCAGATCGAGCAGCGCCATGGCCAGGGCGTCGCCCATGGCGAGGGCGGCCGTCGTGGAGGCCGTGGGCGCCAGGTTCATGGGGCACGCCTCCTCGGCCACGCTGACGTCGAGCACCACCTCGCACTGGGTCGCCAGCGTCGACTTCGGATTGCCGGTGAGCAGGACGATCGGCACGCCGAGTCGCTTGAGCGCGGGCAGGATCGTCAGCATCTCGTCGGTCTCGCCCGAGTTCGACAGGGCCACCACCACGTCGTTGCGGGCGACCATGCCCAGGTCGCCGTGGGCGCCCTCGGCCGGGTGCAGGAAGTAGGCGGGTGTGCCGGTCGCGGCCAGGGTGGCGGCGATCTTGCCGCCGACGTGGCCGGACTTGCCTATCCCGGTGACGATGACGCGGCCGCCACAACGGTGGAGCACCTCCACCGCCCGCTCGAACCGCTCGTCGAGCCTGGGCACGAGCGCGAGGATCGCCTCGGCCTCGATCTGCAGCACGCGCTCGGCGAGGCGGCGGGCGTCGCGGCGCGGGACGGCGCTCATGCGTGCCCCAGGCCGGCGCGGATCGCCAGGAGCTGGTCGAGCAGCTTCGGCAGGTCGTCGATGCGCAGCATGTTCGGCCCGTCCGACAGCGGGCGCCCGTCGGGCAGCGTGCGGTCGGGATCCTCGTGCATCTCCATGAACAGCGCGTCGATCCCGAAGGCCACCGCCGCCCGCGCCAGGCCCTGCACGTAGCGCCGCTCGCCGCCCGAGCGGTCGCCGGCGCCGCCCGGCAGCTGCACCGAGTGCGTGGCGTCGAACACGACCGGGTACCCGAGCTCGCGCATGATGGCCAGGCCACGCAGATCCACGACGAGGTTGTTGTAGCCGAAGGACGCCCCGCGCTCGGTCAGCAGGATGGCCTCGTTGCCCTTGGACAGGATCTTGTCGACGACGTTGCGCATGTCGCGGGGCGCCACGAACTGCCCCTTCTTGACGTTCACGGGCTTGCCGGTGGCGGCGGCGGCCAGGATGAGGTCGGTCTGCCGGCAGAGGAAGGCCGGGATCTGGAGCACGTCCAGCACCTCGGCGGCCGGATCCACCTCGCTCACCTGGTGGATGTCCGAGAGCACCGGCACGCCCAGCGTGTCCCGGACCTTTCTCAAGATTCGCAGGCCCTCGACCAGCCCCGGCCCGCGGTAGCTGTTGACCGAGGAGCGGTTGGCCTTGTCGTAGGACGACTTGTAGACGAACGGCACCCGGCGCTCGGTCGCGATGGCGGTGAGCCGCTCGGCGGTCATCAGCGCGTGCGTCTCGCTCTCGATGGCGCACGGCCCGCCGATGAGCACGAGCGGGCGGCCGCCCCCGATCGTGACGCCGGGCGCGACCGGCACCTCGCGGGGGACGGTCATCGCCGCTCGCCGTGCTCGAGGGCGGCCTGCACGAAGCCGGCGAAGAGGGGGTGCGGGTCCCACGGGCGGGAGCGGAACTCGGGATGGAACTGGCCGGCCACGAAGTAGGGATGGTCGGGCAGCTCGATGATCTCGACGAGCTGCTTCTCGGCCCAGATCCCCGAGATCGCCAGGCCGTGCTTCTCGAGGTTCTTCAGGTACTCGTTGTTGACTTCGTAGCGATGGCGGTGGCGCTCCTGGATGATCCCTTGCCCGTAGAGCCGTGAGGCACGGGAGCCCTCGGTCAGCAGGATCGGGTACAGCCCCAGCCGCATGGTGCCGCCCTTGTCGGACAGGGTGCGCTGCTCGGGCAGCAGGTCGATGACGAGGTGGGGGGCGTCCGGCGCGAACTCCGAGGAGTTGGCGCCGCCGAGGCCGCACACGTGGCGGGCGTACTCGATCACGGCGCACTGCATGCCGAGGCAGATGCCGAAGTACGGCACGCCCTCCTCGCGCGCGTAGCGCACCGCCTCGATCTTGCCCTCGATGCCGCGGTCGCCGAAGCCGCCTGGCACCAGGATGCCGTGGACGTCGCGGAAGTGGGCGGCGGCGCCGTCGCGCTCGATGTGCTCGGCGTCCACCCAGGCCACCTCGACCCGCGCGTCGTTGGCGATGCCGCCGTGGGCCAGCGCCTCGATGAGGCTCTTGTAGGAGTCCTTGAGCTCGACGTACTTGCCGACGACCGCGACCCGGGTGGTCGTCCGCGGCGACTTCACCCGGCGGACCACGTCCTCCCAGCGCGAGAGGTCGATCGGGCGCGCCTCCAGCCCCAGCAGCTTGACGACGATCTCGTCGAGTCCCTCCCGGTGGAAGACCAGCGGGACCTCGTACACCGTCTCCACGTCCTTGGCGGTGATCACCGCCTCCTCCTCGACGTCGCAGAAGAGCGCGATCTTCGACTTGATGCCCGGCGGCAGGTAGCGGTCGGTGCGGCACAACAAGATATCGGGCTGGATTCCTATGGCTCTCAGCTCTTTGACCGAATGTTGAGTGGCTTTCGTTTTCAGCTCGGCGGCCGCCTGCATGAAGGGCACCAGGGTCAGGTGCACGTACAGGACGTTGTCCTTGCCGACGTCCTTCTTGAGCTGGCGGATGGCCTCCAGGAACGGCAGGCTCTCGATGTCGCCCACGGTGCCGCCCACCTCGACGATGACGATGTCGGTGTCGCGCGCCACCCGGCGCACCGCCGCCTTGATCTCGTCGGTGATGTGGGGGATGACCTGCACCGTCCGCCCCAGGTAGTCGCCCCGGCGCTCCTTCTGGATGACCGAGAAGTACACCTTGCCGGTGGTGATGTTGTGGTCGCGCGTCGCCCGGACCGAGGTGAACCGCTCGTAGTGGCCGAGGTCGAGGTCGGTCTCGCCGCCGTCGTCGGTGACGAAGACCTCGCCATGCTGGTAGGGGCTCATCGTGCCCGCGTCGACGTTGATGTAGGGATCCATCTTCTGCAGCGCCACGCGGTAGCCACGCCCCTCCAGCAGCGCGCCCATCGAGGCCGCCGCCAGCCCCTTGCCCAGCGAGGACACGACGCCGCCGGTCACGAAGATGAATTTCGGGCCCAAGTCATCCCTCCCTTTCTGTCCGCTTCGCGAGCCACGTCTTAACGTAGTCCATTTCGTCCTGCCGCTCCCGGATTTCCCCGTCCACGCGGGCGTCGCGCAGCGCGCCGAGGACGGCGGCGACCTCCGGGCCTCGCGCCATGCCGAGGCCGAGCAGGTCGTCGCCGCCGAGCAGGGGCCGGGCGGCCGCCTCGGCCCCGAGCGCCCGCTCCAGCCGCACGCGCGTGACGGCATCGCCGGAGAGCCGGAGCCAGGCCAGCGCGGTCGCCCCCGACTGCCGCACCGCGCGGGCCGCCTCGCTCGGTCGGCGTGCGGAGGCCAGCCGCTCGCCGAGCACGGGCCCCCGCTCGAGCGCCTCGCGCACACGGTCCAACGGCGCCCCCGCGAGCCCGAGGCCGCCCAGCACCGCGGCGGCGACGTCGCGCCCCTGCCCCGCGGCGAGCGCGGCGGCGAGCACCTCGACGGCCGGCGCCGCCACCGCGTGGGCGCGTGCCCATTGCAGCGCGCCCGGCACTTCCTCGAGCCACGTCACGGTCGCGCGGGTGGCGCGGTGGCGCGACGCCAGCAGGCGGAAGGCGCCCGCCCGGGCCAGCGCGGCCAGCGCCGGTCCCGGCGCCTCGTCGTCGAGAATCCGCTCCAGCTCGGCGACGATCCGCGCCGGGGAGAGCGTCGGGTAGGGCGCCAGCTCGAGGGCCAGCGTGCGGCAGCGCGCGGTCCAGGCGTCCAGGACGAACCCCAGGCGGGCGGCGTAGCGGGCCGCCCGGAAGATCCGCGTGGGATCCTCCACGAACGACAGCGGGTGCAGGACGCGCAGGCGCCGCCGCGCCCCGTCGGCGGCGCCGCCGACGGGGTCGAGCAACCCGTACGCCGGCGACGCCAGCTCGACCGCCATGGCGTTGACGGTGAAGTCGCGCCGCCTGAGGTCCTGGGCGATCGAGGCCGGCATCACCCGCGGCAGCGCCCCGGCGCGCTCGTAGCGCTCGGAGCGGGCCGTGACGACGTCGACGCGCCGCCCGCCGGGCAGCGTCACCGACGCGGTGAGAAAGCGCTCGTGCTCCACCAGCGTGCCGCCGAGAGCATCGGCCAGCGCCCGCGCGACCTGCCGCGCGTCGCCCTCCACCACGACGTCCAGGTCGTGGCGGGCGGCGGCCCGTCCCAGCCACGCATCCCGCACGAGCCCGCCGACCGCGAACGCGCGCGCTCCCTGCGCCGCGGCCAGGCGGCCGGCCTCGGCGAGCAGCGCGCGGCTCTCCGCGTCCAGCCATCGCTCGAAGCGCGCCCGCATCGAGATGACCGCGGGCGGCGGCGCCCGCCGGACGACGCCGAGCGGGGTGCGGCCGCGGAGGACGACCACCGCCGGCGCCCCGGCCGCCAGGTGCCGGCGGACGATGATCTCCGAATCCCGGGCGCCGGTCACGGGCAGCGGGCGCGCCAGCCGGCGCAGCGGCAGGCCTCCGAGACCCAGCGCGTCGGCGCGCGCCGCATCCTCGCGCAGCACCCAGCGCCCGTCCCCGGCGGCCAGCACGTCGGCCTCCCGGCGGCGGGCCAGGCGCGCGGCGTCGGCCGCGGTCAGCCCCGGCGGCGCCGGCAGGACGGCGCCATCCACGAGGTCGGCGGCGACCGGGCTCACCTGCGGGTAGGCGTGCGCGCGCCGCGCCATCAGCGGGCCCTCGCCCGCGGGTGGTGGTCGAGGTACATCCGCCTGATGGCCGCCGAGGGCAGATGCGTGTAGATCTGCGTGGTCGAGATGTCGGCGTGGCCGAGCATCGCCTGGACCGAGCGCAGATCGGCCCCACCCTCCAGCAGATGGCTGGCGAACGAGTGGCGGAGCATGTGGGGCGACACGCGCCGCCGCAGGCCGGCCGCCGCCGCCGCCCGCCGCACCAGCGTCCACAGCGACTGCCGCGAGAGCGGTCCGCCGCGGGGGTTGACGAAGAGCCGGCCCGAGTCGCGCCGGCGGGCGTCGCGCGGGCGGACGTCGCGCAGGTAGCGCCGGACCCACTCGAGCGCCTCGGCCCCGACCGGGACCAGCCGCTGGCGGCTGCCCTTGCCGGTGCAGATCACGTAGCCGGCGGTGAGGTTGACGTCCTCCACCCGCAGGCCCAGGCACTCGGAGGCGCGCATCCCGGTCGCGTAGAGCAGCTCCAGCACGGCGCGGTCGCGCACCCCCGCGGGGCGGCGCGGATCGGGCGCCTCCACGAGCGCCGTCGCCGACTCCAGCGAGAGCGCGCGCGGCAGCGGGCGGGACGCGCGCGGCGCGTCCAGGTGCTCGGTGGGGTCGCGGGGGGTCTCGCCCTCACGTACCAGGTGGCGATAGAAGCCACGCACGGCCGACAGGCGCCGGGCCACGCTGGCGGGGGCGAGGCCCCGCGCCCGCAACCGCTCGAGCCAGCTCACGACGTCGTCGGGCGCCGCCGCGGCCGGCTCCAGGCGGTGTGCGCGGAGGAAGCTCAGGAAGTCGTCGAGGTCACGCCGGTAGGCCGCGAGAGTATTTCGAGACGCTCCGCGCTCGCTGCGGAGAGCCCCGAGATACTCGGCGACCGCCGTCATCGGCGGCGCCGGGTCCTCGGGAGCGAGGCCCGCGGGCGTGGAGCCGACCGCGCGGGATGCCTGGAGTGCACGCCGGATTATATCAGCGCGCTCGGCGCCGCGGCAACATCCCCCACAGCGTCACGCGCTCGGGCGAGCCGAGCAGCGCGCTCGTCACCAGGAAGAGCGCTGCACCGCCGCCGATCGTCAGCGTGAGCCAGGTCACCAGCCGCCCGGTCGTCGTCAGCGCCAGCGCCGGCGCGCCGGCGAGCGACAGGGCGCACCAGGCCGCCAGGGGGACGCAGGCGAGCCCCGTCCGAGCGACGGAGCGCAGCAGCGCGCGCCCGCCGAGCGGGCCGAAGCGGCGCCGGGCCGCCCACAGCAGACCGCCGAGGTTCACGTAGGCGCCCAGCGAGGAAGCGGCGGCGAGGCCGGCGTGGCCCATCGGCCCCATGAGCGCCACCGCCGCCACCACGTTGGCGGCGATCGCGAGCATGCCGAGCCGGACCGCCGTCCCCGGCGCCGAGACCGCGTAGAACGCCTGGGCCGTGATGCGGG
>Ga0214471_10005151_pt1 | contig 10103 bp, 10 predicted proteins | sample RVTome_5_FD_207665 | JGI IMG/M metagenome (GOLD analysis project Ga0214471, IMG submission 207665) | Soil microbial communities from uranium-contaminated site in the Upper Colorado River Basin, Wyoming, United States - RVT142D155 | ecosystem: Environmental > Terrestrial > Soil > Contaminated >... | reverse complement strand
CGGACGCCACGGCCGGCGCTCACGGACAAAACGCGCGCGAGATCATCTATCGGGTCCAGGTGGCGGGCCAGTCGGCGAGGGAGGCGCTGCTGGGCGCCACATCGCTTGCCGCCGAAGCCCTGGGTCTAGGAGATCGGATCGGCGCGATCCGGCCGGGATTCGCCGCGGACGTGATCGCGCTCGACGGCGATCCGATGTTGGACATCACGGCGCTGCGCCGGGTGGTGTTCGTGATGAAGGCCGGCACGGTGTACAAGAACGCTCGTTAGCGAATTGTCACACCGATGGTGGCGTGATACGTCGTAGCAATCACATCATCCACGCGCCCGGCCGGCAGGATGACGTCCCCGATCCCTGTAATGAACGCCGCAGCATTGGCCGTGACCGCGAACTTGCGCGAGACCCGCCAGTCCAGACCCAGGCCGAGCGTCATCCCGATGCCCGTGCCCTTGCTCGTGTCGGCCGCTGATCCCGAGGGGACCGTGAACCGCCCCTGCGCCACACCGGTCCCGCCCTTGAGGAAGACACCCGAGCGCCAGGGGAACCACAATACTACGACCGTAATCGTTTCCATCTCGGCGACGATGCTCGTATCGTCCGCCGTGAACCCGAACGCCTCGTCCAGGAAGCCAGCGCTCTCTACCCCGAGGAGCACGCGGTCCGACAGCACGCCACCGATGCGAATGTACCCGCCCGACCCGGAAGACCTGACGACGTCGGTGCAGGTCGAGCAGGTTACGCGGGAGTGGGCGGCGCCGGCGCCCAGCTCGCCCCACAAGCCGGTACGATGCCGTCGCTGGGCCGCGGCTCCGCCGCCCAGCCCGGGCCCGAGCATCACCAGCGCCGCGAGCGCGCCGCACGCCGCGGACCTCACCGCGTCTGCGCTGCCGCCGGCCGGCTCGCGGCCGTCCAGTTCAAGAGCAAACGCAGCTCGGGGAAGTCCCGCGCATCGTCGGGCCGGTCGGAGTACTGACTAGCGCGGCTGAAGTGGGTGGCGTGGACACCGAGCCCCAGACGACGCACGATCGGCACCGTCAGCTCCACGCCGCCGAACCCGATGTAATGGTCCGCGCTGGCGCCGCTCACGGCATGCACGTACGCGGCCTGCGAGTGCACCGTCAGGAACGTGACGCCCCGCCGCTCCAAGCCCAGCTCGAGACGCAGCCCAGCACCGGGGCCGAAGTCGTAGTTGCGCTCGCCAAACCCGGCGCCGGGCGCGTCGATCGCGCCCAGCAGGATGCCGCTGCCGAACACCTGGGTCCGCACTCCGAAGCCGCGGCCGAGCTGCCACAAGGAGTAGAACCCGGCTTCGACGCTCTGCCCGCCGATCTGGTGGGCGGGGTTGCTGATGAAGTCAAAGCGCTGGTTCACGGCGAACGCATGGCGGTGACGGGCGGCAGGACGGTTCAGGTCCGTGCCGAACAGGCGGCCCGCCGTCCGCAGGGCATTGAGACCGGCGGAGCTCACCATGATGCGCGCGCCGAAGACGTCGAACGGCGCGCCGTACGGACGCCGCAGCGGATCACCGTAGCGCAAGTCTACAATCGCGACGGGCAAGGTCGCGACGCTATCCGTGATGGAGTCGGCCACGATCCGCGCGCCGCCGTGCACGCGCAGCAGGAACGCGCCGAGATCGTGCTCGGGCGGATTGGGCCCGCGGGCGGTCCATTGGCCGCGCAGCAACCGGTTCACGCCGCCCATAGGGTCGAACGGCAGCGCCGCGATCTCGCGCCAGGTGCGCCTGCGGCCCGTAGCACCGTTGTCCCGGATCGTCGCGCCCACGCGGTGAAACACCTCGCCCAAGGCGATCCCGCCGATGCTAGTCATGAAGAAGTCGTTGAGCGAGGGGCGGTTCGATTCGCCGAAGTACTCCCACGTCCACGAGCCGAGCAGGGCGAGGGTGGCCGACTCCCAGTAATCCAAGCCGTTGGACCGGCCGGCGTTGAAGTACAGGCCCCCGTGGTAGGGATGGGCGAACAGGTTGGTCGAAAAGCTGTTCTCGTCCCACTCCCAGCCGAGCCGGATGTTCCGGGACCAGCTCTGCGACCCGGCGTTGGCAGCCCAGTCCTCTCTGAGCGCCCAGGCGTCGAAGCGATTGACGAAGACGTTGATGAGCAGCGTCTGGCCCACGGCAAGGAGCGGGCGCTGGGAGGTCGCGGCGCTGCGGGTCGAATCGGTCTGAAGGGCCGGGACTGGCGCTGGGAACAGCAACGTCAGGACCGCGAGGACGGCGAGCGAACGCGGGGGCCGCATCCGGTAAGTTACGCACCGCTGGAGAGACGGGCCAACGAACGGGTCGACGCCGTACGCGCTATACTCCCTCGATGCCACCCGCCCCGCGAGCCCGCCTCCGCAAGCTCTGCCTCGCGCTCCCCGAGGCGCACGAGATCCGGGCGTGGGGCGAGCCGACGTTCCGCGTCAAGAACAAGCTGTTCGCCATGTACGCCAGCTCCGGCAACCATCACGGCCACGGCCGTCCCGCCGTCTGGTGCAAAGCCACGTCCGCTAATCAAGCGCTCATGGTCGAGGCCGCGCCCGACCGGTTCTTCGTGCCGCCCTACGTCGGGCCCAGCGGCTGGGTCGGCGTGTGGCTCGACCGGCGACCCAACTGGCAGCTGCTGGCGGACCTGCTGCGCGACAGCTACCGGCTGGTGGCGCCCAAGCGCCTGCGCACACCATGAAGCGCTACTACCTCAGTCTGTTCGTCGGCGTGGTGCTGATCCTCATCATCTCGGGCATCGCGCCGTACGATCGCACCACCTGGTGGCTCGAAGTGTTCCCCGTCCTCTTCGGTGGCCCCATTCTCGTCTCCACCTACAAGCGCTTCCCGCTCACGCCATTCCTCTACACACTCCTCACCCTGCACGCGGTCATCCTGCTCACAGGCGGCCACTACACCTACGCGCGGGTACCGCTCGGCTTCTGGGTGCAGGACCTGTTCGGCCTTGCCCGTAACCACTACGACCGCCTGGGACACTTTGCGCAGGGGTTCGTGCCCGCCATCCTCGCACGGGAGGTCCTGCTGCGCACCTCTCCACTCCGCCCCGGCCGATGGCTCTTCGTGCTCGTTACCGCCGTGTGCCTCGCCTTCAGCGCTTGCTACGAGTTCTTCGAATGGTGGTCGGCTCTGGCCGGAGGCGAGGCGGCGGAAGCCTTCTTGGGCACCCAGGGCGACGTGTGGGACACGCAATGGGACATGTTCCTGGCGTTCTTCGGCGCCATGATCTCGCAGCTGCTCCTGTCGGGATGGCACGACCGCCAGCTCCACGACCGCGTCCCGGAAGTCCGCGTATAATGGAGTCCCCTTCGACGAGGACGAACATGCGCACTCTCATCGCCACATGCTCCGCCGTGCTCTTGGCAGCCGCGGCCACGGCAACGGCACAGGAGACTGAGACTCCCGTCGCCCTGGACCAGGTCCCGAAGCCTGTCACCTACGCCGTCCGCGCGCGCTTCCCCCAAGGCACCGTCCGCGCCGCGGCGCAGGAGACCGAAGAGGGCAAGACCGTTTACGAGGTCTCCGTCACCGAGCGCGGGCGGAACATCGACGTCACCCTCACGCCCGAGGGGGCCATCGTCAAGATCGAGCGGGAGATTGCGGCACGGGAGCTGCCGGTCTTTGTCTCGCGGGCCCTGCGAGCAAAGTTCGCCGACGCGACGTACCGCTTCGTCGAAGCCGTCTTTACGATCACGCGAGGAGCGGAAACGCTGGCCTACTACGAGCTCAAGCTCGTGACAGGAGCCGGCAAAGCTCTGGAGGTCGAGGTCGCCCCCGACGGCAAGATTCTGAAAGAAGAGGAAGACGTGGAGACTGAGCCGGACCACTTGAGCGCGCTGCCGGACGACCAGTGCGATGTGCTGTCCGTCCAGCGAGTCGTCCGCGCCGTTTTGGCCCGCCTCTAGTCAGGGCCCGCGCGAGCGCGTGCCGAAGGTCGCCACCTACAACGTCAACTCGATCCGCGCCCGGTTCGAGCGCCTTCTCGCCTGGCTCGCCCGCGAGCAGCCCGATGTCGTCTGTCTGCAAGAGATCAAGGTCACCGAGGACGAGTTCCCCCGGATGGAGCTCGAGGCCGCCGGTTGGCACGCCGCGATACACGGCCAACGCACGTACAACGGCGTCGCCATCTTGAGCCGCAATCCGCTCGACGACGTCCAGCCCGGTTTGGGCGACGATGCGAACGATCCCGAGGCCCGAGTGCTTTCCGGTCGCCTCGGCGCCCTGCGAGTCGTTTCCGTCTACGTCCCAAACGGTCAAGTCGTGGGGTCGGACAAGTGGACCTACAAACTCGACTGGCTCCGGCGCCTGCGCGGCTACCTGGAGCGCACCGGCTCGCCCGAGGAGCCGCTCGTGGTGTGCGGCGACTTGAACGTCGCTCCCGAGGATCGGGACGTCGCCTTTCCCGCCCAATGGCTGGGCAGCGTGCTCACGCACGAAGCCGCGCGAGCCGCGCTGCGCGACGTCGCCGCCTGGGGGTTGGCCGACGCGGTCCGCCGGCACCACCCCGACGGACCCGGCCCCTTCACGTGGTGGGACTACCGCATGCTCGGCTTCCCGAAGGGCGACGGGATGCGCATTGACCACATCCTCGCGACCCGCCCGCTGGTCGAGCGGTGTACTGGCGCGTACGTGGTACGCGAGGAGCGCAAAGGCAAGCAGCCCTCGGACCACGCGCCCGTGGTTGCGGTGTTTCAGGACCTGTAGCGATCACGCAACGGCCCAGCGCACTTGCCGCTGCTCAGTTGTCGCGTCATGATACCAGTTAGCCGGTCTCTGGAGCGTCCGCTGGTCGTCGTTTGCCTACCAACGATCCCCTTACGGCCGGTGTCGAACCGCAGAGCGTTTCACTGCGGCAGTGCGCACCCCGGAAAGGAGCTCCCATGCTCTTCCTCCGTACTCACCGGTTTTTGATCGCCGGAACCGTTCTGGTGCTCGGCGCCCCGACCGCCTGGCTGCTCGCGGGAGACCCGAAGTCGGACGATCTCTCCCTGGTCGCGCCCGTCAAGCGCGGCGAGTTCACGGTGACCGTGACGACCGCCGGCGAGCTGCGGGCTCGGGAATTCGTGCAGATCACCGGTCCCGCGAACGCGCAGCAGGCCGGGGCCTATCAGATGAAAATCGCCTCGATCGTTCCCGAGGGGACGGTGGTCAAGGCCGGCGACGTCGTGGCCGAGCTCGATCGTTCCACCATCGCGACCAAGCTGGCGGACGTGACGCTCGCGCTGGAGAAAGCGCAGGCGCAATACGAGCAGGCCATGCTCGACTCGACGCTCAATCTCTCGACCGCGCGTGAGGACATCCGCACCAAGGAGCTGGCGCTCGAGGAGAAGCGGCTCGCCAAAGAGCAGGCGGTCTACGAGGCCCCAACCGTCCAGCGCCAGGCGGCGATCGACCTCGAGAAGGCGGAGCGCGCTCTGGCCCAGGCCCGAACCGACTACCATACCAAGACCGAGCAGGCACGCGCCAAGCTGCGCGAGGTCGGCGCCGAGCGGCAGCGACAGAAGAATCTCCTCAAAGTGGTCCAGGAGGTGATGGCCGGGTTCACCATCCGGTCGCCGGCCCCGGGGATGGTGACGTATGTGCGGGAGTGGAACGGGAGGAAGCGCACGACGGGCTCGCAGGTCTCCTCATGGGACCCCACGGTCGCCACGCTCCCCAACCTGGCGCTGATGGAATCCGTCACGTACATCAACGAGATCGACGTCCGCAAGATCGCCGCCGGTCAGCCCGTCGTCGTCACGCTGGACGCCGATCCCTCGAAGCGGCTCACCGGCGTCGTGACGAGCGTCGCGAACGTGGGCGAGCAGCGTCCGAATGCGGACTCCAAGGTCTTCGAGGTAAAGGTGCAGGTAGAGCAGTCAGACTCGACCCTCCGCCCCGGCATGACCACCGGGAACGCCATCGAGACGTTCCGCGCCCCGGATGCGCTGTTCGTGCCCCTCGAAACACTTGGCAACGAGGCCGGGGTCCCGTTTGTGTACCGGCAGGCGGGTGGCCGGGTCGTGAGACAGCAGGTGGTCGCGGGCGTGATGAACGACGACGCAGTGATCATCCTGGCCGGCCTCGCAGAGGGCGACTTTGTACTGCTCGCCCCGCCCGTGGGCGGGGATGAACTGGAGCTGGTGCGCCCACCGGAAACCGTCATCGACGCGCAAGACGATTCCGCCAAGCGCTGACCCGTGCACCTCGATCCCGCGGCCCTTCGACAGCTCCGCGCGCGGATCGCCGCGCACGCCGTGTTCAGCCTGCGCACCGCCCTGGAGGCCGTGGAGCACAACAAGCTGCGGGCGTTCCTGACGTCGCTGGGGATCCTGTTCGGCGTGGCGTCGGTCATCGCCATGCTCGCCATCGGCAAGGGCGCCGAGCGGGAGATCCTCGAGCAGTTGCGCCTCCTCGGCTCCAACAACGTGCTGGTCGCGCCGCTCGTGGAGCAGCAAGAGGGCCCGGCGGAGGATCCCTCGGAGAAGGAGATCAAGCGGTTCTCCCCGGGGCTCACCTACGCCGACGCGCAGGCCATCGCTCGGGTGGTCCCCGCCGTCGACGCCGCCAGCGCGGAGATCGTGCTCAATACGACGATCACTCGCGAGGGGCGGCGGCGGTCCGGCAAGGTGGTCGGCGTCGATACCACGTACTTTCGCCTGACCAACCTCGAGCTGCGGAGCGGCGGGTGGTTCACACCCGTCCAGGTCGAACGCGGCCACCCGGTAGCGATTATCGGCCATGGGGTCCGCACGCGCTTCTTCACCACCGAAGACCCCCTCGGCCGACCGCTGAAGGTCGGGGACACGTGGCTGACCGTCGTCGGCGTTCTTGCAGACCGCCGCGTAAGCGACTTTACGGCACAGCGGCTCGGCATTCGTGACGCCAACATGGACGTCTACGTGCCCGTGCGCACCATGCTGCTGCGTTTCCGCAATCGCGCCCAGCTCACGCAGCGCGACATCGAGCTGGCGTCACGTCCCGTCACCGTCACCTTTGCCGGCGACGAGGACACGGAAACCGAGGAGCAGCGCCAGGAGCGCACCAACCTCCACCAGCTCGATCGGATCATCGTGCGCGTGACCGACTCCAAGCTGGTCCCCGCCGTCGCCGACATCGCCCAACGGATGCTCGCGCGCCGGCACAATACGGTGGTCGATTTCGAGATCACCATCCCCGAGCTCCTGCTCCGGCAGGAGCAACGGACCAAGACGATCTTCAACATCGTTCTCGGCGCGATCGCCTCAATCTCCCTGATCGTCGGCGGCATCGGCATCATGAACATCATGCTCGCGTCCGTGCTGGAACGCATTCGGGAGATCGGCGTGCGGCGGGCGGTCGGCGCCACCCAGCGGGACATTCTGTTCCAGTTCCTGAGCGAAGCCGTGCTCATCAGCGTGGCCGGGGGCGCCGTCGGGATTCTGGTCGGCACCGGCTTCAGCGCGGGTATCGAGCGACTTGCCGGCATCACGACGATCGTGTCCTCCCTCTCGGTGGTGGTCGCCTTCGGCGTCTCGCTCACCGTGGGCCTCGCGTTCGGCATCGTGCCGGCATATCGCGCCGCGCGCCAGGATCCGGTCATCTGCCTTCGCTACGAGTGACTCCATGACAATTCGCAATCGCATGCACGCCGTCGCGCCCGCGGTGGCGTTGTGGCTCGCGTTGACAAGTACGTCGGCTCTGCTCGCGCAGCAGCCCATCACGCTTCAGGAAGCGATCGCCATGGCGCAGGCAGGTGGGCATCGGGCCCGCGCCGCCGTAGCCGCGCGCGACGCCGCACGGTACCGCGACCGGGCGTTCGCTTCGCGGCTCCTGCCCCAGCTGTCCGTCGCCGGCACCATGCCCAGGTACAATCGCTCGATTATCGAAGTCGTGCAGGACGACGGCAGCACGCGTTTCCTGCCGCAGCAGGAGACCGACGCGAGGCTGACCATGATGCTGTCGCAACGGCTCCCCCTGACCGGCGGCGATCTGTTCGTCTCCTCGTCGCTCGCGCGCCTGACCGTGAGCGGCCAGCAAGCGGGAGAAACCTGGTCGTCCGCACCGATCTCCGTAGGTCTGCGACAGGAGGTATTGCGGCCGAACGCGACGGCCTGGGACCGCCGTGAGCAGGCCGTGCGCGCCGAGCGCGACGACCGATCGTATTTCGAAGACCTCGAGGACATCGCGCTGGAGACGAGCGACGTGTTCTTCGACGTGTACGCTGCGCGGGTGGCGTTGGACAACGCGCTCACGAACGCCGCCGTGAACGATACGCTGTACCGCCTCAACACCGGTCGCTTCGAGGTCGGCAGAATCGGCGAAAACGACCTGCTGCAGAGCGAGCTGGCCCTGCTGCGGGCTCGGACCGCCGTGGAGGGCGCGAGGCTCGAGCACGAGCGCGCCACGGCCGCCCTGCGCCTCGCCCTCAACCTACCGCCCGGAACGCCCGTGGAGATCGCCGTTACGGCGAGCGTGCCTGCCTTCGAGGCCGACACCGAACGGGCCGTTGCCGAGGCGCTCGCGAATCGGGCGATCGTGAGCGAGCTGGATCTCCAGGATGTGCAGGCACAGCGTCGAGTCACCGAAGCACGGCTGGGCGGTTGGATCGGCGCGACCGTGGAGGCCAGCCTGGGGTTCAACGCGACGGCGCCCGAAGCGAGCCTGGCGTATCAGGACCTGCTCGAGGCGCGGCGTTTCTCACTCGCCGTCTACGTACCCCTCGTCCAATGGGGCGCCCGCAAGGAAAACGTCTTGGCCGCCGCGGCCGAGCGCGACCGCGTGGCGACGATCGGGCGCTTGACGCGGGAGCAGACCACGCACGACGCACATTTCGCGGTGCTGCAGCTGGCGCAGGCGCGCCGTAACGTCGCGCTGTTTGCGAAGGCCGATACCGTGGCCGGGAAGCGGTTCGAGGTGGCGTACAACCGCTACCTGATTGGACGCATCACGATCGACAACCTCTACATCGCACAAACGGAGAAGGACCAAGCGCTTGCGCAGTTCGTCCTGGCCCTTCGCCGTTACTGGCAAGCGCACTACAACCTGCGCCGTCTCACCCTCTTCGATTTCGCGACCGGTCAGCCGGTGCGCTAGTCGCCGACTAGCTCGCGCGCACTTGGAGCCCGCTGGCCAGCCGCACTACGATGTGCGCGCCCTTCGGCAAGACGATATCCACGTCCTTCGTGCCGGCCGCTACGCCGGCCCCCACCGCCGCGCCTACCGCCCCACCGATCACCGTCCCCTTCGTGTCCTTGCCGATGATGCGGCCGACAATGGCTCCGGCGGCCGCGCCGGCGCCCACCTTCGCGGCGTCGCGGCCAGTGATGCCTCGACCCTTATGCACAGTCTCGATCGAGTCTACTACCACCTCGAGCGGATACTCGCCACCGCGCACGGTCAACGTGGAGAGCGAGAGCGTCAGTGTGCCGGTCTCATTGGGATTAGGAGCAGGTTTCACCGCCGTGATCTGACCACGGACCGAGGACCCTGCCGGGATGACGACGCGCCCCGCGGCGTCCTTCACCTCCTCGACCACCGTCGCCGTCACCGGGTCGCCCACCTTGGCGGTGCGCGAGGTGATGGTGTCGCCGACGGCGAGTTCGAACCGTGTGCCCGGGGCGAGGGATAGCATCGCCGGAGCTGCGGGCCTCCGCTCGACCGGGGGGCGGGCGCGAGGCCGTGGCGCGGGCGTCGATGCACTGGGTGCGGCTGCACTCGGCTGGGGAGCCGCTACATCACCCGTCACCGCCGAGGATTCCGTCGGGGCGAGCGTGAGGTTGCGGGCGGTGGTATCCGCGGCCGCGCTGCGCGCGTCACCCGAACCGCACCCGAGCGTGACGGCGATCAGCAGACCGGCGGAGATGGCAAGCAGTCGTTTCATAGCAGTCGGGTCCCGATGTGAGGGTGGGTGCTGCCCTTCAGGGTGGGGATAAACACGAAACCGTTCACGATGTTCCCCTTCCCGACCTTTGTTACAGTCTGCTCTTCAGGAACTCGGGCGTGAGCCCCTGGAGCCACGTCGCGAGCAGCGTGAACCGGTCCGTGACAAGTAGAAGGCCGAGGACGATGAGAATCGCTCCGGCGATGCGATCGACCCATACGATGTAGGGCCTGAACCGCTGAAACCACGCGAGGAATCTCTCGA
>Ga0214471_10005150_pt1 | contig 10104 bp, 7 predicted proteins | sample RVTome_5_FD_207665 | JGI IMG/M metagenome (GOLD analysis project Ga0214471, IMG submission 207665) | Soil microbial communities from uranium-contaminated site in the Upper Colorado River Basin, Wyoming, United States - RVT142D155 | ecosystem: Environmental > Terrestrial > Soil > Contaminated >... | reverse complement strand
GATGGCTCGGGCGGCGCTCGAGGCCGACGTCCTCCTCGTCAATTCAGGGACCGAGGCCACGCCCGCCCGGCCGGGCTGGTCGTTCAGGGACTGGATCGTGGACGGGCACCCGGACCACGGCTACCCGACCCCCGCTGACCTGGCGTACCACCTGACGACGCTTTTCCACGAGGTCCGGCCCCGCGGCTCCTTCGAGGTGCGGTCGATCGACGCGCTACCGGCGCGATGGCGCGTGGTCCCGGTCGTGCTGTACACGGGACTGCTGTACGACCCCCGGGCGCGCCGCGACGTTCTGGGGGTGCTCGAGTCCTGGCGGCCACGGCTGACGGCGCTCCTGGCACGCTCCGCCGACGTGGGCCTCACGGACGCCTCCCTGTGCGCAGCGGCCGTGGAGACGTGGTCCTTCGCGATCGAGGGTGCGTGGCGGCTGGGGCGCGGCGTCGTGGACGAAGCGGACATCCGCCGGGCAGAGGCGTTCGTCGACCGCTTCGCCATGCGCGGCCGCTGTCCCGGTGACGACCTGCGCGAGCTGTTCCTCGCCGACCCTGCTGCAGCGCGGTCGTGGGCCACGGAGCCGGTGCCTACGGTGAGCCTGTGCTGAACGCCACCGGCTCCCCATCACCCACCGAGCCCGACGCCCTGCGTCGGGAGCTGACGAGCCTGCTCGATCGTCGCCGGCAGCGGACGCTGGCGCTGATCGCCCCGCTCGAGGACCGCGAGCTGCACGAGCAGTTCGCCCGTTTCATGAGCCCGCTGGTGTGGGACGTCGGGCACGTCGGCAACTTCGAGGAGCTGTGGCTGCTGCGACAGCTCGACGGCCGTGATCCGACCGATCCCGACCTGGACCGGGTGTACAACCCGTTCGAGAACCCCCGCTGGACCCGTGGCGCGCTGCCCGTCCTGGACCGCGCGGCGGCCGTGGCTTACCTCGCCGGTGTCCGCGCCGAGGTCGTCGACGTCCTGCAGCGCCTCGAGCTGGCCCCGGACCACGAGCTGCTGGCCGACGGTTTCGTGTACCGGATGATTGCCTCGCACGAGGCCCAGCACCAGGAGACGATGCTCCAGGCCCTGGGGTTGCGCGACGACCTCATGCCCTACCCGTTGCCGGCTCCGCCGAACGAGCCCACGCGCAAGGTCGACGACGAGGACCGCGTGCTGGTCCCCGGTGGCCCGGCGAGGATCGGGACCGACGACCGCACCTGGGCCTACGACAACGAGCACCCGAGCCATGTCGTCGACGTTCCCGCGTTCGCACTCGACCGGTTCCCGGTCACCAACCGTCGGTACGACGCGTTCATCGAGGACGGCGGGTACGCCCGAGCGGACCTGTGGAGCGAGCGCGGTCGGCGGTGGCTCGACCAGCACGGCCACCGTCGGCCCCAGGGGTGGGTACCAGGTGACGGCGGGTGGGGCGTCAGGCGGTTCGGCAAGCTACTCGCGCTCGATCCCCGCGAACCGGTCCAGCACGTGACGTTCTTCGAGGCCGATGCGTTCGCCCGGTGGTCCGGAGGTCGCCTGCCGACCGAGGTCGAATGGGAGAAGGCTGCGGCGTGGGACGCGGCCGCGGGTCGCGCCCGGCGCCACCCCTGGGGCGATGAGCCGCCCACCCCCCGGCGCGCCAACGTCGGGCTGGTTCGACCGGGTCCGGCGCCGGTCGGTGGCTACCCGGACGGCGCCAGCGCCTACGGGGTCGAGCAGCTCGTCGGCGACGTCTACGAGTGGACCTCGAGCCCCTTCCAGGGCTACCCGGGCTTCACGCCCTTCCCGTACCCGGAGTACTCCGAGGTGTTCTTCGGCGGGGACTACCGGGTGCTGCGCGGGGCCTCGTGGGCGCTCGCGGCCTCGCTCGCCCGCTGCACGTACCGGAACTGGGACCACCCGTACCGCCGCCAGATCTTCGCGGGCATCCGGGTCGCGTACGACGTGGCGTCGGGCGGGTCGTAGATGTGCCGGCTCGCTGCCTACGTCGGGCCGCCGGCGCCGCTGTCGACCCTGCTCTACGACCCACCCAGGTCGTTGCAGGTACTCAGCTACCAGCCCCGTGAGCTGCTGTACGGCAGCGTGAACGTCGACGGCACCGGCATCGCCTGGTGGGATGAGATCGATCAGCCGCCGCTGCGCTACGTCACGGCGTCGCCCCCGTGGTCCGACCCCAACCTGGCGTCCCTGGCACCGCGATTGACCGGGCGGGTACAGCTCGCGGCAGTGCGCGGCGCCACGCCCGATATCCCCTTCGGGCCTGCCAACGTCGCGCCGTTCGCGCACGACGGCGTGGCCTTCGTGCACAACGGCTGGGTGGGGGAGTTCCGCCGGGGGACCGGCCGGGCGCTGGCCGCCGCCCTGCCGGACGACCTCTACGCGGCCATGGACGCCGTGTCGGACTCGATGGTCGTGTTCCACACGCTGCTGGCCCACCGGCGCAACGGGTTGGACCTGGCTGGCTCGGCCGTCGCCACCATCGCCGCCGTGGCCGACGTGGTGTTTGCCCACGGCACGAGATCGACCCTGAACCTCGCGGTCAGCGACGGCGTGACCGTCGTGGCCACGCGCGCGTCGGTGAACGATCGCCTCAACAGCCTGTACCTCGCACGTGAGTCCGACCGGTGGCCCGGCGCGGTCGTCATCGCCTCCGAACCGCTCGACGATGACCAGGCGTGGCAGGCCGTCCCCGAACAACACCTCGTGCGGGTCGACGTGGCGTCCGGGCAGACCGAGATCCATCCCTTGTGACCCAGGACCGGGTGTGAACCCCACCGACACCGGAAGCGTGCGGATCACACGCCTGTCCGAGCCGCACGACCTGGCCGAGGAACTGGCCGCCGACGTGCGGGCGGGGCTGACCGACGATCCCAAGTGGATGCCCCCGAAGTACTTCTACGACGGTGCCGGCTCGGAGTTGTTCGAGGCGATCACCGAGCTCCCTGAGTACTACCCGACCCGGGCCGAGACGCAGATCCTGGAGCGCATCGCGGACGGCATCGTCCGCGAGGTCCAGCCGGAGGCACTGGTGGAGCTCGGCTCGGGCTCGTCGCGCAAGACCGTCCTGCTGCTCGAGGCGATGCACCGGCACGGCACCGGTTACCGCTACGTCCCTGTCGACGTCTCCGAGGATGCCCTGCGGGCGGCCGCGGACGTGCTCGGCGCGACCCATCCGTGGTTGGTGTTCGACGGCTTCGTGGGGGACTTCGCCACCGACCTGCACCGCATCCCACGGCGCGGGCGACGGTTGGTCGGCTTCCTCGGTTCGACCATCGGCAACTTCGAGCCCGCCGACCGAGCGCTCCTGCTCGACGAGGTCCGCTCGCTGCTCGAGCCCGGCGACCGGTTCCTCCTGGGCGCGGATCTGGTCAAGGATCCCGGCACCCTGGTCGCCGCCTACGACGACAGCCAGGGCGTGACCGCCGCCTTCAACCGCAACATGCTGCGGGTGCTCCAGCGGCTCCTCGAGGCTGACGTCGACCCGGAGGACTTCAGGCACGTGGCCCGGTGGAATGACGCCGACGAGCGCATCGAGATGCACCTCCAGGCCACGCGCACGCTGGAGGTGACGTTCCCCACCCTGGGCCTCACGGTGCCCTTCGAGGTGGGCGAGACCATCCGCACGGAGCTGTCGTGCAAGTTCCGTCGCGAGGGAATCGAGCAGGAACTGCGGGCGGCAGGGCTGCGCGTCGACCGATGGGAGACCGACCGCCAGGACCGCTTCGCGCTGCTCCTGGCTGCGCCTGTGGGTTGAACACGTAGGCTTTACCCGACGACTTCGCTTCGTACGGACCATGAGACGACCGACCAGGACCTCACCACGTGAACGACCACTTCAGCACCGATGGCGACCACAAGGTCCGTGACCTGGGGCTGGCCCAGTGGGGCCGCACCGAGATCGCGATGGCCGAGAAGCAGATGCCGGGTCTGATGGCCCTGCGCGAGCGCTTCGAGGCCGACCAGCCCCTGGCCGGCGCCCGCATCGCCGGGTGCCTGCACATGACGATCCAGACCGCCGTGCTGATCCAGACGCTGGAGGGACTCGGCGCCTCCGTGCGCTGGAGCTCGTGCAACATCTTCTCCACCCAGGACCATGCCGCCGCAGCCATCGCCGACGCCGGCACCGCCGTGTTCGCCTGGAAGGGCGAGACCGAGCAGGAGTACGAGTGGTGCATCGAGCAGACCCTGACCTGGCCCGACGGCTCGGGTCCCAACCTGCTGCTCGATGACGGCGGCGACCTGACCGCGATCGTCCACGACCGCCACGAGGATCTGCTACCCGAGATCAGGGGCGTGTCCGAGGAGACCACCACCGGCGTCCACGCCCTGTACGCACGCCAGAAGCAGGGCACGCTGCGGATGCCGGCCATCAACGTCAACGACTCGGTGACCAAGTCCAAGTTCGACAACCTCTACGGCTGCCGCGAGTCGCTCATCGACGGCATCAAGCGCGCCACCGACATCATGATCGCCGGGAAGATCTGCCTCGTCGCCGGTTACGGCGACGTGGGCAAGGGCTGCGCCCAGGCCCTGCGGGGGATGGGCGCCACCGTCGTCGTCACCGAGATCGACCCGATCAACGCGCTCCAGGCCGCGATGGAGGGCTACCGCGTCGTCACGATCGATGACGTGGTGGGCGATGTCGACATCTTCGTCACCGCGACCGGCTGCGACGACGTCATCACCGAGCAGCACGTCCTGGCGATGAAGGATCAGGCCATCGTGTGCAACATCGGCCACTTCGACACCGAGATCCAGACCGCCAAGCTGCGCAGGTACGAGTGGGAGAACGTCAAGCCCCAGGTCGACCTCGTGCACCTGCCCAACGGCCGGGCCATCATCCTGCTGGCCGAGGGCCGGCTGGTGAACCTCGGCTGCGCGACCGGTCACCCCAGCTTCGTGATGAGCAACTCGTTCACCAACCAGGTGCTGGCGCAGATCGAACTGTGGCGCAACCACGAGGACTACAAGAACGAGGTCTACGTGCTGCCCAAGCATCTCGACGAGGAGGTCGCGCGGCTGCACCTCGGCAAGATCGGGGCCAAGCTGACCGTGCTCACCGAGCGGCAGGCCCAGGCCCTCGGGGTCCCCGTCGAAGGCCCCTACAAGGCTGACAACTACCGCTACTAGCAGCTTCGTCGCCGTTGGTGGCCTCCGGCACGTGGCCACCGGGATGGGTGCACGACCCACGTCATCTCGCGGCCAACGCACCCCATCCCACCTGGAACACGGGCGCGAGTGTGCGGTGTGCGCGCGTTTCGTGGGGTCAAGTCGTGGCCGATGTTGGTCGAGAGTGTTCACAGAGTGGCTGCGGTTCGGTAGTGTGGTCCACGCACATCGCCGTGGTTGACGTGTGACCCCGGGTGTGGCAAGGCAGGTGTGGCAAGGCAGGTGTGGCAAGGCAGGTGTGGCAAGGCAGGTGTGCAAGGCAGGTGCGGGAACGATGTGGGTGGCGGACCGCCACGTGACGCCGGACTCACCTAGAGTGCGGCCAAGGGGCTCCAGGAGGTTGCCGTGCTGGCGACAGGGCTGATGGCAGGGGCATCCGGACGCGTCCGGATACTCGAGCGAACGTGGTGGGTCGCGATCGCCGGCCTGCTCGTCACGGCGGTGGTAGCCGCCGGTGGCATAGGTGTGAGCAATCTCGTGCTCGCGCAGAGCGCGCAGGACCTGATCGGCCGGCTCGCCGAACTCGAGCAGCGCGCGCCATCGCCGCTGCCCCCCGACGAGATCCTCATGGAGGATGCCTCCGAGGCCAACCCCGACGCCGAGACCTTCGCCGAGTTCATCGGCGACTTCACCGGGACGAAGCTCGCACTGGACGACATCGCCGACGAGGCCCGCCAACTGTTCATCGACGCGGACGACGCCGATGGGGCCGTGGCCGACGCGATCGCCGACGTTGCACGCTCGTGGGTGCTGCTGCAGAACGCGTTCACCTACCTCGAAGCGTGGCGCTCCACCGACCTGACCTTCCCACTGGACACCGTCGACGGAACCGACACCGCCACCGGTGCCGACAACGGGCTGACCTACGCCGAGATCGGGTTGCACATCCAGATCGACGCGTTCGAACGGATGCTGCCGGCGTACGACGTGCTGCGTCGCGCGGAGAGCGCCGATGCCGAGCAGCGAGCCCTGTTCGATGGCCGCTTCGAGGTCATGGACCAGGCTCACACGGTGCTGCTGCCCAACCTGCACCGCGCGCTGTCGCTGGACACCCGACAGGTGTTCTTCAACGTCGACCGGTTCGAGACCAACGCACCGGGCGTCGAAGCCCGCGCCCGGGTGGCGACCTACGCGTGCTTCGATCGCGACGCCTACCTGGCGGTGCGCGATGCGACCCCCGAGCAGGAGGCGCAGGTCGTTGCGCTGCTCGCGCAGCAGGGCATCACGATCGACTGCCTGGGCCTGGACAACGGCAACGAGGTCCGGCCGCTCGGGCGCCCATAGGCAGCGGCGTCCAGCGCGGCCCCGGTCAGGTCGGTGCGTGGGCGGCTCCTCGCCTCGGCCTGCTCGTACCGGCGCGAGCGCCACCACCACCGCGACCCTGTGATCTGGAGGAGTCATGGCCGACGGGACCGGTTCCGATGGGATGGAGCCGCCCCGGTCGTCCTTCGCAGAATCCCGGCGGTTCGTCCCGCGTGCCTTCGTGCAACCGGTGCTGTCGTTCATGCGCACCGAGGCGTCCGGCGGGATCATCATGCTGGTCGCGGCCGTCACCGCGATCGCGTGGGCCAACTCCCCGGGCGGCGACAGCTACTTCGCGTTCTTCGACACGCCGTTCGAGTTCGGGCTGGGCTCCATCGAGTTCGCCCACCTCGACCACCTGAGCATCCGGGACGTCATCAACGACGCCCTGATGACGATCTTCTTCTTCGTCGTCGGCCTCGAGATCAAGCGCGAACTCGTCGCCGGCGAGCTCCGCGATCCCAGGGCTGCGGCCATGCCCGTGCTCGCGGCGGCCGGCGGGATGGCGCTACCCGCCGGGATCTTCCTGCTGTCCACCGCCGGCGACGCCGACGCGCTCCGGGGGTGGGGCGTGCCGGTGGCCACCGACATCGCCTTCGCGGTGGGCGTGATCTCGCTGGTCGGCCGCAAGGTCCCGATCGCCGCCAAGCTGTTCCTGCTGGCGCTGGCGATCGTCGACGACATCGGCGGCATCCTCATCATCGCGATCTTCTACACCGAGGACCTGGCGGGCACCTGGCTGGCGCTGGGGCTGCTCGGACTGGTCACGATGCACGTCATGAAGCGCACGGACGTGCGCTCCATGCTGCTGTACACGGCGGTGGGCGCCTTCGTCTGGGTCTGCGTCCTCGAGTCGGGCGTGCATGCGACCCTGGTCGGTGTGGCGCTGGGGCTGATGACCCCCACCAAGCCCTTCTACGACCCGAGGCTGTTCCCGCGTCGCGCGCGCAAGCTGGTCGACCGGGTGGATGCCTACCTGCCCGACGAGGACTCCGACCCCGACCACCACACGCTGGAGCGCATGGAGTCGCTGATGCACGACCTGCGACGCCTGTCGCGTGAGAGCATCCCGCCGCTGGAACGGCTGGAGCGCGCGCTGGCGCCGTGGAGCAGCTTCGTGGTGGTGCCGCTGTTCGCGTTGGCGAACGCCGGCGTGCGCATCTCGGGCGATGTCGTCTCCGGCGCATCCTCGGATCCCATCCTGCTCGGCGTCGTGTTCGGCCTGGTGGTGGGCAAGGTCGTCGGCGTGACGGGGGCCGCCTGGATCGCCGTGCGGACCGGCATCGGCCGCATGCCCACCGGGACCACCTGGCGGCACCTGATCGGCGTGGGCTTGCTGGCCGGGATCGGCTTCACGGTGGCGTTGTTCATCGCAGCGCTCGCCTACAGCGGACCTGCGCTGTCCAGCCAGCTCGACAGCGCGAAGATCGGCATCTTCGTGGCTTCGCTGGTCGCGGGCATCGCCGGGTTCCTGTGGCTGCGCGCGGGGCCCGACCCGGGCTCGGACGAGGGTTCGGGGGACGCCCACGACGTGGACCCGGTGCGCGCCTGACCGGTCGGGACGACCGGGGCAGGTCAGCGGGCGACGTTGCGCAGCAGGGTCTGCAGCGATGCGCCGGCACGCCCGCGCGTGCGCACCGCACCGCGTGGCCGCCCGTCGTGGGAGACGAGCCGCAGCGCCACCGGCGCGCCCGCGCGGTCCCGTTCGACGTGCAGGGCGGCGCCCAGTGCGGCATCGTCGACCCGGACCGCGAGCGACTCCTCCAGCAGGGCGACCAGCGCGGGGGTCTGGCTGCGGAGCACCCACTCGACCTGGAACGCAACCTGCTCCGCCAGCCGTTCACACAGGTCGCGGAGACGTCGCGCTCGGGTTGCCATCCAGCCTTCGAGCACGTCGTCCTCGGTGCCCGGGGACGACGCCGCCTCGACGGCCAGGCCGCGGGCTCGTAGGAGCGGCTGGGCCCGCTCGACGATCAGCTCCACGTGCTCGCGCATGACCATCCAGAAGTACATCCGCCAGGACAGGTCGTCCGGGCGTTCGCGCAGCGGTTCCAGCGGCGGGTCGTCGGGCAGTACCAGAGGTAGCTGCGGCTGGAGGTCCGCGTCGGGCATGGATGGGCTGACTCCGAGGAAGAACGGCAGGTCAGCGGCCAGCACGGCTGCCAGCTCGGCCACCTCGCTGCGGATCTCAGCCTGATCGGCGGCGGACTCGGCGGCTGCCTCCAGATGCACCCAGGCGGCGCCGACGATCGCCACGTCCCAGCGCACCAGGCGCGCGACCTCGCGCCAGTCGTCGGGACGCGACCACGCGATGACCTCCCAGGCCCCGGGCCACTCGTCCGCGATCGTCAGGTCAGCGGTGAGCATCATGGATCCGTCTCAGGTGGCGACCGCCCGCGCGATGCGGGCGATGCCCTCCTGGAGGTCGTCGTCAGCCAGCGCGTACGACAGCCGGGCGTAGCCGGGTGCTCCGAACGCCTCACCGGGGACCAGCGCGACCTTGGCGTGGTCCAGCAGCGCCTCGGCCAGCCCCAGCCCGTCCGTGACCAGCCGGCCACCGATCTCGCGGCCGAACAACCCGGTCAGGTCCGGGAACACGTAGAACGCTCCGTGCGGCTCCACGCACGTGATCCCGTCGATGCGCTGGAGCGCCGCGACCGCCAGACGCCGTCGGCGGTCGAAGGCGGCGCGCATCTCGGCAACCGCGTCCTGGGGACCGTTGAGGGCCTCGATGGCCGCAGCCTGCGCGACGTTGCAGACGTTGCTCGTGACGTGGCTCTGCAGCCGGGACGCGCCCTGGGCCACCTCGATGGGCGCGATGAGCCAGCCGACGCGCCATCCCGTCATCGCGTAGGTCTTGGCCACGCCGTGCACGACGACGGTGCGTTCGGCCGCCTCGGGGACCTCGACGGGCAGCGAGCTGAACTCATGGTCGCCGTACACGAGATGCTCGTAGATCTCGTCGGTGACCACCCAGATGCCGGCGTCCGCCGCCCACCGCCCGATCGCCTCGACCTCCTCGGGGGCGTAGACGGCTCCCGTCGGGTTGGACGGCGAGACGAACAGCAGCACCTTCGTACGGTCGGTGCGGGCGGCCTCGAGTTGCTCCAGAGAGACCCGGAATCCCGTGGACTTGTCGGCGGACACCACCACCGAGGTGCCCCCGGCGAGCGAGATCGCCTCCGGGTAGCTGACCCAGTAGGGAGCGAGGAGTATGGCTTCGTCCCCCGGGTCGAGCAGCGTGGCGAACGTGTTGTACACGGCCTGCTTGCCTCCGTTGGTGACCAGCACGTGGTCTGGCGTTACCGACAGACCCGAGTCGCGCTCGGTCTTGGCGGCGATCGCCTCGCGGAGGGCGATCTGGCCTGCGGTGGCCGTGTAGTGATGGTTCACGGGGTCGGTCGCGGCGCGCTGGGCGGCCTCAACGATGTAGCCGGGCGTAGGGAAGTCGGGCTCGCCGGCCCCGAAGCCGATGACGGGCCGGCCCGCCGCCTTGAGCGCCTTGGCCTTGGCGTCGACGGCGAGGGTGGCCGACTCCGCGATGGCGGCCAGGCGAGCGGAGACGCGGCGCTTGGCGCCGACGGGGGCGTGGAGGGGGGAGTTCTCGGTCACAGGGGCCATCGTGGCAGAGCGCGACCGGGACGCGCCGGTTCG
>Ga0214471_10005149_pt1 | contig 10104 bp, 7 predicted proteins | sample RVTome_5_FD_207665 | JGI IMG/M metagenome (GOLD analysis project Ga0214471, IMG submission 207665) | Soil microbial communities from uranium-contaminated site in the Upper Colorado River Basin, Wyoming, United States - RVT142D155 | ecosystem: Environmental > Terrestrial > Soil > Contaminated >... | reverse complement strand
TTCTCCGACAGCCACTCCTCGTCCCGAAGGGACGGTGGAGAGGTAGCCAGTGACTTCAGTCACTGGCGGGCGGGCAGGACAGGACCGGATCGATGATAGGATCGCCCAAATGGCTCACCCCGCGACGACATCGGACGGCTGCGAGAAGCTGGAGCGTCTGCGGTCCTTCTTCACGGAGCACCCCGAGCTCGCGGTGACCTCGGCCTACCTCTTCGGCAGCCACGCCGCGGGACGCGCCCACCGCGAGAGCGACGTCGACGTCGGCGTGCTCCTGAGCTGGGAGCGCTATCCGAATCGCGACGAGCGCTTCGAGGCACGGGTCCGCCTGGGCTCGGAGCTCATCCACGCCCTCAGGGAGAACGAGGTGGACGTCGTCGTCTTGAACGACGCTCCACCTCTCTTTGCCCGCCGCATCGTGTGGGCGGGGATTCGGGCCTACGTCGCCGATCCTGACGTCGATCGCGACTTCGTCCGCGACGTGCAACTTCGCGCCGCCGACGTCGAGCCCTTCTTGCGCCGGATGCGCCGGCGCAAGCTCGAGGCGATGCTGCAATGAGCCATCTCGTCGAGCGGCTGACCGAGCTGCGCCGGCACCTCGATCATCTGCGCCAGATTCGACCGTTTGTCCAAAACGCCGCTCAGCTCCGTCAGGACCTGACCCTTCACAACGACGTGCTCTTCTCGTTGCTCACCGTGTGCCAGCTTGTGATCGACATCTCGGCCGAGCTCGGCGCGCGCCGGGGCCTCCGGTTCGAAGATTACACCGAGGCCGTCCGCAATCTCTCTGCCTTCGCCGAGTTCCCGGGCTCTCTGGTAAGCGTGTTGGAGCGTCTGCCCGGATTCCGGAACGTCCTGATCCACGAATACGTGGCGCTCGACTTGGACCGCGTGATTCAAGCCCTCGACCAATTGCAGCCCGTGGAGAACTTCCTCGGTATCGTCATCCGGCTTGAGAGCGAGGAAGGCGACGAAGAGGCGTGACGGACAGTTCCCGAGCGCCTCAGCCGACGCCGGGTGGCAAGGGTAAGGCCAAGGAGCGGTCATCGAAGCCTGAAGCCGCAGGTGGCCTGTCTCAGTCCTTCCTCGAAGAGAGACCTTACCCTTGGCGCTCGTAGCTGGGCCGACGACAAGGGTAAACCAGTGGTGCGCGGCACTCTCGTCGAGCCGACGGCACCTCCTCGTCTCGAGCTACCTCTCGCGTCGTTTACCCTTGCCACCCTTCCTGCCCTTCAGTCAGGACAGCCGAGAGCGGCACGTCGAGAGCAAGACGGCACTCGTCTCGCCGGACTCGACGTCCCACACCCGCACAGGCGGCGCGCGAGCGTCTCGACCGCTTCCCCTGAGGACGGCGTCTCGGGCGCTCCCGAGGAGCTCCTGAAGGCCGCAAACTGCGACCTTCGGCCAGACCGGTCGGAAAACTGTCGAGGGACGGCGTCCTCAGGAGATCAGAGCATGAATACTGCCCGAGGACGCCGTCCCTGCCCGATTTTCCCGTGAAAACTGCTCAGGGACGGCGTCCTTACGCTTGTTTCACGCCTTGTTCGCCCGAGGACGCCGTCCCTCGACGATTTCCGCGCCATAGAAGCCGAGGGACGTCATCCTCGCCCTTCCGGAGCTTCCGGTTGCGGCGACGGCGCCGGGATCGGCCGACGGGACGGTTTGAGGAGAGGAGGGGGGCGCGGGAGCGCCCCCTCGGACGGTCGCGGGGGTCAGAAGCCGGTGCCGAGGTCGGCTTTGGCGTCGCTGAGCGCGGCCCGCGCCGCGTCGATGAAGAGGTTGCGGAAGAGCTTGACGTTCTGAGCCTCTGCGACGTCCTCGAAGAGGAGCGCCGTGACGAGCAGGAGGGTGGCGTTGGGATGGAGGAACCCGCCGTCGATCAGGACCTCCACGCCGTCGTGGGTATCGGCCTCGGCCAGGCCGATCAGCTCCTTGCCGTCGGCGATCGAGGCGCCGCGCGCGACGGCCAGGAAGTCGTCGGAGGCGCGGATGTTCTCGGCGGTGTTGAGCACCCTCAGGAACGCGGCGACGGCGTTGCTCTGCGCCGTGGTGAGCTGGATGCCGATGCCGCCGCTGTCGAGCCCGGCGAGGAGCTGGCCGGCGCCCGATTCCGCGAAGGACGCCGTGCTGTAGAAGGCCACCGCGTCCTCGAGGGTCTCGGCCACGTTGTTGTGGAAGAAGGGCGGCGTGTCCGCGGCCTCGATCAGCGTCGTGGTGTTGAACGTGCGGTTGCCGAAGATCGTCCCGGTCTCGAAGACGCCGTCGTCGTCGTCGTCGAAGAGGAAGTTCGGGTTCTTGCCGAAGCCGCCGTCGAGCGGGAAGTTCTGGACCAGGCGCGCCGGGTGGTCCATACGTTCCACGCCGGTGTCGAAGTTGCGGTTGGCGCCGTCGGCGATGAAGTTGGCGCCGGCGTTGTTGTGGCATCCGTTGCACTTGCCGGCGGGCACCGTGCCGCCCGCGGTGTCGGCGGCCAGGAAGATGGTCTTGCCCTGGGCCACCGTGGCGTTGCCGGGCGTGACCAGCGCCAGGTTCACCTCGGCGTCGCGGCCGAGCACGAGCTGGAAGGCCTCCATGGCGTCGAGCTCGGCCTCGGTGGGCAGGCGGAAGTCGACGCCGGCCTGGCGGGCCAGGGTCTTGGGGAAGTGCTGGGTCACCGCGCCCACGGCGAACTGGCGCAGGCTGCCGTCGTTGGGCGCGCCGTCGCCCGACCAGCCGGTGCGCTCGACCGGCGGAATGGTCGAACCGTCGGCGGTGGTCGGCGTCAGCGAGGTCCTCATCGCCAGGGTGTGGGGCACGCTGCGCATGGTGAACTTCACGGTGGGGTCCTCGAGGCCGTCGACGTTCTCGAGGATGAGGCCGAACTGCCGCATCAGCGCCGGCCGTTCGAGCTGGGAGAGATTGGGGTCGAACTCCGCCACGAAGAGCGGGTCGCTGGCCGGCAGCGTGGCGATGAACGGCGCGTCGATGGTGAAGTTGTTCTGCGCCGGGTGGCACGAAGCGCAGGTGCGGCTGTTGCCCTCGAAGGTCTCTTCGTTGAAGAGCTCGGCGCCCTGGCGCACCAGGGGCTGGAGCAGCTCCGCGGCCGCCTTGGTCGTCAACTGGCCGAGGCGGGTGCGGGTGTAGAGCCGCTGGAAGAGGGAGCGGGTGCCGAAGATCAGGCTGCCCTCGAGCGGCGAGAGGTCGCCGCGGGTGACCACCACCAGGTCGATCTCGAAGCCGTCGAGGAAGCGGGCGGGGAGCTCGGCGGCGAGCTCGGCCATGCCGTCGACGACCTCCAGGCGGCCGAGGCGCACCATGGCGTCGCCCTTCTCCGGCGCCACGGTGAGGCCCGGTCCCTCCAGGTTGTCGACCAGCCAGACGTCGGCGTTGGCGGCGCCTTCGAGGTCGGTCACGGTGACCTGGACCTTGCCGCCGATCAGGTCCAGGGCGGCGAGCCCGCGCGCCGCCGTGGCCTCGGTGGAGAGGCCCTTCGCGTAGCCGAGGCCGACCACGACGTTGCGGTCGCCGCCCTGTTTTTCGTGCAGGATCTGCCATTCGAGGTACGTGCGCTGGAGCGCGGGCGTGCGCGCCACGAAGGCTTCGACGCCGGCCGGTCCGCGCGCCAGGGCGGGCGTCGCGAGAGCCGCCGCCAGGGACACGAGCATGGTCAGGGTTTTCGTTCTGAGGTTCACGGCTGTCCTTTCTGTTACCTGAGTCGGACGTTGAAAAAAGAGACACTTCGACCGAGCGGCAACCCGCCGCGGTTTCGGCATAGACAAAACCCCTATCGATCGGCAGCGCGCATTGCCGCGTTTCACCCGCGAACAATGCGGACACCGACCCTGTCGCGGCGCTATTCCAGGCCGCCGACCAGATACGAGAAGTGCGTCCGCAGACCCCGACCTGCCTCGGGGAGGGGGGAAGGACTACAACCCCGAACAGCAAGATTCCATGAAGCCGGCGGCGAGCTTGGCATCGACCAGTGCGCGTGTCAAGAGACGGCCGATATTATCTACCTATCGACGCCATAGGTGATGTCTATGGGTTGAACGGCAACCATCGGTCGAACGGCGGGGGGAGGACGCCCGCGTCCGCGTGGTCCGCAGCGGGTTCCGCCGGCGTGCCGTCTGGTGTAGGATGACGCCATGAGCAGAATCCTCAAAGCCGTCATCGCCGTCGCAGTCGTGTACCTGGCGGTCACCGAGGGGTGGCCGTGGCTGAAGAGCCGGCTTGACGACGCCTGGCGCCGGTCCGGGGCCAGCGACCAGGAGATTTGCTACGACGCGACCCAGCGCGCCGCCGACGACTTCGCCGAGCGCCTCCGGCGCTTCTCCTTGCCGCCCATCGACGCCGAGGCCTGGGAGGAAACGGTGTCGGAGAGCCGGGCCCGGATCGACGCCGCCGACCGCCAGTGCCGCAACTGCGATCACGAGGCCTGTCTCGAAACGGCGAGAGCGCTCAGCGACCTGGAGGGCATGCTCACGTGGTTCGACGAGAGCGTGCAGGCCGGACGCGGCATCCCGCCCGACGGCGCCAGCCGGTTCGACGCCGTCTACGACGGCTTGAGCCGCGCGCAGCCGCTCCTGTGAGCCCACGCCGCCCGCGCGTCGACCGTATCGAGGGCGGGCGCCGACCAGATCAGCGCGAAGACCAGATCAAGTGGCCGGTGCGCGGCGGCGCGTTCCTGTGCTAGACTCTCCGCGTTTTGGATTGACCGCGAACCGTTCCGCCTGTGGAGCCATGGCTCCGATCCGGGCCGCGAGCCCTTTGCGCAAGGAGTAACGCGATGTCCACACGTGTCACCACCCTGCTGACGGTCATCGGCCTGCTGCTCGCCCTGAGCGTGCCGGCGATGGCGCAAACCACGACCGGCCGGATCCGGGGAGAGGTCAGCGATCCGGACGGTACGGCCTTGCCGGGGGCGGTCGTGACCCTGACGAGCGAGGCTCTGATGGGCACCCGCATCGCCGTCACCGGCGAGACCGGAGCCTACTGGTTCACGGCGCTGCCGCCGGGCGACTACGACGTCAAGGCCGAGATGGACGGTTTCCAGACCCGGACGATCGACGGCGTGCGGGTGAGCGTGGGCGGCGTCGCCACCGCCGACTTCACGATCCACGCCGAATTCGCGGAGCAGGTCACGATCACCGGCGAGGCGCCGCTGGTGAACGTCGCGAGCTCGAGCGCCCCGGCCACCTACGGCGCCGACTTCATCAAGGACCTGCCGACCGCCCGCAACTTCTACGACCTGATGGCGGTCTCGCCCGGCGTCAGCCTGGGCGCCGAGGACTCGGACCGCCTGGTCGCTTTCGGCTCCAACGTCCAGTCCAACGGCTGGTACATCGACGGCATCGAGACCACGGCGCCGGAGACCGGCACCGCGTGGGTCTCCGTCAATCCCGACATGGTCGAGGAGATCCAGGTCCTGGGCGTGGGCGCCCCCGCCGAGTTCGGCAACATGTTGGGCGCGGCCTTGAACGTGGTGACCAAGTCGGGCTCGAACGAGCTCGGCGGCACGGCCAACGTCTACTGGTTCGACGATTCCCAGGTCGATCCCAGCCTGGATCAGGACGACATCGAGTTCCCGGAGTACCACCAGAAAGAGTTCTGGGACGCCACGGCCACGCTCGGCGGACCGTTCAAGAAAGACCGCCTGTGGTTCTTCGCCGCCTACGAATATTGGCGCGACGGTCATTCCTTCCCCGGCAGCGATCCCGAGACCACGCCGACCTTGTATTCCGACCGCTACGACCTGAAGCTGTCGGCGCGGATCAACGACAAGAATCTGCTCGACCTCAAGGGCTACTTCGACGACTGGGGCTTTCCGGCTCCGGCGAGCGTGTTCTTCGCGCAGTCGGCGCTGGCGGGCGAGATCGGAACCACCACGGCCTGGGGCCTCGCCTACCAGTCGATCCTCACCGACCGCACCTTCCTGGAGACGCGCTACTCGGGCTGGAAGAGCAACGACGACTACCTCTCCCAGACCGGCAGCGAACAGCCGGCCTTCATCGACTACTCGCCGCCGGGGGGCGGACCCACGACCTTCTCGGGCGGCGTGTGGTATCCGTGGACCTACGACACGTCGACCGATCAGGCCAGCGTCACCGCCTCGCACTTCGCCGACGACTTCCTGAAGGGCAACCACGACTTCAAGTTCGGGGTGCAGCTCAGCCAGGGCGACGCCATCACCCAGGTCGCGCCGTCGGCCACCGGCACCTACTACTACCATTACGCCTACGACTACTACGGCACCACCTACGACTACTACTACCGGGTCGAAGGTCTGCCGTATTTCTACGGCAACAAGCAGGATTCCTGGTCGGCCTTCGTCGACGATTCCTGGCAGGTCTCCGACCGCCTGACGCTGAACCTCGGCGTGCGCTTCGACCATCACGAGGGCCGGATTCCCTCTTTCGACCGGCTCGATCCCTTCGGCGTGCCGACCGGCGAGACGATCCCCGGCGTCGATCCGGTCTTCACCTGGGACAACCTCTCGCCGCGCCTGGGCTTCGCCTACAACGTCGGGGGGACCGGTAGAATGGTGGTCCGCGGCTCGTTCGGCGTCTACTACGACGGCAACGTGAGCGGCAACTGGAACTCGCCGGCGCCGTTCGCGCCGAGCTTGATCGCCTACGTCGCGCCCACGCCCGACGGTCCCTTCGAGTTCGCCTGGGACTTCAACGTCGGCGCCAACAACGTGAACCCCGACCTCAAGACGCCGCGGACTTTGCAGTACGCCCTGGGCTTCGAGCGTCAGCTCAAGACCGCCTATTCCTTCGGAGCCATGGTCGTCTACAAGGACACGAGCGACCTGATCGGCTGGGAGATTCTGGACGACGGCGTCTACGAGGAGCTGCCGTTCACCGACCCGTTCACCGGCACCCAGTACACGTTGCTCAATCCCGTCGAATTCCCGACCGTGCGCAAGGGCAACCAGCCGGGCTTCACCGTCAACCCGAACGCCGACGAGTACTGGCAGGAGTACTTCGGAGTGGTGCTGACGTTCAACCGGCGGCTCACCGACTGGTGGAGCATGCAGGCGTCGTACACCTACTCGGAGTCGAAAGGGCTGATCCCGCGTTTCCTGTCGCAGTGGCAGTTCAACCCGTTCTACAGCGCCAAGGACGGCGCCGATCCCAACTCTTTCCTCAACACGGACGACCTGAGGCTGCAGGGCGACCGCCCGCACATGTTCCGGGTGCAGGCGAACTTCGAGCTACCGCGCGATTTCCGCCTGTCGACGTCGGTCAACCTGCAGAGCGGCCGGCCGTACACGCGCCAGGTCCGGCTGCCGACCGAAGGCCGGCCGCTGGCCATCCTGGAGGACGATCTGCGCCATCCTTTCCAGAGCCTGGTGGACGTCGGCGTCGGGCGGCAGTTCGTGCTCGGAGGCAGGTGGAAGCTGAACCTGGACCTCCAAGTCTTCAACCTGCTCAACGACGACGCCACCGACTGGTTCCAGACCGTGGAGCTCGCCGATGGCGATACCTTCGTTCCCACCTTCTTCGTCAAACCGCGGCGGCTGCAACTGCGCGTCGGGCTCGAGTTCTGACCCGCCCGCGCCCCGGCGCGCGGGATCAGCGCAGCAGCATCCTCTCCATCGAGTCGGCGGTGGAGAGTAGCTGCTCCGCGGACATGCCGCGGAGCCGCCATCCTTCGGGCCGGGGCCCTCCGCGCCCGCCGCCCCCGCGGGTGGCCGCACCGGCACGCTCGCCGGCGCCGTCGGCGCGGGGACGATCGCGGCGGCGGCGCCGACGATCATCGGCACCGCGCTGACCGCCGGCGTCCAGGCCGGCATCCAGGCCGGCGTCCAGGCCGGGGTCTCGCTGCCGGCGGCCACCGCCATCGCGGGCACCGCCGTCGTGGCCGGGCCGCAGGCCGCGGCGCGCACCGCCAGCGCCTTCGCCACCGACGCCTACGCGCAGACGGCGCGCTACTTCGTGGCCTATCCGGAGGACGTCAAGCTCTACCGGCTGAGCTTCAACACCGCGCTGGGCACCTACGCCTGGCAGGGAGAGGCGTCGTATCGCCAGGACGCGCCGCTGCTGGTGGACGACGTCGAGCTCCTCTTCGCGGCCCTCGGGCCGATCAACCCGGGACTGGCGGCGTTCAACCAACTGGGCGACTTCAGCGGCCGGTTCGAGACCGTGGTCCCGGGCGTGCGCCGGCTCGACGTGTCGCAATTCCAGACCACCGTCACCAAGATCTTCGGTCCGCTGCTGGGCGCCGACCAGGGCCTGCTGCTGTGGGAGGGCGCGGTGACCCACGTCCACGGCATGCCCGCCAAGGACGTGCTGCGCTTCGAGGGCCTCGGCACCTATGTCAGCGGCAACGCCGTCCTCGGTCCGGCCGCGCACCCGGGCAAGCCGATCGAGGCGCCGGAGCACTTCGCCGACGCCACCTCCTGGGGCTACCGCCTGGCCGGGCGGCTCGAGTACTTGAACGCCTTCGCGGGCTTCAACGTGGTGCCGAGCTTCGCCTGGCAGCACGACGCCGCCGCCGGGTTACCAGCCCGGCGACCACCATCCGGATCCCTTCGCCGCCGACCAGGTGCTCTTCACCATCACCGCGGCCAACATGGACGACCACGCCGACAAGCTCGCCGCCGGCCACAAGGCGATGCTCAAGGCCTACGAGACCTTCAAGATGAAGGTCTACCCGACGCGCCGCAGCGCCTCGTATCCCCAGCGCATCTACGACGCCACCGCGCGGGTGGCCCTCACCGCCGGCGCCAACCGCATCCTGATCGCGTTGATGGCCCGGGAAGGCGACATCTTCACCCCGGAGTTCTTCACGGCGCTGAAGGCGGTCACCGACGAGGTGTTCTTCATTCCCGGCGTCGACCGCACCCAGGTGAGCTCGCTGGTGACCCCCAACACGCGCTTCACCGAGGTCGTCGAGGACGGCATCTCGGGCGGCAACGTGGTGCCCGCGGATTTCAGGCCGACGCCGGAAGGCCTGGCGCAGGTGCGCGAGAACATCTTGAAGGCGGGCATCGTCGGCCGCCTGGTGGCCAACGACTTTACGGGCGCCATCGTCAGCGCCGAGCTGCAGGAGATCGACCCCAACACCGGCGCGCCGCTCGACTACGTCCACGTCGCGAGGCAGCTCGAAGAAAAGATCCGGAGCCGCTACGGCAACGGCATCGACGTCGTGGTCGAGCCCTCGGTGGTCGACGTCCACATGATCGGCTTCGCCAAGGTGATCGGCGACATCTCCGACGGCGCCAACCGCGTGGTGCTGTTCTTCGGCGTCGCCTTCCTGATCACCGCCATCTTCGTCTACGTCTACTCGCAATCGATCAAGCTCAGCGTCATCGCGCTGGCCTGCTCGCTCACGGCGGTGATCTGGCAGCTCGGCATCCTCACCCTCCTCGGTTACGGCATCGACCCGATGGGCATCCTGGTGCCGTTCCTGATCTTCGCCATCGGCGTCAGCCACGGCGTCCAGATGGTGAGCGCCTACGGCGCCGAGGATCAACGCGGGGTGGAACGAGGGGAGCCTGAAGTGGCGCGTGCTCTCGCGCAACGAATCCGTGCTCACCCAATCGGTCGCCTACGTGCCCACCTCCACCGGCCTCTTGAACGAGGACTGCAGCGTGATGCCGGTGATCGTCTTCACCGCCGACCACAAGGCCGAGACCATTTCCGAGATCGTCGCCCAGGTGAAAGCGTTCAACCGCGAGCACGGCACCGAGAAGCTGCAATTCCGGCTCGCCACCGGCAACGTGGGAGTGATGGCGGCGACCAACGAAGCGGTGGCGGCGGCGCAGTTCCCGATGCTGCTCTACGTCTTCTCCGCCATCGTCGTGCTCTGCCTCGTCACCTTCCGCTCGCTGCGGGCGACGCTGTGCGTGGTCCTGCCCCTGGGGCTGGTCTCGCTGTTGGCCTACGCGCTGATGACGCTGCTGGAGATCGGCCTCAAGGTGTCGACGCTGCCGGTGGTGGCCCTCGGCGTCGGCATCGGCGTCGACTACGGCATCTACATCTACTCCCGCCTGCAGGGCATCCTCGCCGCCGGCAAGTCGTTGCCGGAGGCCTACCACCAGACCTTGACGGTCACCGGCAACGGCGTGCTCTTCACCGGCATCACCCTGGCCGTCGGCGTCTTCACCTGGATCTTCTCGCC
>Ga0214471_10005148_pt1 | contig 10106 bp, 4 predicted proteins | sample RVTome_5_FD_207665 | JGI IMG/M metagenome (GOLD analysis project Ga0214471, IMG submission 207665) | Soil microbial communities from uranium-contaminated site in the Upper Colorado River Basin, Wyoming, United States - RVT142D155 | ecosystem: Environmental > Terrestrial > Soil > Contaminated >... | reverse complement strand
CGGCCCGTCCACCAATCCGAACTGCTGGCAGGACGTGGTGCCGGTTGGATAGGACGCGCGGATGACCGTGTGGGAGCCGGGCTCGTTCAGGTGGAAATGGGCGAGATCGAAACCGCTGTCACAGTCTCCGGTGGTTGTCGCCGGCACATTGAGGATCAGCCCGGTTCCACTCGACGGATCCCCCTTCATCGTATGGCTCTGGTAGCCGCACCCGGGTGAAGGCCCGCCGGTGAACCGGAATTCGAAGGTGTACGCAACATCTGTGATGTCGAAGGCGTCGAGCCCGGTGTTGTGGGAGTCGTAGGCGTGCTGCCCGTGCACGGACATCGCGCCCGGGCTGGCGCCGACGCCGAGACCGTGCTGCGGGAGGGCCTGGTCATCCGACAGGAGTCGCTCGGAGAGCAGCACCGGAGCGTCGGGATCACCGCCAACAACCTGGGTGCGGTCTACTATCACCAGGCGAAGTTGGACGAGGCGATTGGGGTCCAGGAGCTGGCGGTGCGCGCCCTGCTGCGATCCGTCGGCCCGGACCACCAGCGGTCCATCGTCGCCCTCGGCAACCTGGCCGCTTTTCGCCATACCGTGGGTGACTGGGAGGGCGCCGAGCGGGAATACCGCGAGCTGCTCGCGCGGCAGGTGCGGCTGCGCGGGCCCAAGGACCCGCAGACCGCGGCCGTGCTGATGTCGCTCGGCACCGTGGTCGGCCAACGGGCCACCGCCGGGGCCGATCTCCCCGGCCTCGCGGGCGCGGACAGCCTTCTCCGGCAGGCGCTGGTCGTCTTCGAGGAACGGCTCGGGCCGTCGCATCCATATGTGGGCTGGACGCTGGACCGCCTGGCAGTTGTCCTGGGAGAGCGGGGCCACGTCGAGGAGGCGCTGCGCGTGCAGGAACGATCGCTGAGCCTGTATCGAAGCACGTACGGCGAAGCCCACATGAACACCGGAGTCGCCGTGTCGCGCCTGGCCGGGATCCGATGGCAGATGGGCGACACGGCCGAGGCGCTGCGGCTCCAGCGGCAGGCGCTCACGAACCTGGAGGGGACCGCGGGACCGGCGCACCCGGAGACCGCGAGATCCCAGGCGGTGCTCTGTCACTGGCTCGTGGCGGCGCTTGGAGAGGCTGGCGAAGCGCTTTCAATTTGCGAGCGGGCGGAACGGGGCCTGCGCGATGCGCCGGCCACCTACCGCCGGGGTCACGCCCTGGTCCGTCTCCGGCTGGCGCAGGCGCACCTGGCAGTGGGTTCCCAGGCGATCGCCGACTCGATTCTCGCGGACGTGCGGCGGGCGGTCGAGGAGGGAACGGCCGGCGCGCCGGAGCGACGGCTGCTCGATTCGCTTATCGCCGTGCGGGCGCGAAGCCGATAGCCCCGAGACCTTCGTGCGCTGATCCGGTCCGCTGGTTGTGGCGCTTCGGCCCCAGGGTATCATTGGATCTGTGGACCCCCTCCTCTCCCGCCTCCAACAGGGACTCACCGGCCGCTACCGACTCGAGCGTGAGCTCGGGCAGGGGGGAATGGCGGTGGTCTTCCTCGCCCGGGACCTGCGGCACGACCGGAACGTGGCGATCAAGCTGTTACGTCCCGACGTCGGGGGCGAGATCGGCTCCGACCGGTTCCTGCGCGAGATCCGGCTCGCCGCCGGGCTGACCCACCCGCATATCCTGCCGGTCTACGACTCCGGGGAGACCGGGGGGCTGCTGTTCTACGTGATGCCGAACATGGAGGGCCAGTCCTTGCGAGACCGGCTGCGGCGCGAGGGCATGCTGCCGCTGGAGGACGCGCTCCGCATCACCGGAGAGATCGCCTCTGCGCTGGACTACGCGCACCGTCAGGGCGTGATCCACCGCGACATCAAGCCGGAGAACATCCTGCTGCACGAAGGGTCGGCTCTGGTCGCCGACTTCGGGATCGGCAAGGCGGCGAGCACCGCGGGCGGCTCGCTGACCCAGACCGGCCTCGCGCTGGGCACCCCCGCCTACATGAGCCCCGAACAAGCCACCGCCGACACCGAGGTGGATGGCCGCAGCGACCTCTACAGCCTGGCCTGCGTCCTCTACGAGATGCTGACCGGCGAGCAGCCCTACACCGGGGCGACTGCCCAGGCGGTGATCACCAAGCGCTTCATTTCCCCAATCCCTCACGTCCGGGCGGTGCGCGACGTGCCCGAGCCGCTGGACGATGCGGTGATCCGCGCCATGGCGCGGACGCCGGTCGACCGATTTCCCACCGTGGGCCAGTTCGCCGAGGTCCTGGTCCAGATCCAGCGCGATGGGACCACGCCGGGAGGCGGGGTGCGGGCCCGGGATGCCGCGGCGGAGAAGTCGATTGCCGTGCTGCCCTTCCGGAACATGAGCGCCGACCCGGAGAACGAGTACTTCAGCGATGGGATGACGGAGGAGATCTTGAATGCCCTCGCCACCGTGCCCGGGGTCCAGGTCGCCTCGCGCACCTCGTGCTTCGCGTTCAAGGGGAAAGAGATCGACATCCGCCAGATCGGCGAACAGCTCGGCGTGACGGCGATCCTGGAGGGAAGCGTCCGCAAGATCGGCGCCCGGATCCGCATCTCCGCGCAACTGAGCAATGTGGCCAGCGGGTATCGGCTCTGGTCGCAGGTCTACGACCGGCAACTGGAGGACGTCTTCGCCATCCAGGAGGAGATCGCCCGGGCCATCGCGGAGGCCCTCCAGGTGCGCCTGGGGGGAAGCGCCGAGCACCTCGTCAAGCCGACCACCGAGAACCTCGAAGCGTACACCCTCTACCTCAAGGGGCGCTTCCTCGGCAGTATCGACAAGTCGGGCGACACCCTGCGCAAAGCCCTCTCGCTCTTCGAGGAAGCGCTCGATATCGATCCCGGGTACGCGCGTGCCTATTCCGGCATCGCCGATTGCTGGTCGGGATTGGCCGACAACTGGGTGGCGCCGGGCGATGCCTATCCCCGATCCAAATCCGCGGCGAGGCGGGCCATCCAACTGGAACCGACGCTCGCCGAGGCGTACGTCTCGCTGGGGAAGGTGCTTGCCTGGTACGAATGGAAGTTCGACGACGCCTCCGATACGCTGGCCAAGGCGATCCAGTACAATCCCAACTACGCGGACGCACACTTCGTTCTTGGCAGTGTGTTCCCCTCGATCGGCCGGCTTCCGGAAGCGATCGAGGAGATGCGGAAGGCGCTGGTGCTCGACCCGCTCTCCGCTCCCTGGAGCCGCTGGTTGGGACGGTTTCTCGTTTTCGCGGGCCAACACCAGGAAGCAATCGAGCAGAGCCGGAAAACCCTGGAGCTCGATGCCAATGCCTTCCTTGCCCATCTCGACGCCGGCTCGGCCCTCCTCGCGCTGGGGCGCCACCAGGAAGCCCTCGAGGAGTTCCGGCGCGGACAGTCGCTCGGTACCGCGGCTCGCTCCTACGATGCCCTGATCGTCCGGGCGCTCGCCGGCCTGGGGGAATTGGAGGAGGGCCGCGCCATCATGGACCGCCTGGAGGAGCAGGCCTCGCGGCAGTACCTGCGCGGCGAGGTGCTGGCGGCGGCACACGCCGCCCTGGGCAACCTGGACCGCGCGTTCGCCTGGCTGGATCGGGCGCTCGCGGCGCGGTCGGCCGGCCTGATCTACCTCCACCTGGATCCGGCCTATCACCCCTTGCACGGCGATCCCCGTTACCCGCCCCTCATCCAACAGATCGGGGTGCGCTGAGACGCACGACGGTGGGCCGGACGGTCGCAGCCGGAGGGGAACGTGTCGACTCATTGGCGAGCTGTGCTGATACTCGTGTGCGCCTTGGCGACGAGTGTTCGGGCCGGAGCACAGGGGGCCGGGTCCTGGGACCCGACGCTTGCGCGAGGCAAGACCCGGGTGGTGGACTTCACCACCGACGAGGGCACCTGGATGTCGGTGGACGTCTCTCCCGACGGGCGATGGATTCTGTTCGACCTGCTGGCCCACATCTACCGGGTACATATCACCGGGGGTGACGCAGTCGCCCTCACCCAAAACAGCGGCGTCGCCCTCAACTTCGACCCGGCGTACTCGCCCGACGGGCGGCTCATCGCCTTCATCTCGGACCGAACCGGCCAGAACAACGTGTGGGTCATGAACGCCGACGGGAGCGAGCCGCTTCCCGTGTTCGTCGACCTGGAAACGCGATTCACGGATCCGGTTTGGGCGCCTGATGGCAAGAGTATCGTCGCCGTGCGTGCCTTCCGCACGCCGGGCCGCGGCTGGCACCGCCAGACGACGGAGCTCTGGCGGTTGCCCCTCGACGCCTCGCCGCCGACCCGGCTGCTCGGCGGAAAACTCACCCAGTACGAGGCGCCGAGCTTCTCGCGGGATGGACGGTACCTGTATTTCCATGTCTCGTATTCGACCGGCGAAGGGTTGGGCATGCTGACCGCGGGACACCGGCTGCAGCGGCTCGAGCTCGCCACCGGTCAGGTGACCAACGTCCGGAGCTCGGCCCCCGCGGCGCTCACGCCGGACTTCGAGGCGGCCCTCAAGCGAACCGGGTACGCCGCCGATGTCGGCCTGGACGCACTGGCAGCATTGGTGCCCACCCTGTCGCCCGACGGCAAGACGCTCGCCTTCGCCCAGGAGGTCCCGGGAGAGACTGTCGAGTACCGCGGCCACCAGTTCCAACCCAGGACCGCGCTCTTCCTCCGCCGGCTCGACACCGGCCTGGAGCGGAAGGTCATGGACCCCATCACCAAGGATCTCACTCAGATCAACGCGCAGTACGCGTATCGGGCGGTTCCGGCGTTCGCGTGGACGCCTGACGGCCGAGCCATCGTCATCTCCGAGGGCGGAAAACTCCAGCGACTCGACCCGCAAACCGGCCGGATCGACACCATTCCCTTTCGTGCCCGGGTGCGGCGCGAGCTGTCGGAACAGACCCGGGGGCGGATCGGGATCGACGACTCCGGCTTCGAGGTGAAGTTCATCCAGTGGCCCGTGGGATCTCCCGACGGCCGCCGTCTGGCGTTTGTCGCGGTCGGCAAGGTCTGGATCATGGATCTGCCGGGCGGAACCCCGCGGCCGCTCACCTCGGAGATGGCCCGGTCGATTCAGCTCACGCCTGCATGGTCCCCCGACAGCCGCGAGATCGCGTTCACGAGCTGGGACGATCGCGAGCGAGGTCATCTCTGGAAGGTCGAAGCGTCGACGGGCAAGCTGGTGCGACTGACGACGGAACCCGGGGAATACCTCCACCCGGTTTGGACGCCGGACGGTACGGCTCTCTACACCACCCGTGGCCCCGGACCGGCGCCGGGCGGATGGAACGGCTGGAACAGCCCTACCGGTTGGACCGTGGTGTGGATCCCGGCGAGCGGCGGCCCGGCGCAGACGATCGACACGGTGGGACAACCGCGCCGACTCTCGCTTGGCGCGGGCGGACGACTGTTCTTCGAGTACCAGGAGGACCCGTCGGCGGCGGCGGCTCTGTATCAGCCGTTCCCGCCGGAGAGCGCCCTCCGGCAGGTCATCCGGGTGCGCTCCATCGCCGCGACTGGAGGCGATGCCCGAGACCATCTCAGGTTCCCGGCGAGATTGCTCGGCCGGAGTGCCCGTCCGATCCCCTCGCCGGACGGAAGCTGGGTGGCGTTCGAGTCGGCAGGGAGCGTTTGGGTGGTTCAGGTTGGCTCGACGGCCGGCGGGAGCGAGCTGATCGACACCGATCCGAACCCCCAGGTTCCCGGACGAGTGCCGGTGGGCAGGTGGGGAGGGACGTACCCCAGTTGGCGTGATTCCACCACCTTGCAGCTTGCCTCGGGGAGCCGGTACATCACCTATGACGCTCGGCGCGGCCAGCTCAACGTGCAGCAGGTATGGCTTCGGATTCCCCGGCGCGGTCCGTCGCGGACGATTGCCCTGGTCGGAGCCAAGATCATCACCATCGATTCCGGAAAGATCATCCCCCAGGGCACCGTGATCGTGCGAAGCGCACGGATTGCCTGCGTGGGGGTCTGCGACACCACCGGTGTCGATCGGGTGCTGGACCTCCGCGGCAAGGTGATCATCCCCGGTCTCGTCGACGTCCACGCTCATCACACGGGGGAGGCCAGCGGGGTCGTTCCGCCGCGTCGTGCGAGCTCGGCGCTGGACCTCGCATATGGGGTCACCACGATCCTGGATCCCGCGGCGCAATCGGAGTCGGCCTTTCCACTGGCCGAGATGATCGAGGCAGGCGTGGTCATCGGGCCCCGCACCTTCAGCACGGCTGAGCTCGTCATCACCGCAGGCCACGCGTGGGGCGATCAGGTCGACATCAGAACCGAAGCGGAGGCGGCCTTCGAGGTGAATCGGCGGGCCGATTGGGGAGCTGCGAGCATCAAGAGTTTCCGGCAGACGCGACGGGCGCAGAACCAGATGCTGCTCGCGGGGTCCCGCGCCCGCGGCGTTACTCAAACCGGCGAGGGAGGCCCGCTCTACTTCGATGTGGGGCTGGCCCTCGACGGCCAGACCGGATGGGAACATTTCGTGGCCCCGTTCCCCCTCTACCGGGACGTGACCACGTTCTTCGGCCGGGCCGGGGTGCACTACTCGCCCACGGTCATCGTGGCGGGTCATCCCCACGGGGCGATGGAGTATCATCGCCCGCGACAAGAACTGGCTCTAGATCCGAAGTACCGGCGCTTCATGCCGGGCGCCGAGCTCGATGCGCGCACCGCGACCGCTCGGGTACGCGACAAGTCGGAGTTCTCTTTCCCGTTCATCGCGGAAGGCCTGGCGGACATCGTGCGGTCAGGCGGCTATGGCGCGATCGGGGAGCACGGTGAGCAATACGGCGTAGGATCGCACTGGGAGATCTGGGCCTATGCGGAGGCGCTGACGCCGCTCGAGGCGTTGACGGTGGCGACGCTGCACGGAGCGCACTTCATCGGGCTCGATCGGGAAACGGGCTCCATCGCGGTCGGGAAGCTCGCCGACCTGGTGGTCCTGAACTCGGATCCGCTGGAGAACATTCGGAATACGGTGGACATCGCGTACGTGATGAAGGCCGGGCGACTCTACGACGACGACACGCTGGCGGAAGTGTGGCCTGACCGGCGGGAGTATCTCCCCGTCCCATGGGAGTAACCGCCGTATCTCGTCGCCGTGGAGTAACCGCAGATTACACAGATGACGCAGATGCAGCAGGTTTGTCATGCTTGTTGAGTAAAGTCCAATCTGTGTAAATCTGCCTGATCTGTGGTTCCTCCAACCCAGGATATCGAGATCTACGCATGAACGAAGGACACACACCTACCATCTCCACCGTCGCGGTCGTCGGGACCGGTGTCATTGGCCGGAGCTGGATCGTGGTCTTCGCCCGAGCGGGGTGCGAGACCCGCGCCTGGGACCCTGACCCGGCTCAGCTGGAGCGTGCGAGGGCGTGGTTCGAGGGAGAGGTCGCACGGCTGACGGAGGCCGGCCTGGTCACTGCGGAGGGAGCCGCCTCATGGCGTGACCGGGTCCGCTGGGCTCGAACCCAGGCCGAGGCGCTCGAGGGCGCCGGCTATGTGCAGGAGAGCGGGCCGGAGCGGCTCGACATCAAGTGTCAGGTCTACGCGCAGCTCGATCGGCTCGCCGGACCGGCGGCCATCCTGGGCAGCAGCACGTCGGCGCTCGACATGACCGCGATCGCCGCCGGGTTGCCCGGCAGCGCCCGATGCATCGTCGCGCATCCGGTCAATCCGCCTCACGTCATTCCGGCGGTCGAGGTCCTGGGAGGGGCGATGACCGCGACGGACACGACCGAACGCACCTGTGCATTTCTGGTGAGTGTGGGCCAGACCCCGGTCCGGCTCAAGCGCTTCGCGCCGGGCTTCATCCTGAACCGGATGCAGGCGGCGCTGGTGCGCGAGGCGGTGAACCTGGTTGCCGATCAGGTGGCCGACGTTGAGGCAGTCGACGCGGTGATCCGGGACGGCTTGGGATTGCGCTGGGCGTTGATGGGCCCGTTCGCCGTGGCGAGCGCCAACGCCGACGGCGGGGCCCGGGAGTACTTTACCCGTTACGGCGCGTCCTACAACGCGCTCTGGCAGGATCTCCGCGCCGACACGGAATTGACCCCCGACCTGGTGAGGCGGATCGGTGAGGAGACCGAAGCCATGCTTCGCGGTGTCTCCGTGGCCGATCTCATGACCTGGCGGGACCGGCTGATTCTCGGCATCCGGCGCCTCAAGACACGGCATCCGCTGCACGGGAAGGAGTGACTCCCATCGAACCGAATCGAAAGCGGACCGGTCTGCTCATCGGCCTCGGCCTCGCAGCGGTCTTTGCCCGGTCCCCGTCCGCTGGGGCGCAGGCGCGACCGAGCCGGGCGGAGATCGCTCGCTGGGAGCGGGTCGCCCGCTCGGTCACGATCTACCGGGACCGTTACGGCGTCCCTCACATCTACGGCCCGACCGACGCGGCAGTGATGTTCGGGAGCACCTACGCGCGGGCCGAGGACCGATTCCAGGAGCACGAGCCGGGGTTCATCGAGGCGCTGGGGCGGTCGGCGGAGACGCAGGGCGAGGAAGGTGTGCAGAACGACGTGTTCGTCAAGGCGCTCGAGCTGGAGCGCCTGTCGAAGGAGGAATACGCCCGCGCCGAACCGCCGATCCGGGCGCTGTGTGATGCCTTCGCCGACGGAATGAACTACTTCCTCCACACCCACCCGGAGGTACGGCCGAAGCTGCTGACCCGATTCGAGCCCTGGATGGTACTCCTCTTCTGGCGGGCATTCAGCACTAACCTCGCCCCCACGGGGATCCGGCAGAAGGAGCTGGTCGACCTGGCGGCGCCCGTGGCGCGCGAGCGGCAGGACGGCTCCAACATGTGGGCGGTGAGTGGACAAAAGAGCGCGTCCGGGAAGCCGATGCTCTTCCTCAACCCCCATACGCCGCTCCTCCCGGTGTACGAGTTCCACCTCCACAGCGACGAGGGGTGGAACCTCACCGGGATGAACGCCTACACCATGACGACCGTCCCGGTGATGGGGCACAACGAGCATCTCGGCTGGGCCCTCACCGTGAATTTTCCGGATATCGTCGACGTGTACGAAGAGACCTTCGACGATCCGGCGCGGCCGCTGGCCTACCGCTACGGAACGGGTTACCGGCTCGCCACCGAGTGGCGGGACTCGATCCGGGTGCGAACGGCGGCTGGCCTCGTCTGGCGGGTTCTCAGGCTCCGGAAGACGCACCATGGACCGATCCTCGCCTCCCGGAACGGGAAGTCGCTCGCGGTGCGCTTCGCCAACCTCGAGCGGGGCGGGACCATGCAGCAGTTCTACGCGATGGGAAAGGCGCGCAACCTCGCGGAGTTCCGGCAGGCGCTGTCGCCGCTCGCCGTGACGTACCACAACATCATGTACGCCGACACCGCGGGTAACATTTTCTATCTCTACAATGGGGTAGTTCCGCGACGGGATCCGCGGTTCGACTGGAGCAAGCCTGTGAATGGGAGTGATCCCGCGACGGAATGGCAGGGGTACCACACGATCGACGAGCTGCCGCGAGTGCTGAATCCGCCCTCGGGCTGGATCCAGAACACCAACACCACGCCCTTCCTCACCACCAGCGCCGGGGACAACCCGGACCCGACCAAGTACCCGGCCTACATGGTGCAGGAAGGAGACAATGCGCGGGCGCGGGCGTCGCGCCGGCTGCTCACCTCTCGCGAGCGCTTCAGCTTCGACGACTGGACCCGAATGGCCTTCGACACCTACTTCCTCGTGGCCGAGGACCAGATCCCGCGGTTGGTGCGGGACTGGGAGACGATGCGGTTCGTGGAGCCCCAGCTCACGGAAAGCCTCCGCGAGACGATCAGCGAGCTCGCGTCGTGGGACCGGTATGGAACGCCGGAGTCGGTTGCGACGACCTGGTTCCACCTGTGGATGGAGCGGATCATGGTCGGCGGCCGCGCGGTGGACACGACGGCGCGGTTCCGACTCCAGAAGCTGCGGGAGGTGAAGGACACGCTGGAACACCGGTTCGGCAGCCCGCGGGTGCCGTGGGGTGAGATCAACCGATTACAACGGGTGGCCGAGCGGACCGGCGGCCGATACCATGACAGCCTGCCCAGCTTGCCGGTCGCGGGGGCGAACGGCGGTCTGGTCGGGACGATTTGGGCGTTCGGGCAGTACACGGCG
>Ga0214471_10005145_pt1 | contig 10110 bp, 8 predicted proteins | sample RVTome_5_FD_207665 | JGI IMG/M metagenome (GOLD analysis project Ga0214471, IMG submission 207665) | Soil microbial communities from uranium-contaminated site in the Upper Colorado River Basin, Wyoming, United States - RVT142D155 | ecosystem: Environmental > Terrestrial > Soil > Contaminated >... | reverse complement strand
CCTGTTTGCGGCGGGGATGCAGGCCTGTGCTGGCGATTCCATCTCGGCGCCCCGCACACCGCGCATTGACAAGGGTCTGCTCACCGGCAGAGCGGCCGATGCCCTGAACGAAAAGGGTCAGTTCAACCTGGATCTCTCCTTGTCGTCGGATGAACTCTCCGAGAGCGAGGCCGTCGGTTTCGCAACGATCTTCCTGGCCGATTACGGCCGGTTCTCGAAGACCAGGTATGAACTTTCGTTTGGCGGAACCATCAACCTCAGTCGTCTCAAGGCATGTCCGCGCGCGTTTTACGCGGCGTCCGCTTATCAGTACAAGGATGTCATTGCCCCGCAGCTAACACGGGAGCTCGGACCGCACTGGTTGGTGAGTTTTTGCACCGCGGGTGGAATACCCGCCGTTTCGGTGAGCCTCTCCGCGTTGGCAAAGGATCTGGTCATCCTGGAGGACGTCTTGCGCATGCCGCATCCCGGACCGGGAGACTTCCTGGATGTAGGGATCCCGCGCTATGTGGAGAACGTTCCCATCGCTCCCGAAGACGCCGCCCGGATAGCAGCCATCGCGGCTGGTGCGCTCGTCGCGGAAGTGCCCCAGTTGGTGCAGACTCCGCGTCCATATGCGCCGCAGTTGGCGCGCTGGCGCATTCGGTTGGACCGGGAGATCGCCGTGCGAGGTGCGGTCGGCGGGAAGACATATCGCACGCGGGAGCTGTACGTGGGCTTCGACAAGCAGTTTGGCCCTACTGAGATCCTGTACGGCGAGCTTGCCTCGAGCATCACAGCTCCGGTCGAGTTTGAAATCGTGGACCCCGACTCAAGGGCGCACACGTTCGTACCGGTCCGCCTCGTTGAAGGCATTCCGGTTACGGCGGAGCGAGTTCTTCCACAGTAGCGCACTCTCCACACATTCACTCAGGATCGGAACAGTGAATCGCTATGGCAGTCGGCTCGCCACAGGCACAGCGAGACTGGCACGCGCAGGATCATGCTTGGGCGCTGCGACGCTCGTTTGGCCTTGGGGGTGCAGCAGCAGCAATCTGGATTCTCGGACTTGCTCCTGGGACCACGGCAACTCTGCGTGGAACGGTGCAGGAGTTGTCGGGACAACGGATCTCCCATCGCGTTGCCCGTATTCCGTCCTTCATCCTGGCGCTTCGATGCCGTTCGCGGTTTCGCTGCGGGCGCCCGCATCCAGCGTTACTGGCAGCGCAATCTTCAAGATCCGCAACATCAATTCCGCGTTGGAGTACTTCGAAGCCAAAGCCTGGGGTTACGATCCTGAAGACGGAAACAAGAAGCTCGTAGCTTTCCAGGACTCCTATTCGGCCGGTGACTTCAAGTCTCCCAACAGCGGCGACAGTCGGCCAGTGGACACGGCGTATGCTGAAGTGACCGTGCTTCCGTTTAGCACGGCAACGAATTACGCCATTCTCCCAGGCAACGTGCAGGACTCCGCGATGACGAGCACCACAGTCGTTGGCGAGACCACAGTCTACAGAGGTTACGAGAACACCTGGGTCTCACAGCCAGGGTTGGACACCATCCAGTACGCGTATCAATGGCGCGTGGACGGGTCTCCGATCGGTGGTGAGAACGGAAGCCGGTACGGCACGTCGTTCGGCACGACGGGAAACTACGTGCTGTCGGTGATCAACACCCGCAGCGATCTCACGGCGGATACCCTGTACAAGAACATCAGCGTCGTGGGACCACCGATCACGGCGACGATCCTTGGTGGGTCCGAGGTTCTACCCAACATCGGCTCGTGCTACTTCTATGCTTTAGCCTCGGGTGGCAACGGCAGCTACTCCTACCAGTGGAAGAAGAACGGGACGCCGATCGGATCGGATTCGCCGGATCTCTATGTCTCGACAGGAACCTCAGACTTCACGCTGTCCGTGACGATATCCGAATTCGGGTTCACTACTGGCGAGGACGAACACTACGTGACTGTCTCAGGAGGTGCTCCTGAGGAAGCGTGCAACGTCTTCGACTGATGAAGCGGCCGTGGCCGCGTCCTGTACGCAAGGACGCACACCAAGCGGTGCTGTGATGTAACGCCGCTCCGGAATCGGTACGTCCGGTGCGCGCCGGCAACCGAAACTTACCGAAGGTCGCGTACGCACACGCCCACGCTTGGACGGTGACGGCTTGACAGCGCCCTCTGCTTCATGGAGAAGAAACGCGCCTGATCAGCTCTCGGGATGTAAGGCCACCCAGGCGCGGGGCCGGTCGCTCCCCGTAGTCAGGACGAGACGACAATCAGATCCTGCGCACGAACCAGCGTGGGGACCATGGCGTTCCGCGCTCGTGCGCTGACCGTGATCCGTTCGCGCCCCTTCCCCTCATCTCGCGAAGGATGAGCGCGTCCTGCCTGCCTTGGGCCGATTAGCTGCCTCCCCGGATCGCAGAATGTGCCCGTGTCGCACGGCCTCCGGATCGGTGCCGTCGAGCTCGAAGCCGGCCGCAGCAAGAGGCGATTCAACGTTCCGCCGTTGTGTCTGGCTCTCGCTGTCGTCAGAGTTGTGTTCCCGCTAACGTACCAGGGTGGACGACCTCCGATGACCGCCGCCCCGCTACTGGAACTCGCCGCGAAACTGATCGCCAGGCACAAGTTGGACGTGGTGCTGATCGGGAATGCGGCGGCCGCGCTGCAAGGGTCGCCTGTGACCACCGTCGATCTGGACTTCATGTTCCGGAAAACACCCGGCAACCTGAGGAAGCTGAAGCGAGTCGCCGACGACCTCGGGGCGGTGGTCATGCGGCCGTATTACCCCGCCTCGGAACTCTACCGCGTGGTTCGCGACGCGGATGCGTTGCAGTGGGACTTCATGGCGAAGGTGGACGGTGTCCCGCGCTACGAGGCGCTGCGTGCGCGTGCCACGACCGCGACCTTCGGCCGCCACACTCTTCGAGTCGCCTCGCTGGACGACGTCATTCGAAGCAAGAAGGCCGCGAACCGGCCGCAGGACCGCGCCGTGCTGCCCATCCTCAGGAAGACATTGCGTGAAGAAACGAACGACAAGTAAGCGCCGTACGCGCTCCGCGCTGCGGAAGGAATCCGACCGGGCCCTGATCGAACAGATCCGGCGCCTCAGGGCGCTCCCTATGGAAAAGCGCACCAACTTCCTGCGGAGACGGTTTCCCGGCACAGGCTCCGCGGTCTAGCTCCAGCGGAGCGTGAGCGCCGCCGCCGGCCAGAACTTCAGAACTTCCCCCACCGGCCAACGACGACGCCCTGACTCGACGCCTGACGCGAGCCACGCCCCTCAGGCCGTGGACGCGCGGGGCCAAACGTGTGGACTCCAGACGATCCCGTCCAATCGGCGGGTGTCCGCCGACACCTGGCGGGGGCAGGGCGCCGCGGCGCGTCCTCCTGCCACGGCGCGCCGAGTCTTGACCACCCTGAGACCCTGAGACCCGTGCCGCCCAATAGTGCGGTAAACCCACTCCGCGGCCCCCGTGTCCCATTCACGACACCTGTCGAACCCGCCCGCGTGAAAGAGCCCGTCAACCTGACCGACCTGCAACTCGCCATCGTCCGCATCCTCTGGGAGCGGAGCGAGTGCACGGTCGTGGAAGTCCAGGAAGCGCTGGCCCCCGAGCGTCGACTGGCGCAGACCACGGTCGCCACCATCCTCACGAGACTGGAGAAGCGCCGCATCGTTCGCCACGACGCCAAGGGGCGACTGTTCGTCTACCGCGCCCTCGTCACTGAGCCGCAGGTCCGCCGATCCATGGTCGCGGACCTCACAGACCTGCTGTTCGACGGCTCACCGGCGGCGCTGATCTCGCACCTGCTGTCGGAAAAGCGGATCGCGGCGGAGGATCTCGCCGAAGTGAAGCGCCTCATCGACGAGGCCGAGGGGCGGCGCAATGGAAAATAGCGTGCTGGTTTCGCTGATCATCGCCGGGATGCGCCTCGCCAGCGTCGCGATCGATTGGCTCATGACTTATGCCATCCACAGCACGCTCCTCATCGGCGCGGTGTGGTGTGTTCTGGCAACGCCGTCAGGGCGCCGCCTCGCCTCATCGAGTACCGCCTGGCTCTGGCGCCTGGCACTCGTGGGCGGCGTGCTGAGTGCCACCCTCCAGTCGCTCCGTTCTCCCGATCCGTTAGGCGGTACCGTCCGGGTCGGCGCGGGGTCGGCGGCCAGGACCATCGTCCGCATGGAACTGGAACGGACGGAATCGACGGGGCGCTACGGCGAACCGTCGCTGATCGCCCTCCGCGAAGCCGGCGGGATGGCCTGGCGCGGTACCATGGGCGGCGACACGCGAATCACCCTGACCTCAGTCGATACCAAGCCGAAGTGGCTGCTCCTGGTGGTGGGAGCGTGGCTGCTGGGTGCGGCTCTCTTCGCCGGCCTGTACCTGCGCGCGCGTCGCCGGTTCTTCCGGATGCTTGGCCACCGCCGGGACGGGCGATTCACACTGGCCGGCGGTGCGCTGCGCGGGGTGCTCGACCGATCCCACCGCACCCGACGAGTCGACCTGACAATTGCCGAGTGCCTGACGAGTCCCGTCGCCATGGGATCGAGGGAGATCTGCATCCCAAGTCGGGTGCTCGCCGAGCTCGATCCGATCCGGATGGAGAGCATCCTGGCGCACGAACTCGCCCATCTGGAGCGGCGTGACCCCACCTGGCTGACCGTCGCGAGGGTCATCGAGGCAGTGCTGTTCTTCCAGCCGCTCAACCGACTGGCCCGCGCGCGGATGCAGGAGGCGGCGGAGTTTGCCAGCGACGGGTGGGCAGCTGGAGTGGTTGCGCGTCCGCTGGACCTGGCGCATTGCCTGGCGCGGGTCGCCGAGTGGTCGGCGGGTTCCTCCCGACTGCTGGCGCCCGCAATGGCCGAGCGACGCGGGACCGTGCTGGTTCGGCGGGTGCGGCGATTGACGTCCGACGCACCGCTGGGTGAGCCGCCGGGTGGGCGTGGGCTGCGGCTCGCTGGCGCGGTCGCCGTCCTGGCGCTCGTCCTGCTGGCGCCGCGCGCCGCGGTCGGATCTGGCGCGGCGCAACCGCAGCGGGGACAGGGGGTGTTCCTGACCCGCATACCGGTAGCGGGAACCGGACAGGAGGGTTCGGCCAGCCTGAACGTCGACATGCGCATCGTTCGACTCAGTACGCACCCCTGATGCGTTGACATCAAGGCCTTGATGCGATAGCATCAGGTCATGCGGACCACGGTTGACATCGATGCGCGCTTGCTGAAGCGCGTCCGGGACGAAGCCCACCGTCGAGGCGTCTCGTTCAAGTCGTTCCTCGGACACGTCCTGCGACGGGGTTTGGAGGAACCCGCGACGTCCGCTGATCGATTCGACTGTCCCACCTTCGACATGGGGGAGCCCGTGGCCGGCTTCAACCTGGACAAGGCCATGGCTGCGGTGGGGCTCCTGGAGGAAGACGAGGTGATCCACGAGCTGACAACGCGGAAGTGAATGAAGATTCTGGACGTCAACCTCCTCCTTTACGCCGTCAACACCGCCAGTCCGCGGCATGCCAGGGCTAAAGCGTGGCTTGACGAAGCGCTCTCGAGCACCGAGACGGTTGCACTGCCTTGGGTGGTCATCCTCGGGTTTCTCCGTCTCTCGACCAGTCCGCGGGTTCTCACACGGCCCCTCGCCACGGAACTCGCGGTTGGCATCGTGGACGCCATGTCGTCCCGCCCCAATGTGGAATTGATCGACCCCGGTCCCGACCATTGGGCAGTCCTTCGCGGGCTGCTCGGGGAATCCGGAACCGGAGGCAATCTCACGACCGACGCACATCTCGCAGCGCTCGCGATCGAGAGCGGAGCGACGCTCTGTTCCAGTGATGCGGACTTCGGCCGCTTCCGGCAGCTCCGATGGGAGAATCCGCTGCGCGGATAGTTTGCCCCGGCGCGAGCACGGGAAGAGATTTCCCTCTCTGCACGCCTCCACCCCTCCCTGAGGCGACCATGAACCGACGCGACTTCACCTACCGCATGGCGGGCGCCATCGGGGCGTTCAGCCTCGGCGACCCACGGCACGGCCTGTCCCGATTCTGGCCGGCGGCCACCCAGGGCCATGCGGCACTCCGTCTCAACGGCGAGCGGATCAGCCAGCAGATCGTCGCGCTGGCGGAGTTCGGAAAGAACCCCTACGGTGGCGTGAGCCGGGTCGCGTACAGCGAGTTCGACAAGCAAGGCCGCGCGTACGTCATGGGGCTGATGCGCGAGGCCGGACTGGACGTGACGATCGACGTCGCGGGCAACATCCTCGGTCGCCGAGCCGGGAGCGATGCCTCGCTCAAGCCGCTCCTGTTCGGCTCACACATCGACTCGGTGCCCGACGGCGGCAACTACGACGGTGACGTCGGGGTGCTCTCGTCCATCGAAGTGGCTCGAACGTTGAAGGAGCGCGGGATCACCACGCGACATCCGCTCGAGGTCGTGATCTTTCAGAACGAGGAAGGCGGGACGGTGGGGAGTCGCGCGATGGCCGGCCACCTGTCGGTCAAGGACCTCGACATCGTGTCCAACAGCGGCAAGACGTTCGGCGACGGCATCGCCTTTCTGGGTGGCGATCCGATGAAGGCGACGGTGCCACTGAAGAAGAAGGGCGACTATGCGGCGTACGTCGAGCTTCACATCGAGCAGGGCGGCACGCTCGAGGCCGACGGCATCAACATCGGCGTGGTGGAGGGCATCGTCGGCATCGGCTGGTGGGACGTCACTGTCGGTGGTTTCGGCAACCACGCCGGCACGACGCCGATGAACCGGCGCCAGGACGCGCTGCTGGCCGCGTCGAAGTACGTCCAGATGGTGAATCGCGTGGTGACGAGCGAGCCCGGACGGCAGGTTGGAACCGTCGGGAAGATCCAGGCGTTCCCCGGCGCGCGGAACGTGATCCCCGGTCAGGTGCAGACGAGCCTCGAGATCCGCGACCTGGATCAGGCGAAGATCAAGCGGCTGGCGGGGCGGATCATTGAGGAAGCACGGCAGATCGGCGCGCAGAACGAAACGACGTTCACGTTCACGGAGAACTATCTGAGCACGCCCGCGCTGATGGCCCCGGCAGTGCAGAAGGTGATTGAGTCGAGTGCCAGGTCGCTCGGCCTGACGGCGCGCTACCAGCCGAGCATGGCGGGCCACGATGCGCAGTACATGGCGCAGCTGGCGCCAACCGGGATGATCTTCTGTCCGAGCGTTGGCGGCATCAGTCACTCGCCCAAAGAGTACACGAAGCAGCAGGACGTCGTGAACGGCGCCAACGTGTTGCTGCACGCGATTCTGGCACTGGATGTCGCCAGTTAGAGGGCAGCGGGCGTCGGCCGTCCGGCAGTTGGTCGAGGGCAGCCGTCAACGGGTGAGCGCTTCCGGCGTTGCGCGCGCGCTGCCGCGACGATGCGGCTGGGCCATCCTGGCGTTGACCGCGTCCACTTTGCAGGCACCAGCGCAATCGACGGGCGCGACCGGCGGCGATGCGGCGATCGTTCGCAGCACACCGGTCTCCAGCATCGGCCATGCGGTGCGCGTCACGCGGGCTCCGGAGCTGGACGGGCGAGATGACGACGAGGCTTGGGGCGGCGTCCCGGTGTTCGACGGATTCCGGCAGGCCGAGCCCGCCGAGGATGGCGAACCGGCTTTCCCTACCGTCGCCCGGGTGGTGTATGACGAGCGCAACCTGTACGTATTCGTTCGGGCGCACGACCCCCATCCCGACAGCATCGTTGCCCGGCTCAGCCGCCGGGACTTGGGGACGAGCTCGGACCAGATAGGCCTGGTGATCGATGCGTACCACGACCGGCGGACCGGCGTCCTGCTGGCGGTGAACCCCGCTGGCGTCCGATTCGACGCCGTGGCGTTCCTGGACAACCAGCAGGACCCGGCGTGGGACGGCGTGTGGGACGTGGCCACGAGCGTGGACTCGTCAGGCTGGACGGCCGAGTTCCGGATTCCGTTCAGCCAGCTCCGATTCAACGATCAGGCGGAGCACGTCTTCGGGTTCGGCATCTGGCGCGATGTGGCACGGCGCAACCAGCGCGACGCCTGGCCGCCGACCTATCGCGCGTCTCGTCAGGCACTGATCTCCCAGATGGGGACGCTCGAGGGGATTTCGGGCATCAGTCGTTCGTCGAAGCTCGAGCTTCTGCCGTTCATCACGACACAGAACCTGACCGAGCGACGCGCCGGCGGGTGGGCCCATCCGCAGAAGGCTGCCGCCGGGCTGGACCTCAAGTACGGCATCAAGGAGAACCTCACGCTCGACGCGACGTTCAACCCCGATTTCGGGCAGGTGGAAGCCGACCCGGCCATTCTCAACCTCACCGCGTTCGAGGTGCGCTTCGAGGAACGCCGTCCGTTCTTCCAGGAGGGCGTCGGGATGTTCCGCTGCCAGCCCTGTCAGGGGATTTTCTATCCGCGTCGCATCGGCAGGACACCGCAGTTGCGCAGCGAGCCGGGTGACCCGCTGTTCACGACGATCCTCGGCGCGGCCAAGCTGACGGGGCGCGTCGCCGGGGGCATCAACGTCGGACTGATCGATGCGGTGACACAGCGCGAGGTCGGGGTGAGTGGTCGTACGGTGGAACCGCAGACCAACTATCTCGTCGGGCGGATAGCGAAGGAGTTCCGCGGCGGAGGTTCGTCGATCGGTCTGGTGAGCACGGCGGTCAACCGGTCACTGGACGACGATACGCGTGACTGGCTGCGGCGCGAGGCGTACATGACCGTGGTGGAGGGCTTCCATCGCTTCGCGGACGATCGCTACGAATTCTCCGCGTATACCGGCCGCGCCCTGACGGCCGGCTCCCGGGCCGCGATGGCCAGGACGCAACTCAGCCCGGTGCACCTGCACCAGCGTCCCGATGGCGACGCGCGCTTCGACTCCACGCGCACGAGCCTGTCGGGCGGGGTCGTCTCCTTCACGATCGCCAAGATCACGGGTGTCGCGCGGTTCAACACGTACGTGCGGTTGGCGTCCACCGGCATGGAGCTGAACGACGCCGGGATCGTGCCGGTGATCAACGATTACTCGATCCGCCACAACATGAACCTGCGGTCGCTGCGGCCGGCGTTGTTCTTCCGCAGCTCGTTCAGCCAGCTGGAGCTGGAGAATCACTGGACCAGCGGCGGTCTGCCGACGTTCAATGCCGTGCGGCTGCACACCAGCTTCACCATGCGCAACAACTGGGGATGGGCGTTGACGAGCGGCGTGTCGAATTACACGCCGAACTACTGCGTGTCCTGCGCGCGCGGCGGGCCGGCGCTCCGGGTGGAGCCGTCGACATTTCTTCAAGTGAACGTGGTGGGCGATGCCCGGCGTGCCGTGGTCCCCACAATGGAATGGGCCGTGAACGCCGGGGATGCCGGCCGTTCATGGGAGCGGCGGGGGGCGGTGGGCGCCGATCTCCGGATCTCGCCCCGCCTGTCCACCACGCTCAGCCTGAGCGGCAGCCGGCGGGCGGACAACCAGCAGTGGATCAGGAACTACGGGCATGAGTTGAGTGACTCGACTCACTACACCTTTGCCCGACTGGCGCAGACCACGGTGAGCATGACAGCCCGCGTCTCGTTCACGGCGACGCCCTTGCTGACGTTCCAGTTCTACGGTCAGCCGTTCGTCTCGACCGGGTCGTTTACCGACTGGCGCGAACTCGACGCAGCGCGCGCCGCGGAGTACGACGGACGCTTCATGCAGTATGGCGGCGGAGCCACGCCGGACGGGTTCAATGTGAAGCAGTTCAATTCAAACGCGGTGATCCGCTGGGAGTACCAGCCCGGCTCCACGATCTTCCTTGTCTGGCAGCAGGGGCGACAGCAGGACAATCTGAATCCCGGGACGTTCGAACTGGCGCGCGACTACCGCGACCTGTTCCGGGCGCATCCGGTGAACACGTTCCTGGTGAAGCTGACGTACTTCTTCAATCCGTAGTCGGCTGCCCGATGGCGCTGAGCGCTTCCGATTCGATCAGTCATTCGAACTGAAACCTGAGTGCACGGGTGATAGCCGGCCAGGTCGTACGCGCGCGCGATGTCCGGGAGCGCAACAAGGTGGATGATCGTCGAGGGATCCCGCAACCTAGCTGGGCAGTGTCGTGCGCGGGCCGCGGCACGAACGTGCCATCGGACCGGACGACGACCGTCGATC
>Ga0214471_10005144_pt1 | contig 10111 bp, 13 predicted proteins | sample RVTome_5_FD_207665 | JGI IMG/M metagenome (GOLD analysis project Ga0214471, IMG submission 207665) | Soil microbial communities from uranium-contaminated site in the Upper Colorado River Basin, Wyoming, United States - RVT142D155 | ecosystem: Environmental > Terrestrial > Soil > Contaminated >... | reverse complement strand
ACCTGCTGACCCACGGGCTCGTGGCCCCAAGTCTTTGCGTGCTGCCACACCTAGATCGCGTGAGCGATCATGCGTAAACTATCACTAATTGGAGATACAAGGTCTTGCACGACGACGAACCGCGCCGGCAACTTGTCGGCGTAGATCGTCAGCACGCCGGGCTTGAGATAACGAACCAGCAAATGGGCCGCCGGCTCGCCGCCCCAGCGCGCGTGTTGCGGATCCAGCCTCCATTTCGCCCAGCCATGGAAATTCGGCGTGACGTAAGTTGCCCGCAGCGTCCTGGGACGCAAGGTGCGCGCATACCCCAGCGCCCATTCGTCGAGCAGCCGCCGGGCCGCGTTGAGACGTCGCTTCTTGCCCGCAACCAGCAAATGCCCTTCCTGCCGCATATTGGCCAGCACGGCCGGAACGGCCCCCAAGGCCACATCGGCGGCGGCTGCGATGGCGCGATGAGGTGCCGCCGCCAGCTCCGGATCGCGGATCAGCGCGAACATCAGCGGATCTGCGGCATTTGCGTACGCGGAGGGGCGTAAGTCGGGGGGAAGGTCAGGGTATGAACTGTACCCGATTGCGCGTCCCCGATTACGCCATGGCGGCCAGGGCGAAAAATCGCCTGCGCCGTGTTACGCTTTTAAAGGGCATTCAGCGTTGGAGTTTGTCGTATTGAATTACAATATCGAATACGAGCAGGAAGCGGACGGGCGTTGGCTGGCCGAGGTCAATGAGCTGCCCGGCGTACTCGCGTACGGCCATACCGCCGATGAAGCGATGGCCAAGGCGGAGGCGCTGGCGCTGCGGGTGCTGGCCGAAACCCTCGACCACGGCGAACGCAAACCCGAGCCGATTACGATCACTTTCAAAGCCGCATGAGCCGCTGGCCGTCGGCCAAGGTCAAGCGGGTACTCGCTGCATTGCTGCGTATCGGCTGGACGATCAAACGCGAATCCGGATCGCACAAGACCCTCCAACGTTCCGGCTCGCCTGACTTTGCATTCGCGTTCCACGACAGCGAGTAGATCGGCCCACGCATGCTGGCCCGCATCGCCAAGCACACCGGCCTGAAACCGGACGACCTGTAAGCCGGGCGACCGTCAATGTAGGGCGGCAGAACCGTAGGGTGCGCCCTGCGCACCGAGATATTCAGCGGTGCGTGGGACGCACCCTACACCCTATATCAGTGGCGTGGCTTTTTAGCTGCCCGATCTTTAGCAAGCTTTCCAAGGTCATTGGCTGTCCCTAGCAGGAATAACTTCGGCTCCTGGATTACCCGTGCGACAAATCGCTCGCCTGAAACCTCAGGGACAGACCCCGGTTACCGGACGCGCTGCCCCGGGCGCTATGGCTTCTTTACAGTTGCCGGAGCAAGTATTCCATATTGAAGAACAGCAACGCGTAGGCCTCGGCGCTCACACCTTTGTCCCGTTGCGCCTTCAACTCGTTGAACAGCGCATTGAGGGTGTTGCGCGCAACATGGGTCTGACCGCGCAGCAGCGCGGCCTTGGCGCTGTCGAGCTTGGCATCGAGGCTGCGTGTCAGCCCCTTGTTCTTGATCCAGCCGAGACGCTCAGCCTCGTGTTTCAAAGCAATCACCTGCTCCACGAACACCGCCGGGATCACAGGCTCGACCCGCCGCACCGGTCCGACGGTCCTGCCGACGACACCGGGTCCATAGGCGGTCAGGTCATGATAGCCGGGGACCGGGCCGTCCGGTGCGCTGCCGGGCTCGAACTGGGGAGGTGGCGCGTAGCCTTCGGCGTAGTAATCCACGATACCCGGCAGGGCGTTGGTCGATTCCACCGCGAAACCCGACTGCTCACCCCCGGGACGGATGTGCGCCGACGCCGGTGCACCCCAGTTTACATAGCTGATCGCCCGCAGTGACGCATCGTAGCCCATGCCTTTCGGCTTGATACCGGGCTCGAACCAGGAAGCCGGGCCGTCGGCGCGCGCGACCAGCCCGTCGTCGCGCAGGATCAACTGAAACAGCCAGACGGATTGCTCGGCGGCGCCGTCGTTGGTAATGCTGTACCGATACACCAGTTGGTCGGCGGTCGCCCCCTGCACCTGCGCGCGCACCTGCGCCGCGACGCGGTTTCGCAAGGCGAAGTCCTGCGCCGCCACCGGCATGGCAAGCACCAGGGATAACGCCATCAACGCTATGGTTGTTCCGCCCATCACTTGTTCAAAGGCTCCTTAGAACGTGAGATGAAAATGCGTTCGCTCCGCCAAGAAAGTCCCGCCCAGGCTTCGCACCTCGGCCTCGAGCCAGAATGGATCGACCAGAAACCCGTCCGCCGTCAAATCCGCGACGTCGACGTTTCGCCCGAGCCGATGCGTGCAATGGCCGACGAGCGGCTGGCATCCGGCCCGCGTGGGGTCGGCATCGTCGATATCGGCGTGCCAACCGCCATTGATATCGAAACCGCCCCCGTATTCCAGGCTGATATCGTTGATCATCAACAACTGCGTATAGCGCGCCCGATGCCGGCTGGCCAGCGTGGCAATGGCCTGGAGCATCGTCACCGTCCCATAGTGATTGTTATCCAGGGCAAAATTCGGCGGGCCACGATGCCGGGTTGTCCCGCCGATCTTGACATAATCCGCCGAGTTAGCCAGCGGAGCCAGCCCTCCCACCGTAACGGTAAGCCGTTCCATATCCTGAACCGCGGGCTGAGCGAGGCTGGTCGCGCGGATCGTATCGACACCACCGAATGACTCGGCCCGGTAGCTTAGCACCAATGGCTCGCCGTTCGGCCCCGTGTTGCCCTGGGTCGTCGATCCGAGCGGAACACCCAGCGCGGAAATGAACACGCCGACCGGCCGGCCGCCGTCATGGGAATGGCCCCCACAGTCGGCACAGGGCTCCACCGTATACGCCGGCGCCGTCGCCTCGAGCTCCACCCCGAAGTTGGGCACCGGATTTCCCTGCCTGTCGGTCGCCACAACGGACAACGTCACCGTCCCGTCAGGGGCGACATTCGGCGCCGACAATACGAGATCCAATTGGCGATCCTGCCGCGTCTCCAGGACAATCGAGCCAAACGTCGTGGCGCCGCCCGCGAAAACGTTGATGGTCGCGAGGTGCGGCCCCGGCGCGACCGTATCGCCAGTCGAGTTGATTCCGTCCCACACCACGGTATGGCTCCACTCTCCGGTCTGATTGAACCAGAACAAGAATGGCGGGACTCCGAAAAATCCGAGCGGGCTCAGCTGCTCCGATACCATGGTGCCGGGTAACACACGGCCGGCCACGTTGACGAATATGCTCGGGCGCACCATGGTCGACGGCGACAGCCAGAACCATTCGGCGAATTCGAATGTGCCGATACTCACCGTCGATTGCTCGACGTCGGGGTCGAACGGATTGGGGCTGGCATTCAGATCCGTGATGAACACCACGTTGGTGGTGTGAAATGCCGTCGCCTGGGCACTCAGGCACATGAGCGCCACACCCATCACACCACCGCGAAGATTTCGCAAGCCGCGCATCGGTGGGTTATTTCTTTTCGTAGATGACACTGGCCGTACCGACATGATCCACTGAGTCCGTAATCACCGCGTGAAGCACATGTGAACCCGGCGCGAGCCCGGCAAGGCGCACCGGCACGTCGAGTTCCGTCATGGCGCCCGCCTCGGCCGCCGAGAGCCGGCGCTCGCCGACCAGCGCACCGTTGGCGAAGACATGCACCGACAAGCCCAGCTTATCGGCATAGCCGACATAACCGCCGAGTCGACGCACCGTCACGCGGCCCGGAGTCACTGACATGGCCAGCGCGATCTGAAACTGCTGACAGCGCACGGGAGCGTGCAAATGGTGAGTCGTTGCCAGCACCGCGGGCAACGGTGGCTCCGCCAGGGCCGCCCGCAACTCGTCGGGTGTGGGCTCGAAGCTCACCGGGTCGGCGCGCAATACCAGTTGCCACTGCAAATACGGCACCGGTCGCCCCGCGTCATCGCGCGCGTCCCAGCGTTCCTCGTAGCTCCCGGGCTGCCGTGTTTCCCTGATCAACAGCTGGCGCAGCAGCGGAAACGGCGCGGTATTGCCGTGCACGCGTAGATTCACGTAGGCCGGCTCGGTGACGCGGTAACGAATCATGACGGTTCCGTCGGCGCTCGGCGTAAAAGCAATGTCGCGCACCACCCAATTCGCTGGCGTGGCGGCACGAATATCCGCCGTCGTCCAGGCATAGCCTGTCCCCGGCAGGCCCAGCCCGAGCAACGCGGCTACCATTGCCCGTGCGACGAGCGCCAGAACTTTCTTGCGGGAAACGCGACACGGACGCGGCAGCGGCCAACGCTCGAGCATTTTCACGCCACGCAAACCGATTGGCTGAGTGGAACCCGGTAGCAACAGACGCTCCCCCATCATTATCATCAGTGCTCGGGTCGCTCGCCTCCCGACCTGAGGTTCTCTTCCGTGTTTGTTTTATTTATCTTAATGACCGTAGATACTGACTTGCTGGTCGTCAAGGCAGGATGAGCACGCGGGATATCCAGCTGGCGCTTGGGACCACCGGGAATCAAGGTGTTACCGCGCAAAGTTCAGATTGAATATTTTTTACCATTTTGCAGTGTCGTTGAAGCTGTGTCGGAGTTGCGTATGGACTGCGGGCCCGGATACCGCGTGTATTTCGGCATGGCCGGCAAACAGGTGGTCGTGCTGCTCGCCGGCGGCGACAAGGATTCCCAGCCTGCCGATATCGCGCGCCGGCAGGTATTGGGAAGATTTCAAGCGCCGGCAACGGAGGATCTCATGAAAACCCCCAAAGCCGCGGTCTCGCATCGCAAACGCCTGATCACCGAGCTGCGTGCCGATCCCGAGCCGGCGCGCGAGTACCTGACCGCGGCCATCGAGGATCCCGACCCCCAGGTGCTGCTGGCGGCGCTGCACGCGGTGGTTGAGGCGCGCGGCATGGCCCGCGTGGCCAAGGCCGCGGGCATTCCGCGTGAGAGCCTGTACCGGGCGCTATCGCCCCAGGGCAACCCGCGTCTCGACACCCTGCTGGCGGTGATCCACGCGGCCGGGTTCCGCATCGCCTTCGTCGCGCCCGGAAAGCAGGCGGCGTAACGGGCTCAAAGCTGCCCGACCGCTTTCGGGCCGTGCCGAGCGTTCCGCGAAACCGGACGCGAACCCCCGCATAATCGGCATCCTCCGCGATCCGTGCCCCCACCGCGCTGGCGGGATCAAAAACCAGTCAGAACCGTAGGGTGCGCCCTGCGCACCGAAATATTTAAGCGGTGCGTGGGACGCACCCTACACCCTATATCAGTGGCGTGGCTTTTTAGCTGCCCGATCCTTAGTAAGCTTTCCAAGGTCATTGGCCGTCCCTAGCAGGAATAACTTCGGCTCCTGGATTACCCGTGCGACAAATCGCTCGCCTGCTCCATGTTTCTTGCGGAAATCGTTTTTCGGCATCACCATCGGATTGACTTCCCGGCCCAGGCGCTCATGGCTCTGCGCGAATGCCTCTACCACGCGGGTGAACGACGCCGATCCGACGACGAAGACATCCACATCGCTTGAGATGCGCTCCTTGCCTTGTGCGACGGAACCGAATATGAATGCCAGGTCTATTTCGGACGCCAGCGGCGCCAGCGCTTTCCGCAGCACGTCGGCCAGGCCTTCCGTCTTCCGAAAGACGCCGGCGAGCTCGGTGAAAATCGGGCAATCGCGGTTGGCGCGGTAGCGAACCTGGTTGCCGGCGGGCTCGCGGAGCAATAACCCGGACTCCGCGAGACGCTTCAACTCCCGGTGCAACGACCCCGCCGGCACCTCCGCCAACCGGGCGATCTCCCGCACATGGAAACTCTGCTCCGGCCGCAGCAGCAACAACGCCAGAATGCGCCGGTGGTAGGCGCCAAACAGCACCTCGACTGGGCTTTGCTGCTTCATTCCCGGGACGTTTCCTCTGTTCTCAATTTTGCTTCGATTGTAGCTCATTTGAGAACAAAAGAAACCCGGCCATTCCGACCGGGCCGGGCACATCCGGCTGGTTGCCCAGCGCCTCGAGCCTGGGGTGAGTAAGCGTTGCGGGGCCGGGTCTGCCATACCCCGGATTACGCCAGCCATCGCGGTAGGCTTCAACAGCGGATCTGCGGTATTTACGCAGGGGAATACTGACCGCGGTTTATCTCTGAGCACTCCGGCATTTCACGCCGCCCCCGTCCCGCTCGACGGTGAGCCTGAGTCCCAGGGCCCGGAGAATCCGCATGATGGTCTCGATGTTGGGACTGCCACGCCGCGACAAGGTCCGATACAGACTCTCACGACTCATTCCGGCGGTCTTCATGAGCGCGCCCATCCTGCCCTTGGCCTGGGCCACATCGCGCAGCGCTTCGAGCAACACCGTCGAATCACCATCCTCGAGCGCAGCGTTGAGATAGGCCACCATGGCTCTTCTCAGGGTGCCGGCAGATTTACTTTCTGCACCAACCCTCGATTAACAGCCTCCAACAGTTCGCGCAGTGGAGTGTAAGCATCCTCGTCAGCCGTCTGCCTCAAGGCCACGCTCAGCAGCCTTTGCGGCCCCGATACATCCAGCTCGGCGGCAATCATCCCGCTCAGAAAGGCAGCGCCCTCGTCACCGAGCACGCCGCTCATGTCCGCACCCAGCAATCGTGCGCCGGCGTGACGGAGGTCGTGGCCTTCGGCCGCCAGCGTCTCATCTTCTTCGCGCAACAGCCGTTCCCGCTGACAGGGATCGCCGTAGTTTCGCAGGATCAGCCAGAAATCCACGGCGTCGCGCGCCGTTTCCCGGCCGCGCTCGGACCAGGACAGAAGTTTGAGCGCCGCCAATCCCGCCAGACTGGCGACCCGCACGGGCAATTGCGGCGCAAGCTCCAGCGACGGCGCGGCACGAAACGCTTCGGCAAACCCCAGCAGACTCATGACCATCGCGCCGTCGGGCGGCCAGGCGATGCGACGCTCCCGGTCTTCCACCCCGCCGAACGGGACGATATCCAACGGCACGTCGCCCGACGGCATGCGCAGGCGATGCAAACGGTGCGCGTCGGGCAAGAGACCGAAGTCAGCGATCAGCCGGTTTCGCAACACCTCGAATTCGCTCCAGGACGAAACGTGAATGCCGACGTCAATGTCGCGCGTGAGGCGCACCACCGGCACGCGGTGGATATAATCGAGCCAGATGTCCCGCGCCAGGGCGCCCGCCACGAAGAACTCGAGCTGCAGCGTCCGCGCCGCCGCGTGCACGGCACGCAACACCGCGACGATGGCCGGCTCAATCGGCCGCGAAGGTCTGGGCAAGGTATTTGTCATACACCATCCCGGCGGTTTCCCGGCAGCGGTCATCGCCCGTCGCGAGCAGGTCGGCATAGATCAACACCGGCGGCACCACGTCGGGAAATTCCCACGCGACCTCAAAGCGCCAGAACCGGTCGAGGATGATGACCGGTCCCTGCGGATCGACCACGAGCTTGTGTTTGTTCAGGAAGCCGGTGCGATCGTCGGCGTAGATCGTGATGTCCTGCGGCTTGAGATAGTGCGTCACGAGCTCCGCCGCGCCCTCGCCACCCAGCCAGGCACCCAGCTTGCGGTAAGTGGCCTTCTTCCACCAATCGAATGCCAGCGCGTTCCGGTGGCGATACCGGCGCGGGTCGAGCCGCGGGCGCAGCACCTGCGCATAGGCCTCGACCCAGAGATCGAGCAGGCGGCGGCGCTGTTGCAGCCGCTGCTGACGCGCCCGGCCGCGCGCACCGGCGCGCCGGCCGAGCTCCACGACATGCCCCATGCGTCGCAGATCGTCGAGGATGCGCCCGACGGTGCCGTGGGCCACGCCCGCCGCTTCGGCAATTTCCCGCACCGGGGCATTGACACGCTCGGGCTCGCACAGCAGCGCAAATACCACTTGAATGCCGGCCGGCTGAAAGACGCGCACCGCTCGCCCGCCTTTCGCCGTGCGCGCGGGCTTCTTGCCCGTCTGCCATATCATCAGACCGGGCTGCTCCAGCCAGGCATTGCCGGCCGCATCCACAAACGCTATCCCTTTCTCTCTGAGGCGTTGCGCCATTGGCGGTGTCACGTAGCCTGCGACCACCAGCGCGCGCCCGTTCGCGCCCGCCATTGGGTGCAACACCGGCCCCAACCCGGCCGGCGTCAACCGCTGGCGTACCGCCACGGCATAGAGCGTGCGCTCGCGGCCACGCCCGATTCGCAACCCTGCGTCCGCGCCGGCGCCCGCTTTCGGCGCGGCCACCCGCTCGACCGCCAGCCCAAAACCCTTGAGGGTTGCCACCGCACGCGCCAAAATCTCTCCCTCCGCCTCAATGGGGGTGGCCGCCACGACTGTCTTCTGGGGTGCCTTCCGAGCCATACCCCATTATTTGTCCATTTTTGTTAAATGTCCACTATGGATGGACATTGAACATTAATAGACATAGCGCGCCGCCCTACCGCCAGGACAGGGTACATCCCCGATTACCGCAACCGGGACTTCGCTGTCCTTGTTCAACGCTCATTCCGCCATGAAGCCTGGCCGTCTTCAACACCGGATCCGCGGTATTTGTGCGGGAGGAACAACAATATCGTCCACATTTCCCGCCCCCACCGACCGCGGTCTATCCCCGAGCACTTCGACATTTCACGCCGCCTTGCCCTGCTCGATAGTGAGATTGAGCCCCAGGGCCCGGAGAATCTCCTTGATCGTCTTGAACTCCGCGCTTTTCATGTCCAGGAGACTACTCCGACACGAGCCGTTGGCGCGCCAGCGTCATGGCATCGTGCAGGCGCTTTTCCAGCGCCTCGCGCGGCGGCAGCTCCGTCAGATATTCCGCCACGCGAATACCCCGCTGCTCCAGCTCCAGAACCTCAATCCTCTCGACCGCCTTCCCGGCACACAAAATGAGACCGAGCGGCGTTTCCTCTCCGGGGCGCATCTCGTGCTTTTTCAGCCACCGCAAGTAGAACTCCAGATTGTGTCATCAGCGATGACACAATCTGCCGATCGGGAAACACCTCGTGGAAACATTATGAGCAAACTCAAACCACCGACGCGCCGCAAGAAGGAACTGCGCGCCGTCAAATACCTCAAGGAAAAGGACATCGACCTGCGCGACATCTTGGAGGTCCGACCCGGACTGGCTCAGACCTTCAGGTACCGGGTTACGGCGCCCCCAATCCAACACGTTCGGTACGTTGATTTCCTGCGCATCCGCCACGCCGACATCGATGTCCGGGTCGTAAGCGAAATCGACATCATGCGTCTTGTGGACGTCCCCCCAATGCACGCCCAGCATATTCCCGATCACGGTGTACGCATGGCTGCCCACGAGCACCATGCCGATTGGTTGTATAGCAAACGATATAACCTGCTATACAACTCCCCGCAAGCCGTCATGGCCGTGCCGGGCGACCAACAGCTTGTGCCGTCCCCCGAGCCCCTCCCCCACAAATCGCCGACCACCGCAGCCATCCCCTCCCCCGCAAAGCACCAACCCCGCCTGTAGGCGGGACTTCCAGCCCCGCCGACCCGCCAACTGCACGGCCTCGTCCGAGGCCCTACCGAACCAACCTCTCCAACGAAACCCCCAACGCCCCCGCCAGCCTCTTACGAGTTTAAATTGTGACTAATATGCAAACCCTGAGGAGACAATTCCGCGAGCCGCCAAACCCGCTGCTGGTTTGCTATCAGGAAGGTTCTACGCAGCCAAGACTTCTATGTTTCCCATTATTGGCATCGTGCCGCTGACGATGACCAATAGAATCGGTCCACCCGGTGATGGTGGTGATGATATAACCACGATTATTTTCGGGGGGGAATTATACTATATAATTCCCCCCGAAAATAATCGTGGCGGTAGCGCGCCGTCAAAAACTCATGTCCGTAAGCTCGACAGCGAAACGCGGCGCGAACGACCGACGGGTTGCCGTTGCTCCGATAATCCGATCGACCCTATAGGAACGCAACTCGCCGGTATCGGCCTTGACTCCGAACAGCAATAACTTACCGGCGCTCGACCGGCGCAATGAATACGGTTCAATTGTTCGCATGCTTCGTCGTCCCGTTTCGGCCCGATAGTCCAGCTCCACGCATAGCCGATTGGCGGCGGCGAAGCGTACAACCTCCAACGGGGCCAAGGTACCGAAGGAACG
>Ga0214471_10005143_pt1 | contig 10111 bp, 12 predicted proteins | sample RVTome_5_FD_207665 | JGI IMG/M metagenome (GOLD analysis project Ga0214471, IMG submission 207665) | Soil microbial communities from uranium-contaminated site in the Upper Colorado River Basin, Wyoming, United States - RVT142D155 | ecosystem: Environmental > Terrestrial > Soil > Contaminated >... | reverse complement strand
AGCTCCGCGCCCTGGCCCGGCTGCTGGTCGAACGCGGCGGCGTGCCGCGCGGCCGCGACGGCCTGCTCGCCCTGCCGGGAATCGGACCCAAGTGCGCCAACATCGTTCTGGCGAGCTGCTTCGGCGCGCCGGCGATCGCGGTGGACACGCATGTCCACCGGATCTCCAACCGCCTCGGCTGGGTGCGCACTCGCGCGCCGCAGCAGACCGAGCTGCGGCTGACGCCCAAAGTGCCGCGGCGCTGGCGGCGCCGGGTCAACCTGCTGCTCGTAGCCCACGGCCAAACCGTCTGCAAGCCGTTGGGTCCGCGCTGCTCCGGCTGTGTCCTGCTCGATCTCTGCCCGCGCCGCGGCCTGCCGAAGATGACGAGCGTCGCCAAGGTTTCCCTCTCCTTCCGGACCCGCAGGGCCTAAGGTCGAGCTGTCTTTCCACTTGCGCTCGGTCGTGTTCTCTCAACCGGGTGGCATGGGCGTGCGAAGCAAGCCCATGGCTGTTCAGGACGACTCGGCTCATGTTCCGAATTGTAGGGGAGGGGCTTGTCCAGAGTTCGAAAGAGCTGTTTCTGTCATCCTAGAAGCTCCAGAACGCTGGCATTTCCACATTCTTGGTACCCGCCGGTATATTCTCCGGAAGTTCCCGTACAGCGTCGTCTATCGTCATGCCGGAGGTCACAATCTATGCCTTTGCACATGCGAAGCGTCGGCCCGGCTATTGGCGCCAAAGGCTTCGCTTGGAGTAGCCGCACGGTTGTAGCCCGGTGGTGACGCCGCGGTAGGCTCTACGCCCTGTGGCGGGCGAGGAGGTCGGGCAGAAGCGTCCGTCACTTGTCCCGGCTCTGGTCGATGTAGTATCATTACTACATGAAGCTCGGACTGCGCGAAGCTAACCAGCAGTTCTCGAAGGCCATCAAGGCCGTGCGCGCCGGCAAAGAGGTCATCCTCACGGAGCGCGGACGTGCAATCGCGGTGATCAAGCCGCTCCAGAAAACGGACACGCAAGAGGATGCACTCAAGGCGATGGCGGACGAGGGCTTGATTAGGTTGCCCTCACGCCAGGGCCCGATGCCCGCGGCGCGCTGGCGGCCGGTGAAGATCAAGGGCAAGCCCCTGTCCCAGACGATCATCGAGGATCGCGCGGACCGCGCCTGATCGTGTGGGCATACTTCGATGCCAGCGTGCTCGTGAAGCGGTACGTGGATGAGCCAGGCCGTCGCAATGTGCTGCGACTGCTGCGGCGTCACCAGGTTGTCACATCGGCGATCGTGCCGATCGAGCTGCGGAGCGCGCTGAGGCGCCGTGTTGCTGAAGGGACGCTTGACGACAAGCACGTACCAGAGACCCTTAAACACGTGTCTACGGACCGTGGGTTCTGGGCGTTGATCGACGTCAGCAGCGACGTGTTGGCCAGGGCCGAGACACTCATCGCGACACATTCCCTACGAGCGCTGGACGCCATCCACGTCGCCTCTGCCCAGCTCTTCGCGGCTCGCATCGCGGTGCCGGAGCTCGTCTTCGTGAGCGCCGATGCTCGACAGACAGCGGCAGCTGCTGCGATAGGGATGACCGTCAGGCAGCTCGGATCGTAAGCTCCAGCGCGGCACAGCCACGCGCTCAAGGGCGACGTGGAGAGGATTGCGAGCCGCGCGATGAGGACGCTTCGGGCGCAGGCGCTCTCCAAGCTTCGACCCGCGTGCTACGCGCCGTGGTGGGCGAGGAGGTCGGGGCGCAGGGCTTGGAGGTGTACCAGGGCAGCATGTCGCCGGTCGTGCGGATCGGCCGCTCGCGGTCGAGAACGAGCTTGCGCACGGTGATCGTGTTCACTCAACCGGGTGGCATGGGCGTGCGAAGCAAGCCCATGGCTGTTCAGGACGACCGGGCTCCCGAATTGTAGGGGAGGGGCTTGTCCCCTCCCGGATCCGCCGGCGCAGCGAGTCCTGAGCGAAGACGCGCGGCTGGATGGCGATCCGGTCGGAGCCGAGGAACCGCTCGACGATCCGAGATGTAATGTAGCGGCGGGGCTTGCCCCCGCCTCAGCTCGCCGCTCCTCGGCCAACAGGGCTGGATCGGTGCTTGCCTCACACCTTGGAAGCCCGATACAGTAGCGACATGAGCCCTTTCCGAGCACGTGTCGAGAAGGGGCGGCTCGTCCTCGACGAGCCAACCACCTTACCCGAGGGAACGGTTGTCGAGCTGGTGGCTGACGACGAAGGTGATGACCTTAACGACGAGGAGCGCCGTGCCCTGCATGAAGCGCTGTCCGCCTCCTGGAAATCGGCCCAGGCCGGACGCCTTCGCCCCGCGAGGGCGATTCTGGACGAACTGCGCCAGCGCCGGTGAACCTTCCGGTCCGAACCACACCTGAAGCAGACGCGCAAATCCGCCAAAGCAATCGCCCCGCCTCGCCAAACCTGTTCGTCGACGAATTGGCGGCGGCGTTCAATATCATCGGCCACGCACCCAACATCGGCCGCCGGTATCGACGTTCGCCTGTGGCAGGCACACGACGCGTCCTGCTGAGAGGAACCCGCTATCATGTCTACTATGTTGTGAGCGTTGACGAGGTAAAAGTGCTTGCGGTTTGGCACGGCCGGCGTGGAGTCGGGCCCCCCTTGCGAATGTCCTAGATCCTTCGACGGGCGACGTTCGGGTAGATGTGGAAGAGCTTCGAGCGGTAGCTCTCAAGCCGGGCACCCCGTCGTCGCGGATCACCCCCGTCGAATCTGTCACCGTAAACTTGCCGAAGACTCGGTTCTGGTTGTAGCATCGACGGTCATGAAGCGGCCATTTACAGCGGTGGTGAAGCAAGACGGCAAGTGGTGGATCGGTTGGATTGAGGAAGTGCCTGGCGTGAACTGTCAGGGGCGAACGAAGAAGGAGCTTTTGGACAATTTGCGCTCCGCGCTGGAAGAGATGTTGAAGCTGAACCGCGAAGAAGCATTGAAGGCGGCGCCGGAAGACTACACAGAGGAAAGCATCCTTGTGTGAAACGCCGCGAACTGCTCCGCCATCTTAACGTACATGGTTGTCGTCTTCTCCGGGAGGGTGCGAAGCATTCATGGTGGATCAATCCGGCTAACCGACGTTCCTCCATCCCGCGCCATGCGGAGATCAACGACTTTCTAGCCCGTAAGATCTGTCGCGACTTGAATGTCCCCGAACCATAACTCCCTGCCCACAACCGCCACGCCCCGCATAGTAAGAGAACCGAATTACCTGTCGCAAAAGGTGGGAGAGGGCCTCGACCGCACCCCGAAGATCTCCGGCCCGCGACAATCAAGGTTGGGTCAGGCGGCGTGGCGGGCGAGGAGGTCGGGGAGGTCGGAGGGGGAGCGGGAGACGTCGCAGGCCCAGCGGCCGAAGCCGGCGTGCTCGTTCACGGCCGCCACCCACTCGGTCATGAAATCCCTCTTCGCGCGGTCTTGGTGTGAAACACAGCACTAAGCAAGGCAGATTGGGTCACCGAGCCTAGGTAGGCGTCAATCTTTGTCGGCCCAGCCTTGGTCAGCAGTCCATCGCACCGCCTTGCCTATCCCCGGGGTCTGAGCTGTCTTCGGCCGGCAGACGACACCACTTCTCCAACTTTGAATATGGCCACGAAGATGTTATGCTAGTGGCCACTTACGGGCGCGGCGATGGCACAGACGGGCGTCAAGGAGCTAAAAGATCACCTGAGTGAATACCTGCGGCGCGTACGCAAGGGAGAGCGGGTCACGATCACCGATCGCGGTGAACCCATTGCGGCTCTGGTCCCGGCGCAGGAAGGTGAAGAGGTCCGGTGGGCTTGGAAGCTGGCCGAGAAACACCTGGTGGCCTGGAGCGGGGGTCGGCCACAGGGAGCTCTTAAGGCGCCCAAGGTCCGAGGCAAGTCAGCCGCCGAGATCGTGCTGGAGGACCGCCGCTGATCCTCTACCTGGACACCAGCAGCCTGGTCAAGCTCTACGTCGAGGAGCGGGGTTCAGACTTGGTTCGCGATTGGGTCGGACGCGCAGCGGTGGTGGCGACCTCCGTGATCGCCTACCCAGAGGCGCGCGCCGCCCTGGCGCGGCTTCGGCGCGAGGGCGGGCTCACGTCGTCAGAGTATCGGCGCGCCAAAACGGATCTGGATCGCGACTGGGTTCGTTTTCTCAGGGTTCCAGCCGGCGAAGAAATCTGTCGTCGGGCCGGAGACTTGGCGGAGCGAGAGCATCTGCGCGGCTTCGATAGTGTTCATTTGGCCTGCTACCTCACGCTGCTCGCAGAGCGCGGCGCGCCTGCATTGGAATTCTCGTCGTTTGACGCTGCTCTCAACCGCGCCGCCGCAAAGCTAGCACAACGGCCCTGAGAGGAAGCTTCGAGGAAACGCAGGCGCAGGCAATCAAGGCAAGATCCGCTTCCGAATCAGGTCGAGCTCAGCGCAGCGCCGTACCTCACCCTGACCCACTCCCCAGGGGGAGAGGGAAAGTCCATCCCGTGTCGGGGCTGTAGCCCTGCGGTGCAATTCACGAAGCTGGATTAGGTTCTATTGATAAATGTAGCGCGTAACGTTACAATTATCGGTTGAGAATACGGAGCATTGGACACAGGGGTCTGCGCCTGGAAAGCGCACATTCTGACGGGTGACCGTAAAGGCACATGGAGCCTGCACGTCACCCGCAACTGGCGAATGACCTTCTGGATTGAGGAAGACGAGATCGTTAACCTCAACCTTGAGGACTACCATTGAAAGGGAGCACGACCATGGCTATCTGTAATCCGGTTCATCCCGGCGACTTCATCAAAACCGAGATCATCGAGGCAAACGGGCTTTCCGTCACGGCCGCGGCCAAGGTGCTCGGTGTGTCGCGTCCGGCGCTGTCGAATCTCCTGAATCAGAATGCCGATTTGTCTGGTGAGATGGCTCTGCGAATCGAAAAGGCGTTCCGTGTGAACATGGACACGCTGATGCGGATGCAGGCTGCGTACGATATTGCTGAGGCCCGCAAGAGAGCAGGCGACATCCGCGTCCGGCGGTACCAGTCCGATACCGCGCCCGCCTGAATCCGCCCTTGGGTGGTTAATTGGCCATCTGCCCGGCGGTTGTCGGCCCTTCGGGCGGATGCTAGAGTGCCAAGCTTCTGATCCGGGGGCCCGCGGCATGCAGGAGGCGGGCGCGGGGATGGAAAAAGGGCGCGAATCGATCCTGTTGGAGCGGATCCGGAGACTGTTTTTCGAGCTCAACCGGCACAGCTTCTTGGGAGAGATCCCCGAGCCGGAGTTCGGGTTGAGCCGGCGGCTTCGGCTTTCAGGCTACGTGCAGTTCGGCCGGCGGCGTCCGCGGATGGTGCTGTCGGTGCCGTATCACGATCGCTTCGGATGGGACGGCGAGCTCGAGGGCACGCTCAAGCACGAGATGGTGCACCTCCTGCTCCATGCGCGGAACCGTCCGTTCGGTCACACCCGCGAGTTCCGCCGCCTGTGTCGCCAGATCGGCGGGCGCGATTACAGTCAGGCGCTGCCGCGCCCGTTCCGCTATGTTTATGAGTGTCCTCGATGCCGCCGTACCTTCCGCTATCGGCGGCGGGTGAAGCTGGCCTGCGCCGCTTGCACCCGCGATCGGATTTGGCCCTGCGTCCTGCGGCTCAAGGTTTGGCTGTCGCCGAAGCCGCCCGGTCGAATGCCGCCGCGGGCGGTGGCGGCGGATTCGCTGTTCTGATTTGCACTTAGGAGCGATCGATTCCATGAAAACCCTCCGACGAGTCCTTGCCCTGGCCGGTCTGATGACGGTCGCCTGGATCGGCCGCGCTCAGGGTCCGGCGACGCAGAGCGCCCCGGCCGAACCGAAGGGCGGCATCTACCCCGGCGAGCGCCATTTCCGCAGCCTGCGCCAGCTCACCTTCGGCGGCGAGAACGCCGAAGCCTACTGGTCGTTCGAAAGCGATCGGCTGATCTTTCAATCGACCCGCGACGGCTATCCGTGCGACCGGATCTACACCGTCGACCTCGAATCCGTGGACGCCGAGCCGCGGCTGGTTTCGACCGGCAGCGGCAAGACCACCTGCGGCTACTTCTACCCGGGCGGCGAGAAGATCCTCTACGCCTCGACCCATTTGGCGGCGCCCGATTGCCCGCCGCGGCCGGACTTCAGTCAGGGTTATGTCTGGGCGCTGGATCCCGGCTTCGACATCTTCAAGGCCAACGCCGACGGCAGCGATCTGGTGCGGCTGACCGACACGGCCGGCTACGACGCCGAAGCGACCATCGCTCCCAACGGCGGGGCGATCGTCTTCACCTCGGTGCGAGACGGCGATCTGGAGCTCTATGTGATGGGGCCCGATGGCGAGCACCCCAAGCGATTGACCGACGCCCCCGGCTACGACGGCGGCGCTTTCTTCTCGCCCGACAGCCGGCGCATCGTCTGGCGCGCGGCCCGGCCCGCCGCCGGGGCGGAGCGCGACGATTACTTCGACCTGCTCAAGCAGCACCAGATCCGGCCCGGCAAGCTGGAGCTGTTTGTGATGAACGCCGACGGCAGCGGCCAGCGCCAGGTGACGGACCTGGGCGGGGCCAACTTCGCGCCCTACTTCCATCCCGACGGCCGGCGCATCATCTTCGTCAGCAATCACAGAGAGCCGCAAGGTCGCAATTTCGATCTGTTCCTGGTGCGCGACGACGGCGGCGAGCTCGAGCAGCTCACCACCTACCAGGGCTTCGATGGCTTTCCGATGTTCGACGCCAGCGGCAAGCGGCTGGTGTTCGCCTCCAACCGGCTCGGCAAGCAGCGCGGCGAGACCAACATCTTCCTCGCCGAGCTTGAGTAGCGCAGCGGGCGCGAGGAGCCGGGCCGTGCGCCGCAGGCTCTGGCTCTGGCTCGGCGCCCTCGCGTGCGCCGCCGCGGCCCCCGCTCAACAGCTCGCCGCCGTCCGGGTGGCGTCCGGCTTCGACCAGCCGACCTGGGCCGGCTCGCCGCCGGGCGACAGCACGCGCCTGTTCGTTCTGGAGCAGACCAGCGCCCAGATCCGAATCGTGCTGCTGGGAAGCGGTCAGGTTCTGCCGGTCCCGTTTCTGGACCTCGATTCGCTGGTGACCGACGCGGGCGGCGAGCGCGGGCTGCTGGGCCTGGCGTTTCATCGCGATTACGCCGGCAACGGGACTTTCTTCGTCAACTACAACGACAACTCCGGCGCCACCGTGATCGCGCGCTACCGGGTCTCGGCCGATCCCAATCGCGCCGACCCCGCCAGCGCGCAGGTGGTGCTGACGGTGGCGCAGCCGTTCGCCAATCACAACGGCGGCAACCTGGCGTTCGGGCCCGACGGCTATCTCTACATCGGGCTGGGTGACGGCGGCAGCGCCAACGATCCCGGCAATCGGGCCCAGAATCCCGGGGTCCTGCTCGGCAAGATGCTGCGCATCGACGTCGACCAGGGGCCGCCCTACGGCATCCCGCCCGACAACCCGTTCGTCGGTCCGGACGATCCGCTCGACGAGATCTGGGCGCTGGGCCTGCGCAACCCGTGGCGCTACAGCTTCGATCGGCTGACCGGCGATCTCTATATCGCCGACGTCGGGCAGAACAGCCGCGAAGAGGTCGACGTCCAGCCGGCCGGCGCCGCCGCGGCCAACTACGGCTGGCGCTGCATGGAGGGCAGCCAATGCACCGGCTTGAGCGGCTGCGTCTGCAACGCGCCGCAGCTCAGCCTGCCGGTGCACGACTACAGCCACGCGCTGGGCTGCTCGATCACCGGCGGCTTCGTCTATCGCGGCTGCGCCATCCCGGAGCTGCAAGGCACGTACTTTTTCGCCGACTTCTGCAGCGCTCGGATCTGGAGCTTTCGTTTGGTCGGCGGAGTGGTCAGCGACTTTCGCGAGCGCACCGCGGAGCTCGCGCCCGGCGGCGGGCTCAGCATCGACGCGATCAGCTCGTTCGGCGAAGACGGCGCCGGCGAGCTCTATATCGTCGACCGCGGCGGCGAGATCTTCAAGCTCGTGCCGGTCCAACCGCCGCCCGGGCTCTCCTTGCTTTCGATACCCGCCATCGGCACCACCGCGGCGCTGGAGCTGAGCAGCGCGGCCGACGCCGGCCGCCCCTACGCCTGCGGCTACGCGCTCGGCGCCGAGCCCGGCATCCTGCTCGCGGACGGACGCCGGATCCCGCTCAACTTCGATGCGCTGCTCGAGTTCTCGCTCGCGCCCAACTCGATCTTTCTCGGCACGGAGGGCGTGCTCGACCCGTCCGGCGGCGCCGCGCTGGGGATCGTGATCCCCGCCGATCCGGCGCTGATCGGGGTGACGATCTACGGCGCCTGCGCGATTTTGGACCCGGCAGATCCCACCGGCTTCGGACCGATCAGCTGTCCGCTGCCGATCACCGTCACGTCCCCCTCTCCCTCTGGATCTGGGGACTCATAAGAACGGAATCACTGTGGGGGACAGCGTTGCCTATTGGGTGGCATGGGCACGCGTAGCGCGCCCATGGTCGAGGCGGCTCGGAAGACCGAGGTACGTTCCGCGGTCGAGAGCCTTCTTCGAGACCAGCCTTGAGCATGCCGAGGTCGACCATGGGCGCCCTTCGGCCGCCCATGCCACCCGCAAAAGAATCTCTATCTCCCCTTGGAGGGCAGTTCTCCCTAAACCGAGGGTCGGGGTGAGGGGTGGCTGGCCGAAGAGATAACTCGAGCTTCGATGTGATCGTGGTCGGCCTCGGCGCCATGGGCAGCGCCGCCGCGTGTCAGCTTGCCGCCCGCGGCCAAAAAGTGCTCGGCCTGGAGCGCCACCAAGCGGCGCACGACCGCGGCTCGTCGCACGGCCGCTCGAGGATCATCCGGCTGGCCTACTATGAAGGCCCCGACTTCGTCCCGCTGCTGCTGCGGGCCTACGAGTTGTGGCGCCAGATCGAGCGCGACAGCGGCCGGCGCCTTCTGACCGTCACCGGCGGCTTGATGCTGGGGCCGGTCGGTGGCGAGCTGGTCGCCGGCAGCCGGCGCAGCGCCGAGCTGCACGGGCTTCCCTTCGAGCTGCTCGATGCGAAGCAGATCCGCTGCCGCTTTCCGGCGCTGAACCCCGAGCCCGATACGGTCGCGCTGTTCGAAGCCCAAGCCGGTTATCTCAAGCCCGAGGAGTCGGTCGCCGCCTATCTCGAGCAGGCGCGCGGCTTGGGCGCGGAGCTGCATTTCGAGGAGCCGATCTCCGGTTGGCGCGCGCGCGGCGCGGCCGGCGGCGTCGAGGTCGAAACCGCGCAGGGCCGCTACCGGGCGCGCCGCTTGGTGCTGGCTCCCGGAGCTTGGGCTCCGGAGCTGCTCGCCGATCTGGGGCTGCCGCTGGAAGTCACCCGGCAGGTGATGTTCTGGTTCGATCCGCTCGGCGGCGTCGAGCCGTTCCTGCCCGAGCGTTTTCCGGTCTACCTATGGGAGCCGGCCGGGACCCGGCTGTTCTACGGCTTTCCGGCGACCGACGGTCCGGGCGGCGGTGTCAAGGTCGCGATTCACTACGGCGGCAGGCCGTGCACACCGGAGAGCATCGAGCGCGAGGTCGGCGCCGACGAGGTGGAAGAGATGCGGGCGCACATCGGCGATCGCATCCCGGCGCTCCGGGGCGCGCTGCTGGACGCGCGCACCTGCATGTATACCAACACCCCCGGCGAGTATTTCGTGATCGGCCTGCATCCCCGCCATCCGCAGGTCGCGATCGCGGCCGGCTTTTCCGGACACGGCTTCAAGTTCGCCAGCGTGGTCGGCGAGATCCTCGCCGATCTGACCACCCAAGGCTCGACCCGCCACCCGATCGCCCGATTCGATCCGACCCGCTTCGGCTAACTCCCCTCACCGCTCGCGTGCATGGGACGTAGGGGCGGGGCTTGCCCCCGCCCAAGCGGGCTTCGAGAACACACTGGCAGCGCTGATTAACATTGCCGCGCATTACGGGAGGGGACAAGCCCCTCCCCTACACCGGCCCCTCTCCTTTAGAGACTGCGGGTCCGGAGGGGAAGGGTGTTACAGCGAGATGCCTTCGAGGCGCTTTTCGAGATCGGCGGGCAGAATCAGGGTGAAGGTGGTGCCCTTGCCGAGCTCGCTCTCGACCCGGATCTCGCCGTGGTGGTCCTGCATGATCTGATAGCAGATCGAGAGTCCGAGACCGGTGCCGACTCCCACGCCTTT
>Ga0214471_10005142_pt1 | contig 10111 bp, 8 predicted proteins | sample RVTome_5_FD_207665 | JGI IMG/M metagenome (GOLD analysis project Ga0214471, IMG submission 207665) | Soil microbial communities from uranium-contaminated site in the Upper Colorado River Basin, Wyoming, United States - RVT142D155 | ecosystem: Environmental > Terrestrial > Soil > Contaminated >... | reverse complement strand
CCGGCCTGCGGCTCGGGGAACAGGCTGTCGAGCAAGTACAGCTGCTTCACCTCGCGCAGGCGCGGCGCCGCCGGCCTGCATTTCGCGACCGCGTAGAGCGCGTCGCGCAGCAGCGTCTCGCTCACCGCCGGCGCCCCGGCGGCCAGGTCGCGCATCTGGAAGTCGATCTTGTTGCACAGCGCCTTCGCGCGCGCCAGCCATTCGGCGTCCGCGGGCTCGCCCAGGCCCTCGAGCAGTGCCGGCGCCACCCACCACAGGGCGCGAGGCTCGGGCAGCTGCGCCGCGACCCGATGCAGCGCGTCGAGCGCCTGGCGCATCTCCGGCAGCCCGCCCTGGCCGCGCAGCAAGGCCAGCAGCCCGCGCTGGAACAGCGAGCGCTGCGCCTGCAGGTACGGCACCCGTTCCTCCGCGCGCAGCGCCCTGGCGTCGGCATGGGCGGGCGCCTGCAGGCTGAGGTCGGGGAAGAACAGATCCTTTTCGGAGACGCCCTGCGCGCCCTGCAGCTCGCTCAGCTCGCGGTACATCGGGTACAGGCGCAGCGGCACGTTGGCCTGGCCGCGCTCCAGGCCGTCGACGTACTCCTTCAGCGCCAGCACGGCGCGGTCGATGGCGCCGACGGCCGCCGCGTTCGGCCGTGCGCCGTTCACGCGCGCAAAGCCGCTCTCGATGGCCTCGCAGAAGCGCGTTGCCCCGGCCAGCCCCACCATGCGCAGCGCGCCGCTCACCTGGTGCAGGTGCTCCTGGCAGGAGCCGAGCGCCGAGGTCTTGTCGGGATCGGCCGTGAAGCGCTCGATCTGCTCGTGCACGAGCGACAGCGCCTGGTCCACCTCGGCGGTGATCCAGGAAAGGATGGTGGTGGAGGCGCTGCCCATGGCCCTCGTCAGGCGAGCTTGAAGCCGGCTACCGAGGCCTTCAGCCCGTTCGCCAGCTCGGTCAGGCGCTCGGCGGAGGCCGCCGTGGTGCGCGTGCCGTCGGTCGTCAGCTGCGTGACGGCGAGGATCTCCTGCATGGCCTCGGCCACGCGCGTCGCCGAAGCGGCCTGCTGCTCGGTGGCGTTGGAGATCGAGCCGATCAGCTCGGCCAGCTGGTTGGACACCTGCTCGATCTCGCGCAGCGCGCGATCGGCTTCGTCGGCGATCTTGGTGCCCTCCACCACGCCGCGCGTGCTGCGCTCCATGGCTTCGACCGCATCCTGCGTGTCGCGCTGAATCGACTTGACGATGGCGCCGATGTGCTTGGTCGCCTCGGCGGAGCGCTCCGCGAGCCGCTGCACCTCTTCCGCGACCACCGTGAAGCCGCGCCCCGCCTCGCCGGCCGAGGCCGCCTGGATGGCGGCGTTCAGCGCCAGCACGTTGGTCTGCTCCGTGATGTCCGATATCAATTGCACGATTTCGCCGATCTCCTGCGAAGACTCGCCCAGGCGCTTGATGCGCTTGGAGGTCTCCTGGATCTGCTCGCGGATGTCGTTCATGCCGCGAATCGCGTTCTGCACCGCCTGCGCGCCTTTCTCGGCGGCGTGCAGCGAGGTCTCCGCCACCTTGGCGGAATCGCCGGCGCTCTTCGACACTGCGCTCATCGAGCGCGCCATCTGCGTCACCGACTGGCCGGTGTCCTGGATCTCCACGGCCTGCCTCTGCGCCGCCTGCAGCAGCTGCGCGGCCGTGCTCTGCGCTTCCGCCGTCGCCGTGGTCACCTGCTGCGCGGCGGCGTTGATGCCGGCCACCAGGCGGCGCAGCTCGTCGATGGTGTAGTTGATGGAGTCGGCGATGGCGCCGGTGATCTCCTCGGTCACCTGCGCCCGGGAGGTCAGGTCGCCGTCGGCCAGGCTGCCGATCTCGTCGAGCAGCCGCAGGATGGCCTGCTGGTTCGCCTTGTTCTGACGCTCGCTTTCCCCCGCCCGCCGCCCGCTGTCGGCGATGTACACCATGCCGACCAGCACCAGCACGACGAGCGCCACCACCGACAGGAAGCCAAGCGCGATGAAGTTGTAGCGCCGCTTGCCGGAATCATCCTCGTACGCCGCGTTCAGGTTCTCGGCGGAGCGCAGCAGCGCCTCGCTGTCGTTGAAGATGTCGAAGGCCGCGCGCTTGGCGCCGACGAGCCGCGCCTGGTTGCCGAGGATGTCGCTCACCGCGCGCTGGTAGTCGGAGAACGCCGCCCGCAGCTCGCCCAGCTTGCCGCGCAATTCGGCATCCCCCACGCGTGCGATGCGCAGCGCGTCGCTGCCTTGCAGCAGCCCCTGCAAGGTATCGCGGTAGGTGTTGGTGTCCTTGCCCAGCAGGAACGCCACCTCTGGGTCGACGATGTCCTCCGCCAGCATGATGTTGGCGTTCTTCGCCGTGCGCTGCGTGAGCATCGTGAGCTGCGCGGTGATCGCGTTCTGGCGCGCCGCGCCGCCCTTTTGCACGCTCAGCGCCGCAATCTCGTCGCTGAGCTCCTGCAGCACGGGGTTGTTGGCGTTGATGGCGCGCACCGCGCCGCCCAGGGCGACGAGGTTGCGCTCCTCGTCGATCACCAGCGCGGCGTTGTTCTCGGTCTTGCCCCATTCCCGGTCGAGCGCGTTGAGCAGCGGCTGCACCGTCGCCGGGGTGGGCGGCAGGCTGACGCCGCCGCTCGCGCCGCCGAAGGCGAGCAGCCGGATGAGCGAGGCGAACTCGTCGCGGCTGCTGCGCAGCTGCCTGAAGGCTACGGCGTTGCCCTGGGAGGCCTGCTGCGCCGCTTTCGCCAGGCGCTGCGACAGCGTCTGCAGCTTGCCGACGCTGGCGATGTAGAGGGTGCCGAACGTGCCCTGCCGGGTGTCGTAGACGACGATCGCCGCGATCACCGCGAGCAGCAGCACCAGCGCGCCGATCAGGACCTGCAGCTGCTGCGTGCTCGGCAGCCGGCCGATGAGCGGCAGCCCGCCGGCGCCGGCCGCGGCGATCTTCGCGTGCGCCGGCGCGCCGGCGTCGCCGCCGCGCCCGAGGAACGGCAGTTTGAAGGCGCCTAGATTGATGGCCATCGAAATCCCCTTATCGCAAGAATTTTCCGCCGCGACCGATGATCGTCAGGTCGACGAATTTCGATCCCGCGCGGTTGGTGGGCGAATAGCTCACGTAGAAGCCGCCGAGGTCGACGTCCTGCATCTTTTCCAGCGCCGCGATGTAGCCCTCGCGCGTCAGGTTCCGGCCCGCGCGCCTGAGGCCCTCCACCGCCACCTTGGCCGAGAGGAACCCTTCCATCGCGCTGAAGTTGTAATCGGTGAACCCGGCCTTGGCGGCGAGCTGCTGGTACTCCTTCACCACCGGCACCGCCCGCCCCCACGGGAACGGCACGACCTGGGAGATGGCGACGCCGACGCCCTCCTTGCCCAGCGCGTCGGCGAGCGCCTTGCTGCCGACGAAAGACACGTTGTAGAAGGTGGCGTTGCTGCCGGCCTTCTGCATCTGGCGGATGAATTCGGCGCAGGAGGTGTACTGGCTGATCATGACCACGGCGTCCGGCTTCACCGCGTTGATTCTCTTCACGGCCTCCTCGACTTTCACGGTGTTGCGCTCGACGGTGCCGGTGGCCGAGAGCTTCATGTTGCGCTTCTTCACCGCGATCTCGGTGCCCGTCAGCCCCGCCAGCCCGTAGGCGTCATCCTGATAGAACACCGCGATGCTCCTGCCGCCGATGGACACGATCTGCTCGACGATCTTCTCCGTTTCGTCGTAGTAGCTCGCGCGCACGTGGAAGATGTAGCGATTGAACGGCACGCGCAGGACCTCCGCGCCGGTGAACATGCCGACCAGCGGCACCTTGGCCTGCGTCACCACCGGCAGGTGCGCAACCCCCGTAGGCGTGCCGACGTAGCCGAGCAGCGCGAACACCTTGTGCTCGTCGATCAGCTTCCTGCTCGCCGCCGGCGCGACCGAGGTCTCGTAACGGTCGTCCTCGGTCACGAGATCGATCTTGCGGCCATGCACGCCGCCCTGCGCGTTCACGTAGTCGAGGTAGGCCTTGACGCCGTTGCGCATCTGGATGCCGAGCTGCGCCGCCGGCCCCGAGAACACGGCCGCCTGGCCGAGCAGGACCCTGCCGTCCGTGACGCCGGTCTCCGCCAGCGCCGCAGACGCCAGCAAGGCCCCCGTCACGCCCCACACTGCGAATCGCTTCATGCCTTCCTCCATGCGCTGCCTTTGTTTCACGCGCCGACGTTGAGAAACTCGGGATCCTGCACGAGCTGCGGCACGTCCAGCTCGCGCCAGTGCTCGCCCTGCGCGTCGTCGTATTCCGCCTTGATCCAGGGCGCGCGCTGCGGCGACGCGGAGCGCTCCCGCAGCTCCTCCGGGTTGCGCAGGCCGAGCGAGCGGTCGACGAGCAGCGCGCTGCCCAGGCGAAACCGCTCGCTCAGGAGCAGCAGCCGCGCCTGCTCGCCGGGCAGCGCGGCGCCGCCGCCGAGAAACGCGCCGATGTCGACGACGCTGTACAGGTTGCCGCGGATGCTCGCCACGCCCCTGAACCACGGCCGCGTCAGCGGCACGGGCGTGATGCCCGGCACCGGTATCACCTCGCCGGCGTCGGTCAGGTCCACCAGCCAGCGCTCGCCCCCGACCTCCAGGCCGAGCTTGGAGGCCGCGCGCCCGGCGCCCGCGCTCTGCAGCCGGGCCGCCAGGTCGCGCTGGTAATCGCGCAGGGAGATCCTGGTCGCCACTAGCCGAGCGCCGCGATTTTGGCCAGCAGGTCGGCCTGGTTCACCGGCTTGACGACGTAATCCCGCGCGCCCTGGCGCAGGCCCCACACGCGGTCGGTTTCCTGGGCCTTGGTGGTGCAGATGATGACGGGAATGTCCTTGGTCGCGCTGTCCTTGCTGAGGGTGCGGGTCGCCTGGAAGCCGTTCTGGCCCGGCATCACCACGTCCATCAGCACCAGATCCGGGCGCTGCTGCTTGACCTTTTCCAGCGCTTGCTCCGCGCTTTCGGCCGTGGTCACCTGGTAGCCGCTCTTCGCCAGCAGATCGGTCAGGTACTGGCGATCGGTGGGCGAGTCGTCGACGATGAGGATGTTCTTGATGGGCATGGTGAGGTCTCTCGTGCTGGTTGATTAGGATGTCGGGGCCGCGGGCTTGACGTACTGCTTGACCGTGTCGATGAGCGCCTCCTTGGTGAAGGGCTTGGTCAGGTAGCGGTCGGACCCCGCCAGCCGGCCGCGCGCGCGATCGAATACGCCGTCCTTGCTCGACAACATGATGACGGGCGTGCCCTTGAGCTTCGGGTTCTGCTTGATGAGCGCGCAGGTCTGGTAGCCGTCGAGCCGCGGCATCATGATGTCCACGAAGATCACTTTCGGCTGGTGGTCGCTGATCTTGGCAAGTGCGTCGAAGCCGTCTTCGGCGAGAATGACTTCGAACCCGGCCTGGCGCAGGAACATCTCCGCGCTGCGCCGGATGGTGTTGCTGTCGTCGATGACCAGGACCTTGATCGGTTCTGGCGCCGCCTCGCTCACGGACCTCTCCCCCTCCCCCGCACTTCAAAAGGGGCGATTTAACCCTTTTTTTGTCAGGCTCTTATCGCGCCCACTTAATGTGGAATGATACCTGCTGTTTCTATTCCATCAAAACGAAAGATGGAATCGTCCTGCCCCGGGCCCGATACCGGGCTTGAAGCAGGGCGTCCGTACCCAATATATCGACGTTTGAGAGGCTGATTTTTCCCCGATGTCCGATCCGAAGCCGCAAGCTGACAAAGTGCCTGAGGAGAGCTCTGTCGAGCAAGAACAGCAGGGCCGACCGCTCGAGGAATTGCTCGCGGAAGCGCAGGGCAAGCTCGAACAGCAGCGCGAAGCCTGGTTGCGCGCGCTCGCCGAGGCCGAGAACGCGCGCAAGCGCGCGCTGGCCGACATCGCCCAGGCGCGCAAGTACGCGGCCGAGCGCATGGTCGAGGACCTGGTCCCCGTGATGGACAGCCTCGAGGCCGCGCTGGGGGCGGGCGGCGCGGAACCCGAGGCGCTGCGCGCCGGCGTCGAGCTGACCCGCAAGCAGCTGCAAAGCGCGTTCGAGCGCGCGGGCGTCGCCGAGGTGAACCCCGCCCCCGGCCAGCGCTTCGACCCCCACCGTCACCAGGCCATGGCGGCGGCGGAATCGGAGCAGGAGCCCAACACCGTGCTCAGCGTCCTGCAGAAGGGCTACACGCTGCACGAGCGCGTCGTTCGACCCGCCCTGGTGACCGTCGCCAGGGCCAAGGCAGTTGAAAACGGGGCGGGAAACCCCATCTCCGACAGTAACTTGGAATCGAACTGAAGGAACCACCATGGCAAAGATCATCGGCATCGACCTGGGCACCACCAACTCCTGCGTGGCGCTCATGGAAGGCGGCAAGCCCAAGGTCATCGAGAATTCCGAGGGCTCGCGGACCACGCCGTCCATCGTCGCCTACACCGAGGACGGCGAAATCCTGGTCGGCGCGCCGGCCAAGCGCCAGGCCGTGACCAACGCGAAGAACACCATCTATGCGGTCAAGCGCCTCATCGGCCGGCGCTTCGGCGAAAAGGAGGTGGAGAAGGACATCCACCTCATGCCCTACAAGATCGTCAAGGCCGACAACGGCGACGCCTGGGTCGAGGTGCGCGGCAGGAAAATGGCGCCCCAGCAGGTGTCCGCGGAGATCCTGCGCAAGATGAAGAAGACCGCCGAGGACTACCTCGGCGAGGAAGTCACGGAGGCCGTGATCACCGTGCCGGCGTACTTCAACGACTCGCAGCGCCAGGCGACCAAGGACGCCGGCCGCATCGCCGGGCTCGACGTCAAGCGCATCATCAACGAGCCCACCGCGGCGGCGCTCGCCTTCGGCATGGACAAGCAGGAAAAGGGCGACCGCAAGATCGCCGTGTACGACCTGGGCGGCGGCACCTTCGACATCTCGATCATCGAGATCGCGGATGTGGAGGGCGAGAAGCAGTTCGAGGTGCTCTCCACCAACGGCGACACGTTCCTCGGCGGCGAGGACTTCGACCAGCGCCTGATCGACCACATCGTCACCGAGTTCAAGAGGGAAGCGGGCGTCGACTTGTCGAAGGACGTGCTCGCCCTGCAGCGCCTGAAGGACGCCGCCGAGAAGGCCAAGATCGAGCTCTCGTCCTCGCAGCAGACCGAGATCAACCTGCCCTACATCACCGCCGACGCCTCGGGGCCGAAGCACCTGGCGATGAAGGTCACGCGCGCCAAGTTCGAGTCGCTGGTGGACGAACTGATCCAGAAGACCATCGAGCCCTGCCGCATCGCCATCCAGGATGCCGGCGTGAAGACCTCGGACATCGTCGACGTGATCCTGGTCGGCGGCCAGACGCGCATGCCCAAGGTGATCGACAAGGTGCGCGAGTTCTTCGGCCAGGAGCCGCGAAAGGACGTCAACCCCGACGAGGCCGTGGCCATCGGCGCCGGCATCCAGGCGGGCGTGCTGAAGGGCGACGTGAAGGACGTGCTGCTGCTCGACGTGACGCCGCTGTCGCTCGGCATCGAGACGCTGGGCGGGGTGATGACCAAGCTGATCATCAAGAACACCACCATCCCGACCAAGGCGCAGCAGGTGTTCTCCACCGCCGACGACAACCAGAACGCGGTCACCATCCACGTGCTGCAGGGCGAGCGCGACATGGCCTCGGGCAACAAGTCGCTGGGCCAGTTCAACCTCACCGACATCCCGCCGGCGCCGCGCGGCATGCCGCAGATCGAGGTCACCTTCGACATCGACGCCAACGGCATCCTGCACGTGACGGCCAAGGACAAGGCCACCGGCAAGGAGAACAAGATCAAGATCCAGGCGAGCTCGGGCCTGAACGAGGCCGAGATCCAGCGCATGGTGAAGGACGCCGAGGCGCACGCCGAGGAGGACCGCAAGGCGCTCGAGCTGGTGAACGCGCGCAACGCCTGCGAGTCGCTGGTGCACTCGGTGAAGAAGTCGCTGAAGGAATACGGCGACAAGCTGGACGCGGGCGAGAAGCAGGCGATCGAGAGCGCGCTGAAGGAGGCCGAGGGCGTGCTCAAGTCCGAGGCCAAGGCCGAGATCGAGGCCAAGGCGGAGGCGCTGGCGCGGGCGTCGCAGAAGCTCGGCGAGAAGATGTACGCGGAAAGCCAGAAGGCGGCGCAGGCCGACGCGCCGGCGGGGCAGCCGGAGAGCGGCGGCGGCGAGGGCAAGAAGGCCGACGGCGACGTCGTCGACGCCGAGTTCACCGAAGTGAAGGACAAGAAGGCGGGCTGATCACGAGGCACACATGATGGCGGCCGGGCGGTGCGCGTAGGCGCGCCGCCCGTTTTGCTGTCTGCGAAGGCACATGGCGAAGCGCGATTACTACGAAGTGCTGGGCATCAACCGGGACGCCTCCGAGCAGGACATCCGCAAGGCGTACCGCAAGCTCGCCATGAAGTGGCACCCGGACCGCAATCCCGACAACCCCAAGGCCGAAGACCACTTCAAGGAAGCGCAGGAGGCCTACGACGTGCTGTCGGACGCGCAGAAGCGCGGCGCCTACGACCAGTTCGGCCACGCCGGCGTCGATCCCCAGGCCGGCAGGGGCGCGGCAGGCGCCGCCGGCGGCTTCACGGGCTTCGGCGACATCTTCAACGACATCTTCGGCGACATCTTCGGCGGCGGCCGCGGCGCCCGCTCCAACGTCTACCGCGGCGCCGACCTGCGCTACAACCTCGAGATCACGCTCGAGCAGGCGGCGCATGGCTTCGAGACGCGCATCCGCATCCCGACCATGGCGCCCTGCGAGACCTGCCACGGCAGCGGCGCCAAGGCCGGCACGCAGCCGCAGACCTGCCCCACCTGCCGCGGCGCCGGCCAGGTGCGCGTGTCGCAGGGGCCGTTCTCCATCGCGCAGACCTGCCCGCGCTGCCACGGCGCCGGCAAGATCATCCCCAATCCGTGCACCGCCTGCGGCGGCAGCGGGCGCGTGAAGCACCAGAAGACGCTGTCGGTGAAGATCCCCGCGGGCGTCGACGAGGGCGACCGCGTGCGCCTGTCCGGCGAGGGCGAGCCCGGCGTGAACGGCGGCCCCGCGGGCGACCTGTACGTGCAGGTGCACATCAAGCCGCACCCGGTGTTCCAGCGCGATCACGACGACCTGCATTGCGAGATGCCGATCTCCATCACCACCGCGGCGCTGGGCGGCGAGATCGAGATCCCGACGCTGGACGGCTCGGCCCGCATCCGCGTGCCGGCCGAAAGCCAGACCGGGAAGACCTTCCGCCTGCGCGGCAAGGGCATCAAGGGCGTGCGCAGCCACGTGGCCGGCGACCTGTTCTGCCACGTGGTGATCGAGACCCCGGTCAATCTCACCTCGCGCCAGAAGGAGCTGCTGAAGGAATTCGAGGGCATCAGCGACCGGGACGTCGCGCGCCACAATCCGCGCAGCAAGTCCTGGTTAGAAAAGGTCAGGGAGTTCTTCGAGGGGTAGCAGGCCGGCGGGAGCGCCTGCTAGACTCCCGGGGAAACCAGCCGGGGGGAGGGTTTCCACATGCAGCGCTTCTTGGGTCGCGCCCTTTGCGCCTCGATCCTGCTTTGCCTGAGCCTGGGCGCCGCGGCCGACGCGCTCACCGACCGCGCGAAGGCCCTGCTCCAGCGCCAGGACGCCGCGGGGGCCTATAAGCTCCTCTTGCCGCTCGAGCCGCAGCGCGCGGGCGATCCCGAATACGACTACCTGCTCGGCATCGCCGCGCTCGATGCGGGCGACCCCGAGCGCGCGGTGTTCGCGCTCGAGCGCGTCCTCGCGCTGCAGCCCGACAACCTGCAGGCGCGCGCCGAGATCGCGCGCGCCTACATGGCGATGGGCGAGCGCGAGGCGGCCAAGCGCGAGTTCGAGGCGGTGCGCACGCGGCAGGTGCCGGCGCAGGTGCGGGAGACCATCGAGCGGTTCCTGTCGGCGATCGCGGCGGCGGAGCACACGCGGGTGGATACCTATCTGGAGCTCGCCTTCGGCTACGACACCAACGTGAACAGCGCCACGGGCATGTCCACGATCGCGATACCCGCGATCGGCAATCTCTCCTTCACGCTGGATCCCTCCCTCAGGGAGCGAGACGACCGATTCCTGAACCTGCTCGCGGGCGTCAACTTCACGAGGAAGCTCGGCCTCGCCTGGTCGGTCGTGG
>Ga0214471_10005141_pt1 | contig 10112 bp, 8 predicted proteins | sample RVTome_5_FD_207665 | JGI IMG/M metagenome (GOLD analysis project Ga0214471, IMG submission 207665) | Soil microbial communities from uranium-contaminated site in the Upper Colorado River Basin, Wyoming, United States - RVT142D155 | ecosystem: Environmental > Terrestrial > Soil > Contaminated >... | reverse complement strand
TAACGAGCACCTCCGCGATGCTGCGCCAGCACTTCGCCGACATGGCGACGGACATCGTTGAGCGCCAGAACTTGAAAACTGGCGACCTCGTGGTTGAGATCGCAAGCAACGATGGTTGCCTCCAGAAGGAGTTCGTCAAGCGCGGCATCCGGTCACTTGGTGTTGAGCCGGCGGACAATGTCGCGACGATGGCGCTGGATGACGGCCTTGAGGTCGTTGGTGAGTTCTTCAACCTCGAGCTCGCGCGGTACCTGCGCGCGGAGTACGGTCCCTGTCGCGCCATCATGGGAAGCAATGTGATGGGCCACGTCGACGAACTGGTCGATTTCGTCAAGGGCCTGGAATACATGCTCGAGGATGAAGGTCTCGTCTGCTTCGAGGTACCGCACCTGCTCGAGCTGGTGCGTGGCGGCGAGTTCGACACGATCTATCACGAGCACCTGTCCTATTTCTCCTTGCGGGTGATTCAACGTCTGTTCGCGTCGGCCGGGCTGACGCTCTTCGACGTGCGGCAGATGCCCGTACATGGCGGCACGATTCGGGTCTATGCGAAACGCCCCGCGGCCCAACCGCAGATTTCGCCGGCGCTGACGCACCTCCTCCAGGAGGAAGACAATGCGCAGCTGGGCTCGATTGAGACTCTGAAACGCTTCGCCGCGAACGTAGAGAACACCAAGCGTGATCTGCTCAACCTGCTACATGAGATCAAGGCCCGAGGCCAGAGAATCGCCTCGTACGGCGCCGCAGCCAAGGGCAACACGCTACTGAACTACTTCGGCATCGACACCGAGCTTATCGACTACATCGTCGACCGTGCGCCGCTGAAGCAAGGCAAGCTGACGCCTGGCGCGCAGCTTCAGGTCTTCCCGGTCGAGAAGCTCCTGACGGACCAGCCGGAATACGTTCTGATACTGGCCTGGAATTTCGCAGATGAAATCGTCAACCAGCAACAGGAGTACTTCCGCCGTGGCGGGCGATTCATCATTCCTCTGCCTCGCCTTCGCGTGTTGGAGGGACCAAGTGAAGGAGCCCCGCCCTGATTGACGGCGTGCAGATCACTCCCTTGCTCAGGATTCCCGACGAGCGCGGCTACGTAATGCATATGCTGCGCGCCGACTCACCGGTCTACCGGGGTTTCGGCGAAGTGTACTTCTCTGTCGTGTACCCCGGAGTCGTGAAGGGGTGGCACCGGCATAGGGATTGCACGCTGAACTACACGGCGGTCAGCGGCATGGTGAAGGTGGTCCTCTACGACGAACGACAGGCCTCAGCCACAAAGGGCGAGGTGATGGAGATCTTCATTGGTGACCAGAACTACCAGCTGGTGACAGTGCCAAGGGGTATCTGGAACGGTATCAAGGGCACCGGAACGAAGGAAGCTACGATGGCGGTGTTCATGGATGCGCCCTACGACCAAGCGGAGTTCGAGCGGTTGGATCCGTTCGAGAATCACATCCCATACGATTGGTCGTTGCGTAACGAGTAAAATAGGCCGAACAGCGGAAAGGATTCCCGCCCATGCGAATCATTGTCACGGGCCACGGCGGCTTCATCGGAACTCATGCGGTAGAGCAGCTTATTGAGGCCGGCCACTTTGTCAAAGGCATCGACCTCAACCTGTACGCCGGGTGTGACTTCTACTCGATGTGCCAACCTCCGATTAGCCAGCATCGGGATGTCTTTGACCTGACGCCCGAGGACTTCGAGGGCTTCGACGCGGTGTTTCACCTCGCCGGCCTCTCCAACGACCCGCTGTGTGAGCTGGACGAGTCCTTGACCTGGCGGATAAACCACGAAGGGACGCTCCACGCAGCACGCTGCGCCAAGGAGGCTGGCGTGCCGCGTTTCCTGCTGGCAAGCTCCTGCAGCATCTACGGCAAGTCCGGCGACAAGATCTTGGGCGAAACCGATGAGCTCTCACCGATCACGGTTTACGCCGACTCCAAAATTGCGTCGGAAGTAGCGCTTGCTGAGATGGCAGACAACAACTTCTCGCCGGTGTTCCTGAGAAACGCCACCGCATACGGGACGTCGCCGCGGCTCCGACTGGACCTCGTGGTGAACAACCTGACGGCGTGGGCCTTCTCAACGGGCGAGATCATGATCATGAGCGACGGTACACCGTGGCGACCGTTGGTGCACTGCCGCGATATCGCGCGCGCCTTCATCCACCTCGCTGAGGCGCCTCGGGAGTTGATCCACAACCAGGCCTACAACATTGGACGGACCGAAGAGAATTACCGGGTGAGGGACGTAGCAGCCATCGTGGCGGAGGAGATGCCAAGTTGCACCATTCGCTACGCTGTCAACGCCTCACCTGACTCCCGAGACTACCGCGTCGACTTCAGCAAGTTCGCCAAGGCGTTCCCTGAGTTCACCTTTACGAGCACGGTGCGCGATGGTGTACGCGAGTTGCTGGGTGACTATCAGCGCTTCGGCATGACGCTCGAACGCATGGAAGGTCACGAGTTCAACCGCCTTCGTGCCCTCCAGAAGAACTCAATGCACCTGGTCACCACGCCTCTGCGCTAAAAGGTGCGAGCATCCCGCAACGCCAAAGGGGCCCCCGTCGAACGGGCGAGCCCCCTTCTTGCTGATTCAACCTACCAGCGCCGTCTTGTTGGCCTGAAAGAGCGCGAGCACCATCACCACAGCGCTCCCGGCGGAGGCTACATCTCGCCCACCATGCCAGGGTGTACTAACCGGACCCGAAGTTAACACGGCGCCCAAAGAACCGCAGGTCGGTTGAACAGGGTGCGCCCCGGACTCACCGGTGGGTCGCACAAAGGGAAGCTGCTCCGGAGGACGGACCCGAGCTGGTCGGGCCCATCACGTCCCTTGGCGCATCGCCGCTCTGGCGCTGGATTCGGTGAGGCGGCGGTGTCGGGTCACGCAACCAGCCGCCAGAGCCACGGCGTGCATCTAGTGACACGCACCGGCGGCCGGACGGTCCAGCCTCACCAGAGCAACGCTCGAACGCCATCCGTCATGCTAACGTACGGACCGAGTCACCCGTGGGGATGAAGGTCGCCTGTCCGCCACCCGGAGTCGAGCGCTCCGCCAGCGCGGTGTTTTTGCTGGCGTGGGCTAATTTCTTGATGCCGGGCAGGACGAAAAACGCCCTCCGGCGAGGGCGTTTCGAATCCTGTCTTGAGCCTTCGGCTACATTGCGCCCCGGCCGGACGCAACCGCGGGGATGGTCCGGAGCACCAGCATGACGTCGCCGGCGATGCTGCGGTTCTGCACATATTCCGCGTCCAGTTCCATCCAGCGCTCAAAGCCGATGGTACTGCGGCCGGAGACCTGCCAGGTGCAGGTAAGCCCGGGCTTCACGCTGAGGCGGACTTCCTGGCCCGGTGCGTAAACGTTCTGAGCCACAGGCAGTGAACGCGGCCCCACCAGCGACATCTCGCCGCAGAGAATATTCCAGACTTGGGGCAGCTCATCCAGGCTCCAGCGTCGCAGGGTTCTGCCCAGCGGAGTGATGCGAGGATCCGCGGGGTGCTTGAAGGTGGGACCTTCGGTGACGTTAAGATGCTGCACCTCAGCCTGGCGCTTCTCGGCGTCGGCAACCATGGTGCGGAACTTGAGGCAGTAGAAGACGTGGCCGCCTAGACCGAGCCGACGCTGCTTGAAGAAGACCGGGCCTGGCGACGTAAGCTTGATCGCGACGGCTATGGCGAGCATCGGGACAAGGACGAAGAAGAGGAGAGTTAAGGCTCCGGCGATGTCCATGACACGCTTGAGGAAGTTGTAGGCGAAGTGGGGCTTAGCTGCTACATCGACCTTGATCGGTGGGTCCATGAGCGCACTACGGATGTTTGCGGGAGCCTCATAGGTGCCGGCGGCCTTAGGAGCTTGTACCAGCTGCGTCATCACGCGTCCTTGCGACTTCATCCGAGGCATCCTTATCTCAGTTAGTGCCCAAGCGGTTCTCGACCACATCAGCCGTTGCCGCTGGTGAATTCCGTTCAGTACCTAGAACCCAATCCCAGCAAATCCGTTACACAAATACGCCCGGCAGCGTTAGATAGGTGAAGCGGATAGAAAATTCATCGATCAGCCGGAAGAGGGAACCAGTTTCGTGAAGTCAGAGGAGGCCCTCCTGGAAAGCACTCGCCGCGTTAGCCTGCCCCAGAAGACAGACATTCTCGGCATCGGTGTGAGCATGCTTACAAAAGCGAAAATGCTCGCGATCGTTGCTGACGCTGTCCGATCAGGGTCGAAGACCCGCGTGGCGTTCTGCACCGTGGACACGATCTCCCAGTCGCAGGGCAACAAGACGCTATTCAACGCCGTGAACGATTACGAGGTCGTTTCGCCGGATGGCATGCCGCTGGTCTGGTTTGGCAAGATCCAGGGCGTCCAGGAGATGGAGCGAGTCGACGGTCCCAACGCGATGCTGGCGATTTGCGAGCAGGGCGTACCGCTGGGATTTAAGCACTACTTCTACGGCAGCACCGAGCCGATGCTCGAAGCGCTGGAGAAGAACATGCGCGCCCGCTTTCCGGGAATCGACATCGTTGGCTCCTACTCGCCGCCCTTCCGTCCACTCTCGGAAGAGGAGCGTCTGGAGGCCGCGGCCAGAATCAACGCTGCCAGGCCAGACCTTGTCTGGATCGGCCTTGGAATGCCCAAGCAGGAGCTCTGGGTCGCAGAGAATTACACGGACGTCGAGGCGCCGGTGATCCTTGCCGTCGGCGCAGCGTTCGGTTTCCATGCCGGGATGGTCCGTCGTGCACCGAAGTGGATGCAAGACCGGGGGCTGGAATGGCTATTCCGGCTGTCACAAGAACCACGGCGGCTCTGGAAGCGTTATCTAGTTGGGAACACCATTTTCTTGTGCCTGTCGGCTAGACAATTGCTGTTCAGGCGACGCAGTAACAAAACCCCATAGCGCGTGTTTCGAAAGGTAGACCAATCACTCCCTAAAGGAGCGACGGGAACGGCTCAAACCACCTGGGGGATGTATTGAAGGTTGCGATTCTAGCCGGAGGCGAAGGCCGACGGGTTGCCGAAGAGACTGAGGTACGACCGAAGCCTCTTATCGAGATCGGAACACGCCCAATCCTCTGGCATATCATGAAGCACTTCGCCCACCACGGGTTTGAAGACTTCGTGATCGCGCTCGGCTATCGGGGCAATCAGGTCAAGCGCTATTTCGCTGACTACTCGATCACCCACGGCAGCATCACGGTGGACTTCCGCTCGCGAGAGGTCCGGCCGCTTGCAGCCGAAGCCCAGGAGGTGAACTGGGTGGTGGACCTGGTGGACACGGGAGACCGGACGGGCTCCGGCGGCCGCATGAGCCGCCTGGCGCCGTTTCTCCCTAACGAGACCTTCATGATGACCTACTGCGACGGCGTGTCGGATGTGGACCTCGGCGCCCTTCTGGCGTTCCACAGGGCGCACGGACGCTTGGCGACACTCACGGCCGTACAGCCACGGGGTCGGTACGGCCGCCTGGGGCTAAGCGGAGACAGCGTGATCGATTTTTCAGAGAAGCCCCAGTCGGAGGCGGAGTGGATCAACGGCGGATTCTTCGTACTCGAGCCCGGCGTCCTAGACTACATAGAGAACGATGAAAGCGACTGGGCAGGAGACGTCCTGCCGCGCCTGGCGGAGGCGGGTCAGTTGATGGCCTACCGTCATGACTCCTTCTGGCAGTGCATGGATACGGTGCACGAGCGAAGTTTGCTGCAAAGGCTATGGAGCGAAGGCACCGCGCCCTGGAAGACGTGGGCGCAGTAAGCAATAGAATTCTGGCTCGGCGAGGGATCGAGCGCGGGTATGTTTGGATTCTTAGGAAATAAGGTGGTCCCCGGGCATGAACAAACATCAAGTTGCAGTCGTTGGCTGCGGTCACGTTGGTACGGTCATGGCCGCGTGCCTTGCCGAACTGGGGCACTGCGTAACGGGCGTCGACGTCGATCCGACGCTGATTAGCCGATTGCAGGCCCACGACGTCCCGTTCATCGAACCGGGGCTGGACGAGCTCGTCGACAAAAACCTGACGGAGGGCCGGCTGAACTTCACGACCTCCTACGCGGAGGCGCTGGAGGGCGCCGGATACGTCTTCCTCTGCGTGAACACGCCGGCGACCACGACGGGCGCCGCCGACCTGCGCTACGTGCGGCGCGCCGTGGCGCAGATCGCCGAGGCAGTGGTCGACCAGCCGAACCCGCCGTTGATCGTGAACAAGAGCACGTCGCCCATCGGCACGGGTGAGACGATTGAGGCGATCCTCAACTCCACCTTCCCGGCGGGACGCAAGACGCCCTCGATCATTGCCAACCCTGAGTTTCTGCAGGAAGGCCGCGGCGTGCAGGACTTCTTCCACCCGGACCGCATCGTCATCGGCTCGGACAACCGCGCGGACGCGGAACGCGTTGCTGAGCTGTACGAGGGGCTGAACGCATCGGTGATCTACACCGACCTGCGCAGCGCGGAGATGATCAAATATGTCTCCAACGCCTTCCTGGCCACCAAGGTGTCGTTCGTCAACGAGATCGCGAAGCTCTGCGAGGGCCTCGGCGTTGACGTGGACTCGGTGCTGGGCGGCGTGTCGATGGACCCGCGCATCGGCAACCTGTTCATGCGACCCGGCGTGGGTTACGGCGGCAGCTGTCTGCCCAAGGACGTGGCGGCGCTTTGCCACACGGGCGACACTGTGGGCCTGACGATGCGCGTGCTTTCCGCGGTGCAGGACGTGAACATAGGCCAGCGCAAGCACGTGGTGAACAGCATCCGGCGCGCTGTGGGCCGCCTGGAGGGCGCGACGATCGCTGCCTGGGGGGTCACGTTCAAGGCGGGTAGCGAGGACCTGCGGGAATCGCCCGCCATCGACATCATCAACCTGCTGCGCAACGAGGGGGCGCGCGTCCGGGTCTACGACCCGTCGCTGGAGCTGGAGCAGGCGAAGGGCTTTGCCGACCAAATCTGCACCAGCGCCCTGGAAGCCGCCACGGGCGCCGACTGCGTCGCGATCCTGACGGACTGGCCGGAGTTCGCGGAGATGGACTACACGCAGCTGTATGGGGTGATGAACCGCAAGGTGATCTACGACGGCCGGATTCAGCTGCAGCGCGAAGCGGTTGAGTCCGCCCACTTCGAGTACCACGGCATCGGCCGGCCGGTGCACCTGCAGCCCGCGGCACTCGGTGCCAAGTGAGGGTCCTCGTTGCCGGGGGAGCCGGCTTCATCGGTAGTCACGTCTGCAGGACGCTGCTGGACCAGGGCCACGAGGTGACCTGCCTCGATAACTTCGTCACGGGGCGTTCGACCAACGTCGACATGCTGGAGGACTACCCGTCGTTCCAGCTGATCGAGGCGGACGTCTCGCAGGAGCTGCCGAAGCTGGAGCCGGAGCTGATCCTGCACCTCGCCTCGCCGGCGAGCCCGATCCACTACAAGGAGCACTCCATCGAGACGATGCTGTCGAACTCGATCGGGACGATGCACCTGCTGCAGCTGGCGACGGAAGTGGGCGCGCGCTTCCTGTTCGCCTCGACCTCGGAGGTCTACGGCGACCCGCTGGAGCACCCGCAGACGGAGAAATACTGGGGCAACGTCAATCCCATCGGTCCTCGCGCCTGTTACGACGAGTCGAAGCGCTTCGGCGAGGCGATCACGTTCGAGTTCCGGCGCAAGCACCAGACCAACGCGTCCTTAGTGCGCATCTTCAACACGTACGGCGAAAGGATGAACCTGGCGGATGGCCGGGTGGTGCCGGCGTTCGTGGCGGCCGCGCTGAACAACGAGCCGCTACCGGTTCATGGCGCGGGCACCCAGACGCGCTCCTTCTGCTACGTCTCCGACCTCGTCCAGGCGATGCTGCTGGTTGCCTTCGACCGCGATGCAGACGGCGAAGTCTTCAATATCGGCAACCCGCACGAGATCACGATGCTGGAACTGGCCGAAGAGGTCGTGAAGGCGACCGGCGCCAGCGCCGGAATCGAGTTCGTCAGCCGCGGCACCGACGACCCTGAGCGTCGCAAGCCGGACATTTCCAAGGTGAAGGCTCGTTACGGCTGGGAGCCCGTTGTGGGCCTAAGCGAGGGCATCGGCCGCACGGTCGAGTACTTCAAAGGCACACTCGCCAGGACATAAGCATCCTTGCAAGGCAAGCAAAGAGCCCGGACGCCAATGGCGTTCCGGGCTCTTTGCTGCACCCGACCAGCGCTGGTTACTGCCAGCTATTTCCTGAGAGCTGGATGTTGGAGCAGTTACCGCCGTCCCAATAGGGGTTGGAGTCATTGACGGTGTTGCGGCGAACGATGATGTTGCTGCATGAGCCGCCGTTCTGGTTCCAGACGTAGAGGCAAGCGTTGTCAGAAGGCGTGGGCTTGCAGTTGGACAGGTAGTTGTCCTCGACCACGTGGTTGCTTCCAGCTGCGATGCCGATGCCGCAGTTGACGTTGCCGTCAGCACGGTTGTTGCGGAACGTGATACTTTGGGCGCCGTCATCCGCGATGAACGCACACCCGCTACCTGACGTGCCGTTGTTAGCCTCGTTGTTCTCGAAGAGGATGTTGCTCGACTGGTAAGCCGAGAAGCCATCCTCGCCGGCGCCGGTACCAAAGCTGTTTCGGACGACGCTGTCGCGAGAGCCATCGAACTGGACGTGCTGGCCGTTGGGTATGCCGCCAGTCGGGTTCATGTTGACGAGCCCATCGATGGTGATGTTGTTGGAGTCGTCGACCTCGATGCCGGTCATGGCACCGGTAATGCGGACGTTCCGGATCGTGATGTTAGACGAGTTACGGATCATGATCCCGTCCCGGCCGGAACAAGGACCGATCGAGAGGTTCTCATAGACCTTGTTCGACTGATTGATGATATCAAAGCAAGGCGTAGCAACGAGAGCACCATTCGACGCCGGCGGCGGAGTAGCCGTTGGAACTGGGGTTGCCGGCACAGACGTCGGAGACGGCAGGCTGCTGCTGCTGGAAGAACCAGACGGAACAATCGAAACGGTTACGTCTCCACAGACTATGGTCCGGCTCAACGAGTTAATGAAGACCTCGAAGAGGGAGGATGGGCATTGAATGCTGACATGGTCATCATCGTTGGAGCCAGTACAGAAGGGCTCCCATTTGTTGTCCCGTAATTCGTCGATGCGAAGATTCTGAGCCTGACAAACGACTGTCACTGCCTGACCGTTGGACAAGTCGACATCGCCGCTGTCCTGATAGCCGCTGCCTTCACCAAGCTGGACAACCCCGATAATGTTCAGCGCCGTACTCGTGGAAGGGACTGGCGTCTTTGTAGCCTGCGGAACCGCTGTCGGTGGAACCGATGTCGGGACAATCTGCTGCTGAGGCGCAGTCGTGGGGGTTGCCGTTGGCAACAAGGGCAGCGGTGCAATGCTCGTCGTTGACGTAGAGGGTTGACTGTAGTAGCGACGACTCCAGCGCCTTAGTTGATCGGTCGTTTCGCTTTCGCTTTTGGTGGACGTATCGGTGATGGTTGAAAGAAAGGCGTTGCTTGTGACTGTGTCGGCCGCGCTGGTGAAGATTGAGGCGCAGATCGCTGCAAAGCCTCCAACCACCAGCACAAGCCCCAGCTTGTGAAGATTAAACATTCCCAGCCTCCAAGGTAACTAAGGGTGACGGGGTCAAGAGAGCGATATGGGGGATAACCATATGTTCGGTGCGGCGAAACGGATCTTTAGCGCTATCTCCCAAGATCTTCTTTTGCCTTGTCGTCTTTCCTGTGGGGAAAGCCAACAAGACGTCCCTGGATGAGACGAGGAGGATCCGTTCCTCACCTTCCAGAGAGCTTGTTGGCCGTCCTCTGACTCCTGCCGGTCGTGACGCCGATCGCGCACCATCCACGGTCGCGGTGGTTCGGCTGTTGGTTGTGACCTTCTTACTTTGACCCTGGAAAAGAATGTGTTGGGTGACTTCCTGCGACCCGCTCTCGGCCCACAGACGACTCTCGCCGCCTTGCGGGGCGAGAGCGGGGCTTTGCGCAACTACAGGAACCGTGGGCGTTAAGGCGCGAACAAAGGAAGATGCGGACGCTATTAGGGCGGGAATAGCATGTCTCTTTCAGGGATTTTCTCAGTGGGACTGGGTGGGCGTAGCGGCAATTTGACCTCGACTACGCTG